>BCSF01000014.1_pt1 | contig 84158 bp, 102 predicted proteins | sample 1016431 | NCBI WGS metagenome assembly BCSF01 (sample SAMD00045685;SAMD00045686;SAMD00045687;SAMD00045688;SAMD00045689;SAMD00045690;SAMD00045691;SAMD00045692;SAMD00045684;SAMD00045690;SAMD00045691;SAMD00045692;SAMD00045684;SAMD00045685;SAMD00045686;SAMD00045687;SAMD00045688;SAMD00045689, study... | reverse complement strand
TTTTGGTTGATGAGCTGGAGGCGGATGTATTGTATGACATTGAAGCATATCAATATGATGAAATAGCACCACATCTTTCAGATTACGACGAGGTTTTCGACGATGACGATGGATATCCAGACTGATTGGAGATATTCCGATCAAAAGATGAAACTCAGGCAAGAATGTATTAAAATTTTGCTGATTAAGTTTGGTAGTGAACTTAATGAAGATGGTGTATCTAAATACACAAATCAGTCAATTTATGAGTGTGCTCATGACTGGGTTTCTCAAGGAAACATGATTCCACATGGTATAATTAAGTACTACGAGGTGTACTATGCGTCTCAAGGACACAATTCGATTAGCCAAGAAAGCACTTAAGCAACCTTGGTTATATTCAGATGAAGAGCTGACTTATATGCGTAAAGCAAAGAAAGCAGCAAAGCAGCAATTGAAACAAAAGCACATGAGGCAGAATGACAGTAAAACTGATTCAAGCAACTCCGAATCCTGAAGAAAACATGGCATATATTGCTCGTGTGAGCAATCCTGCCAACCAAGAAAACCCCAACTATGCCAAACTGTTGGGTTACTGCATCAAGCACAATCACTGGTCTGTGTTTGAGCAAAGTTTCATGACTTTGGAGATTGAGACTAATCGTGGTATCGCAGCTCAAATACTGCGCCACCGTTCGTTCACATATCAAGAGTTCTCCCAACGTTATGCTGATTCTTCCCTACTCTCGGAGACGATCCCTCTCCCTGAACTTCGTCGGCAAGACACCAAAAATCGTCAGAACTCTATTGACGACATTGATCAATACACTAAACAAGAGTATGATCGTAAAATGAAAATTCATTTTAATGCGGCAATGAACCTTTATCAAGAGATGTTGGATGCTGGTATTGCCAAAGAGTGTGCTCGTTTTGTGCTTCCTCTGGCAACTCCGACCAAAATCTACATGAGTGGTTCATGTCGTTCATGGATCCATTACATCAATCTGCGTTCTGCCAATGGAACACAGAAAGAACACATGGATATTGCACTTGAGTGTAAAGAGATCTTCAAGGAGGTTTTCCCCTCTGTTGCGGAAGCTCTAGAGTGGGTCTAAATAGGAATTTATGAATAGGTAATGGCAACTTATCCCGTAAAAAATACCGTAACTGGTGAGACTAAGGAAGTAATCATGAGTATTCATGATTGGGATCAGTGGAAGATTGACAATCCCGAATGGATTAGAGACTTTTCTGACCCCAGCACTTGTCCTGGTGTTGGAGAAGTAGGAGAGTGGAAAGACAAACTTGTTGCCCGCAATCCTGGTTGGAATGATGTACTTGCTAAAGCACAGAAAGCAGGTGGAAACCGTCAACGTCTAAAAATCTAAGGAACTTATGCCCAGAAAGAGAAAGTCTACTGATGTTTCACCCGTTGGAGCTGGTTACACAGCAAAGCAAATGAAACGAAAGAAACCTATCAATCAAGACTTGTTGATTGATATTGAACCTTTAACTGAAAACCAAAGAAAGTTTTTTGCCGCATACGAAAAAGGTCAAAATTCATTCTTATATGGATGTGCTGGAACGGGTAAAACCTTTATTGCGTTGTACAATGCTCTGAAAGACGTTCTCAATGAGTACACTCCCTATAACAAGATTTACATTATTCGTTCTCTGGTAGCAACCAGAGAAATTGGTTTCCTTCCTGGTGACCACGAAGATAAATCGGCACTTTACCAGATTCCCTATAAGAATATGGTGAAGTACATGTTCGAGATGCCTACGGATGCCGACTTTGAGATGCTGTATGGCAATCTGAAGGCACAAGAGACGATTAGTTTCTGGTCTACATCATTTGTTCGTGGAACTACCTTTGATGATGCTATTCTCATCGTGGATGAGTGTCAGAACTTGAATTTTCACGAACTTGATAGTATAATTACACGAGTGGGTGATAACTCTAAAATTATGTTCTGTGGTGATGCCACCCAAACTGACCTCACCAAGTCCTATGAAAGGAATGGGATCCTTGATTTCATGAAAATCATTGAACAAATGGAATCATTCAACATTGTCGAATTCGACACTGATGACATTGTTCGTTCTGGTCTGGTCAAAGAATATCTTGTTAAGAAACTGGCACTAGGATTTTAATGTTTAATTTTGTTGATGTTGGTCTTCCTCAACTTGAGAGGGAGACCATTGATGGGGTCCGTTATTACAAACTCCCCACAGAAGAAGAACTTCGACGACTGGTGTCCATTACTTCGGTCACCAGTTTTTATAACAGGCAGATTTTTCTCGATTGGAGAAAGAAGGTCGGTGAAGAAACTGCTAATAAGATTACTAAGGCAGCAACCAGTCGTGGGACTGATATGCACTCTCTTGCCGAGAGTTATCTAAAGAACGAAGATCTCCCTTCCGTTCAACCATTGTCAGAGTATTTGTTTAAGCAAGCAAAGCCATATCTTAATAAGATTGATAATATCCATGCCCTAGAGGATAGTCTTTATAGTCTCCACTTGGGAATTGCTGGAACCGTAGACTGTATCGCAGAATACGATGGTGAGTTAGCAGTTATTGACTTCAAGACTGCTAAGAAACCAAAACCCAAAGAATGGATTGAAAACTATTTTGTTCAGGCAGCAGCATATGCCTGCATGTTCTACGAATTGACAGATATTCTTGTCAAGAAGTTTGTTATCCTTATGTCATGTGAAAATGGTGAAGTTGTAGAGTATGTGATTAGAGGTGAAGAGAAAGTCGAGTATATCAAACTGCTTGGAAGATATGTCCAAAACTTTGTAGAACACAAACTATCTGAATATGGAACAAGAACTTAAAAAAGTATTCGATCAAAAATTCCTTACTGCTACAACCTTTGCGATGGAAATCGAAAGGATTGTGCAGAGGGAAGAAGATATGAACTACATAGATGCTATAATTCACTTTTGTGAAGAAAATGGCATTGAAGTAGAATCAGTGTCCAAAATCATTTCTAAACCACTGAAAGAAAAGATTAAGTGTGATGCACTTAAACTAAATTTCATGAAAAAAACATCTAGAGCTCGTTTACCTATTGATTGAAAATGGAATCTCAATTTGACCCATCCCAATTAAATATTCCAGACGTAGATCCAGTTTATGTGAGAATTGCTGGTGCTCAAATCCCAGTGGGAACTGATGTTATAAACAACAAGATAGAAATTTTAAAGGCTATTGACTGGGCTAAGGAGAATGAAGTTAAGCATCTCCTGACACCAGAAGGTGCCCTTTCTGGTTACTTTGCTGGTTGGGAGTATGATTATGAGTTGGTTGAAGATTCTCTCAAAGAGATTGAAGAGCATGTAGAGAAGACTGGTATTAACCTTTCTCTTGGAACTAATTTTAAGGAAAAGGAAAGGGTTGGTGAGATTTTCAGAAATGAAATCCGTCACTATAATTCGAATGGTAAGATCATGGGTGCAACATACAAAACCTATGGTTTACCCATGTTTGAAAGTTGTCTCCCTCGTGATCCTGACGAAGATATCGTCGTCGTTGGGATGGACAGACCAGATGATCTTAGAACCAATATCCCAAGCATTGTGGGTATGCTCTGCAATGATATGTGGGGATACATGGAGGGAAGGGCAACCAGTCCTCTCACCACTAAGATTAAAAACTTGGGTGGTATAGATGTAATCTTCCACGCAACTAATGGTAGAAAGTTTGACAAACGTGACCTTCAGCAACCAATCTTTGATGCTTGGCATGAAGGATTCTTCAGGATGACAGCAGGAAACACATTGATTCCTATTCTTACTGTAGATTCTTGCACTCCATGGGATTGGCATCCTAATAGCAAGATTGAAATTGATGAGTACCCAACTTCTAGTCAGAGTGGTCTAATCAATTATCTTGGGTGGCAAACTGATGTTCCACGTCATGGTCGTCAATACTTCTATCATGATCTAGACGTTAGTCTTCCTGCCGACCAAAAATTCTATAAGTATTGTCAGAACTTGCAAAAAGAAGGAAAGTATTTCCCCAAAATTTATTGATGTGAGTAAATTACCCGTGACCCCGTTTGATTGCTATCAAACATATTTGTCATTGAAAAACCACTTTACGAAAGAGAAGTACGATTTCTTTCAGTATGGTGGTCGGACTAGGGCATCTGTCTCTGCGTTCAACAAACGCAAGGACAAATACTGGTTCGAAAAATTGTCCAGACAGAAAAAAGACGAAGAGGTTCGTGATTACTTTATTGCGAACTTCACCTCATCAGATTCCCCCGAAAAGATATGGATTGGTGGTTTAATAAAAGAAGGAGAAACCGAGTATCAAAACTGGAGAAAAAGGACTCAGAGTTTGACATACTTGTTCAGAGAACAATCCGAAGAATTGTTCTCGTCACATCCATTAGAGAAAATCTTCGACTGTTCGAAGGGTCATCCCATTCTTCTAAAAAAGTATCTTGGTGGGAAAGTATCTCTAGAAAGTTTAGTGATCTATGACAAGATCTTTTCATTCAGGAAGAGATTTGATAGTGTTCTGAATGATCCCGTGTGGAGTTCGGTTTCCCTCAAAATCAAGAAGTACGAACCCTTTCTAAATATCGATGTGCCAAAGCACAAACAAATACTAAGGAGTATGATCTGTGAGTGATTTCTTTAAATCTGATGTAGTTCGTGCCGAGCTCGCAGAAATTAATCGACTGCAGGAAGACATCTATCAAAACATGGCTTCCTTTGATTCTCTTACTTTGGAAGAGAAACTTGAAAACCTGACTCTTCTTGATAATCTGGTTGACAAGCAACAAATCATGTGGACTCGTCTCTCCCTTGCGGGGGATGATCCTGATGCGGTTCAGATGAAGGAGCAAATCCAAGCATCTGCTATAATGATGGGGTTCCCCAAGAACACCGATGTTGGTGTCCTGTTCAGTAACATGAAAAGGACCCTTGAAGAAGTCCGTAGTCGTGTTGACAAAGACTCCTAATCATCCTAAAATACACAAGTTAAAGGCCAAATCTAATGTCTTCTTTTGATCTTTCGCTTCTCTCTTATGATGAGGCAAAAGAACTCTACGGATTGGTACGCAAGTACCAAGAAAGTGAAAAACCAACTTACGAACAACGTGGTTGGTGTGCCAGTGTACTCGATAAACTATTCGATATTCTGGCATCTGGTGATACTCCGTTTCCCATTTGCGATGAAGATTACACTTATGTAATCGAAGAAGCATTTGAATACAATCTCCAATCCAATTTAATCCAAAACTAATCCTATGTCTTTCGCAAATCTCAAAAAGCAGTCCTCTCTGGGTTCCCTCACCAACAAACTGGTGAAGGAAGTGGAGAAGATGAACAGCAATGGTGGTTCTGGAGATGATCGTCTCTGGAAGCCCGAGGTAGATAAAGCAGGTAACGGGTATGCTGTCGTCCGTTTCCTTCCTGCTCCCGAAGGGGAAGAACTGCCTTGGGCAAAGATGTACTCCCATGCCTTCCAAGGTCCTGGTGGTTGGTACATCGAGAACTCTCTGACTACTCTGGGTCAGAAAGATCCCGTGTCAGAACTGAACTCCCAGCTGTGGAACAGTGGGGTTGATTCTGACAAGGAAGTTGCCCGTAAGCAGAAACGCAAACTCTCTTACTATGCTAACATCTACGTCGTGAAGGATCCTTCTAATCCTCACAACGAAGGTCGTGTGTTCCTCTACAAGTTTGGTAAGAAGATCTTCGACAAGATCATGTCTTCCATGCAACCTGAGTTTGAAGACGAAGATCCCATCAACCCCTTCGACTTCTGGCAGGGTGCTGACTTCAAGATCAAGATCAAGAAGGTTGCAGGTTACTGGAACTATGACTCCAGTGAGTTTGCCCGTCCTGGCACTCTGGGTGATCTGGATGATGCTGAACTGGAGGAGATCTGGAAGAAGGAGTATTCTCTGGCAGAACTGACTGCTGCTGAGCAGTTCAAGTCCTACGATGACCTGAAGAAGCGTCTGGACTATGTTCTCGGTAACACTCCCTCCCGTCGTCGTGTTGACGAAGAAGTTGAGAACGAGGATGACACCCGTGGTTCTTACACTCCTGACTTCGGTTCCCGTTCGAAACCAGTCCCTCAAGATCTGAAGGACGAACTGAGTTCTCTGAGTTCCTCTTCCTCTACTGATGATGAAGATGATGCGATGAGTTACTTCCAGAAGTTGGCAGAATTCTGATCATCGATCCCCCTGAGAAATCAGGGGGATTTTATTTTGATATTATCTGTCTTTCTCATATTTTTGCTAACATACAGAGATGTGCCTGGTTTATACTTCATTACCGTCTCAACCTCTCTCCTAATGCTTGGGACAAAGGATGGTTTTACCAGGTTTATTTCTTTCTTCTTTTCATTTTGCTCTGTCTCATACTCCCAGTTAGTAATACCCTGTACAGGGTTTAATGTGGATGTTGGATTATCTGGGTTAGGGATAGTAAAGTCTTGATTGACAACATATCCAGCAGGAAGAATAATTCTTCCGTCAGAATCTTTTACCTGTCTTGTTCTATACTCTCTAATTGCAGTTAGATCATTACCGTACTTTTTAGATGCAAATTCGTACAACTCATCACTTGTTAATGGCCAATCGGTTCTTTGATTGATTATAGCAGCACCAAAAATAACTAACCAATCAAGACTAGAGTCACCATAATATTTGTATGCTACCGTGTCTGGTCTGTCACCTTCTTGAATAATGTATTTGTTGAAAACATAGGGTGATGAAAATGCATTGTCAGATAACTTTATTCTTCTGAATAAGTTTTTTGCCTCAATAAAAGTATTAATGCTAGATCTACTCTCTAATGGAGAGATATATTCGATCGATGGTAGATATTTAAAGTATGCCATTAGTAACCAACCCCTCCTAATCTAGTGTCTGTTTTGTTATTTTCATCACCATAGTCCTCAGAGTAGACAGGTGTCAATTCAGTAAATTGTAATGCGATGCTTGTGCCAACTGGTGTTCCATCTTCATATGACATATATCCTTGTTGATTAGAGGCACTGGTATAATCAACTGCAAGTTGTGTTAAAGCACAATATTTAAACTTATTTAAGAAAGGATGTGGTTTTGCACCCTGCATGTATGCAATTCTAAACACATCTGGTGCTTGAAGCAATCCACCTCTAAGTGCATTACTACCCTCTACATTCGAAACAGATGTTTTAGGTGCCATTGCCCTTTTAAAGGTTCTAACAATCATTCTCACTTGTTCTGCTTCTTTTTTATTTCTAGGAACAAATGTATATGCAAAAGTGAATGTTCTTAGTGCTGGACCCCTAAACAAAAATTCCATGTTAGGGTTAATAGTGATGCCTTTGTTTCTAGCTAATTGATCAGCAAGAGGAATTCCTGCACCTGGTATTTGATTGACAATAATGTTACCAATGACTTCAGATCCGATATCAGCAAGACCTGCAGATTGACCAGCTAGTCCCTGAAGAAATCCTGCTGATGATGAGAGAAACTGATTTACGAAGTCACCAGGATTACCACTAGCAGTTGGATTCTCCATGTACTGCTGTACAAGATTATTAAGTGTCGATGCTAGTATATTGAATTGACCAGATGACCATGATGCTGTTTGTGTATCTGTCAACGCAAGAGGCATTGGCAGAAGCATTGAAGATATTAAATGTTCTTTCTCTTTATTATTTAAGTTTCTATCAATAGACTGCTGACTAGTTCCTGGCTGAGTCAATCCACTTACAACACCTCTCTGTGAAGTTTCATTTGGTGGAGAGTATTTAACTACATCAATTTTCATGTAGTCACTTTGAGAACTCAAGAAGCTAAGAGGATATCTGTAAACCTTTGCACTTGGTTTTGTAGCACCCTGTTGATCTGCCATGCTGTTTTTACCTATTTATTCTGAATTTGCCATAACCAAGAGCACGAGCACTATCCACTTCTTCAGAATAGATCTCGTATAGTTGACTTTGAACTTCTTCAAAGGTGTAGTTTCTCATCTTTCCCCAGTGGAAGTTCAACCCTCTCCACCCCCATGGTGTAATCTCCATGCAGGCAATCAAAGGAAATTCATCATATTCAATATTTGGTGTCTTTGGGTTGTAGATGTAAGTATAATATTTACCAACCTCAGGTGTCCAAGATTTTTTATCTAAGACTTCCATGAGAGCAATCATGATGTCATCACTTTCTTCAAGACCGATAAAGGTATCTTGATATTCTTGAATTCTGTTCATACTTTCAGATCATCTTCTGTTAGAACTTTGAATTCATAACGACGATCTTCACAAAACTCCTTTGCTGCTTCCCACTTTGCCTGGTTCTTGGCATACTCGGTCACTTCATATAGATACTTTTTGGTCTTTCGTGATTGGACCTTAGGTGCTTCACAAAACCTTTTAGGTTTAATTTCAATGATAGATCTTCTGATATTTCCCTTACTGTCACGGTACTTGATGAAGAAGTCTGGGAAATATCTGTGCCACTTGTTATCGAGGGGAGATTTATAGGGAATTACTAGTTCTTCACTTCCCCACTCTAAAATGTTCTCGTTAAGATCGCAGTAAACCATGAACTTACGTTCCCATAAACTGCGATAAATAATGTTAAGATGGTCTCCCTTATATTTTTTAATATTGGTAGGTTTATATCTGCCACTATACGACATAATGTTATAGCAATTCCCAGAGGTATTTATTGTGGCAACATTCGGTAGAGAGAAATTAAATCCAACTCCCACAAGTGATGTGCTTTCTAAGTTTGTAAGAGTAGCACAAACATCTCACTATAAGGTAGAGTTTTTGGGATTTGGTTCTCCAAACCTATCAAGACTTCAATCATACTTGAGAGGAAAGGGTGTAGATCAACAGTTCATTACAAAAGATCTTGGTGAGTACTGCAACAGAGCAGCAGTTCCAGGAACAAGACTGTTCACAAAAGAAGCAGGTGATCAGTTCCCTGGTATGGTGCAGAAGTTTGTGTATAAAAGACAGTTTGAAGATTTTCAAATGACCTTTATGGTCGATTATGAGTATAAGGTTCAAAAGTTCTTTGAGTTGTGGCAAGAGTTTATTACTAGTGGATCTGATTCTGCTGATGGTGTAGATCCAACATCTACAAACTATTACTACAGAATGAGATATCCAGATCAATATAAGTGTGATAGGATCAGATTGCTGAAATTTGATAGGGATTACAACAATAATATTGAATATAATTTCATGAATGCATTCCCAGTGAATGTTGCTACTACTCCAGTTGATTATGGACCTTCTAGAATGTTAGAAGTGACAGTAAGTTTTGCATATGATAGATATGTGTTCGGTAAAATGGACTCTTATTCTAGATCCCTGAGAGAAGCAGTAGAACAAGCAAGAACTCAATTAATTGCAAAAGAGTTCCAGAAAAGAATTGAAGAAAAGAATGCGGGCAATGCACCATCTCCCGTTCCTAATGTTACAACTGACGTGTATGATGCGATCATTAAAAATGATGCGACAGGAAGATCTGAAGAACAGATCAGAGCAGATATGAATAACTATTTTAACGGTTCTAAATAAAAATACGATTTGAGTTTATCATGTCTTTACCAAAAATCGAAGCACCTACCTACGAACTTGTTCTGCCATCTTCTGGAAGAAAAATTAGATACAGACCTTTCCTAGTCAAGGAAGAAAAAATCCTTGTCATTGCCATGGAAAGTGAAAACATGGAAGACATTTCACGAGCAGTGAAGCAAGTTCTCTCCAACTGCATCTTGACAAGAGGAACTAAGGTAGAGAAACTTTCTTCTTTTGACATTGAGTATCTCTTCTTGAATATTAGAGGTAAGTCTGTTGGTGAGACCGTAGAAGTTCTTTTAACATGTCCAGATGATGGTGAGACTAAGGTTCCTGTTGAAATTGCACTCAGTGACATTGAAATTCAAAGAGATCCAGAGCATACTAATATCATCAAGTTGAATGATGAGTATTACATGAAAATGAGATACCCATCATTTAATGAGTTCGTTACTGATAATTTCACCACAAGTCAAGAAGAGATCGAAGGTTCATTTGATCTCATTGCTAAGTGCATTGAGCAAGTTTATAATGAAGAAGAATCATGGACTTCTTCTGATCATTCTGATGAAGAAATGAAGGAATTCGTAGAAGGTTTGGGTTCTGCTCAATTTAAAGAGGTTGAGAAGTTTTTTGCCACAATGCCTAAACTTTCGCATGAGGTAAAAATCAAAAACCCGAACACGGGAGTGGAATCTTCTATCGTCATTGAGGGACTGGCAAGTTTTTTCAACTAGGTATGGCTCATGAAAGTCTTGAGTCATACTACAAAGTCAATTTCTCTTTGATGCAACACCATAAATATAGCTTGACAGAACTTGAAAATATGATTCCTTGGGAGAGAGAAATTTACATCACTCTACTCAAGCAATATATCGAAGAAGAGAACGAGAAACAGAAAGCTAACGGAGCATCTTGATGGCAATCAATGGATCCAGTTTCATGGGAGCAACAAGCAATAGAGCTTCTGCTGGATCCACTCGCGTACTGTCGGCAAAAGATAGCACCAATCTTGTAAGAACTGTTAATGCGATTAACATCAATCTCATTAACATCAATAAGATGCTGCAACAGCAGTACACTATGTCTACAAAGACAAAGTTGCAGCAGCAAAGAAAAAGAAATATTGAAGCTGAAAATTTAAGAAGAAAAACCACAGAATCTGCATTAGAAGCTGCTAATAAAATTGGTGGTTTTGTCAGTAAAGGACTGATTCAACCAGCTAAGAAGATTACATCCACCATTTTTTCATTGGCACAAGGATTTTTAAAATTCTTTGCCCTTACATTTGTTGGTTGGTTCTCAAAATTTATTGTCAAGTGGTTTAAGCAAGATAAGAATACAAAGGAAAAACAATTAAGAACTTGGATCACTAAGATTACAAGGGCAGTTGCTATTGCTGGTGCCGTTTTATTAGCAATTAAGGTTGGAATTCCAATCATCATGGGATTACTCGGCACTATTACAAGTGTCGTTATTACATCTTTGACTGCATTGCTAAATCCATTAACATGGAAAGTGTTACTGGCAACTGGTTTAACGGTTCTTGGACTTGAGGGAATTACTGGTTTTGTAGATTCTGTTGTTCCTAGAAGAAAAGCTAGAAAAAGAGTAGAATCTGTTTTAAGATCGGCAGATGAGCAACAGATTGGAAGATATTTCAATGCTGCCAACGTTGTCGAAATTAAAACGGTTGATGATGGTGGTAGAATGAGAGATGATGAGTTTATTAATTTGGGATATGATAATAGTTATTTCCCAGCATCTCAAATAGGTAAACTTCTTTCTTTAGATGAAAGAGAAAGAGATGTTGATATTTACAAAGAAATAAATGGTGTTTTAAAAAGACAAGGAAAGTTTAGAATTGATGATCTGGTTTCTTCTGGACAAGCTTTTGGTAATAATCCAGACCTAAGAAGTTTCTTGACAAGCATTACAGATAGTAAACAATTCCCAGATCTTGTTGGACAAGCATACTCAGCAAAGAGGGAGTTGGAGCAAAAAGAATTACAAATTAAATCTAGGGGTTCTACACCAGATAGTGAAAGAGAAAGAGCAGCACTATCGAGAAAATATGAAAATGCTTTGTTAAAAGCACAGGAAGTGTATGATACATTACGTCCAGATAGGCAGGCTGCCCTTGCTGGAGTTGGACTGAGTAGACAAAAGTTGGCTGAGGGTGAAGTTTTTGAAATGAGCAATATGGAATTCCAGATGAAGAAAATTTCATCTGTTGTTCAAAATCTCCCCTTTGTCAGAGACATAAAAACAATGCAAGGTCAATTATCTAGTGGTCTTGGTGCTTTGTCTCAACAATTAGATGACCTAATTAACGTTACTGTAAATGCTGTCGCATCTGTAGATGTCCCTGAAGATGATACACCAGAGGGTGAGATTGTCTCTCCTAGTAACATCTCCCCCTTTGACACTGGCAATCCATTTATTCCTAGAGCCAAAAAAGAGTATAAATTAGTGGTGTTCTAAAATGCTGATAGACACAAAAACATACACTTCAATTAACACTGGTCTCATTAACATGAGAATGAATGTTATTGCTATTCGCAAAACACTCATTCGTAATAAATCATTAACCAAACAAGTAGATCAAAAAATCTCTAGTGATGATAAGAGATTAGAAGAAAACGCAAGAAGAGCAGAGGTAGAAAAAGCAACAGAAGAAAAAAATAGAATTGCTATTTCTTTACCAAAACTTTCTCTGGTAAGTCCAGAGAGAGCATTTTCTATATTGTCAAGTAATCCTGTTGCTGCCGTAGTTAGTTTCTTCTCATTCACCTTGGTTGGGTGGATGCTAAAAGCACTTCCTGCTTTAGCACAATCACTTAGAGAATTTAGGGCAAAAGCAGAAAGTTTCTTAAACTCAATAGGGGCTTTTTGGACACAGATACAAAATTTCTTTGTAAATGTTTTTAATTCTATCAAAAAAACATATGATTTATTAATTAGTGGTGTTGATTATTTTATTCCTGGTACAAAGGATAAAGTTAATGAACAATTGAAATCAATAGCAAATAACCTAACATCTTTTATCACAGAATTCCCACAAAGAGTGATGGATTTCATTAAAGGAATTTTAGGACTGCATAAAAATGCAGAAGAATTTGCTAGATCTGGAATGTCTGCCCAAGAAGCAGCTGAGAAAGCAACCGCAGTAAAAGTAGAACCAGGACCATTAGCACCAGTAACGGCACCCGTAACAGGAAAGGTTATTGAACCATCACCTCTGGCACAAGCTGGACTATCTCCTGGGTCTCTCCCGAAGAATTACGGAGAAAGATTTGAGCAGTATGCAGCTACACAAGCACTGAAACAATCAATAACATCATTAACTGCTGGGACAGTATTAGATCTTCTCAAACGAGGAGAGATAGAAGCTGCTGGCATGTACAGATTTGATACAGATACTCTAGAAGCTGCTATTAATGATCGTCGTTTGGGTGGTAGATTTGACAAGAATAAATTTTTTGATCAACAATTCCAGCAAGAATTGATGGGTTATATTATTGGTTTTAGGAAACCCTCAGTTAATCGATATCTTCAATCTAAAGATCCGTTAGATTCCAAGATAGATTTGGAGAATAGATATGCTGCCATTACTGCTTTAACTGAAGAACTGCCTCTGCTGTTAATGTCTAATGAACCAGGAGGATGGGCTCAATTAGTCGATGTGTACATGGAATGGTTGAGAAACATGAAAGAAACTCAACTTAAGAACCAAAGAAAGGTAAGTAGTTTACAAATAAATTCTAGGGGAAGGGGATATGAGGTAGCATCTCTTGGTGGTAGAAGAGTTAGAAATATTGTGATCAACACTGCAATACCCATCAGTGATGATGATATGCAAAAGGTGGTAAATAGAGTTAGAAATACCTATAGTGCAAGACCTACAGGGGCTATTGCTAATAATATTACAATACAAAATTTAGTTGCCGTTGATGGTGACACCAGTTCATCTGTTCTCTTTGGATAAAAAATGGCTGCACCAGTAAATAATTTAACGACAAAGATTATTGCCACATTATTTCCGTGGAAGACTTATGAGTCTGGAACAGGATATAGAGAATACTCTGCAACTCCAGAATTTGATATTTCAAGTTATATTGCTGAACTAAGTTACTATGAGAACATATTGTCACCTGTATTGACAATGAAGGCAGTTCTCATGAACACCAAAACAACTGAAAAACTTAGTGACCTTTATCCTATTACTAAGGATGATATTGTCGCTTTTAATTTTGATGATGGACATTCTGATGATTTTATTTCTTTCACAGTTACTAGTGTAGGAAAAAGAGTAAGTGTTACGGGCATTGAAGTTCTGACCGTAAATCTTATGTCTACTTGGTCTTTTTGTGTTTCTGATATTTGGTCTCCTGGTGCTCCAACACCAGGATTGAAAAGAGGTCCTACCTCTTCCATTATAGACCAAATGTATAAGGAGGTTTTTTCAAATATTCCATCAGTTTCTAATCTTAATCCAGGAAAGTCATCTGGACTGAAAACCCTTCATAGAGATGCATCTGATGATGATCACATGTATGGTGGAATTGCCAAAGAGGATGATCTTTTACAGTTTGGTCTTTACTTGGCAAGATGTTCCAGATTAAGTGAAAAAGAAGCAGGATTTTTGTTCTATGAAACGAGGGTGGGACACCACTTTGCTTCTATTGATAAAATGATCAGAGAATCTGATGAAGAGGAAGCTCCGACATACTATTTTAATGGACTATCTCCTGGTCCACAAGAACAAGATCCATTCACGATTTTATCGATTAAAGGTCAGTCTGCAAATGACTTTGCTTTAGAGCAAGCAAGAACTGGTGGTGGAATTAGACAGGTTGCATATGACATTGAAACAAATCAAGCATATGCAATATATTTGTCACCTGAAGATGCATCAAAAGAATTATCATCTACTAATAAGAATGAGATTAAAGAAACTATTTCTGCTAAGAATGGAACATATAGGAGAGCAGCAGCATACAATGGTAGAGTAGATAATCTCGGTCTCATCGACAGAGATACTGAAGATCTTTGTAAGATTTTAAATAGTACTATGTTGGCAGAACAAAGAGCAATTTATAGGTACAATTCACTTTATAGTATTCAAGTTCTTGTTACTGTTAAGATCAACACAGATCTTCAAGCTGGTCAATTTGTAAAATTAGATATTCCTCAAAAAGAAGCACAGCAACAATGCTTGACTGATGCTATAATAAACCAGTCTAAAGATGCTGACCTATATATGATAGCATCCCTCTGTCATTCAGTTGGAACCGATAAGGGGTACACATCTTTGATGCTGGTGAGAGACAAACCAAAAACACAACAGTAGTAACTATGGAAAACATCGATAAGCACATTCAGAGAGATGAAGAACTTCTGAGTGATCCCACGATTTCTCCTCAATCCCGCCGTCATACGGAAGAGGAATTAGAAGCACTGAAGGCATATAAAGAAAATCATCCAGAAGATGATCACGATCCAACTGGACTGGAACTGTATTGTGATGCTAATCCAGATGCATTAGAGTGTAGAGTATACGATGATTAATAGATATTCTGCTTATTTTATTGGTCATATTGTCGAACTCGATAAAAAACAAAATATCGAGCAGACTGGGTATGGCACAAAATATAGAGTAAGAAGAATTGGCATTGATGATCCAAATTTAGAGCCTTCTCAGTTAAAGTTCTTCCCATGTATGCTTCCTCTAACCGCAGGAAGTGGTGATGGTGAATCTGGATTATCTATTAACTTGAAGCAGGGTGATATGGTTGTGGGGTTGCATTTTGACCACCCCCATAACCAACAAGGTGTTATTATCGGTCTTTATCCAAGATCTGTAATGGTTCAATATGGTGGTGATGTTGTTTCATTAGATCCTAAGACTGCAAGTGGTGCATCTCAGGAGGGTGATCAAACACTTCCTTCATATAGGAATTTGGGTCCAAAAGAACTTGAGAATAGAAAACTACCAGAGAAAAGAGAATCTGGTGGTGATCCTGGTAATTTGCCCACAAATACTGATATAGATAGAGGGCAATCACTTCGCAATGCTGGTATACAATTACCAAGTTAATAAGCATGGCATATTTTCCTGAAAATAGATTAAGGGTCTGCCCTATTCCAGAATACGATCCTCAGTATGATCCCAATCAAACTCAGGGGGATTATGAAGGAAATGCTTTGCCATTGGTAATGGCACAGTGTAAAAAGGATCCTATCAAGGATATGACCAATGAGTTCAAAAAATTCATTGGTACGGTAGGTGCTTTTCTTTCAATTCCTGGTCAATTAAGACAAGAAATCTTTGCCTCTGCTGGCATCATCAAAGAGATCGCAGGTGGTCTTGTAGCTGGTTTGATGAATGCTTTGCAGAAGAAGTTAAAGAAAGTCATTGAAGAAGGAGTTATTGCTTTCCTTGCTGCTACTGGTGGTCTTGGTTTACCAAAACTGATTGCATTGATCCCAGCAGTGAATGCTTTGGAAAAGGGTATCATCTGTGCAATGAACAATATCATCAACGGGTTATTTGATACCGTTGTTGATATGCTGGCATCTTCTGTAATGAATGTTGCTAACTTTGCTACCTGTGCTGCTGAGCAATTCACTGGTGCGTTAATTAACAATATCATTGATAAGATCACCGATGCTATTGAACCACTTCTCGGACCTCTGGAACTGGTCATCAGTGGTGCTTTTAAAATTCTTGATTTCTTGATGGGTGCTGTTAATATCGTTGATGCCATTGGTGGACTGCTTCAGTGTAACGAGGAAGGGCAACCTTGCCCTGCCGTTGATGGATATACGATTGGTGGAGATTGGTTTAAAGGAACTGCACCAGATGTTGCTTCAATCTTTGCTCAGGCAAATGTAGCAAGAAAGGGTAGACAGGCATTAGAAGGTCTTGCTGGTCAAGTTGGTGAGTGGGAAATTCTTGGCACTAAGGTTAGTGATGCTCAAGGTAGTGCTGGTGGATGTAACACTGGAGATCCATTTGAGTGTGGTGCTCCCACTGTCAGCATTTTTGGTGGTGGAGGATCAGGTGCAGCAGGAAAGGTTCTTCTCGGTAACTTTGTAGAAAACACCAAGGGTCTTTCTGATGTTGTAAGTTCTGTCGGTAGTGTTGTTGGTGTAGATCTCCTGAGCGGTGGTTCTGGATATCAAACCGTTCCATTTGTTTCTATCACCGATAGTTGTGGATTGGGATATGGTGGATATGCGAGAGCAATTATCAACGGTAAAGGTGAAGTAGATTCTATCTTTGTCGTTTCTAGTGGTAGGAATTATCCTGTTCCATCAGAAGAACAAGAACCACTAGGAATTACTGGTGCTGTTATTGAAAATCCTGGTTCTGGATATAGAGATGGTGACACCATTGATGGATTTGATGTCACCATTGAGAATGGTAGAATTACTAAGGCTACAATAAATAGAGTCACCAGAGTTAATCAACCACTAACTCTGCTGCCAGTTAATTCTAGAACAGGAAGAAATGCGGTCATTAGACCAATCATTAACACACTTCCCGTTGTCGAGAAGAAACTGCAAGAAGTAATTGACTGTGTGAACTAATGGCAGATAACCCAAAAGAAAAGGATTATAGTCAAAGGTATTATGATTTTAAGACGAAATCATATAAACTAGACGTTAATAATCCAGAAGACGGTCAATCTGGTCGTGAGATGTATAAGATCCTCAGTGAGACACCTGATGGATTTAAAATGTCTCAAAGTTATGCTGAGAATGGTCTCTTCAGGATAACTAATGATGGTCACATGGAGATCTCTGCTGGTTCTAAGACAGAGGCAGATAAGATTGATATTAGGATCTCCTGCATTAGAGGTGGTATTGCAATCAATGCAGATAGAGGTGCCATTCTAATCAAAGGTAAGAGTGTAGTTTTTGATATTGCTGGTGAATTTGCTGTAAATGCACAGTCAATTCAGATGGGCAATAATAAGACCAGAAAGGTAAACATCGAAGGATTTGAAACTAATCTTTCTTCGGAGGGTGGATCTCTGATTGGTAAGAACTCCCTCAGTCTTACCAACTTCTTCAAGAAAATCCTGGGTCTCATCCCTGGGGTGGGTTCCCTCTTCGGATAGAGTGTGCTATAATAGATGGGTAACCGAGAGGACCACATGTTCCAAGACGAGGAAGAATATGTCCAAAGTGTTCTTGTGGATGTGTGCTCTCGGTCATTCAAACTGTTCAGCAACCTTGGTGGTGAAGAACAAATGAGTTGTGATACTCCAGATCAATTCATGGAAGTTCTTTCTTTCGTGAAGTGGATGTTGGAGGATTATGAAGCAGACCTCTATTTCTTAGATCCAGTCACTGTATGAGACCAGAAACCAGGCAAGCAATGGAGATGTTGTTCTCTGCTAAATGGAATCTTCCTAAAGCAGCACAACATTGTGGATTGACCAACAAAGAAATGAAAATTACTTTCAATGAATACTGCCACTTCCACCCACCCACCTATCAACATCAGTAGGGAAGAACTCGAAGAACACTTTGAGTTCATCGTTGATCTTTGTCACCGTGAAGGTATTACCTTCATGTTTGAACACAACAAGAAATGGATGTGTCTTGTTCCTTATGAGGAATACTTAAATTACGGAGTGTAGCGCAGTTTGGTAGCGCATCCGCTTTGGGAGCGGGGGGTCGCAGGTTCGAATCCTGTCACTCCGATTTGGGACGGTGGTGGAAGTGGTAGACACACCAGACTTAAAATCTGTTGAGAGCAATCTCGTGAGGGTTCAAGTCCCTCTCGTCCTATTAAGAACAAAACTATGTGGTCAGACTATTCCGATTACCTCTATCACACATTAAACTTAGATGTCGTTGATGTAGGACATGCGTTAGGTAAGAACGACGCAGTATTGGGGTCGGCAACTTATTCTGGTGACCATATTATAAAGTCAAGGGCAACCGTTATTGAAGATGGTGATACTCACATCTACAATAACATTGTGTATCCAAAGACAGGTCAAAATCTTCCATGCTTGGGTATGGATCTGATGTGCTTCTTTGAGAAGAAAGTTATTATCGTATTTGATTTCCAGCATCCGACTCCTCACTTTGATTGGGATAATCCTTTCATGACTTGCCATCTTGGTGAGATGCTTGATAATACTTCAAAGGACATTAGGTTTTTTGAACCTGGCAATCATTTTTCCAGGTACATCTATGTTCGTAAGTGTACTGCTAGTGAGATTAGTGATCATTTAGTATACTTCAAGAAGTATGTTGATGTCTATAAAAGGTTGTTAGATATAACGAAACCAACTGGTGAAGACACCAGTGTTTACAAGGAGTTTGACAAGTATATGTTAGATCTTGACCCTGTTGGTGGGTTCATGGAGAGCAAGTTTGGTAAAGAATTTTCCCACGATTATGTCAGGAATTTCTTATTTTCTTATTGCGATTTGTAGAAACTAAATAAATACGGGTTTATTTTTAGAGCATGAAAAAGTTAGCATTGCTCTTTGGTATGATTTTGATGGCGGCACCTGCATATGCCGATGTTACTCATAAATTATCTTCCAGTGTTCAACTAACTGTTGACTCTGCTGCTTCTCAAGCAACTAGAATTGGTTCTACCTATTCTGTTTCTGGAAATAATATCACACCTTCTACTGTTGGTGGTCTAAGTTCTCTCACTTCTGGATCGGCAGTTGGATATACTCCAACCGATTATGCTCTTACAACAGCAGGATCTGCCTATAGTTTTTCGGAATCCTTCATTGAAGGTGACGACGTGCCTTCGGCTACAACAGTGTCGAGTGGTGTCGTTGGATCCCTTCCTGCATTTGGAACTGTCACCACTACTAGTGGAGGGGTGGCTGGTTCTCTCGCTGGCACTATCAATTCTGCTGGCACGATGTCGTTGACTGCTGGTGGTGCTGGTACATCTGCGACAGGACAATTCGTTTCTGAGATCACTATTAAATAGAAATGGAAAATGAGGAATATCATCGGTGCCCTAAGTGTGGGTTTGTTATTTGCGTTTGTCCCGAAGATTTCACGGGCAGTTCCTGTAGTGCCAAATTTTACACAGGGCTCGATGACTTCCCATACCGAAACAACGAGTACAGTAACAGAGACTATAAATTCAATAGATTATAATACTGGTTATCAGTATTCTGTAACTGGAACTAACGTAACTCCCTCTTCTGGATTGTCTCCAAGCACAACTACATCATCTACTAATTCATTAAATGGGGTGACTTCGACATGGACTGGTTTAAATTTAGGAAGCAGACCAACTTGGGGAATAACCAACGCAGGTCAAGCATTTCAGTTCACAGAATCTTATCAAGGACCTGGGATAAGCAATCAGACGATTATTCAAAGATCGACAGAAATTCGGTCAGTGACGGATACAACAAGCATCTTTATGCAGTAAGGAGAAAACTATGTCTACTACTTGCCCTAAGTGCAACTGTCAGTGCCCCTGCAAATGCAGAGACTGTGGGGGGTGTAAGTGCAACAGCAAATCCGATCGCAAATAGTTCTGGTTCAGTAACTAACCAAGCGATCCAAGTCTTACAAGGTCCTTATATCACCAATCAATATGGTGATGGCATTTCTTGTCAAGGAAGTACTCTAAATGTCACTCCATTTGTAACTGGTAGTGGTTCATTTCAGAAACCATATGAACCCTGGTATCATGATAATGTATATGATATGAGAGACTTGGATGATGACGGAGCACCAGATAATCCAGGAGCAATTCTCTATCAAGTTCCTACTAGAACAGGGCAGAAAGACACCTATAACCTATCTGTAGGTGTGTCTGCCACTTGGTCTAAACCATTGGACAAAAAGGCACAGGAACTCTGTAGAAACGCAGCAGAGAAACATAATGCTCTTAGAGACCAAATCCTTGCTAATCGTAGATTAGAGTTTGAACTCACAAGATTAACCAAGTGTGGTGAGTTAGCACAGAAGGGTATAACTTTCCATCCACGCAGTCCTTATTATAAAATCTGTGCAGATATTGTCTTACAAAACCCTCCAGGTGTTATTCCACCACATAGACATTCTATTCCTTCCCCTTCAACTTCCGTATCGCATGTGAGCGGATCCGCTGTTGATCTCGGCGGTCCTTTACGGACTCCACAACAACCTTCTTCCCCCGTAAAGTAGCAATCTTTTTGATTACCTTCTTTACAGTTGGTTTCACTACCTTTAAAAGCAAATCAGCAACGGGTTTAGCAAAGATGGCAGTGCTAGTAGCAACAGCAGCAATCGTAGCAGTTGTAGTTACCAACTCCAGGGGTGGTAAATACTTTTCGACGAACGTTGGTTGAATACATCGTGGATCATCAGATAGCAGTTCTGAGTACCATTCACATACTTTCGGTTTATCCTGACCCCCCACCACTTTTGTTCCAGGCACTGATGATGGCAGTGGCACCTCTGGTTGTGATTGCGATTCCTCTTCTTTGCTTTCTTTTGGTGTTTTTGGTATCTCTTTGGGACGAATAGGTATAATCTCCTCTGGATTGTAGTCCAGAGGTTTATAAGAAGGGACGGAACCATCGCAATGGGTGACTATACCATTGGGGTCATCTTCCTGTAAGTTTTTATTACCTCTACTATCTTTATGCGTCTCTACGCAACCAGGTAGTTGAATGATTGGTGTGCCGATAGTTGTTGTCGTGTGAGGTATAGTCGGAATGACTGGGGGTGGTAAAGTCGAGTTGAAGTTGTTTATATCTGGTATCGACACGTTTCGAATGTTGATGTCTTCTATCATTTGCTGCCATCCTTACTAGTATTGCAAAATCATCACAACATTTACACCACTTATCTCTCAACTCTTTTGCTTTCTCTTTATCTTTTATTTTATACTTTACGTCAAACCATTCTTTCCACAAGTCAGCACATTCACTTGACTTTATTCGTAGGTTTCGTTCCTTGTACATCAATATAACCTTCTGCTTCTAACCATTTGCGAGTAAGAGGTGTAGGTTCATATACTTGCCACATTGTACCAGCAGCACATGCTTCAAGTGCTTTCATTGTCATGCCTTCGGTTCTACCTGCCCATCCTGCTTCTGCTTCCCAAGGAACAGCAGATTTGGGGTAAGTTCGTTCTGCCATTTCACGCCAGAGATCGGGAACTTCTTCCTCTGGTTTAATGATTGCAATCATAGAGTTCTTGATAGAACCTGCCATGCAATCCTGTGCAGCGTGCCATCCTTCGTGACGCATTACTGACATCAGAACACCAGGACGATGCATAAAAGCATCATTCAGATAGAAGTTATTGCTAACAGTATGATAGACACCACGATGACCAGGTGGGAAATACTTCTCATCTGCTAGAAAAACCATAACTCCGACTTTATCAAGGGATACCAGCATCGAGTTAAACTCATCAGCAATGATATCAAAATCAGAACTAGGAAACTCTTTACGAATATCGTTGATACTCTTGATTTGTCGGACATTCTCGGTGCATTCTCTAACGATCATGCAACCAAGGGCATCCATAGTATAGTAACCCTTTTTTAATTTGGATTCATTTGCCCAGGTTGATGTAGACACAACTCCTAGGAGTGCAGTATTGACTACACTAACTCCTAGGAGTCCAAACAAAAACTTTTTCATGTCTATGGGAGGGGTAATGCTCCACCAGTTGCCTTAGGCAGTTCGGGAGGTTTGGGTAGCAGTTCTGTGACAAGTCCTGGCAGAACTGTTTTCAGTTCACCAAGAGTTTGCTCTTTAACTCCTTCGATTATAGCATCTTTTTGGAGAAGTAGATAACCACTTCCACCAATGAGAGCAACAGAAGTTAATCCAGCAAACAATGCTACAGCATTAATTAGTTTTTGCATCTTTCTTAGGTTCAATAGCAGAAACAACTTCTGGTTCTTTCTTTGCTTGTGCTTTAGGTGCAGCACCACCAGATTTAGCAGGACTTAATCCGAAGGCAGCAAGAGATCCAGAGAACACCGATGCGATGAAAGTGGGATCAAAATCGAGAATTTTTTGACCGTTAGGAAGTCTAACGTAAGAGAATGTAAGAAGAGAGGCAGACCAAATAAGAACAACAACTTTTACAAGATTACCAAGAACTTCACTTTTATCAACATCGTGGTCTTTCTCTTCTACAACTGCTGGTTTAGTATCAGACATTTGTAGAGAGTAAGGCAGCTCTATTTATTGTCTAAATAGGTCAGAACACAATATCTATGAAGCAGGAAGATGCCTCTTAGTAAGTTAGATAATTTTATCAAGAACACCCAGGGTCGTATTTTATATGTGAATCCTAACGATCTTGATGCCACTGACAGCATTGAGAACCAGGGTAATTCTTTGACACAACCCTTCAAGACTATCCAGAGAGCTTTAATTGAGTCTGCTAGATTTTCTTATGTAAGAGGTAAGAACAACGACCAGTTCAATAAGACAACTATTCTCTTATTCCCTGGTGATCACATCGTTGATAACAGACCAGGATTTGCAATCAGAGATGATAGTGGAGTTGGTAGAGTTGTAAGTCCAGATGGAACTGAGACTGATGCTACAGCAACTCTCAACCTCACTCTTACATCCAACTTTGATTTAGATCAAGAAGACAATATACTCTATAAGTTCAATAGTGTCAATGGTGGTACTATTGTTCCTCGTGGTACATCTATCGTAGGTCTTGATCTTAGAAAGACAAGAATTAGACCTAAGTATGTTCCCAATCCTACTGATAGCAACGTAGGTCAATCTGCTATCCTTAGAATTACTGGTGGTTGCTACTTCTGGCAGTTCACCTTCCTTGATGGTCAAGATGGTCAGGTTGTTTATACTGACCCAACTACTTTCGATACTACTAATAGATCTCTCCCCACATTCTCTCACCACAAACTCTCTGCTTTTGAGTTTGCTGATGGTGTAAATGATGTTCCAGGATACAGTGGTCTGACTGACCTCAGCATGTATTATTACAAGCTGACACATGCTTTCCAGTCTGCATCTGGTCGTCCTGTTTCATTCCAATGGCCAAATGAACAGGGTGATTTTGATAAAGTAAGATCAGAATATGAGATTGTTGGTGCTCTCGGTGTAGACCCAGCAGTTGTTACATCTATGTTTGCTGGTGATGGTGCAACACCCACGGCACAAGTAACTGTAACCACACAAAATCCTCATGGATTGACAACAGGAACTCCTATTAAAATCCGTGGTGTTAATGTTTCTAACTACAATATTTCTGCTTTCGTAACTTCTGTTGTTAGTGACACTAAATTCACATATCAGTTGCCACTTGTTCCTAGAAACTTAATTGCAACTCCAGACTCTTCCAACGCAACAATTACTATTGAGTCTGACACAGTTAGTGGTGCTTCTCCATACATCTTTAACGTATCCCTTAGATCTGTTTGGGGTATGCAAGGTCTGCATGGTGATGGTTCTAAGTCTACTGGTTTCAGATCTATTGTTCTGGCACAGTTCACTGCTATCTCTCTCCAGAAAGACGATAGAGCATTTGTAAAGTATAACGAACAGTCCAGACAGTACGATGGTATTGTCTATACTACCGTAAGAGGTTCTGCACTGGCATCCGAATCCAGTTCTACAAGCAGTGCTACTGTTTATCACTTAGATTCTGAGGCTGTTTATAGAAGTGGATGGGAAACTACTCACGTTAAGTTGAGCAACGATGCTGTATTCCAGATCGTTTCGGTGTTTGCTATTGGTTTCAATAAGCACTTCGAAGCATTAAGTGGTGCTGACGCATCTATCACCAACTCTAACTCTAACTTTGGTCAGATTGCTCTGGTTGCTGATGGTTTCAAAGCAGCAGCATTTAATCGTGACGACCAAGGTTTCATTACCAATATTATCACACCAAAAGAAATTGCAGCAAGTGCAAAGAATGTAAACTGGTTGCAAATTGATGCCGATCTGACAAAATCTGTAGGTGTCTCTAGTCATCTATATCTCTTCGGATTTGGTGACCAAGACGTAGCACCAACTGCTGTAACTCAAGGTTTCAGAATTGGTGCAAAAACTAACGAAACATTATATCTCCCAGGTAGCAGTGGTATTGGCACACTGACTGCACAAATTCAGATGCTCAATAATGAGATCGGTGCAGGTTCTACTATTGGTGTTGGAACATTCTCTGGTGTTAAAGAAGTATTTGTTACTTCTGGTCCAACTAATAATGAACTCACCATTGCTAATGATGTTGGATTAGTAACTGGTGAATCGATTAAAGTTATCAGTCAAACTGGTGATCTTCCCGAAGGACTTGAGGCACATAGAACATACTATGCCATTAGAGTTTCTGCCAATGTAATTAAAATCGCATCTTCGTTCTCTGATGCACTGAATGACAATGAGATTACAATTTACGGTGGTTCTGCACTGCTGATCCGCAGTAGAGTTAGTGATAAGAGTGCTGGTGAAATTGGACACCCAATCCAGTTTGATACTGTTCATAATAACTGGTTTGTTCATGTCAACACAAACAGTGACATTTACACTGGTCTGTCTACATTTACAACCAGTGCTTCTGGTAGAACATATCTCCAGAGATTTGATGATACCAGAGGTCTTGACTCCAAGATCTATCGTGTTGGTTATGTAATTCCCAAAGAAGCACAAGATGCAAGAGATCCTAGACAGGGATTTGTTCTGCAACTCTCTAGTCAGACTGGATATGCACTGTCTTCTTATGCAACCGCATCTGTAATTGGTAGATCGGATGTAGAGTATAATAGAAACAATAGTTTCATCTCTACTTGCTCTGCTTCTGGTAGCACTGTAACAATCAGAACGGATCTTCCTCACGGATTAGATGTCGGTGACAAAGTTATCCTCACCAATGTTAAGAGTAGCACCAATACTGTAGGTTCTGCCAATAGTGGTTACAACGGTAAGTTTGCGGTAACTGCTATCTCCAACGACATGGAGTTCCAGACTGGAGTTATCGACGTTGATGGTGTAACACACGATCCTGGCACATTTACAGATACCACTGGTTCTAGGAACCTTTCTCTTCCTAGATTTGAGAGAAATGATCTCCAGTCTAATTTCTTCATCTATAGAAACACCATCGTCCAAGGATATGAGAGGGACAAGTCTGATGGTCTCTACATTCTTGAACTGTTAGATGCTGACTATGCTCCAGAGGTAGAGTTCACGGGTCAGAAGTATAAACCAAATGTCGAGGATTACTATCCTCAGTTTGACAGAGACAATCCTGATGCCAACCCACCTGCTGCTGCCTCTTATGCTAAGAGAGCACCTGTTGGATCCGTTGTAACAAACGATCAGAAGAATAGTCTCACAAGAAATACCATTGATAGTTTCTTTAAGAAGACTAAAGTTGGTAAAGAAATCAGTTCTGTTGATTCTACTGCTGGCATTACAACATTAACATTTGATAGAAGACATGGTTTCAACGGTGCTCTGGGTATCACCACCATTACTGACAACACCACATCTTATTCTGATGGTACATATTATAATGTAAAACTGCTGAATGACGGAACATCTACATGGCAAGGTGCAACTGCTAAGGTATTCGTATCTGGTGGTGTTATTGCTGACGTAGACATCATGAACCCTGGTTCTGGTTATGCTGCTGCTCAGAACCTTGATATTGAGAGCATCGGTGGTGAAGTTGGCATCGGAACTACAACAATCGCAGTTAATGTTGGTGATGTTGTTCAAGTAACTGGTCTTGGAACAGTATCGAGCAAGCACTACAGAATTGCTAGCATTGTAAGTGATACTGCGATTGCCATTGCTAAGACTGATAGTGATCCAGAAATTCTGGCAAACTCTTATGTCTACAATGTTGGTGTTGCTGTAACAATCTCTGGCACAACTTATGATGCTGCTAGTGGTATTACTACCTTCACATGTAGCAATCCACATAACCTGATTGCTGGTAATAAGTTTGAGTTGCTTAATCAAAGTGATGCAAGACTTGGTGAGTTCACTGTTCGTGAAAGAGTTGGAATTAATACCTTCACCGCAGTTACAACCGACGAAGTTACATCTCCATATCATCTCTACAAGCATGGATTAGAGGCAAATCAACAGACTTCTTCTGTAACAGAAGAGTTTGGTGGCAGGTTCTTCGCAATCTATGGTGGTGTTAGTGATCAGATTGTTGATGCTATTACTGCGACAGGAACGGCAATCAAACTGCCTAATGTTAATCTGGCAACCACCAAGAAGTTTGCCCTGGGTGATTATATCCAGGTCAATCGTGAGATCATGAGAGTTGTAAGTTCTGAACTTGGTGGTGTTAGCAGTGATGAAATCACTGTTGTTCGTGCCATGTTTGGTACAAGAGCAGTTGCACACGATGCTGGTTCTAGAATTCAGAAAATTCAACCACTTTCGGTAGAACTGAGAAGAAACTCTATCATGAGAGTTTCTGGTCACACATTTGAGTATCTTGGTTATGGTCCTGGTAACTATTCCACAGGTCTGCCACAAGTTCAGACAAGAACTCTGAGTGATCTTGAAGAATATCTTGCTCAGGCACAGGATAGAGGTGGTGGTATCGTTGTTTATACTGGTCTGAACAATGATGGTGACTTCTACATTGGTAACAAGAAGATCAATTCCTTCACTGGACAAGAAGAAACCTTCAATATTCCTATTCCAACTGTAACTGGATCTGAATCTTCCTCCACTAGTGAGAGATTTGATGAAGTAATCATCACCAACAGCATCTCTGTTGAGGGTGGTGAGAACAACAACATCCTGAGCAACTTTGATGGTCCAGTCAACTTCGGTAATGAAGTTTCTGCTGATGGTGATGTAACAATCAATGGCAATCTGACCATTGCTGGTGGATTTAATGTTGATGTCAATGCAACTTCTTTTGCAACACCAACATTCGGTAACATTCAAATTGCTCAATCTTCCCTGAGCACTATTGATACGGCAACTGGTGATTTAACTATTAATGCTGCTATTGGTTCTTCCGTTGGTATTAACACAATCACCACGATTGATGGTGATCTGTATGTAACTGGTAACATCACTGCTTACTTCCCATCTGACGTTAATCTGAAGTCCAATGTTAAACCAATCGACAATTCTGTCGAGAAAGTAAACAAACTCAAGGGTTGTTCATTCTTCTGGAATGAGAAGGCAGGTGAGAGCAAGGATGGTCAAAAAGATTATGGTATTATCGCACAAGATGTTGAAAAGATCTTCCCCGAACTTGTCGTAGAGGATAAGAATGGTGTCAAGAAAGTACGTTATGAGGGTCTAATTCCTGTCTTGATTGAGGCAGTAAAGGAATTGAATATAAGAATGGTCGGTCTTGGTGATCTTGATGGACTTCCTAGAAAGGCATGGGTATCCCCAGGTTCTCAACAGCAACAACCACAATATCCATATCCCCCACAATATCCTTACTACCCATATCCTCCACAGGGAGGACAATATCCATATCCCCCACAACCACCTCAGCAATAAATAGATAAAAAGGGTCTGTGTAGACGATGCCTAGTAATTTTAAGACCGTCATTAATTTTAGAGACGGTATTCAAGTTGATACAGATGATATTGTTTCGTCTAATGGTTTCGTAGGAATTGGTTCAACTCTTCCAAGAGATACTTTAGATGTTAGGGGTAACACTATCGTTGATGGTAATGTTACCGCTAGTTCTATGCATGTTAGTGGTATTTGTACCATTAGCAGCACTATTATTTCTAATGCTAACCTCTCTGGAATTGCAACAATCAGTGGGGTTAAGATCTCCTCTGGTATTGTTACTGCCGAGAGTGGCATTGTTACTTACTATGGTGATGGTGGTTCACTTCTTAACCTGCCAACATCTCAGTGGGTTGATACTGATGTAGGTCTTGGATTTACTAGCATCTATGCCGCAGGAAATGTTGGCATGGGAACAACAGATCCCCGTGCTACTGTTCAAATTGGTCAGAACATTAAAGCAGATGGTCCATCTGGTGTTGTTACGGCAACATCATTTAGTGGACCATTATCTGGTACAGCATCTTATGCAACGACATCGGTTAATTCTCAACAATTAATCGGAACACCAAATATTACAGTTGATAGTATTGTCGGTACATCTGCATCTATCACTGGATTTGTTACTGCTACCACAAGTCTCTCTGTAGGATCTGCTTTCCAAGCAAATGCTGGTGGTTTAGTTACAGCAACCACATTCTATGGTGCATTACAAGGTAATGCAGCAACAGCAACTACGGCAACTGGTGTAGAAGAAGGTGCGGCACTTGTTCTTACAAGTATTGCTTCTTCTGCATCTTCTGTCAAACCTTTCTATATTCGTGGTTCTGGTATTTCCACATTCTTCGGTGATGTTTCTATCCGTGATGAGTTGGGAATTGGTACTGCCGAACCAAGTTCATCTTTCAAATTGGATGTATATGGCAACAGTCGTTTAAGAGGCAACTTAAACGTTGATAGTTTGAATGTAAGCACATTTACATTCTCTAACAGTGTTCTTGGTGGTGGTAATGTTAATGCAACTTCTGGTGTAAGTACATTTAACACTGTCAATTCTTCTACAGTTTATGCAACATCTCAGTTAAAAGCAGGTGGTTCTGGAGCACCAGTTCAAGCAATTGATGTTGACGGCAGAATTATTGCCACTAATGCTATTGGTGTTGGCAATACTAATCCTGCTGCTGAGTTACACTTAACAACCGTAGATGTATCGACACAACAGGGTAACGCACTGATTGAGGGTACTGTTGCTATTGGTACTGATGCAGTTCCCACTGGTGGAGCAGCAATCGGTCCCGTATCTATCTACAGAGATACATGCATTTACGGCAACAATATTGGCATCGAAAGTGGATCTCCTCGTGGATCTATTGATGGTCAGTATGCACCAACTCCATTCATTCTGCCTACATTCACTACAACAGAGAGAAATAACATCTCTCCCGTGTATGCAGGTTCTATTATCTACAACTCCACAACGAATACAGTTCAGTTCTACAACGGTACTACTTGGGGTAACATCTAATCCATGGCACTAACTATTGTTCCAACTGCTAACCAGGTATTCACTGGTGTATCTACTGCTGGTGGATTTTCGTTTGCCGATTTAAGAAACTTGGGGTTCTTTGAACCAGGGGAACCAGTTTCCCTTGGTTCTTGTTTCTTGGATTATACTGTGGGTATTACATCTGACCCATATGATCCTGTAATTGGTGTATCTACTTACAATGTAGGTGTACCATCTACAGGGACTATTTCACCTACAGATTTAGTTGGTGCAGTAAGAGAACTTAAGTTAGAAATTAGTGGATCAGATTCTAAAGTTGACCTGAAGAACCTGGCATTTGGTTCGGAACAGACAAAGAACATCAGAAAAACAGTTGCTATCACAACCAACTGTGTCATCACTTCAGATGATCCTACTGTTGCGGCATTAAGTATTACTGGTGGATACAATAATCTCCGTATCAATATCAGTGGTCAACTTCTTGGTGCTTCTGGTTTAGGAGCAGCACAGGGAAGTGGTGATGATGGTGGAACTGGTGGTGCGGCATTAAGTGTAACTAATACATCTGGTATTGGTGCTAAAATTCAAGTAACTCCAACTGGTCAACTTAAAGCAGGTGGAGGTGGAGGAGGAGCAGGAGAAAACGGTGTCTCTGGAACTAGTGTCCAGTATAATTGTGGAACATATTGTATAGGAAAACAGGAAAGTTGCCGTCCTGGTTGTTGCTATGACTGTGGTGGTGGTTTCTATTGTTGCTTCAACCCTTGTGCTAGTACAGGCACTAATACTTGTACTGCTAATGGTGGATCTGCTGGACAAGGTGGAACTGGTGGTAGAGGAAGAGGTGGTGATTATCCCTCTGGTTCTTTAGATGGTGCCGAAGGAACTGATGGTGGTGCTAATAGTGGAAATGGGTCTACAGATGGCACTGATGGTGGTGATGGAGGTGCTGGTGGTGATTATGGTCAACCTGGCAATCCTGGGGGTCCTGCACCATCCACAGGAGCAGGAAATACAGGTGGTGGAGGTCAACCAGGATATGCAATTACAGGAGCATATGGTTTAGCAGGGTTCATTGTTGGTGTGGTTACTGGTATTCTCCCCCCACCAGTTTATGGATTTACTGATCCCGCAAATGCTACTGTTGGTTTTGCTGGAACTCAACAAGTTTGGGAGTTCACTAGCATTGGTTCCACATCTATGTCCATTGCTAAGACACAAGGTGTGAGAATTGTCGTAGTTAGTGGTGGTGGACAAGGACAAAATCATGGTTCTGGTGGTGCTGGTGGTGGATATGTTCACTATTATGAAAACTACCAAATGCAAGCAGGTGTTTGGAACTTAACTGTTGGTGGTCCTGGTGGAACAACAACAATCGCACATGATGATGGAACTAAATCATTCACCGCATCTGCTCCCAGTAATGGTAACTCTGCTGGTGGTATTGCTATCACCTATGATGATAGTGGAAATGGAATTAGCACGACTGTTTATACCTCTAAAGGTGGTGGTGGTAACTCTCACGTTGTTCACGGACCTAATGCAGGTGGTGGAGGTGGTGGTGTTGTAGGTGGTGGAGGTGGAGGATCTACCTCTGGTGGTGTATGTTGGAAGGCATATCCTGGTGGTGGTGATAATGATTGCAGCACTGGTCCATATAGTGCAAATGGTGGAGGTGGTGGTGCTGGTTTAACAGTAGATGTTAGAATCAGTGGAAACCATACATTTGGATCTGGTGGAGGTGGTGCAGCAGGTGCATCTGGTAACTGTGGTGGTTGTGGTGTAGGTATCAATCACGGTCCTAATGGTGCAGGAACATATGGTAGAGGAAGACATCACAGTGGTGAAAATCAGGGTGGATTTATTGAAGCAGGACAGGGTGGTGTATTCATCAGATTCCTTGACTTCGTGCCCTAATAGATAATACACACGCACTTTGTTATGAACATCTTTAATCTCTTCCCCACACCAGTTGGGTATATTTCTGGTGTAGTTACGCAGGAAGAATGTAATAATCTGATTGATGTTGTAGTCAACTCTGAGGAAGTTGCTAATCACGCAACGGATAAACTTACCCACACTTCTTCTGTAGATACTCTGAAGGGAGAGCACATTCAAAATCTGTGTAAGAAGTTATCTCCATACATCAAGAACTTTGGTTATCAGTTATTGGGTGACAATTCTCTTGATTGGCATATTGTTGGGTTGTGGGGAAATGTAATGGTTCCTGGTGGTTATCAATACAAACATAATCACGGCAACTCAATCATGTCTGGTGTGGTATATCTACAAATGCCAGAAGGTTCGACTGCGACTAGATTTTGGAGAAAAGAAAGGGGAGATACTTATTTCCTAGCACATGATGGACAAGGTAGAACAACTGACTACAACTGTCAGTATGTCGATCTAAACAATGTGTGTGCTCGTGATTTAGTTCTCTTCCCAAGTCATATGCAACATGGTGTAGAGGAGAATAACTCTGATGAGAATAGAATATCCATCGCATTTAATGCTGTGCCAGATCGCATCAACATCTTGGATACATATTATTTGAAACTGTCTTCTTGATCATGTCTGATGATATTAAATACCCTGAATTGGGAGAACAAGCAAAGAACTTAGGTGGTTCTCTTCATGAATTTGTATCTCGTGCGATGCAAGGTAACAGACTTCTTGCACCTAGAGAAACACAGATTGCAAGACTTGAAGAGTGTAAGAAGTGTGAGTTCTTCGATCCAGATCAACAACGATGCACAAAGTGTGGTTGCTGGATGAAGTTTAAAGTCACAATGAGTTATGAGAAATGCCCTGTAGATAAGTGGGGTCCAGATGAAACTGCTTTCAATGAATGGATCGAGAGTGGTGCTCCTAATGAACCAAACATGGAGATCCCTCACTTTATGAAACGTCTTCCCAATGGAGAAGTAGTTCCCGAAGAGGAATATGAACAAAGACTATCAGAAATGGAAGGAGATGCTTGACATAATCTCTAAATGTGATTAGAATACCTTTGTTGAGGTTAAAGAGAAACTTTAATTACTCTATGTGACAGTTGATTAAACTGTCCACCAGACCCTCTAGGATGCCCTCCTAGGGGGTTATACTGTATTCATCAACGGAACACACACGATGCAACTGCGACCCCATCAACAACGTGCTCTGGATGCTATGTCGTTGCACGATAAGGGTCAGATCATTGTTCCTACTGGTGGTGGCAAGACTATTTGCATGATCGAAGATTGCCGTTCTTTGATGAACGCATTGTACGGCAAGAACCCTACTTTCATTGTTGTTGCTCCTCGCATTATGCTTGCTGAGCAACTCTCTTCTGAGTTCCTTGAGTTTATCACTGATGCAAAAGTGATGCACGTTCACAGTGGTGAAACTCATCACTTCTCTTCTACCAAACCCCATGAGATTCGTGGTTGGTGGAAGAAGAACAACGATGCTCCCCGCATTATCTTCACCACCTACAATTCTCTGCGTCGTGTAGTCGATGCTCACATTGATGTGGATACTATCTACTTCGATGAGGCACATAACAGTGTGAAGAAGAACTTCTTCCCTGCCGTTGAGCATTACAGTGCAGAGGCAGATCGTTGCTTCTTCTTTACTGCAACTCCTAAGCACTCTGCCACGTTTGCTAAACCTGGCATGAATGATGCTGAGGTTTATGGTCAGGTCATTGAGCAAGTTCCTGCTCCTGAACTTGTCGAAGGTGGGTTCATTCTTCCTCCTAAGGTTGTTGTTCAGGAACTCAAGAATGTGGGCATTGGTCAAACCGTTCCCGAACGTGATTGTGATCACCTGCTAGAGTCTATCGACGGCAATGAGAACATGCAAAAGGTTCTTATTTGTGCCAAGAAGACTAAAGACATCATCAATGTTGTCAGTCAGTCTCCTTTCATCGGCAAGATGCATGAGAAAGGTTACTCTGTGATGTGGATTACTTCCAAGCACGGTGCATTTATTGATGGTCAAAAGGTTGACCGTGAGAAGTTCTTTGACACCATGAATGAGTGGGGTCGTGATAAGGATAAGAAGTTTGTTGTCATGCACCACTCTATCCTGTCCGAAGGTATCAACGTCCACGGTCTCTCTGCCTGCATCATGTTGCGTGGCATGGATTACATCGAGATTGCACAAACTGTCGGTCGTGTGATCCGTCTGGGTGAAGGTAAGACCTTTGGACTTGTCAATGTCCCTGTCTTTGGCAAGGTCGGTATCAGCACCGCACAAAAAGTGCAGAAGGTTGTTGACATCATCTTTGAGCAGGGTGATGCTGCTATCTCTACCATTCGTCGTTGAGGATTACAATGAGGAACCCCAACTTCACTATCAAGAAGTTCGAACCTGGTCTTTATTATGTGGGAGATCTTTCCTATCTCCCCAGTGAAGTCTTGGACTGGAATTACATCGTCGGCATGATGTTCCCTAAGGATGAAGATCCTAAGTATGGGACGATGGTTGACAACAAAGGCAATCAGTTTGCCGTCATTTCTACAATGTACGGTGACGGTCTTTTCTATGATGAGGAAGACTATGATTATGCCGTAGATAGTGGAACCATCGGTGTTTATCCCATCAACAGTATAGATGATGCCGATGATTGCTATGGACAGGTGTGGACATTTGACGAACAATTCACCTGTGAGTATGATGAAGAAACTGGTATGATTAGCATAGCAGATATTCGTATCAACACTAATCCCTTTGAGGAATAATGTACACTCTCAAGATCCTTGGTCCTGCTTTACTCTCTCTGTGTGGTGCTAACTTTGTAGAGGGACAGGGACAACTCTGTAATGTTGACCAACAACCACCTGCCGTGGTAAAATACTATCAACCAGGTAAGTCCTGCTATGTCAATGGAGTATTCTATCGTGATTGTGAGGCATCTGGCAAATGACTAGCAAGCAAAATCTCATCCTGGCACATATACAAATCGAAAACATTGCAAATCTACTTGCAGGCAACCAGTATGAGGGTTTCATGACCTCCCACTTACTTCCAATCAAGTTTGAACTAGAACGTCAACTTTCACTCCAGAAAAAGAAATGACTATTCCTAATTTTAAAACTAATCAAGACTGGGAAGCATTTACATCACTATTTGATGCACGTTGGCATTGTAAGAAAGCATTGCTAGATCGTGTTAAAGATGATATGTTTCCTGGGTATGGGTGGCAATCTCTCCCACCATCTTCCATTGAAACTATCAACGACATTGTACAATCACTGTTGTATGATATAGAGTTGACATTCTACAAAGACTATCCCGAGTATGACGAAGATCGTCTTGATGATGTATTCATTCCTCGTCGCACATTCAAAGAAGATTGTGCCGAAGCATTGAAAGAAGCATTGCGTCAGGATTGTCCTCCTTGTGATACTTTAACATGTGCTGATCATTTGACTGACGAATAATGGAGCACCTGTTTATATTTGGATTTGTTATTCTACTTGTTATTGCAATGAACTCTACATTTCCAGTTAAGAAATGACAGTCCCATTCTTTGTCGAAGAACCTATCACTTGGAAAAAGATTGAGGTTCCGTATGATATTGTCCAGTATTGCGATGCTTTCACTCTGGATGCGGATCGTGAGGACCTTCGTTATATTGACTGCGTGTGGATGCATATGGGATATTATGGAGTTCCCAAACATGTGATGAAAGCAGTGAGGGAAGAATGGAATCCTCCAGTACAACCAATCTTCGAATGAATATCATTGATAACTTCCTACCAGAGGAGCAATTTAGGGTAGTCCAGAGTGTAATGATGGGAGACAACTTCCCATGGTATTGGATACCAAACATTACATATCCCGACAGTCAGAATGAACGCAACGGGCAATTCACTCATGCTTTCTTTATCGAGAACAAGGGAAAGCAGAGTGATATGTATCCACTGCTCAACCCAATCATAGCAAAATTGTATGGATCTAGCAGTGGTGTGATATACAGGGTAAAAGCAAATCTCAATCCAAGAGAAGACAAACACTATCAACTTGGTGCCTATCATGTAGATTACCCTATCCAATGTAAGACAGCAATTTACTACATCAATACTAATAATGGGCACACTAAATTCATTCAAGATGATATAATAGTTCCCTCAGTTGAAAACAGGATGGTAATCTTTAATTCTAACCTAGAACATGTCGGGGTCTGTTGTACTGATGAGAAAACCCGAGTTCTAATCAACTTTAACTATATTACATACCAATGAACAAGAAACCACTGACAGTTGAAGAAGTAGAAGTAGCAGCAGAGCAGTTCTTTCCCCTCTTTGATGTAGTCCGCAACCAAATGCCTGTAGAGGCAACAATCGAGGACACACTGAAAGTTATGGAAACTATCTGCACTCTGGCACATAAACTTCGTGCCGAAGAAGAGGCAGCAAATCTACCCTTTGGATTTAACAAAAAGAATGACGGAACCGAAACTAATTGATGATGCTTTCTATGTCAAGAAGGCACGTTTTCTCTGGCATAGTTTTGACAAGGACGGAAATGGTCTGGTCTCTGCTCTAAACGAAGGACAGTGTATTAATGCCACTCGTTTCTACTTAAAGGGCAAACAAGAGGGATGGAGTGAAGACAATAGCAGGGTCATGAATGACGGTGTGGTCGGAGGCAAACTGTGACAGTTGCCTAAACTGTCCCCCACCCCTTGACTGAGGTGGGGTTTTTCTGTATTATTACAAAGTAATCAATCAAACGCATGGATCTTACTTCTTCCTTCATTGAAGTTGTTCGAGAAGATATAAACTCAAAATCTGCAAAGAATTCTTCTTTGATCAAAAAATGGTTGACTAAAGATACTGTTCCCCAATCTGTTTCCATCCGTATTGGTAACTGGATGGAAACTTTCTTGGTTAAATGTTTGGGTGATAAGAATAAACTCGACCTTCTTAAAAAGAAAGGTCGCAATATGATTATCACTGTTGATGGTGAAGATCATCAGATTGATTTGCTTGGGCAGATGGAAGAAGGTGTATTGATTACAAGAGAAATCAAGTGTAATCTTGATCTTGATCGTGGTAAAACAAGGGATACACTTCGTCGTGAAGAACAGATCGAACGAGGACTAGAAGAGCAGTTCGATGTTAGTGTTGATGGTGGAATTTTTTGCCCATTCTATTACGGAACTGTCAAGCAAGATGGTAAGTTTGGTATGATTTTTGGGATGCAGTGGTTTATTGATACCTTTGAACTTGATTTCACTGTTGAAGACTTTCAAAAAATTGGCAAGTCTGAGGAACTGCACAAACTCCTTGGTTTGTGATATAATCTCCAACTAACTTGACTGAGTACCTATGAAACCTGTCATCAAGTATCAAGGTGGTAAGACTAAAGAACTGCCACTGATTAAAGAGATGCTGCCAAGAGAGTTTGATCGTGTTGTTGAACCCTTCTGTGGTGGTGCAGCAGTATCATTTGGACTGCGTAATCTTGCACTGCTGAGTGATATTAACAAGGATGTAATCAATCTCTATCATACTATCGCAGATCCTACACTTTATCCCACTCTACAGAAAACTGTAGATGAGATCAAAGGATACGATCATGACAAGTTAGAGGAAGAATACTATAAAGCAAGGGACGTAATCAATACGGATGCAAGTTCATTCACTCGTGCATTATCCTACATCATTCTAAGGCAGTTGTGCTTTTCTGGGATGGAAAGGTATAATGCAAAAGGTGAGTTTAATGTACCATTTGGACATTATAAAAGGTTTTCATGTAATCTATCACCAGATCATCACACGTTCCTGAAGAAATGTGATATACGATTTGCATCGTTTGATAATACTCTCAGCAGTGTAAAGCAGGGTGATTTTGTATTCATTGATCCACCATACTTGGATCGGTTGGGTTATACTGAGGGAGACGGTGGTTACTCTCTCCATTCTAAACTTCATGACATCTTGAGCACTCTTACCGTGCCTTGGATGATTATTCATTCCGATCACGAATTTTACAGGGAGACTTACAAAGACTTCAACATTGCCGATAAAGATTTTGCCTATGCTCAACGTTTTGGCAAAGGTAAGGATCACTCTGGTGCAAAAGTTAAGCACCTTTATATCACAAACTACTAGTGTGACAGTTGCCTAAACTGTCCACCAGACCCTCTGAGAGGCACCTAGAAGGGTCTATAATGACTTCAGTTGAGAGGAACCGATGCAATCCACCTTCGACCAGTTTGTTGCCGAACAGGATGCAAAAAACACTATCCAACTTAACATCCGTAAGTATTGCTTAATGCTGTGTGATGCATTGCTTCATGACTTTAAGTGCCGCACCAACGGTAGCAGCACTGATTACAAGTTTTACATCGAAGAAGGAGGACGTAAGTATCACAAACTGATCATGGAGACTGCATCTGGTTCTCGCAGTGTTCACTGCTTCGTTGATAAGAAAACTGGTGAAGTCTACAAGTCTGCATCATGGAAAGCACCCGCAAAGGGAGTTCGTTACAATCTTCTGAGCATTGAGTCTCGTGAAGAATGTTTTGCCCGTGCAGATTGGTCGGGTGGTTATCTTTATAATCGTTGAAAATGACCTACACTAAAGAACAACTGATCGAAGCACTTTACACTGAATATGTGTGGTTGTGCCATGATGATTTTAACCCTGATGAAGACCCAACACCTGAAGAATACTTAGAATGGTTAAAAGGATTGCGGTATGAACAGTTAATTGAAGAAACTTGTACCTGCGACATTTACACCATTGAAGAGTATATGGGGACATGGGGATGAAGTTTAAAGTAGTCTACCAACAATTGAAGAAAAACACTTTCAAAAAACAAGAAGCAGTATTTTTTGATGAACGTGATGCTATCAACTGGGAGCATTATGTTCGCACCCTAGATAATACTAGGGATATTGAAATTCACCCCGTTTTCTGATAAAATTATGTTTGGCAATTTGAACGCAAAACTCCATTACATTTGTGAGTTTAATGATCCCCAAATCGGTTGGCAACAAGTAACCGTGCGGGCAGATACTCGTGAGGGTGCTATTCGCATCGTCAAAGGTATGTACGGCAATGTTAATGTTACCAGCACCAATCCCACCTACAAATAGTAATCATGTCTTTTAATCTTCAACCCAAACCCCAACGCAGCAGTGACAAAGTTGTGGTAACTGAAACTACTAAAACTCCAGAAGTGCAACTGCAACCAGCACCCGAACGTCGTTATCGTGTGGAGGAACTGACTACTCAAGGTTGGGAACTTGCTGACCACAATACTGTAAATCTTTCCCGTGAAGATGCTAACCGCACCCTGCAAAATCTGCTGAATGATGGTCTTTCTCCTGACCGTATTCGTGCAGTGATTGATGATGGCATGAAAATCTAAGTCTATCAAACGTCCTTGGATTCTCAATGAAAAGTGTGAACCACCGTCGTATGTTACCAAAGATTGGACATACATGGTGGTTCCTAATCTTGAGGGGAATGAGTGGTGCTTGCTAGGAGATATTCCGTGTCGTCAAATCAAATGGTTTAAAGATTTCGACAAAGCAGTAGACTACTGCAAAAAGTATCACAAAAAGAATAAGAAAGGTCCTCTCGACAAATTTACCGTGTGACAGTCGGCAAACCGCACGCCACCCCCTTGAAACGGGGTGGTTTTCGTGTATTCTATAAAGGTAGTCAAGGGAGCACAAATGACCCGCATCGAGATCAACCGAGAATTGACCGAACTTCGGTTCGCACGAGAGAAGGCACAACGGGAGGTTGATAACATTCAAGCATGTATGAATGTTCTCATTCAAAAACGCAATGAGTTAGATCGTCAACTCGAAATCGAGGAGATGGGTACTCTGTTCGATCAAATGTTCGGAGGTTGATAACAATGAAAGATTTCATTTGCGCATACTTTGGTAAAGATTGGACCATCACTGCCCGTGGGTTCGGTTCTCTTAAGGAAGCAGAAACGCACGGTAAGTTTATGATGCCAATGGCAGGATGCTTCGGTTTTGCTGTTATCTCAGAGGACCAAGATGCTTGGATTGTGTTTGACCAGTTCAGCATGTTGTCTGGCAAAGAGACAGTAACTCGTGACAATCTCAACAACTTCAACGTTTCTTTCTGATTATGAACTTCATTGATCATCTCGAAAAAGGTGTAGACTGGGATCGGGTATTTGGGGTGGTTGATTCACTCTACAACGACCCAGGATTTTCCTCCAATGCTGATAACTTTGCCAGGGCAACTATGGTAGAGAAAGCATTAGATAAGAACTCAGATTTGATCCGAGTTGATAAGACTGGTCACGACTTCATTTATTATCAAGATGGTGAAATCATCAAGATTGAGATGAAGATGGGCAAGAACTTGTTCTATAAGCGTAAGGACATTCATGCCACCAAAAAGTTTAAAGTAAAATCCTTTCTTAGTGAGAAGAAAACTGTTGAGGATTTCAGGCAAGATAAGACCTTCGATTATATGCTGGTGCTTGATCTTACTGCTCGTCGTGTAGTCGTTGTGGAAGATGAACATGCTCGTTCTTTATATCAAGAAGGTGCAGATGGTGCAATGATTGAACTCAAACTGGGTGACTATTATGAGTGCGAGATCGGAGAAGTTACTCCGATTGCTCCACCCACACCTCTGTCTTATTTGTATAACGAGGCAGACAACAAGTTCCTTGATTTTTGATACTTTTGATTTTTTCGTCATCGGGGGTGGGAGGCATGACCTTTCACCCCTTTCAAGTAGAATCGACGATTTTTTGCGTTTTTGCCCTAGTATTTGCAAGGGTTCTCGGATGCGACGCAATGAGATTGCGGCAGATACCGCAGCAGCAGGCAAAATCCGATTGTGAACGATTGTGACAGACCCACGGTAGGGCAACCTGCCGCGGTATTGTAGTGATCTGGGAGAACCTCCCATCCTTTTCTTTATCATGAAAATCTCAAAACAGATCGAGAAACTAATGCTTTCTCGTGGTTATCGTCTTGCCCGAAGTAAGAAACACAACATCTGGGTGAATAACAAAGGGCAGATGATTACAACCTCCAAGACTACATCTGACGCAGCAAGATTGCTCAAGAACATTGAGAGGGACATTAGGAAAGTTGAGAGGGTTTGAGAAGAGAAATTGTGCCAGTTGGTCAAACTGTCCACCATTCTCCCCAAAGCACCCCTAGAGGTGCCATACTATAAAAGTCAAAGGAACACCGATCAAATGCAACTGACCTCCCAAGGCAAATCTCAGGCAATGGTTGTTGAGTTTCGTCCTCACAACATTCTCACTGATAAGTTTGTCTATACTCTCAAGTTTATGGGTGAGGCAAAGTCCATGCGTTTGATGGGCAAAAAAGAGATGATCGAGACTGTTAATGCACGTCTTGATCTTAACTATGAGGTGACTGATTTCCTCACCGAACCCCAACAATATTTCCCTGCTGCTTGCTGATAATGACCCTAGAATCTGAACTTCAAAACATCATCAAAAATCTTCAAAATGCTCTCGAAGTTGTTGCTCAAGTTGACTATTCTGTGGATGGATCAAGTGTATCCGATCTAGAATATAGTGCTCCCTATGCTATAGGTTATGCCAGGTCTGCTTTACAGGCAAGCATCAAAGATCTAGAGTTCGTTATCAAAACCAACCCACAAATCAATGCATGATTTTCTAGACAACCTCGGTGCTCAACAGCATAACAAAGTGATCCAATCTCAAGAGAAAACTAGAATGAACAAAGAGCAACTTGAGGAGTTCAAAAGTAACTATTGCGAGGTGATTATCGACGGGATGGATATGGATTGTCTGGTGCAAATGTGCCATGATTTGTTGATGGACGCATATAAAGATGCCAGTGAGGATGATATGCGGGCAGAAATCTTGGACCTCTACGATGAGGACATGTTGAACGATCTTATCGCAGGATAGTATATCTAACTGCCTGGGGGTGTGCCAGTCGGACAACCTGCACACATTTTTGGCACTGCCCCCCAAATGCCCTATATTAGTTGCATCGGGGGGGACGGACCTCCCACACACTCTAAACTCTCTCAGAATGAACACCGTTCTCCGAAACACTGAAACTGGTAAAGAAGTGACCATCCTCACCGATGGCAGCAAAGCACGGATCTCCCTTGTCTGCGATCCTGAGTTTCTGGATGCAATCGAAGGTCTGCAATCCTTCGTGCTCGATAACAACGCAGATTGCGATATGGCATACGATTGGGTATGCGATCAGGCAAACTGCTCCTCCTTTGTTGATGACCTGCCTGCATGGGATATGTTCTACTTCAACTGGCAATCTGCTGCTTTTGATGCAGATTTGGATGATGCAATCATCGCAGGTGATACTCGTTTCTGAGTGCCAAAGTTCGACGCAAATTACTACACACAAGCACAAAAAATGTCTCTCTTCTCTCAAAACTGGAAAGCAGAAAAGTATTGGGGTGATGAACTCACTGCCAACCACATGAACTCCCGTTCTGTATATCGTTTCAAGGAAAACGATGACATTTCTATCATCCACACTGCGGTGAGAAAGAATAACGAATGGGTTGACCAGTTCACTGTCTGCCAATACAAAGTCACTGAGTATCACGAGAGTGGCAATGTTCTCTCTTCTGAGAGTAAAGTTGTCGAGGACTTCGATAACTGGTTGGACGCATACTATTGCGGTGTGGTTTGTGTCAACAACCTGAACATGGAGATGGTTACTAACTGAAACTCATGCTTTTCCAAATTACTGACATCGAGTTTGATTTTGATGATTATGATGATGAAGCATTAAGTGTAGATGAAGCGTATGAAATCGTATGTGAAGTCTACGGTCAAATCTGGGAGGCAGATGATGGAGACGATCTAATCGAAGAGATCACATGTGCATCGGGCTATTGTATCAAATCCATTGATTATCGTCACGTTCTGAACTGAAATGTTGAAGACCCAAGTTATCAAGATTGTCGGTGAAACTGCCGACGGCACTGACTACAAACTGTCAAGGATTGAGAAGTTTCAAGTATTTTGTAATGTCTGCGATGGTCTATTGAAAGATGGAAGGATTACACCAGCAAAGCATAAACAATGGACTGAGATCTGGTGACCTTGTGCCAGTTGGTCAAACTGTCCACCAAACCCCCACAGGGCAGGGAAATGCTCTATATTAGTTTCATCGGGGGGCACTGCTACCCCACACACCCTTAACTCTCTCAACTCTCATGCGTAAGATCGAACAGCAAATGTGCGACGCAATCAAAGAGAACCGCAACTGGAAGTGTAAGAACACTGAGGTTTGCTATTCTGATGATTATGGCACCTCTCGTGTTTATCTGCATGACAATCTGATTGCCATTGTTTCCGATACCGATGTAGAAGTGTTCGACGGTGGTTGGCAATCTGTCACCACAAAGTCTCGTCTCAATGCTATTTGCACCGAGTTTTGTATTGATGGAGAGGGTATTTTCCAGAAGAACTATCAGTGGTTTGTTCGTAAGTTTGTCGGTGCAATCAACGGACAATCTAAGTTCGTGACCGAAACTTTCCAGTCTGGTTATGTTTTTGCCTGATTAAATTGTCCCGTCGTAAGCATCTCACATTCAAACCACTTAACCCCAAGAAAGTGAAACTCATTGGCATTATCTTCATTGTTTCCTTTTTTCTTTTCCCTGGCGTTCGTTACCACACTGGTGAAGCATTTCATGTGACTGGTGATCTAATTCAAAGCACTGCTAAGTAAATCTCACTCACTGAAATCATGACCAACAAAATGTATCAAAAGAACATTGACATCATTGCCGAGCATTATATGTCAAGGGTCGAACATTTCTGTGATAATGATGACATTGCCACCTGCAATGCACTCTATTCTGAGTTTGTCGTAGACGGTCAAGATCCCGAGGATGGTGACTATGAATGGTGCTTTATTCCCGATCTGAATACTGCTAACTGAGGAACAATCATGCTTAAGAAAGTATCATCCTGGAAGCAAACCCCCTCACCCGTTCAGGTCAACAAAGGCAAACGTGGTTATAACTGTTGGGTGTATGTGAGCACGATTGAGAAGAATGGTAGCACCTACCATAAGTATAAAGTTGCCCACAATTTCGGCAAAAAGTTTGTATCTGAAGAGGATGCACGTTTGTTCGGTTGGGCTAAAATCAATGGGCATGATGTTTCAACCGATGATGTGCCAATGCGTCTAAAACCCTGCTAATCTTTTACACCTTCGTCCCACACCAACACTAACAAATCATGACTAATCTGTCTTTGGATAAACTGTCTAACGGCATCTCATTTTTCGATGGTTATTATGCTGAGGTAGAGGTAGAGTTTAATTCATCTACTCATTCTAAAATTGCCCACTTTCTTGATAAATATGATTCAGTACAGTTAGTGTCTGCCTGGTCCGATACTTTTCTTATGAAAGTATATGGATCTGGTAAGAAGGAAGTAGAACAGATTTGTGCTATAATCGAAGAGGACTATAATGTTCTCTCTGCTGAGATCGTATCACTTTCGGAGGTCTAATCTAATGTTGATGAATGTCATCGAAGATCAAGATTTCGTTGATAGTCTGATGGACGAAATCCCTGCTCATTTGTGGAACAAACTCGATCCCGATGATATTATCTGGGACGAAGATATTCCATCCCCCAAGTATTATGTCCTCTCAAAGTGGTAACTGAAAAGTCTCACAATCTCATCCCTTTTTCTCCTCCTCCCAGGTATCACTATTCCATTGAAGATTTCAATGCAAAGTATTATCGTGTGATGCTCATTCACGAGGTGCGTTACGTCTATAAACCCGATGACATAGTATCAACGGTCTGGGGTTTTATTGACAAAAAAACATCAACAATCCATCGTCCGATTAACGCAAAGAAAGTAGGAGAAAAGGTGCTCAAGTCTGACTATGATAGTATGACCGAGTACAGTGCAATGCGTCGTCCATTAGTTACAACAATCCTCAACCCATTGGAAGCAATTCTGTATGCCGAGTGAACCCAATTTCTTCGAAGGTGAAGTAGTCGAATACAGAGGAAGAAAGGGGACGATTTGTTTTGTCGATCCCATGTACATTTCTCTCTGTGTATCAGAAACCGTCCAGAACGAAAATGTTCATAAGTCGTGCCAATGTAGGATAGTAGTTTATCCTGAGCAATGGCATGAAATAGTAGAGATTTCTGATTAAATTACGTCAGTTTTTCAACACTTTTCACAGAGAGTTTTCAACAGTTTTTCCACAACATCTGTGGAAAAGTATAATAAACTCCGCACCCAGTTGTAGTAAGGCTTCTGATGTATTTGCACCCCTTCAGAAACAGGAATAAATAACAGGTTTGCTTATATTTTCCACAGTTAAAAAAGGGTTAAAAAAATATAGTTGAATGTGCGGTGTTCTTGTGAGTTTAGTGGGAATAACATCGACCGAGAGTTATGTCAACCCCCAGGACCGAAAATATCAGAAAACCCCGATATTTGGCAGTCTCATAATAAATATGGTATAATACCTTGGTGTCACACAGAGGGAACACTTATGGGAGACGAGTACACTTTCGATGATTATGAGTGTATAGTCGAGTCCTATGATTTGGGTGAGGTTCTTGATGATGAGTGGGGTGACGAAGAGTATAGTCAGGCAGATCAATATGCTGCCATGGCTGATAGGCACTATGCGTAGCAGTAAGCATCAGTGTTCGGCAGTATGTTGGGGGACGAAAGTATTCTTAAAAACACACCGTAAGGGTTGACAACTCGGTGGCAGTAGTGTATAATTAACAGTGTGAATCCTTCGGCAGTTCGTGTCAGTGATCTGGCAGTGTTGTGCCCCCTTGCTTATGCCCCCCGTCCGTGCGATGGGGGGTTATAATTTTATGGGTCCTCATAAGCTATAAACGACCCAGATCGAGAGAGCTATAACGATTTCGATCGATTTAAAAAAATTTTTGCCATATATAAAAACGGTGTGAGGTTCAATGGTATGGAGAAAAATTTCGGACATGAAATTGTGCCCGTAGAGGTCGATCCAGTAAGTGGAGATCCTATTATTACAATTCCCGAGTGGATGATGTTAGATCTTGGATGGGAAGAAGGTGATACTTTAGAATGGATTATAGATGAAGAAGATAAGTGTCTTATTCTAAGGAAACCAACAGATGGCTGACATTCAATCATTCGATGTATACAAAGGTGTCCCCAATGTTATCCAGGGAGATTTGTGGGTAACGGGTGAGATCTTTGGAAGTATTGGTGCTGCCGATACCAGTAATGGTTATGGAGAGAGATTTGTATCATATGGATCTACCCCTAGTAGTAGTCAGGGGAATGACGGTGATGTCTTCTACGTGATATGAGTGATACTTACATTAATGACAAAGGTGTAGTAAAGGAAGTACTAGATCTTTGGACCAAGGATGCTGGGCAATGGTATCAAGTACAGAATGCTTGGTTAAAGGATAAGGGAGAGTGGCAGCTCGTATTTGCTCAGGACACAGTGAGTGTAGAGTATCTAGTGGTTGCTGGGGGTGGAGGAGGCTCGTCGAACAACTCGGGATATGACCCTGCAGGTGGTGGGGGAGGTGGAGGAGGATTCAGGACTAATGTTCCTGGGTCGGTGTCTGGTCGTAACTCGGATCCAGAGGCTGCTTTGAAGTTAGAAGTCGGGATTGCACATACCATTACAGTAGGAGGTGGAGGTGCCGCAGGTAATAATGGTGCCAGAGGTGGTAATGGTGGTAATAGTAGGTTAGCGGGTGTTATATCAAACGGTGGGGGTGGTGGTGCTCCCGTAGGACAGAGTGGTTCTAGTGGTGGTTGTGGAGGTGGTGCCTCTGGTGGAGGATCTGCTTCTAATGGTGGTGCAGGAACCGCTGGACAAGGTTATAACGGTAACAGTCATAATCCCCCTTCAGGTAATGGAGGTGGAGGAGGAGGTGGTGCTGGAGAGGCACCAGCAAATCTTAGACAAAGTGGTAATGACGGATTAGCATCTGGTATTAGTGGAGAGACCGTTTATTATTCAGGTGGTGGTGGATCTTACTTTGGGGGTGGTGGTCTCGGAGGAGGTGGTAATGGTGGAGTGAATGGTTGTGGTACTTCTGGTCAAACCAACACTGGAGGTGGTGGAGGTGGATCTGGTAATGTCGCAGCAACTGGTGGTGGTCAACGATGTGGTAGACCAGGTGGTTCTGGTATTGTTATAATGAAAGTACCATCATTCTATACCGCCACGTTTAGTGGTTCGTTGACGGTAGAGACAATTCCATCTGGTGGATTTAACATTTACAAGATTACTGGTGGTAGTTCTGCGACTGGAGTAACATTTACATTGTAAGATCATGGCACATTACGCACAGTTAGACGAGAATAATATTGTCATTAATATCTTCTCTGGAAAAGATGAAAATCTAGATGTAGACTGGGAAGAAGTATACTCTCGTGAAAATAATATTACATGTAAAAGAACAAGTATGAATACCACCGAAGGTACTCATACTATGGGTAAGGAACCATTCAGGATGAACTATGCCATGATTGGTGGAACCTATGATGAAGAACGTGATGCATTCATTCCACCCAAACCATTTGATAGTTGGGTCTTAGATGAAGAGACCTGTACATGGGTAGCACCGATCGAATATCCTGGTGACGGTCAATATGTGTGGGATGAACCGAACAATGGTTGGTTAAAACTCGATTTGACAGACCATATATAATTTGTTAGAATACTGATGTACATTTTCTAGGTTATGGCTAAAGGATTCACTGTCAAAGCAAAAGCACCCGAACGACCTGCCGCAGCACAAACTGGTGAGTGGGATTATGAATTGGCAAAGGAGATGGTACGTGGTAAGTCCATCGTCTTCTGTCTTCCTGGTCGTGGTTGCTCTTTCCAATTTTTAAAATCTTTCACTCAACTTTGTTTTGATCTGGTCGGTGCAGGGGCACAAATTCAGATCAGTCAAGACTACAGTTCCATGGTGAACTTTGCACGTTGTAAGTGTCTTGGTGCAAACGTTCTTCGTGGTCCCAATCAAATTCCCTGGGATGGGAAACTGCATTACGATTATCAACTCTGGATTGACTCCGATATCGTATTCAACACCGAGAAGTTCTATCAGTTGGTTCTGATGGATAAGGCAATTGCCTGTGGTTGGTATCTGACCGAAGATGGTAGCACCTCTTCCGTTGCTCACTGGCTTGAAGAAGATGACTTCAAGAACAATGGTGGTGTGATGAACCATGAAACTGGTGAAACGATGTCGAAACGTCGTAAGCCTTTCACCGTTGACTACACTGGTTTCGGTTGGGTTCTGATCAAGCACGGTGTGTTTGAAGATCCTAAGATGGAGTACCCCTGGTTTGCTCCTAAGATGCAACGCTTCAATAGTGGTGAAGTGCAGGACATGTGCGGTGAGGACGTGTCGTTCTGTCTGGATGCCATCGAAGCAGGTTATGAGATCTGGTGCGATCCTCGCATTCGGGTCGGTCATGAAAAGATGCGGGTCATCTGATGACAAAAGCACCTCGGACGTTGTATAATATCATGTGTCGGGGTTCTGTGCTGCTCAGCAATCTATCTGAGCAGCAATTTTTCGACGAAATGGAGGGTCTGGCACAGTCCTATTACAACACTGGTGTCCCAGATCCTTCCGAAATCTCTTTTGAAACTATTGAGGACAATGGCAGTACGTAGCAAAATCGGTATCTCTGGTATCAAGTTCGAGCCTGGTAAGCCCAAATGCACCCGTCAGGGCAACTCTAAGAATACTAAATACGCCGCAACATCTCGTAACTCGGCACGTAAGAAGTATCGGGGTCAAGGTAAAGGGTAATGTACATCACAGAGGTCAACGACGAGTGGAACTTAATCGATCCTAGAGACCTCTGGGTATACAATAAACTGTTTCTAAGTCGGGTTTTGGGGTATAAGTGTGGTCCTGCTGGCACCACCGTCCCCAGACCCGACTTTTATATTGTCCGACCATCAATCAACTTCTTTGGTATGGGTCGTTATGCACGTATCAAGAAGATTGAGAAGAGCACTGATGAGTTACATCCATCAGAATTTTGGTGTCAACTCTTCAAAGGTGAACACATTAGTGTCGATTTTCACAATAAAGAAGCAAAATTGGTCGTTTTGGGAGAACGAGACCCAGATGATCCTCTATATAAGTGGATGAAGTGGTCAAAAATTGATAAAAAGTTTGAATTTCCGTCAATTTTAGAGAATTTGGTCGGAGATTATGAGTGGATCAACTGCGAATTCATTGGTGATAAGTTGATCGAAGTCCATTTTCGAAGAAATCCCGACTTTAGGCATAATAATTCGGTAGCAATCCCTCTTTGGAGGGGTGAAAAAGTCCAAAATCTAGAAAATTATGAATATATTGATGATCCAGACTACTTGAGACAAGGTTTTTACATCGATAAGGGATAGCAACCCCTTAAAAAGTTCTGTTCAAACCTTAAATGGGAGAAAACAGATGGCAAACCAACCATACCCAGACAGAGATCCCGATTATATGGAGTCAATGTGGGGTACGAGAGGATTGATCACTGACTATTGGACAAAACCTATGAAAAAACAAGATGACAACCTACTGAGAGAAGTCGTTGGAGACCATGTTCATGACCTAAAACGTCAAACCATCCTCCATGAAAACATTCGCAACGACGAAGACTACGATGATTGGGAGTATGGAACTGAGCCAAGTTATGGGAAACCTAATAAATAGGTTTACGGTCTAAAATCATGCCTTTTCATGGCTCCAAATCGTCGTTCTAGAGCATTCAAAGACATATCACTGTCCTTCGTGCCTCATCCAGTCACGAAGGACCTTCCTGTGCTTGTAAATGAACGTGCAATTGCAAGATCCGTTAGGAACTTGGTCGAAACCATCCCCACAGAACGGTTTTTTAACCCAGATTTAGGATCTGAAGTAAGAAGCAGTCTATTTGGTTTCTGTGATTATGGTACAGCATCAATTATTAGTAGTCAAATTGAGCAAACCATAGAAAATTATGAACCAAGAGTTGATAATTTAAATGTTTCTGTCATTCCACGTCCAGATGACAACAATTTTGAAGTTACTGTAGTATTTGACATCGTTGGACAAGATGTACCACCCGCACAAATCTCATTTATTCTTGAGGCAACGAGATAAATGCCATTAACTAAGTTTACAGATCTTGATTTTGATCAAATCAAGGTATCTATCAAAAATTACTTAAAATCCAACAGCAATTTTACGGATTTTGACTTTGAGGGGTCAAATTTTGCCGTTCTAATTGACACGTTAGCATATAATACCTATATTACGGCATTTAACTCCAATATGGTGGTTAATGAGTCATTTATTGACTCTGCAACTGTTAGAGAGAATGTTGTTGCTTTAGCAAGAAACATTGGATATGTTCCTAGATCGAGAAAAGCATCTAGAGCAAGAGTAAATTTCAATATTGAGTTCACTGGTACTAGTCCAACGGTAACTTTGGATGCGGGATTAGTTTGTATTGGGTCCGCAAGTAATACTTCTGTAATTTTCTCAATTCCTGAGAGCATTACTACAAATGCACCACTGACTGGATCTGCTACTAATGGAAGTGGTCCAAGAAGAGCTAGTTTTACTGATATCGATATCTATCAGGGAACTTATGTAACGAATACTTTTGTAGTTAACGGTTCTGTTGACCAAAGGTTTATTTTAGACAACCCTGGAATTGATGCATCACTAATTAGAGTGACTGTAAAGGGTCCACAAGAGACCGTTGGTAGAGAATATAGACAAGTAGAGAATATTTTAAACCTTACCGCAGAATCTGAGATCTTCCTCTTACAAGAGGTCGCAGATGAGAGGTATGAATTGCTATTTGGTGATGGAATTTTTGGTAAGAAGTTAGAAAATGAAGCAATTGTTGAAGTAACGTATATTATTACCAATGGTGCATCTGGAAATGGACCTAGAGTATTCAACTTCTCTGGTGCTGTAAGCAATAGTAATGGTGCTTCCTTCTTACCATCCAATACGGTTGCTGTAACGACCGTAGAACCTGCTAAAGACGGGTCTGACATTGAAGAATTAGACTCTATCAAGTACTTTGCCCCAAGACTGTATTCTTCCCAATACAGAGCAGTTACAGCAAGAGATTATGAGGCAATTGTACAAAGAATTTACCCAGACACGGAATCGGTATCTGTTGTTGGTGGTGAAGAATTAGATCCACCCGAATTTGGCACTGTTGTTCTGAGCATCAAACCTAAGAATGGTACATTCCTGTCAGATTTCACAAAAGCACAAATTTTGTCTGATTTGAAGCAGTATTCTGTTGCTGGTGTTAATCAAAGAATTGAAGATCTGAAGATGCTCTTTGTCGAACTCAATTCGACAGTTTACTATAATGCAAGTAAAGTCAGTAACCCAATTCAATTGAAATCTGACGTAGTTGCAAGTCTGAATAGTTATTCAGATTCTGTCGAACTTAATGCTTTTGGTGGTAGATTTAAGTATAGCAGAGCAATCAAGGTTATTGACGAAACAAACGAAGCTATCACGTCAAACATCACTAGAGTGATTATTAGAAGGAATTTGAAATCACTCTTAAATCAATATACGCAATATGAATTGTGTTTTGGAAATGAATTCCATGTAGTTTCCAGTGGATACAATATTAAGAGTACTGGTTTTACCGTTCAAGGATCTGGTGATACTTTATACTTCACTGATGTTCCAAATGCTGATCTTCTGTCAGGAACTATTGCTATTGTCAAAGAATCCGATTCTGGTCCTATTGTAGTCGTCCCAGCAGCAGGATCAGTTGATTATGTAAAGGGTGAAATCATTATCAACACTATCAATATCACATCTACGGTCAAACCAGATGATGTTATTGAAATTCAAGCAGTTCCAGAATCCAATGATGTAATTGGTCTGAAGGACTTGTATTTGCAATTGGATATCTCGAATAGCACCATAAATATGGCAAGAGACACCATTGCATCTGGTGAACAAATTTCGGGTGTCGGATTCCCCGTAGCATCAAGTTATACCAACGGACAACTAAGTAGAAAATGATAGACACCAGTTCTGTTTTTGAATCTAGAGTAAAAATTCAGCAAGTAGTTGACAAACAACTTCCTGAATTCGTAATTTCCGAAAATCCACTTACGATTGATTTTCTGCAGGCTTACTATACTTCTCAGGAATTTCCTGGTGGTCCTGTAGATATTGCTGAAAATTTAGATCTCTATCTCAAACTAGACAGGTTGACACCAGATGTTATTTCTGGAATGTCCACTGTCACTGCTGGAATAACGTCAACATCTTCCGAAATCTTTGTAACCAATACAAAAGGATTTCCTGCTGAGTATGGTCTTATCAAACTTGATGATGAGATCATTACCTATACTGGAGTAACAACCAACTCCTTCACTGGTTGTGTGCGTGGATTTAGTGGTATTACCTCTTATCATGCTACAAATGATCCAGAAAATCTGGTATTCTCTACTAGTGAAGCAGCATCTCACGAAAGTGGTGTAGGTGTTCAGAATCTTAGTGCGCTCTTTTTGAAAGAGTTTTACAACAAATTAAAGAAATTATACACTCCTGGTCTAGAAAATACCCCATTGGCGTCAAATCTGAACGTCAATAACTTTATTAAGGAAGCAAGAAGTTTATATCAGGCAAAAGGTACGGAAGAATCCATCAAAATTCTTCTAAAAGTACTCTATGGAGTAGAATCCAAGGTAATTGACCTCGAACAATTCCTTTCGAAACCATCTTATGCGGAATATATCCGCAGAGATGTAATTGTTGCCAAACTTATTAGTGGAAATCCCGCAAAAATTCAAGGGACTACTCTTTTCCAAGATGCACAGATTGAAAATGGAATTGGTGCAGCAAGTGGACCAATTTCTGAGGTTGAGATCTTCACGAGAGGAACTTCAGAAGATATTGGTGTTCAGACATATTACAAGATCTCTCTATTCACTGGATTTGGTGACGAAAGTCTAATTCAGGGCAAATTCAAAATCCCAGGTGGTAGTTTTACTATCAGTGGTAATAATCCTGGTGATTCTGTCGTTACAGTTGATTCTACCATTGGATTTCCAAATTCTGGATCCTTTAAGGTAGGCACAAACACCGTCACATACACCGACAAGACCGTCACACAGTTCTTAGGGTGCTCTGGCATAGTAGATGCCATAGAACCAAGAACAGAGGTCTTACAGGACCTTATAGTCTATGCTTTTGAAGACAATGATTTGACCAAACCCGTCAAATTCAATATCACGGGTGTTTTAAGTGATTTAGAACAAGATGATGAGATTTTCTCTGCTGTCGAAGGTTCGATCATTTCTGTAAAACATTTGGGTCAAGTAGTATCCAATCAAGCAGAAGATCAGTCTTACAAAAAGATTTTTTATAACTCTTGGATCTACAATACATCCGCAAGATACTTTGTAAGTTCTTTCAGTGGATCCACTTTCAACCTTGAATCTCCAATTGATAGATCTAGTTTGAAGTCTGGTGACTTCGTAGACATCGTAGAAAGATCAAGTCAAACTATTGCTGCGGAAAATCTTGAAGTTGTAAGCATTAACCTGACTAATAATGCGGTAACTCTTGGTTCTGGTGACTATTCTTCCGTAAATCCCAATGGGTTCTACGACATCAGGAAGAGAATTAATACCGCAGTCAGTGTAGGTGCCAGTCTGTCTGAGGGAAATAATGTTCTCGCAACTGACGTTCTGAATACTTACGTTGAGAAAGATGAATTTGGATATGTAACATCCAACTCTTTACCATCTTATACGATCAGACCAGTAACAACGGAATCTCAAATTTCCGTAGCATCTACTGAAAGTGGTTCTATTCAGAATTATGATTCCAACACCCTTTCTTATGATGTAATCTCTTTCCAAAATGCTGTACCATTCGTCACTGGTGATGAGATCTTCTACAGTCCAGCAGACGGTGTTGCTCCAATTATTGGACTGACTACGGGAAGTTACTTTGTATTTGTGGAGGCAGCTCCAAACAATAACAGAATTAAGTTAGCACTGTCCAGATCGTTCCTTGCTGTTGGATCTTATGTCAAATTCAATCCAACTGGATCTGGTCCACATGGTTTCACACTTGCTGAGCAAAGAACCAGTGTAATTCAACCACAGAAACTTCTTAAGAAGTTCCCTCTTTCTCAAGACCTCACTGACGGTAGCAAAGATCTAACACAACCAGGTTCAACTGGTATGTTGATCAATGGTGTTGAAATTGTCAACTATAAAGTTGATGATTCCGTATTCTATGGACCTCTGAATAGAGTAGAAGTTTTTAGTGGTGGATCTAACTATGATGCAGCAACACCACCAAGAGTTATTATTGATAGTCCCTCTGTTTCTACTGGAACAACTGCTTTAGTTCAACCAGTCGTTGAAGGATCTTTTTCTAAAATTCTGGTTGATCCCGTAAACTTTGATATTGAAGAAGTTCTGACAATCGATATTACTGGTGGTAATGGTAAAGATGCATCTGCTTCTGCAACCCTTGCTTCTGAGTTCAGAGAAGTCTTCTTCAATGCCAATACTCTTGCTGAGGGTGGTGGTATTGATGTTTCTGCAAATACAATTACCTTTGATAGTCAGCATAACTTCCAAACAGGTGATCCTATTGTTTACAACGCATTAGGTAATTCTGGATTGGGTATTGCTACCAATACTTCTAATGATGCAATCCAAGGATTGACCCTGCAGACTGGAAATATCTACTATTCCAAGTTTATCAATAGCAGCACTATTCAAATCCATAATACAAAACTGGATGCTCAGTTGGGTATTAATACAATTGGTATTACCACTGAGAATAATGCTGGTCTGATGAAGTTCAGAACCACTAATAAGAAGCTAAAGATTGATAGTATTAATATCCTTAACCCTGGACAAGGATATTCTAATAGGAAACTCATTGTTCAGTCAACAGGTATCAATACTACAAATGACACCATTGTCTTTGATAATCATAACTTTACTAATGGTGACTTTGTAGAGTACGAATACTTTGATACTTCTATCTCTGGTCTTTCTACAACAGTTCAGTACAAGGTATTGACTGTTTCTAGTAATGAGTTTAGACTTGCTAATGCTGGTGTAGGTGGAACTAATCTTTCTGACTTCAACAGAGGCAAATATGCCAAGTTACAGACAGTTGGTGTTGGAAGTCACATCTTCAAGTATCCAGAAATCACAGTTACTATCAAAGCAGTAACAACCCAGCAAACAGAAGGAACCTTTACTGCCACTCCAGTTGTAAGAGGTCCTATTGTTGACGCATATCTGTATAATGCAGGAACTGATTACGGTTCGGAAATTCTCAACTTCCAAAAGACACCACAGATTTCCGTAGAAAGTGGTAAGAATGCTGAAGTTAGACCCGTAATCATTAACGGCAGAATTACGGAAGTATTCATTCTTAGTGGTGGATCTGGATACACTTCTCCACCAGAACTCGTTGTCAATTCTAATCCTGTAGGAATTGCCACGACTGGATCTGGTGCAAGACTGAGAGCACTAATCAATAATGCTGGTATCGTCACCTCCGTAGTCGTCCTTGCACAGGGTTTAAACTACGATAAGGATACAACCACCATTAAGGCATCTTCCGTCGGTTCTGGGGCAATCCTGAACGGTTTCGTGAGACGTTTGGGTGTCAATAAGTTTGCCAAGATTAATGATAATGGTGGTGAGGTAGTAACACCCACTCCAGATCAAGGTCTTGAGTATGCTGCGATTGGATACGGTCAAACTCTTAGAAATGCATTTGGTGATACAGGTGCTTTCCACTCCCCAATTATTGGTTGGGCATATGATGGAAATCCAATCTACGGTGCTTATGGATATAACAATCCAGAAAATATTCAGAGTGGTATTAAGAAAGTTGGAGCAGGTTATACATCTAACATCTCTTACGTTACCAATAGACCAAACTCTACAACCTTCCCATTAGGTTTCTTCGTTGACGATTACAGATTCGTTGACAATGGTGATCTGGATGAGTTCAACGGAAGATTTACCATCACCAATGAATTCCCTCAGGGTGTCTATGCATACTATGCTACAATTGATGGTAATGGAAACCCACAGTTCCCATTCTTTATTGGTAATAGTTACAGATCATCTAGCATCTCTGAGAACGTAGATCCCGCAACATCTATTGACCAAAACTTTGACTTTAACAACAGTGATCTAATCAGAAATACATTCCCTCAAAAGATTGGTCAGAGTGGAGCAACTTCTGACTTTGCTGTTGAACCATATAAAGTATTCTACAAAGATGATGTAGTACATCACGTCCGATCTGGATTTCTTGATTACTTTCGTGTTCACTCTACTCGAAATTCAAGCTCTGCAGTTGGTGATGTAGTCAATTTTGGTCCAACTGAAGTTGGTACTGGACTTGCCGCAGAAGTTTCTAGAATTGGTGGTAGATCTATCGTAGATATCACTTCTTCCGAAGAAAGCTATGAAAATACAATCGTAACCTGGCAAGATCCCAATCATGTAAGAGTATCCATCAATCCAAACTTTGATTTACTTGATGAGGATGTTGTCCAGATTAGTGGTCTTTCCACTTTCGTCGCAGGTCTCACTGGTTCCCACAAGATTTCTGCGGATACAGTAACATCAAGATTGGTCGTTGGGTTCGGAACTACTGGTGTCAGTGGTATGACCACCGATGTTACCGTATCTTACATTCCAGTATCTGTAGGAAGTTCCGTAAAGATTGCCAACGAAACGTTCGGTGTTCTGAACTCTTTCCTTTCTGATGGTGTTTTGAGACTTCAAAGATTTACTTCTGAAACTGGAGTTGCTCATACAGCAACAGAAACTGTAACGTTCCTTCCAAACACATTTACGGTTAATCTTCAAACACCACACTTCTCGTCTAAAGAGCAAGATGAGATTTACTTCAATCCATTTGAGACTGTTGGTATTGGAATAACCGCAGGTCTTTCTACAACTAGATCTTATCAATTCAACGGAATTACAACAGAAAGATCTATCTCTGTACAGAACATTTATCTGCCTGGTCACCCATTTGTAACAAACCAACTGATTTCGTTCTCCGTTGGTCTTGGAACAACTTCTATCGGTCTTTCGACATCTCCTACTGGCACTGTCTTCTGGATGCCAGATCAAGTTTATGCTGTAAAGACATCGAAAGATACCATTGGTATTGCTACCGTTCTTAACGGTGATAAAGTTTACTTCCGTGATGTTTCATACACAGACTTGTATGATTACAAGTTTGCATCTACATTCGAGCAGATTACTGCTGATGTTAAGAAGATTACTGCAACAGTATCTACTGGTGAAACTCATGGTCTGACAAATGGTGATGGAGTAGTTCTCTCAGTTAAGGCTGGTCTTACCACTGGTGTTGGTGCTGGAAGCAGTGTCGTAGTTAAAGTTGTTGATGACAATCTTCTGATCAATCCAGTTGCAATTAGTTCTGCTGGAGTAAGCACTTCTACAAGCATCATCACCAAGACGGATCACCAATTCAAAACTGGTGATAAAGTCTTCTACGAAGCAAGTGAAGTTATTGGTGGACTATCGACAGGATCTCAATTTGTCTACGTTATTGATAAAGATAACTTTAGACTTTGTGAAACTAAGTCCGACGTACTTTCTTCCCCACCAATTTTTGTAACTCTGACTTCTGTTGGTGGCACTAACCAAACACTGTCTCTGATTAATCCACCACTTCAAGTCACTAGAAGCAATAACCTCCTGTTCAATCTTGAAGATCCAAGTCTCTCTGGATACAATCTCAAGATTTACTATGATGATGAATACAATAACAATGTAGTTTCCACGGGTCAAACCACCAACTTTGTAGTTTCTGCATTTGGAACCAATGGAACTGTCGGTGCTGGACTGACTGTAGGTTTCTCCAGTGCTTTCCCATCCATTCTGTACTACAATCTTGATAAGGGTGGATACATCAGCACCTCTGATTCTGATGTAACTGGAAGAAATGAAATTCAATACAGAAACAGTTCTTTCAACGGAACATACAGCATTAGTGGTATTGGTTCTACTACATTCAATATCAACCTTTCCTCTCAACCAGAGAAAGTATCTTACCTTGCATCCGAATGTGATGCTGAGTACTTCACAACTTCTAGAACAGCAACTGGTTCTATTGATCAGGTAAATGTAATTTTCGGTGGTGTTGATTATAAGCAGGTCCCAAGTATTTCCAGTATCACATCTGGACTGGGAACTGATGCTGTCCTCAGACTTAACTCTGATACGATCGGAAAACTGGATAATGTTAGACTTCTGACACCAGGTTTCTCTTATCCATCTGACAAAACTCTGACACCAACAGCAGATATTCCAAACAAACTGAAGGTATCTAACTACCAGACACTGGAATCTGTTACGGTTGTTTCTGGTGGTAAGAATTATCTAACTCCCCCAGGACTTGTTCTTTATGATCCATCTGCTGGTGAAACAGTATCCGACTTCGAAGGATCTACTAAACTTGCAGGATCTGCAGTTAGCCCAACTACTTTAATTGATGGCATTGAGACTTCTGGAATTAGAATTGATAGAAATCCAGTTGGTTTGAAAGAGGACGTTGTTTACAGTGTATATCCTGTAAATAATGACAACGGTGTTTCTATTGTCAGTGTTGCTTCTAGTACTGATAATACTGTTACATTAAGCATCTCAACTCCAATCCTTGGATTTACTACGGCACCATTTACTACTGGGGATAGAATTTTTGTTGAGGGAATTGGATTAGCATCTACAACTGGTGAAGGTCACAACTCTTCTGATTATGGATATCAGTATTTCACAATCACAAACTACAACAGTGCAGTAAACCCAAATCAAATCACTTATGATTTGACATCTTTGGTTACTACCAATACTGGTATTGCGGAAACAAATCCAAGTCTGTTTGCAAATGTAGTAAAAGCAGCAGATCTTGCGGAGTTCAAGGTAAACAAAGTATTCTCTACCTTTGAACCAGGAGAACTGCTTTATATCAATGATGATCTCACAGTTGGATCCACCAATCTGGTTGTAAGTAGTTTCAACGCACTGACTGGTGATCTGAACATCACAGGAACCACACCATTTGAGATTGGTGATACCTTAACTGGTTCTGTAACTGGTGCTAAGTGTACAGTCACTCAAGTTTCTTCTACTGTTGGTAGATTTAAAATTGATTCCACTTCTAAGTTCACAAAAGGTTGGGCAAATGATATTGGAAAACTTGATGAGGATTATCAGGTAACTGGTGATAATGATTATTATCAGAGAATGTCTTACTCTATTCAGAGTGAGAAGTCTTTCGATGATGTGATTAGTTTTGTCAATGATATCGTACACCCAACTGGTTATCGTAACTTCACTGACACTCAAATTAATCCTAAGGGTAACGTTGGTCTTTCCTTCACAACTTCTCAGGAAGAACCCTTCTTAGTATTGGATGTTTTCGATGGTGCGAAGAGAGTTGACACAATTAATGACTTTGATTTCGTTGTTGATGTCGATGCAACATCGAACACCTCTAAATCTGTTGAATTCCAGAATGTTCAGGTAACTGATTATATTCTCAATAAGAGTAATAGAGTTATTACTGTTGACGATATTAGCAGTGAATTCTTGAATTCTGAATCTGATGATCTGCTGGATTACAAAGATGTATCTTCTTTCACCGATGGAAGAAAGACCAATAAGTTCTTGGTTCAGTTGACGGATATCACCAATGACTCCGAGATGTCATTGAAAGAAATTGTGATGATTAATAACAACACCAACACATATCTTTTAGAAAAAGTTGGTCTTGGTGAAACTATTGGTGACATTGATGGTTTCTTCAATGAAGATACCAACCAGTATTCTTTGAGATTCTCTCCAAATGAACCATTCAATACTGATTATGAGATCAAACTGTTGCAGACCTTCTTCACAGAATCCGCAACTGGAATTGGATCTCAGAGTATCGGATTTGTTGATCTGATTGCAAAAACACAAGATGTAAGTGCTGGAGTTGGAACAACTGTTCTTACCTTTAACACGTCTGACACTGATGCAATCTACAGCACCATTGAAATTTATGATGAACTTGATAATAGAGTTGACTACAGTGAAGTCGTCCTAACTCATGATTCCACTGACACATATCTGACTGAACTTGCTGCTTTCAATAGCAACGTTGGACTGAATGGATTATCTGGACCATTTATTGGTTCCTTCACATCTTCCATCGATTCTGGTGTTGTAAGTCTTGTATACAACAACAATGGATCTAATGGGGTAAGAGTTAGAACTCAAACCATCGGTATCGGAACAACTGCTGCTGGTATTGGCACTTACAGATTTAAGTTCACTGGAACACTTGATGGGTTTGAAAGAACTGGTAGATTTGAAACCAAGTTCACTCAAGTAACTGGTGGAACACCAACTGTGATTTCTGGAATTACCAGTGCAGTTGATGCGTCTCTCAAGTCTACGGTAAGAGTGAGTATCGGTGATACCCAATCTATTCATCAGGTTTATGTCTTAAATGACCAAAGAGATAGGGAGAACTTATATGTTCTGAGTTATCCATTCTCTTCTGTTAATACAACAACTGGAATTGGAACCTTCTCTGCCGAATACAATGCAACAACTGGTGTTGATCTGAAATTCCACCCAGACTTTACTGGTGATATTCAAGTTCAGAGTTTTGATGAAATTCTGACGAGAGATCTTGATGCTAATGGTGATATTCTTGGTATTGGTGATCTGACTTACGGTGACATTACTCAAAATGTTTCTCAGGCAGTTTACTATGGAATGAACCAAAGAGAGGTTACCTCCTTCACTGCAAAACATGGTGGTGTTGATATCTTTGCTAAGAAATTCAACCCAGAAACTGCAGGTATTCTCAGCACAACGACTGGAAAGTTCACTCTACAGCACTTCTTCCAAAATGCTGAGGAACTTGAATACAGACCTGGTTCTAACCTTCCTGGAATTGGAGCAACTGCTCTCGTTTACTTCAGCAGTGGTGTAAGCACAGCAAGATTACCAGAAACTGTATATGCAATTAGAGACAATGCTTCTCAGTTTAGAGTTGCTATCTCCAGTGCAAATGCTCTGGCAGGAACTGCGGTTACCTTCTCTGATATTGGATCTGGTAACGAGCACGTCTTTGCGATGAAGAAGAGAAATGAGAAGTCTATTCTCACTCTCAACGGTGTTGTTCAGTCTCCTCTCCTCAGAACACCATTGTCAGAACAGACAATGCAAGCTGTTGGTTCTGGTGTAACAATCATTCAACTTAGTGGCATTTCTTCCGTTAGACCTGCCGACATTCTCAAAGTTGATGATGAATACATGAAGGTTAATATTGTTGGTCTTGGATCGACAAATACTGCTGGTGTCGGTGCTATTGGTACTCTACCAATTGTTGAAGTTGAAAGGGGATTTGTTGGAACTTCCGCAACCTCCCACACTCAATTCTCTTCCGTCTCTGTTTACAGAGGATCTTTCAACATTGTTGACAGTGTTATCCACTTCACTGAACCACCAGCTGGTGCTGGAAGAGAGGATCTTGATTCGAGAGGTCTTACCATCCCAAGAGCAAACTTTGGTGGAAGAGTTTATCTGAGAAAAGATTATGGAACTAACTTGGTCTTTGATGATATTTCCGATAAGTTTGATGGTGTAACTTCTGATTTCACCCTAACTTCTGACGGTGCTAATGTAACTGGTATTGGATCCACGGGTGGAAATGGACTGGTCTTTATCAACGGTATTTTCCAATCACCATCGACAGAGAACAATACTGATAACAACTTTACTATTACTGAAGTATCTGGAATTAGCAGTGTTATCTTCACTGGAATTATTTCTGCTGGTGGATCTCAAATTATCAATCCAGACGATATTAATTTAAATCAACTTCCTAGAGGTGGAGTTCCTATTTCCTTCGGTGCTACTAATGGATTGGGATATGCTGCACTTGTACCCGCAAAGATTACTCCAACAGTAACTCTTGGTCAAATTACTGCAGTATCTGGTGTTTCTACAACTGGAACTTTCTTGGGAATTTCTGGTGCCGAATATGATCATACCACTGGTATTCTGACTGTTACAAGTTCTGTAGATCATGAACTTGATACTGGTGATAAGATCCAGTTGAGAAATATGACATTCTCTTGCCCATCTGGTTCTCCATATCACGGAACTACAACTTTCCCATCTGAGCAAGGTGTAAACTTTACTATTAGTTCTTTTGATTATGACAATAGAACTGGACTTGCTACTGTTGGATTGACATCGGCACATAACTTCAGAATTGGAAGGATGGTTCATCTTTCTGACATTGGATTTGCTTGCTCTACTCCACATACTGGAGTTACAAACTCTATCTTCCCAGATGGAAGTTCTGGCAACCTTGCTGTTGACACCAATAAGTATCCAATCCTTGGACTTGCTGGAACCAATAAGTTCATGGTTAACGTCGGTGTTTCTACAATTGTTCATACCTATGCTGGATCTGGAGCCAGTGCTGGTAATGCTTATGAAGTAAAACCTGCTGGACCATACTATGCTACAAGAATTCTTTCGGATACTGTTTTCGAAACACAAGTTGGTGTAGTAACATTCCCACACACATACAGCAGTGGTGGAACATTTGCTAAGTGGACAAATGCTACTTTTGGTAGTGGATACTCCACAATTACTGCACCTGCAATTGCCGTAACTGAAGATGGTCACACGGGAACAGTTGCTGAAATTAGTGCTACTGTTGGTGCAGGTGGAACACTCGCATTAAGTATCACAAATGCTGGTAGTGGTTACACCAATCCAACGATTGTAGTCGAATCCCCATCTTACTCTAATCTGAGAGTTGAAGGTGTTTCTAGACTTGCTGATGGCATTACGACCTCGACTGGTATTGGAATGTCCATTACCGTCGAAGTCCTTGGAATTAACACTGTTTATAGTTCTAGACCAATTGTTGATTTTGAATATGATGCTTCCACTGGTCTTTCTACCGTAAGTCTCGTTGGACACGGATTTACAACTGGAAGAATTATCAAATTGAATAATCTTCAATTTGCACCTCATGCACCAGTTGGATCTGGTGGAACAATTTTCCCAAGTGTGGATGTTGGTTTCGATTACACAGTTCTTCAATATGTTGATGAAAATAGATTCACAATCAATATTGGTGCTGCGGATACCGTAACCACTTACAACTATACTGCTGGAACAGGTGGTGTCGTTAGAACTGGTGTTGGTGCAACTCTGTTTGAAGTTCAAAGATATAACATTAGCAATCTTGGATATGCGTTTAGACGTGGTGATGTCATCAGAGTTGTCGGAATGACAACCGATCCTATTGCGGGTGAAGACTTCAACGAATTCCAACTCACCGTAGAAAATACTTTTGAGGACGAATTCTCTGCATGGCAGTTTGGTTTACTTGATTATATCGATACCATCAAACCATACCAAGACGGTTCTAGAACTAGATTCCCACTTGCTTACAATGATCAACTGATTAGTTTTGAAGTTGATAAGAATGATCCCGATTCTGCTTTAATCGATCTGGAATCTTTACTTCTGGTCTTTATCAATGGTGTTCTTCAAGAACCTGGTGAATCCTATGAATTCACTGGTGGAACTTCGATTACATTTGCAGAACCACTGCAACCAGAAGATAAAGTTGCAATCTTCTTCTACAGAGGATCTTCTGTTGATAGTTTCCTCCAAAACATTACAGAAACCGTCAAGACTGGTGATGATATTTTCCTGAAGAGAACACCATTCATTGAAAAGAATGATGCAAGTTTGACATTTGAAAACCTCTCTCAAGAAAGCAATCGTACAATTGTTGGAATCACTTCTTCCAGTGAAGTTGAAACCTCTCTCTACAGAGGAAATGGTGTTAACACTGTGGAACCAAAACCAATTGCTTGGACTAAGCAAAAGGTTGACAGAGTTCTTGGTGGTGAGGTCGTTTCTAAAGCAAGAGACTCTTTAGAGGCACAGATTTATCCAACTGCTAAGATGCTGAAAAATCTTGCAACTACTGACACTGAGATATTCGTTGAGGATACGTCTCTGTTCCTCGGTGTTGATCCAACTGGTGATCCAGATACTAACTTTGGTGGATTGGTTGTCAGTGGGTTCTCTACCGCAGGTATTGGATCTACAACAACTGTTCCAACAGAAATCGTCACTGGCATTCTCGACACTAATGTTCAAGGATATGCGGGTGTCATCACTGGAATTACAACTTCTTACGCAAGATTGGAAGTATTTGATCCATTTGATGCCAATAAAGTGATCTACAGAAAGGGACAAAATCTTGTAGATGGATCTAAAAATGATCTTCAGGCAATCTTCATGAGACCAGATGGAACTAGATTGTATGTCGCAGATCAAAATACCCTGACCGTTACAGAATGGTCACTTGCAACTCCATTTGAAATTGATACTGCAACAATTAACGCAAGTAATCAGATCGGTATTAGCACTCAGGTTCAAAACATCTATGACATATTCATCAGAGATGACGGAACTAAGCTTTATACCCTTGGTCGTGGTGCTCAAGCACCATTCGTTACTCAGTTAAACCAGTTTGACCTTTCGGTTGCTTGGGATTTGACAAGTGAGGATGTTGCTGGAATTGAAACAGCAACTACAATTGCCAACGAAACAAACACCCATAGAGGTTTAGAAGTTGTTGATACTGGCAACAGAATCGTCACAATTTCTCCAACAACAGCAACAATTTACAGTTATGATTTGTCCAGTGCTTATGACATCACAACTATCTCCTTCGATACAAGTCAAGCACTGACTGATGATGCTGCACCATCTGACTTCGCAATGAGTGAAGATGGTACTCAAATGGTTGTCCTTGGTGGTGATAGTGAAACCATTATCGAATACACATTCGGAACCGCATATGATGTGACAACGGTTGCAGTTGCAGCAACTTCCGTAAGCATTGGTGCTGGTGCAACGATCTCTATGACCATCAAAGAAGATGGTGAAAGAGCATACATCCTGAACTCTTCTGGAATTGGTTCCCAATATCACTTCAGCATCCCACCAGATGGTCTTGGATTTACATTCCAAGTTGATCTTCAAGATGTTCCAACTCTCATTGAAAGACAGCAATTGTTGAGTGGATTCCGCATTCTTGTTTATGATACTGGTGTTGGAACTGGAGTAACCACCCTTGTTGGATCTGCTACATCTGTTGGCATCGGAACAACAAACATCATTGGTGTTTCTACAGACAACATCAATAACATCTATGAGGTTTACTACAGTCAGTATAGTGGAACGACTGGAATTCTTACCTGCTTTATCGATCCTGCTACAAACATCACTGGTGTTGCGGTAACTGGAACTTACTTTGAACCTGCAGGTAGGTTTGTTTGGGGAAGAATTTCTAACATTACCAGATCTTCTGATCCAATCTCCGTTGTTGTTGATGGTAATGAGTTTGAAGTTGGACTGACAACATATCCAACGTTCCAAAGAAGAAACACTGGTCTCAGAGATACTGGTGCTCTGAGTAGGAAGTAAAATCCACCTTATAAATACAGAAAAAACTAAGGCTGATAATGTCTGCGATTATTACAGATCAATTTAGGATTTTGAATGCCGAGAACTTTGTGGCATCTGTCGCAAACACGGCAAACTCTTACTATGCATTCATGGGATTATCCAATCCCACTGGATCTGGATACGGGAGAACATCTACCTGGAATGATACTGCGGGACCACCATTCCCAACTGACAATATCAATTACTCTAATCATGTTTATGACACGATGCTTTTTGGCAAACGTGTTACTTCTTCTAACACCAGAAGACTTGTAAGAAAGGTGAACTGGGTTCAGGGTTCTACCTATGATTATTATAGACATGATTACAATCCAACAAATCCTTCTCAGGTAACGAATTCCAACAGACTATACGATGCAAACTATTACGTCGTTAATAGTGAGTTCCGTGTTTATATTTGCTTAGATAACGGAACGGCAACTGGAATTTCTACCACACCTTCTGCTTCTCTTGATGAACCAACATTCACTGATGTTGAACCAAGCAGAGCAGGTACAAGTGGTGACGGATATCTTTGGAAATATCTCTACACTATCAGCCCTAGTGATATTGTTAAGTTTGACTCTACAGAGTTTGTAACTGTTCCAAATGATTGGTTAACTACAACCAGCACTGGAATTCAAGCTGTTAGAGACAATGCTAATTCTGAGACAAACAATAATCAAATTAAGGTTGTTGCCATTGATGAACCTGGTCTTGGTTACCCACAAGTAACAGCAAAAGAGTTCCCCATTCTTGGTGATGGTGAGGGTGGAAAAGTTAGAATTACCACTAACTCCCTTGGACAAATTATTGAGACCCAGGTAACCTCTGGTGGTAACGGATACTCTTTTGGTAGAGTTGATCTTTCTAGTGAAAATGCTGGTGTTCAAACTGCAACGTCTGCCTTTGCAAAACTGACACCAATTATCCCACCCTCTAAGGGTCATGGATATGACATTTACAAAGAACTTGGTGCTGACAAAGTTCTGATGTATGCAAGATTTGATAATTCTTCTTATGATTTTTCTAGTGATACCGTATTTGCTCAGGTTGGTATCGTAAAGAACCCAACCATTTTGAACTCTGATACAGTATTCACAGACAATCAATTCTCCTCACTTTATTCCATCAAGTATGAGACGCAGAGTGCTGCTCAAGACTTGTCTGTAGGTGACCAAATTGAGCAAACCGTCGGTGTTGGTTCTACTGCTAAGGGTATCGTAGCATCTTATGATACTGAGACGAAGATCATCAAGTATTATCAAGATAGAAGTCTCTACTATAATTCTGCTACTGGTGATGAGACTGATGCCATCAATGTTAGATCTAGATCACCCGTAATTGATTTTACTTCTAGTTCTAATGCAATTACTAAGAGTGGTGGTTCCTTTAGTGTCAATGTAGACCAGAACTTTAGTGGAGTTACAACTACTCTTCCAAACGGCAGAGTGGTTAACCTTGGTGTTAACTTCACAGATGGTCTTGCAAATCCAGAAATAAATAAGAGGAAAGGGGAAATCATCTACCTTGACAATAGACCTTCTGTAACCAGGAACGAAAGACAGAAGGAAGACGTTAAAATCGTATTAGAGTTCTAATAAAATGCCACAACAGACTAATCTAAACGTCAATCCCTACTATGACGATTTTGATCCTGAAAAGGATTATTATCGTGTGCTATTTAAACCTGGTTTTCCTATTCAGGCTAGAGAGCTAACTACTCTCCAATCTATTTTACAGAACCAAATTGAACAATTTGGTAGCCACATTTTTAAAGAGGGTTCTATTGTCATTCCTGGCAATGTAACCTACGATAATCAGTTTTATGCTGTTGAGATTAATGCTACTCACTTAGGTACAGACGTAAGTGTTTACATTGATAACTTTGTTGGTAAGAGAATTATTGGTCAAGAATCTGCTGTCACCGCACAGGTTCAATACGTTCTTCCTCAAACACAGTCTGAAAGAGGGAATGTAACTTTATACGTTAAGTTTATTGATTCTGGTAATACAAATACCTTTGCTTCTTTCACTGACGGTGAAAACTTAGAAACATTAGAATCTGTAGATTACGGCAATACAACAATTCCTGCAGGTAACACATTTGCTACCTGCATTGCAGAGAATGCGAACTCGATTGCTTCTTCTGCTTCGATCGGTGAGGGTGTAATGTTCCTTAGAGGGACATTCGTTAGAGTTGCAAAACAAACCATCCTCCTTGATCAATACAGCAATTTCCCAAATTATAGAGTTGGTCTTGTAATTTCGGAAACTCTTGCTACTGCAAAGGATGATTCCTCCCTGTATGACAATGCCAAGGGTTTCTCTAACTACACCGCACCTGGTGCTGATAGATTAAAGATTGAGCTCGTTCTTGGTAAGAAGAGCATTACTGATACGACCGATGTCAACTTTGTAGAACTTCTCAGAGTTGAAAATGGTCAGATTAGAAAGATTGTAAAGAATACACAATATAATATTATCCGTGATTACCTCGCAAAGAGAACCTTTGACGAATCTGGTGATTACTCAGTAGAAGACTTTGAGTACAGACTGTTCAACTCCTTGAACGACAGACTTGGAAATGATGGTCTCTACTTCCAAAATCAATCGACTTCTCAGGGAAGCAGACCCAGTGATGATCTTGCGGTATTGAAGATTAGTCCTGGTGTTGCTTATGTTAAGGGATACGATGTAGAAAAAATCGGAACAACTGTTCTTGATGTAAGAAAACCAAGAGATACTAGAAAAGTAGAGAGATCTGCTGTTGATTTCGAGATGGGTAATCTCGTAAAACTCAATAACGTTGCTGGTATTCCAAAGTTCAACGATGCTGTTCAACTTTATGATGAGAGAAGAGCAGGTGCTGGTGGTGGACAGGGGGACCAGATTGGTGAAGCAAGAATCTATACCGTTAGAGCAGAAAGTGCAGTTGGTGTTGTAACAAATTCTAGTACATTTGATTGTTATCTCTATGATATTCAAACATACACTAGACTTCAACTGAACGATACAGTCAGTGCTGGTGATCTTCCAGATACCTCCTTCATTAGAGGTCTGAGAAGTGGTGCAACTGGATATGCAACTACCGTTGGATCTGGAGTATCTACACTGTATGTAAGACAGACTGCAGGGTCGTTCTTGCGTGGAGAAGAGATTAGCATTAACGGTATTTCTACCACTCCTAGAACCGTCAATTCCGTTACTCAGTATGGTGCTGGTGACATCAAGATGGTGTTCCAAGACACAAGTTCTCTGTCTGGTTACAGTACTGACTTCTTAGGAGATGTAAGACTTGATTTTGGTATCCCAACAAACTTTAACGTAACTGACACCATTACAATTAACAATGCTGGTGTAACAACTTCCCCAGGAAATAACTTTGCCAATTTCAAGGTTGGTGATATTGTAAAATATCAAAGAGCAGGTTTCTCCACGGTAACATTCAACAGAGTTGCTTCTGTTTCTGTTGGTGGCACCTTCATGACACTTGAAGCTGTCGGAAATGTAAATGGTGTTTGTAACGGTGAACTCCCAAGCACAAGTACAACCGTACAGTTCCAACTTGGAAAGAGCAGAATTAGAAATCAGGAAGAGGGATCTCTCTACGCAAAATTAGATGATGGTAACATTGCTACCGTAGACTTTACAGGTTCTGACCTGAAAGCAGTTGTTCAAATCACTGGAAAGACAACTAATTCTTCTGGTGTTCTGACACTTGCAGCATCTGATGTTACTGGTCTGACAGATATTCTTTTCGAAGCATTTGACGAAGAAAGATACTCTATCATCTACAGCAATGGTGATATTGAACCACTGAGAAGTGATCAGGTAACTATCTCTTCTAACGTAGTAACATTCAATGGTCTCAGAGCTAGCCAATCGAACGTTGTTGCAACTGCCACTGTCATCAAGACATCCGTTCAGAACAAGCAGAAAGTTTATAATAGAGTAAGATCTTTAGAAGTAACAAGATCGAAGTATAGTCAGTCTGGAACTAATTCCAATACTAGTATTAATGATGGTCTGACTAAGAGCACTTATTATGGTCTGAGAGTTCAGGATAAAGAGATTTGTCTTAACTATCCAGATGTTGCAAATGTATTTGCTGTTTATCAAGCAATTGATGAAAATGCAGTAACTCTTGATACACTGACTTTCTTCACTAATCCAGATATTCTGGACAGTGTTATTGTTGGTGAAAACTTCCTTGGTGATAATTCTGGTGCCATTGGTAAAGTAGTAACCAAGGCAGCAAATCAGGTAACTGTTGTTTATCTGAACAGAGAAAGGTTCATCACCCAAGAGAATGTTAGATTCCAAGAATCTAATGTTGTTGCCCAGGTTCAATCGTTCAGTGCTGGTAGATATTCCGATATCACTGATAGATTTACCCTTAATAAGGGTCAGAAAGATCAATACTATGATTATGCAAGACTTGTAAGAAAGGATGGTTACCCAGAACCAAATAGAAGACTGTATGTTGTTTATGACAACTATACTGTTCCTTCTAACGATGAGGGTGATATCTTTACCGTAGGAAGTTACGATGAGGAGAGATTTGAGAAGGACATTCCTATGGTAGGTCCTAATCTTGTTAGGGCATCTGATACTCTTGACTTTAGACCTAGAGTAACGGTATTCGATCCTTCGACTGCTACTGCATCTCCATTTGATTTTAAATCTAGAGTATTCACCACTGGTCAACCAAAACTTCTCCTTGCATCCAACGAAAGTTCTGTCATTGGTTATACTTTCTATGCACCTAGGATTGACAGACTTTACTTAGATAAACTTGGCAACTTTGCATATATTGAGGGTGTTCCTGATAGATCACCAAAAGCACCTGAGAAGGTTGGTGATGTCATGTTGCTTGCAACATTAAATCTTCCCGCATATCTCTACGATCCCGATGATGCGACTATTCAAGTCGTTGATAATAGAAGATATACGATGCGTGACATCGGTAGACTGGAGGATAGAATTGAAAACCTTGAAACTACCACATCTCTGACACTCCTTGAACTTGAAACTCAGACTTTACAAGTTCAGGATGCAACTGGACTGACAAGATTTAAGTCTGGTTTCTTTGCTGATAACTTTAGAGATGCTGTCAATATTGACACTGATAAGTCCGTCATGCTTCCAGAAGACGGTATCTTAAGACCATTTAGAGATGCTACAACTATCGGAGCACTTCTTTCTGCTGAACAGAGTGTTCCTGACAATGAGATTGATCTTTCCACAGACTTTGCACTTTTGGATGGAAACGTTCAGAAGACTGGAAAACTCGTTACACTTAAGTATGATGAGGAAGATTATCTCGGTGTTCCACATGCCACCAAGGTTGAAAACGTAAACCCATTCAACGTTGTTCTCTACAACGGAAGTGTAACTCTCAATCCAAGATCTGACTTCTGGGTCAGAAATATCTGGGCTCCCGATGGTGGAGTTCGTATGGTTGCTAATGCCAGTAGAGCTGGTTCTACTGGAACCATTGTAGTAACTCTTTCGAACACTGCAGACCGTTTCATGCGGTCTAGAAACGTTGCTTTCAATGCAATCGGTCTCAAACCATATACTAGATACTATCAGTTCTTAGACGGTATTGGAGGCATTGACTCTGTTCCCAAACTGGTTGAGGTTGAGAACGTAACTGGTGTATTCGAAGTTGGTGAAACTGTTGTTGGAACAATTGGTGAAGATCAAGCAACCGTCGTAACATTCAGACTTTGCAGACCCGATCACAAGTCTGGTGCTTTTGCTAATCCAGAAGTATCTTACACAATCAACCCATACGACAACACAACCACACTTCCAACTCAATATTCTTTGGCATCGACCGTCCTGAATGTTGATATCAATGCAATGGCTGCCCAAGCACAGGGTGCTTACTCTGGTAGAATTGCAACTGGAATGAGACTGGTTGGACAGAACAGTGGTGCTCAGGCAGATGTTTCTGATGTAAGACTTGTCAGTGACAATGGTGGTGATCTCCTCGGATGCTTCTTCCTGAGAGATCCCAACACAACTCCAGTACCAACAGTTCGTGTTACCACTGGAACTAAAGAATATAAACTGACCAATAGTTCTACTAATGCCGAACCACTTCCTGGCAGCAAACTGATTTCTACCGCAGAAACAAATTACACTGCAAACGGAAGAACCATCGTAAGGCAGAGAGTAACTGCAATCTTCTATGATCCTCTGGCACAGTCCTTCCTCGTAGAGAACGAAGGTGTATTCATCACTTCTGTTGATGTATTCTTTGCTAACAAGGATCCTGGAAACATTCCTTGCGAAGTTCAACTTCGTACAATGGAACTTGGCACACCAACCACAACACTTGCACAACCATGGGCAAGAACTTTGGTAAAACCAGAAGACATTACCACATCTACAGATGCTTCTGTTGCCACCAATATCAAGTTCCCCTCTCCAGTTTATCTGGAACCAAACTTAGAGTATGCCGTAGTTCTTCTTGCTGATACTGATCAGTATGAAGTCTGGGTTGCTGAAATGGGTAAGAAGACCGTCAATGCAAGTCAACTTCCTGCTGCAACTGGTGTTATCTACAGCACTCAGTATTCGATGGGTTCACTCTTCAAGTCCCAGAACGGTTCTATTTGGAGTGCCTCTCAGTATGAGGATATGACGTTCAAGCTGTATCGTGCGAACTTCACATCCGATGCTGGAACCGCATACTTCTACAATCCAAAACTTGATCTGACAAATGGTGGATCTAGTCTCTTGGATGCCGATGCAATCGAAACACACCCAAGAAAACTGACCGTTGGTATCGAGACATTCTCTAATGGTGCTAGTGGAATTTCTACCCTTGCAATTGGTAGAAAAGTAACCGCATCGACCAAGGGTTATAACTTCGGATTTGTTGAGCAGCAAGGTGGTCCAGTTAATACAACTGGTGTTGGAGTATTTACTGGTGGTACTGGATATGGAACTCCATCTAACCCAGTTTCTACCTATAACATCAATAGCAATGGAACTGGACTGACACTGAATGTCACCGTTGGTATGGGTATCAGCAATGTTACTGCGGTCTCGGTTGCTTACTCTGGTTCTGGATATGTTGCTGGTGATACAGTTGGTCTTACCACCTCCGAAATCAGTGGATTTGGTGATGGTGCCGTAATTACAATTGAGGAACTCTGGGGTGTTGATACACTTTACCTGACAAACGTTCAGGGTGAAGAGTTCCCTGTTGGAGCAGCACTTTCCTACTTCGATTCTGGAAACTCCCTGTATGCTGGTTCTGAAATCACCTCTACAAATGTGACTGGTGGAGATGTTAATGATGGTTCTTGGATGTCTGTAAGTCAGTATGCACACGGAATGTATGCTGCTAACAACAAGGTAACACTTTCTAAGGTCAAACCAAATACTCCAGTTAATACTTTATCTGGTGAACTGGGTGTTAATGATTCCATCATTTCTCTTGGTAGCACCACTGGATTGGATACATTTGAAGGTGTTGCAGTCGGTGCTGCAAATACTGGATACATTAAGGTCAACAATGAAATCATCGCATATGATTCTGTTGGTGTTGGATCCATCGGTATTCTGCAAAGAGGCATTGATAACACTGTAACTACAATTCATCGTATCAATGATCAAGCACTTAAGTATGAACTGAACGGTGTCTCTCTGAGAAGAATTAATAAGACACATGATATTGGAAATCTCGACAGAGATATTGACAATTATTACATTCAGATCGATAGATCTAATAGAGATACTGATGACGTATCTAATGCTGAACCACAACTTTCTTTCACAACCAATTCCCTGGTCGGTGGAAACTCTGTAGAGGCATCTAGAAACGTCCAGTTCAACTACATTGCACCTCAGTTTGAACTTGTAACACCTGGTCAAAACACCAGTGTTACTGCCTCTCTGAGAACCGTCTCTGCAACCAGTGTTGATGGAACCGAGACTTCCTTCTTAGATCAAGGATTTGAACCCGTTGGAATTAACACAATCAACGAACTTTCTACACCTAGAATGATCGCATCTAAGGTCAACGAAGATGCAAGAACAACTGATCTGCCAAGAAACAAGTCTCTTACATTCGGTGTTGAGTTCCAGTCTTCTAGCAATTACTCTTCTCCTTATATCAACCTTGATGTTGCTAACTTCACACTCCTCTCTAACAGAATTAATGATCCTGGAATTGATTATGTAACTGATCCCAGAATTAGCACTGATGAGGAAGATCCACATACCGCAGTTTATGTTTCTCGTAGAGTTGACCTGAGACAACCTGCAAGTGGTCTGAGAGTTCTCCTGACGGCAGTTAGACCATCTGATGCTGACATCAGAGTGATGTATAAATTAGTCAGAGCAGACTCCAGTGAAATTGATCAGACTTATGAACTGTTCCCTGGATATGAAAATCTGATTGATAATGATGGTGATGGTATCGGTGATGTAGTCATTGATCCCACAAACAACACTGGTCATCCAAACGCACTTGTTCCCCCAAGTCTGACCAGCATTGATTACCTTGAGCATGAGTATTCTGTTGATAATCTTGAACAGTTTACTGGATATGTAATCAAGATTGTTTGCACCACAAGCAATCAATCTAATGTTCCTCTCTTCAGAGATATTAGAACGATTGCATTTGCCTAAGATGAAAACATACAAACAGTTTATGTCAGAGGCTGGGTTATTTGCCCAGCCAAAACCTGTTAATATTGACATCTCTCCCACAAAAAGAGCAGTTAATGCAAAAAATCCTAGTGTAGGATATCCTTATAGGGAAGTATTACCAAAAACTGATAGATATCACAATACACCAGTCGCACCAACTGAAAAGAAAAAGGAGCAGAAACCTGAAATATGGAAAGGTAAATTTAATTATCCTGGTATTCCACTGAGATACTTATTCAAGGGGGGTAAATACTTATGATTAAGGTTGCTGGTCACAACAACCTTTACCGAGATCCCAAGTCAAATGCTATTGTAAATACTGATACAAAGGGTTATCAGGAATACATTCGGCAACGGGATCTTAGATTGAAAGAGCAGAATAGAATTAAAGATTTAGAAAATGAGGTTGACGAACTTAAGAAATTAGTTCGTGACATGCTGGGTAGATAAATACCCATATAGGGTACTTATGATTAAATGGCTGCCGTATATGTATCAAACCTGTCTATCCAGCAAGGTGTAAATTTTTCTCAATCATTTACACTAGCTGATACTGCGACTGACAGTGCTTTGAATTTAACTGGTTATGCTCACAGTGCTCAGTTACGAAAACATTTTGCCGCTACTACAAGCACACCGTTTCAAACAACGGTGGGTGATGCTACTGATGGTATTATCATCGTTTCAATGGGGTCCACTTTGACTTCTACATTGAAACCAGGTAGATATGTTTATGATTTAGTCATTGAAACTGGTGGGACTAAGACAAGAGCGGTTGAAGGAACGGTTCTTGTTAGAGGAGGAGTAACTAGGTAATGGCAAACATAAAAGTTCGTGTTGGTCAACAACCTGCAGTAAAAGTATTAACCACTGGTGCTCTCAGTGGTGGGGGTGGTGGTTCTTTAGAATCTCTTACTGATACTGATATCTCTAACAAAATAGACGGACAGCTTTTGATTTACGAAAGTTCAAGTGGAAAATGGAAAAATAATTCCACTGTGTTAGAAGCAAACATTGATGGAGGTGTTTACTGATGCCTTCTCAGATTAGAATTAAAAGAACGTTTGGCACTGGTTTACCCGATTTTCCTCCAGTAGGAACGGGTGTAACTGATGGTGAACTTGTTTACGTCTACGATAGTAATGATGTTGGTGCGGGTGGCACCTTTAGGAAACTCTTCATTGGTGCATCGGCTGGTGTAAGCACGGCACCTTCTCCTATTGGTGGTCAATACTACATGGAGAGACTTCCTGATGATCTTACTCAGGAAGGTGTTCTGCTGCCAAGAAAGGTACTTTCGGCAAACGAAAATTCTGTAATCGACAGGATCCAAGTAGGAAGTGGTCTGTCAGTTTCTGGTATTTCTACCTTCTATAATGATTTAAGGATTGAAGGTGATCTTACAGTAACCGATGACATCTTCTTTGATGAATTTCAAGCAAGACAATTTGTAGTCACTGGTGTTGGCACGATTAATGATGGTGTGTCCATCGGTGGAACACTGGCTGTTCCTGAAGCATATATTTCCACTGGTATCATCACCGATATTCAGGTATCTGGTGCTTCTACTGTAGTTGGTGATGCCAGATTTGAATCTGATGTTTTTATCCTTGGTGATCTGAATGTAACTGGTGATATTGTATATGACGAAGTAAGAGGTCGTAACCTCAATATTTCTGGTGTTGGTACTATTACCAACTTCATGAGTGGTCTGGGAACGATTACAACCCTAGACACTGAGACACTTGATGCCCGTGATGCAAATATCACTGGTCTTGCTGTAACCGATATTGTTGGTACTGGTGCTACAATCACCACAATCAATAACACTACATTAGTCTCGACTACAGCTAATATTACACGTCTGACCGTAACAAATACGGTCGGAACTATTTCCACGATTACAACATTAGATGTAAACACTGGTGATATTGCTAGTGCAAACATTACTGGTCTTGCTGTAACTGATATTGTTGGCACTGCCGCAACTATCACTACAGTCGATGTAGAATCACTTGATGCTCTTAATGCAAACATCACTGGATTAGCAGTAACTGATATTGTTGGTACTGCTGCAAGCATCACAACGATTGATGTATCAAATCTTGATGCTTTAAGTGCTAATATCACTGGTCTTGCTGTAACAGACATTGTTGCTACTGCTGCCACAATAACCGCATTTGATGCAGATACTGCAGATCTGCTTGCTGCCAACATCAATGTTGGTATGATCACCAGTGCTTACATCAACTCTGGTTTTGCTACAAACTTTACCTTCTCGGGTATTTCTACATTCCAAAGTGATGTTCACTTTGGTGATAATGATAGTCTGTTCTTTGGTGATGGTAATGATCTGGAAATCTTCCACAGTGGTGGTGATTCGATCATCAGGGATGTTGGAACTGGTAGATTAAATCTTCAAAGTGACGGTCTTGAAATCAGACTTGGTTCTACTTCTGGTGAGAAGTATGCCGTATTCAGCAACAATGGTGCCGTAGAACTTTACTACAATGATTCACTGAGACTTGATACCACCACTCATGGTATCGATGTTAGTGGTGGCATCAATGTTTCTGCAGCTTCTACATTCCAAGGTAATGTAGATCTTGGTGACAATGATAGATTGAGATTTGGTGCTGGTAATGACTTACAAATTTATCATGATGGAAGTAATAGTTTTATAGATGATACTGGAACTGGTGATTTAGTTATATCAGCAACTCATCTTAGATTAAGATCTGCTACTGCTGAAACTTATCTTTTAGCTACTGCCAATAGTTCAGTAGAACTCTACTACGACAACTCCAAGAAATTTGAAACCGTTGATATTGGTGCTAATGTAATTGGAAATCTTGAAGCAGATTCGTTAAACATCACTGGTGTCTCCACCGTCACTGGCATTGCTACATTCCAGAGTGATGTTTATATCGATGGTAACCTGAATATCACTGGAGACGTTATCTATGATGAGGTCAACGGTCGTAACCTGAACATCAGTGGTGTCGGCACGATTGCCAATCTGAATGTCACTGGTGTTGGCACCATCACGACATTTGACAGTGAGACCGCAATCATTGACAATTTACAGGTTGCTGGAACCACAACCACGGGTCAGTTAAATGTAACTGGTGTTTCTACATTCCAAGGTAATGTATTCTTTGGTGATAATGATGTATTAAACTTTGGTGATGGTAATGACTTACAGATTGATCATAATGGAAGTAGTAGTAGAATTATTGATACTAGTGGAACTTTAGTTTATCGATCGGCATCTCACAAGATAAGAAATCAAGGAGGAACTGAAGAATTAGCAACATTTACAGAAAATGGTGCAGTAGAACTCTACTACGACAACTCCAAGAAATTTGAAACCACTGGTTACGGTGTTACGATTTACAATGAGTTAAGAACACCCAACTTAAATGTAACTGGTGTCTCTACATTTGACGGTCTGATCGATGCCAACAATGGTATTGATGTCGTCGGAACCACAACCGTCACACAGTTGAATGCCACTGGCATTTCTACATTCAATGATGTTGAGATCAATGGTGCTCTTGATATCTACTCACCATCAGTACTAATTCAGAATGATCTCCTTGTTAGTGGAAACCTGAGTGTTGGTGGAACCTTTACCAGTGTCAACGTTGCTGACCTGAGAGTTAACGACAAAGACCTTGTTCTTGGTATTACCACAAACCTGAATAATGACGATGTTTCTAATGACAATACGGCAAACCATGGTGGTGTTGCGATTGCATCGACTGAGGGCAATCCTCTAGTCTCGATGACATCTTCTGGCATTAATACTTTGCCAGACACCTACAAACAAATAATGTGGGTTAAATCTGGAACATTTGGTATCGGAACTACTGATGCTTTCCTGTTTAACTATGCTGTCGGTGTTGGTTCTACCAATGTTCCAAACCAAGCATACATGGCAGTTGGTGCGAACCACATCTACGAACGTAGAATTGAAACACCAAATCTGACGGTTGCTGAGAATGCTAACGTAATTGGTATCCTTACTGGCACTACATTTGATAGTGAAACTGCCACGATAGGTCAGATAGATGTTGCAGGAACGTCAACGACTGGACAGTTAAATGTAACTGGTGTTTCTACATTTGTTGGAATTGCAACCTTCCAAGATGATGTCTACATTGCTGGAAACCTAAACGTCAAGGGTGACCTTACATATGATGAGGTTAGAGGTAGAAATCTCAGCATCTCTGGTGTTGGAACCATTGCCAACATTGAGATTGGCACTGCTAGCACTAATACAATAAATACCTTGAGTGGTGCTCTGACTTTAAACTCAGAGATCGGTTTTAATGTTGCCATCAGCACTCACACAAACGTTGTTGGATATCTTTCCGCAACGGATGGCATTTACTATGAGGTTGGTGATTTCAACGGACCAAATGGTATCGCATACTTCGATTCCACTGGACTGTTGGTAAGTAGTGCTTCTACTGTCAGTGCTGCATCGACATCTAATTATCTGTTAACAACTAATGCAACTGGTGTCCCAGTCTGGACAAATGTATTTGAAGGAGGCTCGTTCTAGAAATGGCAAAACCAAATAGTAGACAATCACTTATTGATTATTGTCTCAGAAAACTAGGTGCTCCAGTTCTAGAGATCAACGTTGCCGATGAGCAAATTGATGATGCCGTAGATGATGCTCTTCAACTCTTCCACGAAAGACACTTTGATGGTGTTGCAAGAACTCTCCTAAAATATCAGATCACTTCTGAAGATAAGGATCGTGGAAGAGCTGGTCCTGGTGGGACAGGCATCACAAGTGAAACAGCAACTTCTACTGCTTCCACATCATTCACCTGGTACGAAAACGCAAACTATATTCAGGTTCCCGATTCTGTAATCGGTATTGAGAAAGTATTTAAGTTTGACTCCAGTTCCATCTCCAATGGAATGTTTAGTGTCAAGTATCAGTTGTTCCTGAATGATATTGCATTCGACCTTGGATATCAAGGTCTTCTTACATATGCAATGACTAAGAGTTATCTTGAGGATATTGATTTCCTCTTGACAACCGACAAGCAGTTGAGATTTAATAAGAGACAAAATAGATTATACATGGATATCGACTGGGCAAGTGCTGTGGTCGGTGACTATATTGTTTTGGACTGCTACAGGATCATGGATCCTGATGATTTCACCAATGTTTATAATGACTCTTTCCTGAAGATGTATCTGACTGCTCTGATCAAGAGACAGTGGGGTCAGAACCTCATCAAGTTCAAGGGAGCAAAACTTCCTGGTGGTATCGAACTTAATGGTAGAGAAATCTACGATGATGCCGAAAGAGAACTTGAGGACATCAAGAAGAGAATGCTCTCAGAATACGAAATCCCTCCCCTTGATCTTATCGGATAATGGCACTTAATCCATTCTTTTTACAGGGTTCTGCTAATGAACAGTTCCTCTTGCAGGATCTGATCAATGAGCATTTGAGAACTTATGGTATTGATGTTCATTACATTCCCAGGAAAGTTCTTGGGCAGGATGACATCATCCGTGAAATTGATGCATCTAAGTTTAATGATAACTTTGCAATCGAAGCATATCTAGAGAACTTTGAGGGATATGCTCCTGGTTCTGATATCATGACCAAGTTTGGTATTAATTTACAAAATGAAATTACACTTGTAATTTCTAGAGAGAGGTTTGAAGAGTTTATTCAACCTTTCTTGGGCAATATGCCAGATGATGAAATTATTTTAGACACAAGACCAAGAGAAGGTGACTTAGTTTACTTCCCACTTGGACAAAGAATTTTTGAGGTAAAAAGAGTAGAGCACGAGCAACCTTTTTATCAGTTAGGAACAAATTACGTTTATAAACTTCAATGTGAACTCTTCCAGTATGAGAGTGAAGACATTGATACAAGCATCGACTTTATCGATGAGCAGGTTAAAGAGCAAGGATATATTACAGAACTCACTCTGGTTGGAACTGGTGTAACTGCTACACTCAGAGTTGATAGTTTCGGTAGATCTGGAATTATTCTGGAGATCGTCTTGACTGATGACGGTGCTGGATACGTTTATCCACCAACAGTTTCTATCAGCACCTCTCCAGCACTGCTTCCTGGATCTACCGCAGAAGCAGTTGCGATCACAACTCAAAAAGGTGGTGTCTATTCTATCGATAGAGTTCTCCTGACTAATCCTGGATTTGGTTACAGTAGTACAAATCCACCAACAATCACGTTTACCAGCATTGCAAATACTGCTGCTGGTGGATCTGGTGTTTATGGAATAGGTGCAGCAGCAACAGCAGTTGTGAATGATCTGACTACTGGTATCACATCTATTCGTGTTACTAATGGTGGAAGTAACTATTACAATGAACCAATCATTGTTGGATTGGCAACTCTTCCTGGAATTACATCTGCGGTTCTTGAACCACAAATTTCTAATGGTGTTATCCAAAGTATTTACTTTAGAAATACTGGTGTTGGGTATACTAATGCACCAGCATTGACACTTGAGAGAAGTTCTGGAATTGGAACCACAGAACCCAATGAACTGAACTATCAGTACAATGAAGAAATCGTCGGATCTTCTTCTTCTGTAACAGCAAAAGTTAGAGATTGGAATGCTGAGACTGGAATTCTTAAGGTTGGAATAAATAGTGGTAGATTCTATGTTGGTGAAATTGTAATTGGAAGTGCTTCTACCGCAAGAAGAAAAGTTGCTTCCTATCAAGATTATGATGAAGTATCTCCATACGATCAAAACAAAGAGTTTGAAGATGAGGGGTTAAATATCATTGACTTTACAGAATCAAATCCATTTGGTGACTTCTGATGTTAGGAACTTATTTTTATCACGAAATTATTAGAAGGACTATCGTTGCCTTCGGAACCTTATTTAATAACATCCATATCCAACATGCGGATAACAATGGTAATGTTATTGATGACATTAAGGTTCCTTTGGCATACGGACCTCAACAAAAGTTCCTTGCTAAGATCCAGCAGCAAGCAGATCTTAATAAACCAGTAGCAATTACTCTGCCAAGAATGTCCTTTGAGATGACTGGCATCTCAATTGACACGACTAGAAAAACTACCGTAACAAAAACATTCAAGGCAGTTTCTGCCGATGGTAGTGGTGATGTAAAGAAAGTATATCTCCCAGTTCCATATAATATCGACTTTGAGTTATCTGTATTTGCAAAGTTGAACGACGATGTTCTCCAAATCACAGAGCAAATTCTTCCCTTCTTCCAACCATCTTTCAATCTGACTGTTGATCTTGTTTCTTCTATTGGAGAAAAGAAAGACATTCCTGTTGTCTTGAACAGTGTTAATATGCAAGATGACTACGAGGGTGATTTTAGTTCCAGAAGATCTATTATCTACACCTTTAGATTTACTGCGAAAACTTATCTGTTCGGTCCAATCGAAGACAGCACAGAAGGTCTCATCAGAAAGGTTCAGGTCGATTACTATACCGATACCGATCAGACAGTTGCCAAGAGAGAGCAAAGATACACTGCGGTTCCCGATCCTATCGATGCTGAACCCGATGATGATTTTGGTTTCTCGGAGACATATGAGTTCTTCCAAGATTCTAAAACTTATAGTCCCACTCAACAGAAGGATATCTAATCATGTCAAATTATGATGGTATTGATAAGGCACTAGATGTTGAGGCATCTATTGTGCCAGAAGGTGGTTGTTTGCCCAGAAAAAAGCAACTTAAGGATGCTATTGATAAAACTGATATTGATAGAGATTATGAATACAGCAGAGGTCAACTCTACTCTATTATTGAAAAGGGGCAGGAAACTTTAGATGGTGTTATGGAGTTGGCACAAGAAACCAACTCTCCAAGAGCATATGAAGTTGCTGGTCAGTTGATTAAGAATGTTTCCGATGCAACTGATAAACTCCTCAAGTTGCAGAAAGAACTCAAAGATCTTAATGCCGAAGAGAAGTCCAGCACAACTAATATTACTAACAATGCTTTGATTGTGGGAACTACCGCAGAACTGCAAAAACTTATCAAGCAAGGATTGTTAGACGAAAAGAAAAATAAATAACTCTGGGTTAATTGTTTTCGGTCTAAAATGAATGAATCGAAAAGTGGTGATAGTTCTTTGCATGACTGGTTTAGCAAGAGTCGGTCTTCTGATGGCAAGCCTGGTTGGGTTCAACTTGGTGGTAAATACGCAGGAAAACCCTGTGCCAAGCAACCAGGACAAACTACAAAACCCAAGTGTGGTTCTTCAAAAATGAAGAGGAACCTGGATGCTGATGAAGAAGAAAGAGCATTTCGTCGTAAAAACCGTGAAGATCCCAATCCAAATAGAAAAGGTAAAGCAAAGAACGTTGCAACTGAAGAAATGAACTTAGACGAAAAGTGTTGGAAAGGTTATACCCAAAAGGGTATGAAGAAAAAGGGAAATAAAGTTGTACCCAATTGCGTTCCTGTTGGAGAGCAAGTAAAACCCATTGGAGTTTCTCATCCACTAAAAACACCAGAACAAATTCTGCAAGGAATTATCGATAAGGATAAGTCACTTGGTGGTGGTAAAGTTGAAAGGTATGGATTGAAGAAAGCCAACGAAGAAGTGGTGGCAGAAGAAGGTAAGAAGGATGCTTGCTATAAGAAAGTAAAATCTCGTTACTCTGTTTGGCCAAGTGCATATGCATCTGGTGCATTAGTCAAGTGCCGTAAAGTCGGTGCTGCTAACTGGGGTAATAGCACTAAGAAAGAAGAGTTTGCACTAGAAGCAAAGAATGTTCATGGTGATATTGAAGTTCCATCTTCTGGATTACAAAAACTAGTCAAAAAAGCAGTCAAGAGAATTGATACTGATGTTGACGGTGATGTAGAACATAATGATAAGCACAAGGGTGAATACGGTGAGTTTGTTCCCACTGGTGGTGATCCTCGCAAAGCACAGGGAAGACAGTTCACTTCTCTGAAAACTGTGCAGGAAGTTTTTGATGAAATGTATCAAGGTGCTCCTCCACCAAGAAAACCTCCAATCATTGCACCAGGAATGCCGAAGGTTCCATTTATCGATCTAGATACTCCAGTAGACAAGCAGAGAAGATTGGAGAGACATGTTAGAAAGAGTGAATATTTGGATGCTAAAACTGCTACCAAAAAACCAACTCAAGTAGCACATTATGAACCAGAAGGTGAGATGGTTGATGAAGGTATCGGTCTTAAAATTGCTCGCACCATTGATAAAACCAAACCACCTGTAGGTAGACCATCTAAGAGAAGAGCAGTCAGTTCTGCCCTCAAGATGAGAGAGGTCATCAAGTCCGCAGAGAAGAATAAGAACCGTAAGTTCTCTGGTAAAGCAGCAGTTGAAGAAAGTGCTGCCTGGACTAGAAAAGCAGGAAAAAACAAGGAAGGTGGTCTCAACGAAAAAGGACGCAAGTCCTATGAAAGAGAAAATCCTGGTTCTGACCTGAAGGCACCTAGCAAGAAGGTCGGCAATCCTCGTCGTAAGTCCTTCTGTGCCAGAATGTCTGGTATGAAGAAGAAACTAACTTCTTCCAAGACTGCTAACGATCCCAATAGCAGAATCAATAAGTCCCTTAGAGCCTGGAACTGCTGATATGAAAAAGTTTAACGAGTTTCTCAAAGAAAGCATCACCATCAACGGTGACTTCAACGGAACCATCGTTATGGGTGGTTCTCAACCAGAACAGGCACAAGAGTCCTTCTTTGCAGATGTTGTCTGGGAAGGCAAAATCTACCGTCTAGAAGTAGAGGGTGGCATGATGAGCAAGGGTGATTTAACGGAACATATTCAGGGTGAATATCCTGGAGCAATCGTTCATCAGATTTATCCTGGTGTAGAATCTAATAGAATCAAACACTCAAGAAGATACCAACCAGAGAAACTAACCTGGAGTGACTAATGGCTCAGTGGAATAAGAATACACAAGACTATCTCAACCAAGAGAGAACTCTTCATGAAGTAATAATGTGTGCCGATAGATACGGCAACATTGGAAATTGTGGTGTAGGTGGAACTGGAAATACCAGTGGTGATGCTTTTGGTAGGATGAGAATTTCTCAACCACTCACATTATTTGATAGTTCTCACAGATATAGAGATAATAATCTTTGGGAGAGTTTGATTGTTGGTACAGGTTCTACAGTTGGATTTGTAACCACACAAGGTCTAGTCAACATTGGTATTGGAACTACTGCTGGGTGTTCAGTAATTAGAGAAACAACGAAAACTTTTTCCTATCAGCCAGGAAAGTCACTACTGACTTTAAATACCTTTGTACCTTTCACTTATT
>BCSF01000013.1_pt1 | contig 90618 bp, 92 predicted proteins | sample 1016431 | NCBI WGS metagenome assembly BCSF01 (sample SAMD00045685;SAMD00045686;SAMD00045687;SAMD00045688;SAMD00045689;SAMD00045690;SAMD00045691;SAMD00045692;SAMD00045684;SAMD00045690;SAMD00045691;SAMD00045692;SAMD00045684;SAMD00045685;SAMD00045686;SAMD00045687;SAMD00045688;SAMD00045689, study... | reverse complement strand
GTATAATAGAATAATTAAAAAAGCAATTAGTGATATAGCAAACAAAAGAGGTGATATAAAAACTCATATATCAAGAATAGCTTACTACGGTGCAATACAAAGTCTTATATTCTACAGTCTTCAACAAGCGTTGTTTGCAGAAGACGATCCAGAAGAAGAACAAGTGCCAGGTAGTGTAAAAAGAGAATATAAAGCTGGTATTAAAGATGGAACTATAGATAGACTTTTATATCCAAACTCGTCTTTTTATTATAGAGATGTTAAAGCAAGACAAAAGCAAGAAAGTTTAGTAAATAGTATGGCTGATAGCTGGCTAAGAGGCTCTGGAGTAAAAGGCGCTATATTATCTACATTTAAAAACGTGGTTAGAAGCTTTATGAAAGAAAGTGAAAAAGGATATAAAGCTGACTACTTTAATACGTTTATAGAAGTGTTAAACGTATCACCGCAAATAGGTAGTAAATCTAGAAAAATAAAAAGAGCTACTGACACGTATAAATACAACAAAGAAGTTATGTCTGAAATAGGTGCTTTTGATATTGATAATCCAGTATATCCTATGACTTTTTCTTTAATAGAAGGTCTTACTAATGCTCCGGTGCACAGGATATACACTAAGCTTGATAACTTAAAAGAAGCTTTTAATGAAGACAACACCGCGATGCAAAGAATATTTGTATCTCTAGGTTGGAATCAGTGGCAGCTAGGTATTGATACGTATAAAGACATTAGAGAAGCTAAAGAAAAAATAAAAGAAAGAGAAAAAGTTAAAAAGAAACAATGCCGTAGAATATTAAGTAGCGGTAAAAGATGTAGCATACGTACAACTAACAAAAGTCAACTGTGCTATCATCACAATTAAATAGGTGGTAAATTAAGTAATACTTTAACTATGGCTTATACGCAAAAAAATAATCCTTTTCCTGTAACAGGTTGCGGTAGAAGAAGAACGTTTCAAACAACTGGTAATCCTATAAAAGTGTTTGATCAATCTCCTATGCGTAAAGCTGATCCACGTAGAACTATTGGGCCTGGTAAAAACTTCAACAAAGCAAATAAAACAGGTACAGGTGCCGCCGCAGGTGGTGGTATGACACAAAAAGGTGTTGACGAGTACAAAAGAAATAATCCTGGAAGTAAACTTCAAACAGCTGTAACTACTAAGCCTTCAAAGTTAAAGCCAGGTAGTAAGGCAGCTAAACGTAGAAAATCATTTTGCGCAAGATCAAAAGGTTGGACTGGCGAAAGAGGTAGAGCTGCTAGAAGAAGATGGAACTGTTAAAAAATACATTATGCCTTTTAAATTAAAAAACAAAGAAATAAAAAAAGTAGTAGGTAAAAGAAAGCTTAAAAACTTTGATCCTGTTAAAAGAGACGAAGAAAAAACAGCTAAAAGAAAACTTGTTGACAAAAGTAAAGATAAATCACCTATGAAAGGTAAGTTAAAACCTTGTCAAAAAGCTGCGGCTAAAAGAAAATTCAAAGTATATCCAAGTGCTTACGCTAACATGTGGGCATCTAGACACAAGTGCTAATGTATACACAGAAGAATAATCCATTTAAAAAACGTATGGGTGACTTTAAGCACTCAGACGCGCCTGACGCTAAAGGTAAGTTTAAAAGCCTGTCAGCATCTGGATTAGCTAGTTGGATGATTAAGTCGCGTAAAGGTAATTTATCTAAAATTATTAGTAGCTTAAATCAACAAGTAGTATTTAGAAGAGGTAAAGATCCGAAGTATGCTGCTAAGATGCGTAATACTATGGACATCGTAAGAAAAAGATTAAAGAAATAATGTTTAAAGACTTTGACATATCTTCGTTTAAAAAGATGAAGCCACCAGGCGATAATACTTTTGATACGATGCAAGAAGTTAAAGAACTTGAAAGTATACCGTTAAACAAAAAGTTTGTAAAAGACAACGACGATATAGAAGCCGCGTTTAAAAAAACAGCTAAAGAAAACGGAGTTGAAGACTATGATGGTAAAACAGCTGCTAAACTTATAAAAGAATCAGCACCTGTAATATTAGAACTTAAGAAACATTTTAACAGACCTAGACCAAAAGTGATGGCTAAGAAAATGAATATCAATATGAAAGATATTGAAATGAAGTCAATGAAAACGCCATCATACCCGTCAGGTCACTCAGTACAAGGCGTGTTAATAGCTAAAGTGCTAGGCGATAAATACCCTAAAGCTAAATCAGCTTTTAATAAGACCGGTGAAAATATATCTTATAGTAGAAGAGTTGCCCACGCTCACTATAAGTCAGATAGTAAAATGGGCGAAAAGTTAGGTAACTCAATGTATAAACACATTAAAAACAAAATTTAAAATGAAAAAAGGTCCTATGAAGCTGGCTAAAAAAAGCGCAGCTAAATTTAACAAAGGTTTAAAAGCAGCGTCTGCAGCTGGTAAGTTAGATAAAAATCCTAAGTTCAAAGCAGCTGTTGATAAAGCTTCTGTAGCTAAAATGAAAAAGTCTGCTATGGAAATGAAAAAGTCTGCTATGGCTTTGAAAAAAGAGTCTGCTATGAAACTTAAGAAGTCTGCGACTATGATGAAGAAGTCTATGGCTATGTTAAAAAAAGCTTCTGGTATGAAGCTAAAAAAGAAGTAACATGGCTTTTGTACAGTCAAATAATCCTTTTAAAAAGCGAACTAAAGCTAAAGGCGGAGGTACTACTAAAGTATGTCTGCCTAAAGCTAAAATAGCTAGCATGAGTCAGTCAGAAAGACAAGCTGTTATACGTGCTAAGCGATCTGCGGGTAAGGCTGGTAAATACAAAAGATCTAGTAAAAGCAATGTTACTGGCACGAGTAGCGGCGGTAGTTTAAGAACGTGGGTAAAGCAAGACTGGAGACAAGTTGGCAATCCAAGTAAAAAATGTGGTGAGAAATAATGGCTAAAGAATTAAACGAAAATACTAGTTTTAAAATTAGTATACAAACTCTAATAGGTATAGGATTTGGTATGGCAACTATTATAAGCATGTGGTTTGTTTTGCAAGCTGACATTGCTGAAGCTAAAGAGTTACCAAAGCCTGAAGTATCTAAAATGGAGTTTCAAATGAAAGATGAAAACATTAGAAACACTATTATAGAAACTAGAGACGACGTAAAAAAGCTAGAAGAGCGTATGATACGTATGGAAGATAAAATAGACGATCTAAGATAATGAAAGTGCTGCTAACCACAATACTGCTTTTAATTTGCGCTACGGCTTATTGTCAGATTGAAGTAGTTCACTTTAACGCCGGCTGGAACGACGCTAACGACGTTGAGTGGTTTTCTAAAATAAAAGACTGCGATACTAAAAGCTTGTTGATAGAAGACGACAACAATCAAAGTAAGTACGAAATAGCAATAGTACCAACAATAGTAATATTTGATGATGGAGAAGAAGTTAAAAGATTTCAAGCAGATCTTAGTTTCAAAATGGTTGCAACTAAAGAAGAAGTTAAAGAGTATATTGAAGAACTTATAATAAGTAAATTTTAATTATGGCATTTAAAATGAAAAGTCCTTTGCCTTTGTTAGGCAATAAAGAGCTACGCAAAGCTAAGAGAGCTGCTAAAAAAAAGTTAAAAAAAGAAGGTAAGCTAACTAAAGAAGCTAGAAAAGAAATAAGAAAATACAAAGATTACTAATGAGATATTTGCTTTCACTAATACTATGCGTTAACATAGCGTTCGCTCAGTGTCCTAACGGCACGTATCTGGATATTATAATAAACCCAGATCAATATCCACAAGAAACGTCTTGGGCTATATTAAATTCTGATTTAGATACTATAGTCACTGGAGGACCTTATACTGATATAATAGACTATTCACCTCAAACCACGCAGCTTTGTATACCTAATGGAGACTACTACTTTGATATATATGATTCATACGGTGATGGTATGGAAGGTAGTTTGTGGGGCGGACAAGATGGTTCGTACTATTTAGTAAGATGTAATGATACAATAGTTGAAATGGATTCAGCTAATTTTGGTTATTACACTTATCATGGATTTACAGTAGAAGACTGTGCGCCACCACCGCCAATATATGGTTGCATGAACGATGCTTATGTAGAGTTTTTACCTCAAGCTACGGTAGACACGGGTATGTGTTACACTCCAAAACTATACGGGTGTACAGACACGGAAGCTTTTAACTATGACAGTATAGCTAATACAGACATACTAACAGATAGCTGTACGCATACTTTAGAGTTAACAGATTTAGCCGGAAACGGTTGGGCTGGAGCATATTTGCAAGTGTTTCAAGGTAATAACTTTTTAGGTATATTTACGCTTGAAGATGGGTTTGACACTACGTTTACATTTGAACTAAGTATATCAGAGCCTATTAGTGTTAAGTTTAATACTACACAACAATCACAGTTTACGGCGGTGCAGTGCGGATATAGCCTGTATTCTGAAGAGCATATAGCTATTGATGCGCCGGGAGGATTTGCTAGTCCACTAATACCCTTTGTAATAGTGAACGGTATGCCTTACTGTGGCAACAACTGTATAGAAAAAACTTACGGCTGTATAGACGAAACAGCTTTAAACTACAATGATAGTGTTAACACAGACGACGGAAGCTGCTACTACATTGCTGGGTGTACGAATCCAAATTACATCGAGTACAATGCAGACGCTGACTTTGAGGACGGTTCTTGTTTAACACCAATCGTTTTAGGTTGTATGGATTCTACAGCCTTTAACTATAATCCTGAAGCTAACGTTGAGCTCGATGGATCTTGTATAGAGGTTGTGTTAGGTTGTATGGACGACGATGCTTTTAACTACAATCCTAACGCAAACGTAGAAGATGGTAGTTGCTTGCCCGTAGTGTTTGGATGTATTGACCCTACAGCTTTCAACTACTGTGACACGTGTAACACTGACAACGGAGGTTGTATTCCAACTATTAACGGTTGTACTGACAGTACAGCATTAAACTATAACGAAGTTGCAAACACTGATAATGGCTCTTGTATTTATCCACTGCCTGGTTGTACTGATCCGACCGCTGTTAATTATAACGCGGAGGCTAACGTGCCAGACTCTAGCTGCTATTATTCTGCTGATTGCTACGTTGGTGATATATACTATATTCCTAATGCTTGTTTTGAGTGGGTAATAGAAGTAGATCCGTATTGTTGTGATGATCAATGGGATTATGCTTGCGATGATTTATATGCTTATTGCCAAGACGGTTGGACTGGACCGACAAGCGTAGAGTCTTTTAGTAGACTAGGAGTTTTACCTTATCCTAATCCTTCTACAGGCGTAGTAAACTTTAACGCTGAGGTTGATGTGCAAGTGTATAGCATAGAAGGCAAACTTGCCTACGAAGCTGAAAGCATTACGCGATTAGAGTTAGATAAAGGATTTTATTTAGTTAAAATATCTAAAGATAACTTAAATATAACGACAAAGCTTATTGTACAATGAGATATATAGCAATATTAATATTATTTTTAGCTTCTTGTGCAGCACCTAAAAAGTGTTGTTCACAAATTAAAAAAGCGTTTAAGTTTTCTACATTTTACGTAGCTGCAAACGGCGGTACTTCTTTGTCAGATGAAGATATATATTCTGTAGACGGTAGTACGCTTGTGTATGACACTATATTTACTCCGTACGATTACTCATTGACTATGGGCATACGTAGAATAAAAAGATTTGGCTATGAAGACAGAACTACATTTAAAGATGGTACAGAAACATCGTTTTCAGATGCGGCTAGCGTTGGTAGATCACCGTTTGAATATTTGTTTGAAGTAGATTACAAAAGACAAGAAGGTATAGAGTACTTTGACCAAACACATTTCTTGCGTTACGTAAAAGATAATTGGCTAGCTAAAGCCGAATACATTAAAGATGGTTTTGCAGACATTGAATATTTTGAATCTTCGCAAAGGTTTAGAGTAGGTAAAGGTAAGTTATCATTTAACCTTGGAGCTGTGCAAAGGCTTGCTGAGCCTTATGGCTATGATCCACTTGAAGAGTGGTCGTTTGACAATAACAGAATACATTACACTTGCCTAGCTATTGAAGAAGGCTACAGCGTCGATGTTTACGAGTCTGAGTATAGAAATCCTAACGGAGAAATCGTAGCTACTAGCTCAGAAGTATGGAATCAAGTAGTCATGCCTGGTATATTAAAAGACTTTGTAGAAGACAAACGTAAAGAGTTAGAAAATCAATGGCAACACTCTGTTGTTGTAGGTTTTGACTTTTATCATTACGAGAAAAACTTTTGGCTGCATAGCTGGGGTAATCTTATGCCTTACCATTATGACAACGGCAATGAGTTTTCATACCACAACTTTAATGATGGTGAGCAATGGTACGATTATTCTGGTGGTTTGATATTCGGATATAAGCTAAATAAAAACTTAGGATGCTTTGTTGAAGGCAAGTATAACAAGTACTGGAACAAGGAGTGGTATGATTTTAAGTGTGGTATTAACTATGTAATCTTTTAAAATGAGTTTATTAACAATAATAGATCAAGTTCCTTTATATACGACCATAGAAGAAGCTCTTATATGGGGAACTCAATATAATATAACAGGTTACCACACACACGTGTATAACGGAGTCACTGGTTACATGCCTGGACAAAACCACGAGCAAATAACAAACGCTTTAGCTGGCGGTATAATAAATTTTTTAACACCGCAACAACTAGCTCAAGGACAATTTGTAGTCACACCTGCAGCCGCTCAAGCTTACATGAACCAGCAAAACGTTAGCATACCAACAACTACCCAGCAGCCTGCGGTTCAATTTACAGTGCAACAGCCTACTGAACCAGATACTAGCAGACCTACAATAAATACACAAACATCAGGGTACTAATATGAAGTTAAAAGTATTACGGTTTAGTTCGCAAAAAGATTCAACTCATGGTCTTTTATTTGAAGAAAACGATTTAGGTAATCATTTTCTTTGTTACACGCTAGAAGATGAAGCTAGAGTACTAAAAGTAAAAGGTGAGACTCGTGTGCCAGCAGGCATATACAAAGTTGAACTACGTAAAGAAGGAGGATTTCATGAAAAATACAGTAAAAAATATCCTGGTTTACACCGTGGCATGCTACATGTCGTTGATGTTCCTAACTTTGAGTATATTCTTATACACACTGGAAACACTGACGAGCATACTGCTGGCTGCTTGCTTGTGGGCGACAGCCAAGAAAATAACCAATTGTTACCTGACGGTTTCATTGGCAAAAGTGTTAACGCTTATAAAAGAATTTATCCGAGCATTGCAAAAGCAATAGAGCAAGGCGAGGAAGTAACAATAGAATATATAGACTTTGATTAACTATGGCAACAACAACAGCAACAATAATATTAGCTAGCACAGATTTACTTTCTGATGAATTAGCTTTAACTACATCGGCTACACTAACAACAGCTGGTACAGAGACAGGCATAACACAAGCCGCAGGTCTTAGTAGAGCAACTACTACAAGCACTGGCGCTGTGACTTTATTTGCAGCTAGCGCTTACGCTGACGACAAGGCTGATAAAGTTTATATTAAAGTAACTAATACAGAGGCAGCTAGATATGTATTAGTATCGATTGGCTCTACGGCTGTAGGTAGATTATACGCTGGAGATTGGGCGTTAATACCTTGGGACGGAACAGGAGATTTTAAATATACACCGGGGCAGTCAGATTCTACTACGGTAGAGTATATGATGTTCCACGAAGGTTAATAATTAATAATAACAAAAAAAAAATGGCAACAACAGCAACTATTACATTAACAAGTGCAGACATTGCTGGTGATCCAGTTAATGTCTCTAAAACGGCTACTTGCACGAAAGCAGGTACTACAACTGATTTAGATCAAACAACTGGAGTAAATAGAGTTCATTTAAGAAACGCTTCCAACAAAGTTTTACTAGCAGCTAATGCTGAAGGTGATAACTTAGCAGCTAAAGTTTATATTATAAACAAAGCTACAGACGCTTCTCTTTATTTGACTGTAACAATAAACGCTCAAACAGTAGGTAAGCTTTACGCAGGAGACTGGATGTTTATTCCTTGGAGTCAAACAGACACTTCAGCTTCTATTGAAGTAGCAGCTACAAACTGGACAGCTTCAACTGGTGACATACCTGTTGAATACGCTTTGTTCCACGAAGATACAGACTTTTTAACTAACGCTTAATAAATAAAGATATGGCAACAGTAAACGCAACAATTTCATTAGCTAGCGATATTACAGATAATAGCATATCTGTATCAAACACTGGCGTATTATACAAAGCAGGTACTACAACTGGCTTAGATACTATGACATCTGTTACAAAAAGATTGACTAGTACTAATCAAGTAGATTTAATTACAACTGGTAGTGTTTCTACAACTCATGCTTACGTATATATAAACAACCCTTCAACTGACTCAACTGAGTATTTCAATATTACTATTGGAAACGCTGGAGCTGGATCACCTACAGATGTTGAAGAAATAGGTAGATTATACGGTGGTGACTGGATGTGGTTTCCTTGGGATGTAGATGACGATATTTGTATTACTCCTAGTGTTTCTACAGAAATGGTGGTTGAATACCAAGTATTTAGCTAAATATGGCTAGTATATACCACAATGTAACTGGATCTACAGGTACTGATGTAGAGTTAATAGCTGCAGGAACAAATGTAGGACAAATTGAGTCTATAGCTATAACAAATACCTCTACTAGTGTAGAAGCTTCAGCTGGTCTTAAATTATATAAAGACTCTGATGGTTCTACATTTCAGATGATAGCTAAAGTTACAATACCAGTTGGAGTTACCTTGCTAATAGACGATCAAGCTTTATTAAGATTTGATAATTCAAGAAGAGGCTTTGGCCTCTTTGCTTTTGTAGCAAGTGACACTGTTTGTGATATATTAATAAACACTACTTAATTAAATTAAATATGAAGTTCATAGGCAGAGAGGTAATGACGTTACCAATAATAGGTGATATTACGTACACTCATAACCAGAGCTCAACCTCTGATACTTGGGTGATAACTCATAACCTAAATAGATTTCCGTCTGTTACAGTTGTAGACTCTGCCAATACTATAGTTCAAGGTACAGTTGTTTATAACTCTAACAAACAATTAACAGTAACATTTTTTTCTGGCACTAGCGCTTTAGCGTTTCAAGGAAAAGCATATCTTAATTAAAAAAATAAAAAAATGGCTATCAATTTTTACAGTAGTATAAGCTTAAATAAAAACGAACTACAAAACGCAGTGGTACAAAATGCAGGATCAGATCCTGGTAGCCCAGCCGCTGGTCAAATATACTACAACTCAGGAGACAATACGCTAAGATTTTATAACGGATCTAGCTTTCAAACTTTATCAACAACAACTGGTGATATTACAGGTGTTACTGCTGGTACAGGTTTAACTGGTGGAGGATCGTCCGGCGCTGTTACATTAAATGTTATTGGTGGCGATGGTATTACAGCTAATGCTGATGACGTAGCTATTACTCCTGCGCAGACAACTATAACCTCCGTGTTAAACACTAGTTTAGTTTTAGGTAGAGATGCTGATAACCAAATTAAGTTTGCCACAGATAATCAAATGATATTTAGAGTTGGTGCTGGTGACGGTGTCATATTTAAAGCTTCAGGTGAAATTGAAGCTACTAGCTTAGATATATCTGGCGATGTTGATGTTGACGGTACTTTAGAAGCCGATGCTATAACGATTGGTGGTACGGCTCTAGGCGGTTTATCAATACTTGGATCTGTTGATACAGCTCAAATAGAAAATGACGCTGTAACTGGCGCAAAGATTGCTGACAATTCTATAGACTCTGAACATTACGTAGACGGATCTATTGATAATGCTCATTTAGCTGATAACGCTGTTGGAGCTGACGAGTTAGCGACGGGAGCTCCTGATACTAAGTTAACTAGAATTGCTATTTCAGGGCAAACAGATCTTGGAGCTAACTTTGCAAGTGGTGACTCTTTACTTGTACTCGATGCATCTGCCACAGCGCTAAGAGAAGGTACTATAGGTAACCTGCAAACATACATGCAGAATAATCTTACGTTTACTACAAACACAGATGCTGACGTAAGTAATGCTAACTTATTAACCAGACTAGCTGCGTTAGAATCAGCTGGTGGTAGTGCAGATCAAAACATTGTTATAGGTACTGACTCAGGCGATACAATTGTTATTACTGGTAATTTACAAGTTTCAGGTACTACAACAACGGTAGATTCAACTACTGTAACTTTAAACGACCACAACATTGTCTTAGACTCTGGCAACTCTACCTCAGCTGTAGTTGACGGTGCTGGTATAACTCTTGAAGGTGGATCTGGCGATGACGTTACTTGGATGTGGAGCGCTAGTAACGCTAGAATGGAGTTAAAAGCTGGATCTTCATTAACTAGAATGGCAGCTTCTGATTTTGTCGGTAACTTAACAGGCGCCGCTACTTCAGCTGCTACCGCAACATTAGCTACAACTGTTACTGCTACAGCAAACAACTCTAATAACGAAACTGTATACTTAACATTTGTTGACGGAGCTACAGGTGCACAGGGAATAGAAACTGATACAGCTTTAAGTTATAATCCTTCTTCAAACATTTTAACTGTAGTTGAATTAGACGTAAGTGGAGATGTTGATGTAGACGGTACGCTTGAAACAGACGCTCTTACAATTGGTGGAGCGGCTGTATTAGCTCAAGCTACTACAAGTGCTGTTGGTGCGGTTGAACTTGCTACATCTGCAGAAACACAAACTGGTACTGATACTACCAGAGCTGTTACGCCTGACGGTTTAGCTGCTCGTATGGTTGTTGCTGACATTGACGTATCTAGTTTAACAGACGCTAATATAGTTACTATAACGCACAACTTAGGTACGGCAGACATAATGGTTCAAGTTTATGATAAGACTACTGAAGCAAACATTATGTGTGACATTGCTAGAACTACTGATGACTTCAGTACAGCTAGCACGAGCGTTGTTTCAATTGACTTTGGAACAGCACCTCCAAATGACTGTAGAGCTTTAATAACATCGTTAAAAGGAGCAACAGCATCTGGAACAGTAGCGTATACGTAAAATACAATTAAATATAATTAAATGGCTATTAAACATCATAGTAACGAAACTTTCCTTGATAGCAATAAGCTAATGTTTGGCACGGGTGAAGATCTGCAGATTCTTCACGACGGCACTGATAGCTATCTTAATAATACTACTGGCGACCTTAAAATAAGAAACTTAGCTGACGATAAAGATATAGTTTTTGAATCTGATAATGGATCAGGTGGCGCGACGGCTTACTTAACTTTAGATGGAAGTAGGGCTGATGGAACATACGTTTATACAACTATGCCTGACTATGGCGTTATGGCTTTTGGAGCTTCTGTGGATATGCAGCTATACCATAACGGTACAGACTCTACAATTAGAAATAATACTGGAAACTTAAACATAGTTAACTTTGCCGATGATTCAGACATTGTTTTTGAATCAGACGATGGTTCTGGAGGCACAACGCCTTATATTACTTTAGATGGTAGTATTGTTGAAACTAAATTCAACAAAGATCTTAGAGTCATAGACAATGAAAAAATAATTGCAGGTACTAGTAATGATTTAGAAATATTTTCTTCAGGAGCTGCTGTTATTTTTAAAACTTGGTCTGGCAATATGACTTTCCAGCAAAATCATAACGATAGCGATATAATTTTCCAATGCGACGACGGATCTGGTGGAACTACAACGTATTTAACTATCGATGGCGGTGCTGAAACGGTTGAAGTAGCTAAGCCTTTAAATATTACTGGAGACACCGCTATAACTGGCCATTTAGATGTAACAGCTAGCTCAGCTAGTGGAAGTCCACTTATAAGATTTAATCAAACTACTACTCGTAGAGGTTTTATACAGATGGCTGACACTAACAATAATCTTAGAGTAGCATCTGAATATGGTAGTGTATCATTAGAAGCAGCTTCTTCAGGCGGCTCCGACTCAGATACTTCTTATATTAGAATACAACCAGGTGGAACAGTAGAAATTGGCGCGGTTGATGGAGATGCGACTATAGCGACTGACGGTAACATGACGTTTAGAATTGATGCCGACAACGATGAAACTTCTCAAAAGTTTGCTTTTCAAAACAATGCTAGTACAGAAATAGCTAGTTTAGATGAATCAGGTAATTTAAGCTTAGACGGCGGTATAGAGCTAGGCAACGCATCAGACACTACAATAGCTAGATCTGCAGCTGGTAAAGTTACAATTGAAGGTGCGCCTATACAGACAACTCAAATAGTCACAAGCCATCACAACATGTCTTTAGATGGCAGTAGTTCTACTGTTGACTATTACTTCCCTATTAACTCATTAGCAGATGGTAGTAGCTCTAGTTTATATTATACCAGAGTTCTACCTGCTTACGACGGTAAAGTAGTTAAAATGTTATTTAGAGGTTCTAATGCTATGGGTAGTAGCTGCACAATATATATGTCTAGAAGAGCTCACGACGGAACATCTGTATCACATCAAACTAGTAGCTTTCAAGCTTCAGAAACATTTGACGGGTCAGTAAAGTCTACAGTTATAGTACCTTGCGGAGTTGGTGGTAGTAACGCTGCTGATTGGGTATTTGAAGAAGGAGATCAGCTAGGTTTTTCTTTAGTTAAAAATACGACTGCAACCAACGTAGATTTAACTGTTACAATAGTTTACGAATATACAATAAGTTAATATGGCATTAGGAGATAGAAAAATACCAGAGGTTTTTAATAAAAAAACAGGAGGAAGTGCAGACGCGAGATCTATTACAAGCGAAAAAGAACTTGAAATAAAAGCTGAATACGATGCTGGAGTTCATGTTGCAGATGATGGTATGTTTAATACTATAGCGCCAGCTTTATACGCTATTCAAAAATTAAGCGAAGATATAGATGAGCTTAGAAGATATATAACAGCTGAAATAACAAGTATAACTTCAACTCAAGCAAGTGCTATAACTGCTAACACAGCAAAAAGAACTAGCCCTAGTTGGGTGCCATCATCTAATCCTAACTATTTGACGTCAAGTTCAACTCAGTCTAAATATCTAAGAAGCGATGCAGTTGACTACTTTACTGGAAAGTTGAATTGGGACGGATCAGACTACGCAGACGCTATAAATATGTCTCTTGGTAATATAAACGATGCTGGTTTCATGAAAGCTAACGAATATAGACAAAGATTAAGCGGTAGACCAAGAAACAACCTAGGAGATCCTACTGTTACTGAAATGGCTTTGTTTGAAGAACAGTTTGGACCTAAAACTACTTTAGCTAACGACTACGACGATCTTTCAGATTTAACATTTTGGTCTCAAGAAACCAGTAGTAGCGACTGGGTAGAAGTTACATCATATAGCGATAATCAAAAAAGAAAGTTTTTAAGAACTAATAACTCTACAGTAGTAATACCAAATACATATTATAAGTTTAGAGTTGAATTTAAAGCTAAAAGCTATACGTTTGCTAACGCTGTATACATGTATTGGTCTAGTCAGTCACATAATAGTCAAGTACACGTTTGGAAAAAAAGATGTTCTGACGGGACTTGGCTTCAGCATACTTCAGCAACCAACACTATATCTTCTTGGCCTGGGCATGGTTGGGTTCCTTTCTCAAATATACCTTGGCACGAAACTAATACAACATCAACAGGTCATTTTACTCACATTAGAGTTGAGTTTACTCCTAACTGGAGTGGTCATTCTACGTACGGCGATAGACCCATAGCTATTTATGGTATGCAGATATGGGGTGGTTACCCAAAGGGAAGACGAACACCTCACTACTACGATCAAAATGGAGAGTTTAACTTTTTAAAAAGTGCTCATATTTTAGATGGTCATAATCTCAATATTGGTACTGGTAATGACTTGCAAATATACCATAATGGCAGCCATAGTGTTATAGCTGAAGTAGGTACTGGTGACTTATATATCAAAGCATCTAATAACTTAATACTAGAGTCTTCTACCGGTGAAAACTATTTTCAAGGTACCGCAAATAGCGCTGTCTCTCTTTATTATGACAATGTTATTAAATTTCAAACAACAAGTGCAGGTGTTAATATAGTTGGTAATGGTGGTGGCGTAGGCTTTATTGGAACTGACCATATATACACGGCTTGGTACCCAGGTGGTTTAAGCTCTGGAAGAAAAGCATATATGGGGTATGCTGGTGGAGGTCACACTAATTTTACTCTTGCAAATGAAGTATCTGGAGCAAACATAAATTTTGTTACAAACTCAGGAACTGTTAACGTTACTGGAAATTTAGCCGTAACAGGAACAATAGATAGTAGAGATGTTGCAGCAGATGGTGCTAAGCTAGATACCATAGCTACAAACGCAGATGTTACTCCTAGCTGGGTGCCTTCAAGTGACCCTGGTTATGGTACGTCAAACTTAGCTTTAGGTACAACATCAACAACCGCGCTAGCAGGCGATACTGTAACTATTACAACGGCTCAAGCAGCTATACTAACTAATCTAGCAAATTTACCAACAAGAGCTGGAGCTAGAGGTACTTTTTGGAACGATAGAGGAATAGTTAAGGTCTCATAATATAAAAAGAAAATGGAATATGTAAGAAAAAATATAACAGGCACTGAAGAAGTAAAGGTAATTAGAGGTAGAGATTTAGATAGATCTGCTACTAAGATTAACGTAATTAATAAATGCTTAATTGTAAATACCTACACAGGAGATGTGACTGTAGATGCATATATAAAAGCAATAGACTACGCTGCAACTGAAAGAAAGTATGGACATACTGAAGGCGATAAAGTTGAAGAAGTTTTTTATATTATAAAACAAGCTGTTATACCTACAGGAGTGTCACTGGAATTATTTGATGAGCACCCTTGCACAGCAGATAATAGATACAGCTTTTTTATAAAGCTAAGCGGAGCAGCAGAAACTGCAGACGTGTTAATAAATTATGACTCTACAAATATATCAGGGTCTAGAACAGGAAGAAATCAATACTAAAAATTATGATACAAAATATGTTAGGAGGATTGTTTGGCAAAGTAGTTGAGAATGCAGAAGGCATACTCGATAAAGTCATTACAACAGATAAAGAAAGAGAGCAAGCTAAGTTTGAACTTAAGCGAATAATGCTAGAAGCAGAGCGTGAAGCCTTTGCAAAAGAGGTAGAAGACCGTAAATCTGCACGTGAAATGTACAAAGATGACGCAATTATACAGAAAGTTCTTGCATCTTTATTCACAATTGCTTATTTTGGCCTCACCTATGTCATGTTTAAATACTTCGTTATGAGCACTATTGATCTTAGTGACTATGAGATAGGGTTTATTTCTACAGTATTTGGAGCTATGTCAGCCAAGGTAAATACAATTGTTGACTTCTTCTTCGGCGGAAGTTCAAAGAAGAATCAAGAATCACAGAAATAACCAATAACCAATATTATGACTAAAGATGAAATTAAAGCTTTTCTAAAAGATAAGCCAGGCTACCTTAAAGAAGGAGCTGCTAGACTATCAGAAAAGCTAAATTGTAGCGTGGAAACTTGCAAACACGCATTGACGGAAGCAAGGATAGACGCAAAAGGATCTGACTTTGATCTGGATAACGTAAGTACTTCAGAGATAAGTGAGTTCAAACAGTTCTTAAAAGATAATGAAATAAAAGAAACAGATGTCAAGTCTGTTAAGTTCTGGCAAAACATGCAGGGGGACCACAGGTTCTCTGTTGTAGTCAAAGGAGAAGATGATCTAATGGCGCAGGCGAAAGCTGAAATAGAAGAGCTCTTAGAATCTTACAGCCCAAAGGTTGAAGCAGATTACAAACCAGTGCAGGACGCAGTAGTATATGAGATCTCCTTACCAGATATTCACTATGGTAAGTATACTGGACAGACACTTGACGAAGCTGAGGAAGAGTATATGCAGACTGTAAAAGAGCTACTGAATAAAGCTAACGGTCTTAACATTGAAAGGATATTATTACCAATAGGTAATGATGGTCTAAACTCTGAAGGATATTCTCGTGCTACCACTAAAGGTACACCTCAGCAAGATTCAGCAGAATGGCAAGAAACGTTTGTAGGGTACTGTAGTTTAATGGTACGAGCTATAAACTTTTTAGCGCAATCTGCACCAGTAGATGTGGTTGTTATACAAGGTAACCATGACTATGAAAGGATGTTTTACTCAGGAGAATACTTGAGAGCGTTCTTTAAAAATGATGATAGAGTTACAATTGATAACAATTTTGATTCTAGAAAATATTATAAATACGGAGTTAACTTAATTATGTTTACACACGGAGACAAAGAGAAGCCTGCTGAGATGCCACTAATAATGGCAACTGAACAGCCTATACTATTTGCAGAGACTAAGTTTAGAGAAGTACACTGTGGACACAAGCATAAAGAAATGGTTAATGAGTATAGAGGAATAAAAGTAAGATTTATACCTTCTATCTGTGCTAACGATGCTTGGCATAAGATGATGGGGTATGAAGCTAAAAGAACAGGCCAGGCACATATATGGAGTAAAGAACGCGGATACGAAGGTTATTTACAAACTAACTTATAACAGATGACATTAAACGAGATTGCATATAATATTTTAAACTTAGTTCGAGGAGGTAGATCTAGCAACAACGAGCATATATCTACTAGTCAAATTAAGTTTAATGTTAAGTATTACAGAGCAATGCTTATCAGGAGAGATTTTGCTAGAAATGGCATGATCACTAGGCACCTAGAGCAAGACTTAGGCTGCTTAGAACTAATAAAAGTAGATGCTTCTAAATGCTGCAATCTTCCTGTAGAGTGTGCTGTGTATAGAACAAAAAAGAAATTACCTAGGAGTGTAAGGTTTAACTTTAAAGATGCTATTACGCATGTAAGTGATGTTACAGGAATAGGTACTATACCTATGGTAGAATCACATACGGTACAATGGTTACCATATGAGAAGTATACTGCAGGTAAATATAAAGCATATATGATTGAAGACTACATGTATATATACAATGCAGATGGTCTTGGTTATATTAACGTTAGAGGAATATTTGAAGACCCAGAAGATGTTGCTCTATTTGATTGTGATGGCTCTGATTGCTACGATGATGACATGGACTTTCCAATACCTATGGATATGTTACAGACTATTACGCAAGGCATTATGAGCGGAGAGCTTATGCTTTTATCAGGATCAATAAACGACACAACTAACGATACGTTGCAAGACCAGGGTCGTCCTGCAGCGCCTAAACAATAATTATAATTATGAAAAAGAAAATGATGTACGGTGGTACAAAAAAGAAAAAAATGATGTACGGCGGCAAAAATAAAATGTCAGCTGGCGGAGCAAAGCCTGACTATATAGATATAGATGGAGATGGTAACAAAACTGAATCTATGAAAGAAGCAGCTAAATCTAAAAAGAAGAAGTTTCAAATGGGAGGAATGGCTGATGTTAACATTAAAGATGTTAGAAAAGCAAAAAGAGCTAGACGTAAAGGTGAAAGAGGTATGGAAAGAGACGATGCTAAAAGAGCCAGAGTTGCTAAAAGAGAAGAAAACAAAGCTACAAGAGCTAGCAATAAAGCCTCTAGAAAAGTTAAAGCAGGCAGCAGAAAACTTTTAGCTGGACAACAAGCTTTAGCTCAAGGTAAATTAAAGAAGGCTGCTAGAAAAACTAGAAAAGTTAGTAAAAAACTAGACTCGGCTAAAACTGCTCTAAACATGAAGCGTATGGGTGGCTTTTTAGAAATGCCTGTATTTGATTTAGATAGAGACTAAATGCAACACACAATCTCACACATATATAATGACTATGCTACTAGAGATGATAGTGTATCAAAGCAAACTTTTGTTGATATATGCAGTGAGTTTAACATTATGATTATTGATTACATTCTAGATGGTAAAGAGTTTAATATGGGTAGTAACCTATCAACTCTTTCCATCGTAAGAATGGAGCGTGATCCTAGATCTCCTGCAATAGACTGGGGAGAATCTAATAAATATAAAGCTGAGCTTATTGAAAAAGGAGAAGAGCTTTATAATAAAGAAACTGACCAAGGTATCAAGTGGCAACTTTACTATACTGATAAAGAGTATCTAAAGTACTACTGGAGAAAAGGTAAGTGCAAGGTTAAAAACAAATCTGTCTATAGGTTTGATGCCACAAGAGGCATAAAAGGAAACAAAGGTAAACTCAAGTTAATAGACGAGCTTGATTATTTAAAGTTTAAAAAGAATTAGAATGGCAAAAGATGCATGTTATAGTAAAGTAAAAGCACGATACTCAGTATGGCCTTCAGCTTATGCTAGTGGTGCTTTAGCTAAGTGCCGTAAAGTAGGTGCAGCTAACTGGGGTAATAAAAGTAAAAAGCAAGACGGCGGACTAGCTCGTAGTATTATGTCAGATAGATATAGTATGGGCGGACTTAAAAAGAAAAAGTAATGGCTGTAAGAAAAACTGCTAAAGGACTAGCTCTTAAAAGATGGTTCAAAGAAAAATGGACTACTCCTTCAGGTAATACAGATTACTCTAAAGGAGAAAATACATTTAGACCTACTAAAAAAATAAGTAAAAAGACTCCTAAGACCTGGAGTCAGTTAAGCGCTTCTGATAAAGCAAAAGCTAAGAATGAAAAGAATACTAAGGGAAGAGTTAGTAAGTATAAGTCAGGGGGAGCCTGGACAAGAAAAGAAGGTAAGAATCCTAGTGGAGGACTTAACGCTAAAGGTAGAGCATCTTTAAGAGCTCAAGGACAAGACATAAAAGCTCCTAGTAAAAAGAAAGGTAATAAAAGACGTTCTAGTTTCTGTAGTAGAATGTGCGGCATGAAAGCTAAGCGTACAGGAGCTAAGGGTCAAAGAGACCCACAATCAAGAATTAACAAATCACTACGCGCATGGAATTGCGGTAGTTGTAGTAACTGGAGATAAATATGGCAGTATATAAAAACATATCAAGTAAAATGATTATTAGAAAGGTTATGCGTGACCTTAAACCTAATAATGCAGAATGGATTGATGACAGTATTGAATGGATAGGTGAAGCTCTAGAACATATAGGAGCTGCATCACAGCTATGCCAGAAGCAATGCGTTATTGATATAAAAGATCATAAAGGATGTTTACCTGGAGATCTATACTTTATTAACCAAGTAGCTGTTAGCTCTAGTGTAACACCATCTACAAGAGATGAGTTAGATACTCTTACCGCACAAGTAAGAGACTTAAGAGCAGACATATCAGAATATAATAGAACGTTAGAAGAAGAAGTAGCTAACAGTTCTACAATAACAGAGACTGTTGTAGATAGATACGACACACAATATAAAGCAAACGTAGCAGAGCTTAGAGAACTAATTAGTAGGATAACGGTTTTAGAGGGAATCTATTTCAATACTAGTAATGGAGGTGCAGGCCTAGAGCCTTTGAGTTATAGTGCCAGCACTTTCCATAAGTCTATGCACTGCGACAATTGCGTAAATGAGTTTTCAAATCATAAGGAGAGTTATATTGTAAACTGTGATTACATAAAGACATCATTCCCAACAGGAAAGATATGCTTAAGTTACACAGCATTTCCAATAGATGAGGATTGCTATCCTATGGTTCCAGACGATATAAGTTACAAAGAAGCTATGTTCTGGTACATATACAAGCAAATGTTATTAGGCGGGTATGATAAGCCTAACAACAAGATTGACTATAACTTTGCAGATCAAAAGTGGAGATACTACTGTACTCAAGCTAGAAACGCTGCAAACTATCCAGACATAGATAGATATGAATCTTACATGAATCAGTGGGTACGCCTTGTACCAGATATTAATCGTCACGCTGCATTTTTTGAAACACTTAACGATAGAGAAACACTGTATAGAAGCTAATGGCTAAATTTGTAAAAGGATTAAATAAAGACTCAGGTCAAGTAGATCAACCAGAAGGATCATATAGATACGCTAAGAACATTCTATCTAATGAGACTGCAGGGGCAATATCTAATGAACCAGGTACATCTAAAGTAAATACTAGAAGACTAGCGGCAGGAGAAAGAGCTATTGGTACTATAGAAACTACTACAGATCTTATAGTAATTTTTGCTGTAGATACAAATGGTAACTCTTCAATATATTTATACAATAGTAATAGTGATACTATTGCTACTTTACTAAATACAGCGCCTGGCGCCGTTTTTAATGGGAATGACTTTGACTTAAAGTTTAATCTATCTTATCCTATAGAAGGCACATATAAGATTGATCCGGATGGTAACTTAATTGTATACTGGACAGATAATCTTAATCCTCCTAGAAGTTTAAATGTTACTAGGCAACAAGCAAGTCCTAGTAATCAGATATACGGAGTTAATCCAGCAGCATCTCCTAACAAGAATTACATAGACAGACTTAACTTATTTCCACATGCCGGCCCAGTGCCTAGCATTACTTTTAGCGAGATTGCTGAGGGTGGGGCACTGAAGTCAGGTGTGTATTACTTGTTCTTAGCATACGTAGATGAAAACTTTACACAGACTAACTATGTATCTTATTCTTTAGGTGTTCCTATTGTAGAAGACACAGAGTCTGTATTACCTATAGAAAGATACGACGGAGCTCCAGCTGATACACAGACAGGTAAGTCTATTGTATGGGAAGCTAGTAATCTTAACACAGACTATGAATACCTACGACCTATAGTAGTAGCTAGAGTAGGAGGAGTAGAAAGAGCATATAAGTTAAATGATTTAGATATAGCAGGTCCATCTAGAACTATAGTATTCTCATTACTAGAGGGCTATGAAGAGTCTTCAGTAGAAGAAGCAATTATAGATACTGTAGCATACGACACTGCAAAGACTATTACACAACTAGATAGCATACTATACTTAGGTAACTTATCAGGAAGTAAGGATATAGGATACCAAAAGCATGCAAACTTTATTAAGCTAGAGACTGTAACAAGCGAGCTTGAGCCTTTTGATCCGTATGATATATCTTCAGACAATCTTATGTATGGCTTCTTAGATACACAAGCACCATATGCAGATAAAGAACAAGGCTACAGAGGTATTGATAACTTAGCAAGTTCTGCTTTAAATAGAAAAGGATACATGCGTGACGAAGTATACGCATTTTACATAGCCTTTATACTTAACGATGGTAGTATGTCATATGCATATCACATACCAGGTAGAGAAAGTATATCAGCTCCAAAACTAGATATTAGAAAAGTAGGACCTACTGCGGTGTTACCTGAGAACTTAGATGAAGAAGATTCTATTGATTTAGGAATAGATTCAGACATAAATGAACTCACTGATGGAGCTGCTAAAGCATTTCACTTTTATGATTTTGCAATAGCATCACAATATCAAACAAATTTTTGGCAAAACCAAAATGAATTCTATCCTAATACAGATGACTATAAAGTATTTGATGGGATAGCAGAAGATGTGGCAGCTAACCTTCAGGCTAAAAATGTAAGACATCACAGAATGCCTACTAACGCTACAGTTCCTAGTATTACAGGTAACAATGAGGAGTTTAATCCAGCTACAAATACTGAGACTGTTACTTATTATTTTTATTGGGAGGGGTTACCTGAAGATTTAGGACAAGAAGCAGATAATTTATTACTAGGAGATCTTTCTAATAACACTAGTGCCATAGATGAAGAAACATCTTTTCTTGGAGTACCTACATATGTTGATTGGCAAAATGGATCTGACGAGCTTCAAGATGCGTTTGGACCTATATCAGGTTGGGAGTACTCAGTTCCTAATGAATCTAGTGTAGGTACTGAAGGATATTTTTTATGGAAATCTACTGGTAATGCTCAAAGTGGTGGAACTACTGCAACAATTACACAGATTCAAGACAATGGAGTAAGAATAAATCAAACAGATGGTGCTGGAGGAATTTTTAGTGATGTAGATCAATTAAACACTAGTCCAGATAATATATACGGATATTTTGTATGGCAAGAGACTGTTGATGCAGTAAGTCAAAGTGGGCAGGTATCTCAAACAGTAGAAGCTTTAGGAATTAAACTTAGCGATATAAAAATTCCTAAACCTATTGCAGATAAAGTACAAGGTTTTAGAATATACTACGCAGAAAGAAATCACAACAACAGAAGAATACTTGGGCAGGATGTTATTAAAAACACAGCTGACTTAAATGGTATTGATTTAGCAACATGTGGTGGAGATGAGGGATCTAGTGCTAGTGAAGATTTTATACTTGCACCAGGTACACTATTTAATGGAGAAGTTAGGGAAGCTACTTTTCATGATTTTTATTTACTAAATGCAGATAGTGGACAGAGAAAGAGTTTAGTTCCTGCTACTCATACTACATTTGAATATCAAACAAACTTTTATTCCTTTACAGGTCCTGGGCATGACTATGAAGATGTTGCAGAAGAAGACTGTCAATTCCCTGATAGCTACAGCGCATTTCATGTTAGTAGAAGCTTTGCAAATAATCCTGCAGGACTTGCATATTACCACTATCCTTTACGAGAAAAATGTAAAACATATCTAAACGGAGATTCTATATATGATGGTAGAGGTATTGGATTTGGTAAAAGAGTTTACAATTTAGGAGGAGAGTCTTCTATACTATTGGGGTATAAACAAAATAGACTTCCTAATTTAGGAGCGTGGTTTGACGCAGGAACTCCAGCGTTTTGGCACTCTACTGTAGGACCAGGTTTAGGGTTTGGGTATCAAAGTGCTGCTCCTGTAAGTTTACAACTACACAATCTACAAGCATTTAAAACAGACATGTATTTATCTTACGATACGCAAGAGCTTATATGGACAGGCTTTGAGGTTGTAGGAGATGACCTAACAAACTATACACTACAAGAAGACGGAACATCTACAATAGGAGCTACACATACAACTACTGACATTTATGGAGGAGATACATTTATCTGCAGACACGGCTATCGTGTAACCCATAGACCTGAGTTTGCAGCTGCTTCTCCTAGAGATCATAAAAATTTAATATCTGTTATCTGCGAGTCTACAGATAATATAAACTTTAGACACGAAGAGATTATAGATTCTACATACTTTCCAGGAAGTCCTGCAAAGAAGTTATTAGACTTGAAAGCTAATGTCGACTTGACAGGCGTAGATAACATGAAGTACAATAAGGATTACTCTTTAGGTGTAGCTGATGTTAAACCACCAGTACCATATCCTCTACGAGAGTCTGATCCTACAGTGTTTGAAACAAGAGTACAAAGATCTGCTAAAGCTGACAATACAAGTCTTATAGATAACTATCGTGTACACTTAGCTTTACAATTTAAAGACTTACCTAGAGATAGAGGAAGTATATGGAAGCTAGTATCACTAAACAACTTACTACACTTACACACAGAAGATAGTTTGTTTAGAACTAAAGGTAAAGAAACTATCCAGTTAAGTGATGGCACAGAGTCTTTTGTAGGTAGTGGTGATATATTTACGCAAGACCCAGACGAACTTATACAAACTAAGTTTGGGTATGGAGGTACACAATCACAGTGGGTATCTATTGTAACTAAGCACGGTTACTTCTGCATGGATTATAGAAACAGAAAGGTCTTCTTAATGAAAGATCAGCTGTATGACATAGGTAAGCAAGGAATGGAGAGTTGGTTCCAAGATAATATTCCGTTTACACTAGAGCAGTACGGAATGCCAGGCTCTGTAGATAATCCTATAATAGGCGTAGGTTTCCACGCTACATACGATGAGAAGTATGATAGACTGTTACTAACTAAAAGAGACTTAATTCCTACACAAGCATTTATAGATCTTTGGACTGTAGATGTAACTGATAATTTAGAAAGCTGGAAGATAGTTTGGAGTGATGAGTATAACTCATTTGTAAAAACTAGACAAGTTAGTGTAGATGTATCTAGTGGAGAGCACGGAAGTGAAACTATATTTCAACTTGTAACAGAAATTGAAGTTATAGATTGGGCAGCTGACTCCTACTTTACTACCACAGGATGGACAGTGTCATACGACGTAGAGATGAATGTGTGGGTTTCTTTTCATGACTATGTACCATATAAGTACTCTAGATCTAAAGACACTGTGGTATCACTTACAGATATATATGATCCACTAATTAATCTAAATACGTATAGTCCGCTATTATGGTTTCACAATGATGAGACTAATAGAGGAAACTTTTATGATGAAATTTATCCAACGGAGTTTGAGTTTATATACAATGCAGGTAAAGACTTAGATAAGGTATTTTACAGCTTTAACTATATGGTAGATGTATTCAATGAGACAGGAGCTCTAATACATGACCACGGCTTTGATAGCTTCTATGTATACAATACTCACCAAATATCAGGAGAACGAGAGATAGAGTATATGATAAACACAAGACGTGTTGGTAACGAATGGAAGATAAACAAGTTTAGAGACTTAGCGCTTTTACAACAAACTGCAGTAGGTCCATTTGCAGGATCTAACTTTGGTGTGCCTGGAGCAAGTGTTGCAGGAACTAACCTTACAAGTGTAGAGACTACGACTCCAAATACGATGTTTTCTGTTACAGGTATGAACGAAACTATAAATCCTTTGTTTATAAACCTTGCGAAAAGCTGGGACAAGCAGCGTAAGTTCTCCGACAAGTGGTTAGGAATACGATTAAAATATAGTAATTCTAACAAAAAATTAATAAATTTGTATTCTACTGACGTAGCTGCAAAAAAATTCTATAGATAGTTATGGCAAAATTAAAAAGAAAAACTCTTAAGAAAGTATCTAAGCAGTTAACTAAAGCATCTAAAATGCATGCTGGTCAATCTAAAAAGATTGCTAAACTAGCAGAGTCGCTACAAGAAGGCGGTTATCCTAAAAGCGACAAGAAAGATTTTATGAAGCGTATGGGGTATTACCAAGGCGGTGGATTAGCTACTCCTCCAATGTATGGCGCTAATACTATGCCAGGATCACAAGAGACAGCTGCTATTACATACACTGAAGCAGACCCATCAAAACTAAAAGCGTTAGAAGAACAATTAAAAGAAACTCAAGAGTCTACGCAGTACATGGATAAAGCTGAAGCTAATATGGCTAAGCAGCAAGCTACTATAGATAGTATAGAGCAATCGTTAGGTCAAGGCCTAGAAAAGGCAGAGGAGCTTGGAGTGTTTGATAAGTTAAAAGCAAGGGGAGCTCAAAAGGCAGCAGATAAACTAGGACGAGAAGCACTAGCAAAAGGTACAACTTTAGCTGGTGGGGTATCTGATGATGCTTTGCAAGCTCTTGCTCCAAAACTATTTGAAAAAAGTATAACTCCGGGAATACAATCTGCAACTAGTAGTTTACCATCTAGCTTAGCAAACTTTACTGCGGCTCCTTTACAAGTGGGGCAGTCGGGCGCTACTAGTTTAATTCCTAGTTCTATGGGGACTCAAGGTGCAAACCTATTAAATACTGGAGCAAATGTGGGCGCAAGCGCAGGTAAAGGATTAATAGGAAGTGTAGGGCCTGGAGGAGTTGGAGCTATTGCGTCACTTGCAGGTGAAGGTATTAAGATGGCATCAGATGACCAAGATGCTACTACAATGAATACAGGTGAAAGTATTGGATCTGGGTTATCAGGTATTGGTACAGGTATTGGTGCGGCTATGACTACTGCTGCACTGATGGGAACATCTCTAGGACCACTAGGAACAGCTGCTGGCGCAATAGGCGGAGCAGTGTACGGGCTGGGTAAAGGTCTTATATCAAGAGGTAAAGCAAGAAGAGAAATGAAAAAAGCAGAAAAGAAACAAGAAAGAGATGAGCAAAATATAGCTAGCGCTCAAAAGTTAGAAGCTCTTAAATCAAGAATGTATTCAGGGTATGACATGGGTGCTGATATAGCAGAGTATGGAGGTGTGCGAAGATATAACGACGGAGGAGTAGGAGAAAACATATTTCAAAAAGGAGTACAAAAAACTGGAGAGTTTTTACTTAAAAAGGCTCCGGGCTTAGTAGGAAGACTTGGCAAATTTGGTACTGCAGTAAGTGCTCCTGTTATGCTATATGATTTTTATAATAGAGGTCAAGAAATGTCAGGCGGAAAAGTTAGGCCTAATATAACTGAAGAAGAAATGAATAAAGCTAATCCTTCTATGGGAGGTAAAAGTATAGCAGAAGTAAACGCTGGTATTCCTAAGTTTAAAGGATTTAGTTTTGAAATGGGTGGTGTAAAACTACCTGGCGGTATGGCTAAACCTATACCAGGATCTGATGCCATAGAGTTCAAAGGTAGGAGTCATGAGCAAGGTGGTATTATGATAGACCCTAACACTGAAGTTGAGGGTGATGAAACAATGGATAAAGTAACTATGAAAAATGGTGGTAAAAACGATTACTTCTTCTCTCAGCATTTAAAGCTAGGAGGTAAGTCATTTGCACAAAGACATAAAGACTTATTAAAGAATGGTGGAACGCAAGGTGAGATTGATTACTTAGCTAAGCTACAAGAAGAAAAAGCTGGTAGAAATCCTAACGTTGTTAAGCTAGGTTCTGGCTGGTATATAACGTATCAAGGAGATCAACCTGATTATTCGAATTTTGCTCCTGCAGATGCTACTAGTGTGGGTATTTTTGTAGATCGAAGTCCATTAAATGTACCAAACCCTTTGGGATTAGATCTTAATCTAAATGGTGTGCCCGATTACTTAGAAAATCAGTCTGACTTTAAAGTGGTGCCTGATGAAGAAAAGGAAGAGAAAAAGAAAGAAGAAAATAAAAAAACAAATACAAAACCTAAGGAGGAAGAGAAGCGAGAAGAATTTAATTTTACTCCTATACAGCCTAAAACAATTACTCAAATACCTGTAAACAATGCTCCAGCTCCAGGCACATATGTTGACTTGCAAGGTAACACAGTTACTCCGCAAATGGGACCTGAAGGGTTTGACTATGATTCACTTTCACAAGAAGATAAAAATGTTATAGATAAAGCAAACTCTAATCAAGAGTTAACAGATTTAGAAAAGAAAGCTTTAAAAAGATTAAATAGAGATGTGCCGGGATTAGCAATGGCTGCAGGGGCCGCACAACTTATTGCGCCTGCATATGCATTCTTTAAGAAGGATAGAGTAGCAGAGCAGATGGGGGCTCCAGGTAGAATCAAAGCTCCTGCTTTAGATAGAGTAAGCTTTAATGCTGAACGTGCAGCTAATGCAGCACAGAGCAGAGCAATTAATAGATCTATAGATACTAGTGGCGCTGGGCCTGCAGGTATTATTGCAAAGATGTCAACATACAGACAAAAGCAACAAGGTGATATTCAAATAGCTGCACAAGAAGCAAGAATGAATACTGCAATTGCTAATCAAGAAGCTCAGATGGAGCAGCAAGCTAACGCTAGAAACGTTGCTAATGCGATGCAGGCAGACCAAATAAATACTCAACTTAGAGAAAGACAGCTTGCGGCTAATGAGGATAGAAGATTAGGCGCTATAGATTCATTCACTGAAAGAACTGCTGGATTAGCTGGAGATCTAATGTCTTATAAAGCTAATGAAAGATTAGCACGAGCAACTGGTGATATGGGTATTTACGAAAGAGACAGATTAAGAAACTTCTTAAGTAAAGAAATTAATCCAAGAACAAATAAACCATATACGAATGCAGAGATAGCTCAGCTATTCAACATACGTTTTGGAGAGGCCCAGCCTACTAAAGAAACTAAAGAAAAAGACAATGAGTAGATATAAACTAAGGAACTATCAAAGCGTATACCGCGATCCAGGATCTGTACAAATAAACGCTTTACAACGTCAAAGGTTTCAACAGGCATTCAATGCTGATGATGCTTTAGCAGGAGCAGTAGATCAAATGGATGCTGCAGATTTTGCTGGAGATCAAGAGCTTAAGAATCAGTTAGAGCAAAGCACTAGACAAGAGCTATTAAACAGATCTGGCCGTGGAGATTATGAAACTATGGGTATGGATGTAGCTAAAAGTGCTAGAACATTTGATAAGCAATATCAGCCCATTAAACAAAACAATGAAGCTTATAAAGCATATAGAGCTAACATTGAAAAGCTTTATGAGGATGGAAAGATAGACGCAGAAACAAAAACACTTGCAGTAGCAAGGTCTAGACATGAGTACTCAGGGCTGCAAAGAAATGAAGATGGTTCTATTGATAAAGGTTCCTTCTTTAAAGGGTACAATGTAGTTAATGATGTTGACATTCAAGAATTAATGTCAGAACAGATGAAAGATGTAGCTGTTAGAAGATTTGGTAATAAAGGTAAAGTACTTAGTCAGGATGGTAATTTTTATATTACTGATGGCGTAAAAATTGAATCTATATTACCAGATAGAGTTGAGGCTGTTTATAATAATCTAATGCAAGACCCTGATGTTAAGGCCGCGCTTGCTCAAAAAGCAGAGCTTAGAACATTCCAACTAAGTGATGAAGATATTAGATCTAGAATATCTAACACTTTGTATGGAGACCCAGAGAACCCAGACTCAACAGGACTTGTGGAACAAAGACAATCTGCTATTGACTCTGGAAAAGATAAAGAGGCAGAAAGATTAGATAAGATAATAAAAGAGCAAGAGAGATTGCTTAATGATACAGGAGGCGGAGAAGACCTAACCGATCAGCGTAGAACTTACCTTAAGAATGTTGTAACTCAAGAAACTATGAATAGGGAGTTAAATACTGCTATTGATAAGTTTGCATTCAAAAATGTTGAGTACGATAAAGCTATAGATTATAGTCAAAAGTGGACAGCTGACTATAACTTTAATCTTAATAACTATACTCCAAACGTACTTAAGCTTACAGAAGTTAGTCAGCTTGATGATATGGTCGGGAAAAACAGCGCAGATATTAATTCTTATATTACTTTAAACTCTGATACGTTAACTAAAACTGTGCAAGATGCAAATGCCTTAGCTGCTGAATACTTACCTGGTGGTACTACATTAACTGAGCAGGATATTTTATATAATAATGTTCCTGAAGATTTAAGAAAGAACCCTACCTTTATAGAAATGCGCTCAAAAGCATTGGCTGTTAAAAAGCAAATAGTTGCTCAGCAAAATAGATTAGACAAAGCTGCTCAAGAATCTGGTGCTATACGTAATGTAGATAAGTATTTAGAAAAAGACTATGGTGGAATTACAGGTCAAGAAGTATTAGACATAGTTCGTACGTCTACAGGTAATCAGGATATGGCTTTAGCAGATGCTATTCTATTTATAAGACAAGGTCAGATGGGAGATGCTACTCCTACTCCTGGTATGGGACCAGGTATGCCTGGGTCTCCTGGGTTTGAAGGCGCTTCTCCTAGAGAAAGGGCTTTAAGTAATAGAATACTAGATCAAATTAAGAGTAAAGTAAGCGATATAAGTTTAATAACTGGTGAAGGTTTAGGAGTTAATTCTTTATCTCAAAATGTGTTAGATGGTAATAAAGCTTATACTAAAACTATAAATGACTGGTTAGAAAATAATTCTAAACAGACTACAGGAACTTGGGCGTCTAACAACATGCCGGGATTAACTCCAAAAGAAGTTATAGAAAATACTCAGTATGTAAAAAACTTCTTTAAATCTACACCATTAGATAAATCATTTAACATCTTTTGGGATGGAGAGCTACAAAGAGGAACTGGTACTGTAGGTGAGATGGCATCTCAGTTAGGATGGGACAGTGATGAAGTTCAAGTTAAAAATACTTTATTCCATACTACTGCAGCCTTTGGGGAGCCTACATTACAACTAACTGTATTTGGTAAGAAGGATGGTAAGAATGTAAGTAAGGAGATTATATTACCTTACAGTAATATTAGGAATAAACAAATGGATCAGTACTTTAACTCTCCAGGATACTTACTCCAAATGGAAATGAATCTGCATAAGCATACAGGAGCAGAAAGTGCACAGATGGTTGTGTACGGTCCAGATGGTAAACCGTTAGAGAATAGAGATGCTACTGCATCTTTCAAAGGAAATTCAGATAAAATAACTATATTTGATCCTACAAAAGGTAAACCAGTAACATATAGAATAGATAGTCCTGAATTTTCTACCTTCATAAATGATGCAGCAGCAGCTGGATACGAAATAAGAACTAAACTGTAATGTCAGAAACTATTAATCCATTAACAGGACTGCCTATTGGTGGTCAGCCTACTACTAGTACAACTACTGGAACAGAAATGCCTATTAATCCTATCACTGGAAAGTCTATGCAGGCTCCAGTACCTCAGATTAATTTAGGTAACCCAGGATACGATGAAGGATTTTTACTTGGAAAAGACTATCAAGGTACAAGAGACCTAGATAAGTTTAAGAAGTACAATGTACCTAGAGGTCAACTGTTAGATTGGGAAGAGATAAGAGCTCGTAATCAATCTACTGCAGATCAGTGGGGTAATGGTTTAGCTAAGATGGGAGCTACTACACTAGGTGCGGTAGCAGAAAACACTCTTGGGGTACTGTTTGGGTTAGGCTCTTTAGCTACGGGCGGAGAATACTATGATAATGCTGTAGGTAGAACCGTAGATAAGACTAATGAGTGGATGCGTGAAAACATGCCTAACTATTACACACAAGAGCAACAAAATATGAGCACTCTTAGTAAGTTAGGAACTGCAAACTTTTGGGCAGATACTTTTGCAGGTGGAATAGGATACTCTTTAGGGTCTATAGGTACTATGTATTTAACAGGTGGTCTTGGAGCTGTAGGAATGCTAGATAAAGCAGGTAAAGCGGTAATAGGAGCTAATAGATTAGCTGCTTTAAGTAAAGGAGTTACGGCAATTACAAATGGAACAAAGCTAGCACAGACTTTAAACTCTATGAAAGGTGCAGCTGGGGCATACAAAACATTCTTATCTTCTGTAGATGGAGCATTAATGATGTCACTAGCTGAAGCATCAGTAGAAGCTAGAGAAACACAAAAATCTACATTTAAAGATTTAACAGATGCTTATATAAGTAGAACAGATGGTGTTGAGAATCTAGGACAAATACCTTTAGATATATTAGAAGATATAGAAAAAACTTCTTACGCCGCAGGAAACACTAACTTTGTAGCTCAACTTCCTGTGCTTGCAGGTTCAAACTTTATTATGTTTGGTAAACGAGTCATGGGATATAATACAGCAGCTAGAGTAAACTCTGATGTTATATTTGATGCTGCATCTAAAAAAGCTGTAAGTAAATTTGCAAACGATAATATATGGACATCTGTTCGTAGAAGGATGGCAGATATAGGCAAAGCTGGTGCAACTGAGCTATTTCAAGAAAGTTTTCAGTTTGCATCTAATCAGTTTGCATCTACCTACCACTCTGATAGATATAAAAATGGAGGAGTAGGTGATATGGCTAATGCCTTAAATACTTCAATGTCAGAAACATTTGGATCTCAAGAAGGATTAGAGTCTGCACTTGTTGGATTTTTAGTAGGAGCTGTAATGAGGGGAGGAGGCGCAGCTGTAAGTAAAGAATATTCTAATAGAAAGCAAATGGCGCAAACACTTGCTGATGTTAGAAATGGAGGTTTCTTAGATAATGCTAAGAATGGAATGCTTAACATGCAAGCGCAAAGCGCAGTAGTAGATAGGATGCACAAGGCGCTGCAAGCTGGTAATAAAAAGTTATTTAAAGACTTACAGTATCAACTAATACAAATTAATGCTTTACATGCTTTAGATACTGGTACGTTTGATGTGTATATGGAACAGCTAGAAAACACAAAGCAATTACCAGATGCAGACTTTGCAAAACGTTTTGGGTACACAGACGAAAATGGTAATCCTCTACAAGAACTTACAGATCCAAAAGATAAAACTAAAATCATAGATGGATTAAAAACTAAACTAGAAGGGTTTAGAACTATGTATAATAATGTATCTAACAGCATAGCAATAAAACCTCCTGCTAAAGGATTACCTAGACTACTACAAGACGAAGCAACTAGAAAAGCTGAAGATACTGTATATAACTCAAGGCTTGCATTAAGAAACGAACTTATACTTAGAGGTAGTAGCATTCAAGATAAAACTAAGAGGCTAACAGATATGCAAAAAGAAATGCAGTCTGTTATAGACAATTCACTCATAGCGAATAATAAAATGATGGAAGGCTCTCTAGATATGAATGCAATGCTAGATGAGTTTTCTCTATATAAAACAGATCCAGGAACAGCAGAAGAAGGGTATGACGCAAACGAGGCTCGTACTAAGATGATAGATAATCTAGACAATGCTGTTAAAGAGCTAGGTAAGATAGATCCTATAGCTGCTGCACAGCTGCTAGAGCTAGCTCAAGACTATGCTAATGTTGCAGGAGATGTTACACAAGCTGTAGATGTATATAATCAATTATCATCTAGTGAAAGTGCAAGAGAGCAGTTTGAAAAAGAAAGAACAGCGAATGAAGCAACTATACAGAATCAAGAGCGTCAGAAAAAATACAAAGAAGGTCTAGATAAAGCTAAAACAACTAAAGAGATTGAAGAGTTGTTTAAAGATGCTAGTAAAGAAGATAAGGCGCTAGCTCAGAAAAAGTATGATGAGTTAGAGAAAGTAGAACAAGAGGCGTATGAAAAGTACCTAAAGATAGCTGGTACTAGTATAGATGAGAAGATAGAAAATCTAAGAGAAATATCTAAGCAAGATCTAGACCCTGCAGTTAAAGAAGGATTAAACAAAGCTTTAGAGCACTACGAAAGCATAAAGAGATCTGATGAAAACGGCGAGATAGATGTGCTCCCTGAAGAAAATGCGAACGATACTGTTACGGATAAAAAGAAAGAGGGGTACAGAGAGGAAGCGTTTAGCTCAGAGAATATAGGTAGGTTTGAAAGTATAGAAGGAAGAACTGTACACTTTGATGGTACAAAATTATTTATTAGAGAATCAAATCCAGTAGACTCTATAGGATTTGGTAAAGATGGTAAGCCTGTATCTGTAACATTAGTAGATGAGAACGGTAATACTAGAAAGATAATAACTCCTCAAGCAGAAGTAGAAGCTATAGCAGCAGCTATACTATTAGAATATGCAGCAAAAATGGGAGTAGGGCCTGCTATTACAGATACACAAGGAGAACCTTTAGTTAATAGTACTCCTTACATTGCAGCCAAGAGAACAAAACTTGCTTATAAAGGAAAGTATGGAGAGTTAGATACTCAGTCGTTAAAAGAAAAGCTATATGAGTTAGATAAACTATTAGTAGCTGTAAATGAGAATATAGATTCTTTGATAGGAAACGTAGCTTCTAGTAATAAAACAAAAGAACAAGAACAGTTAGAAATTTTTACTGAAGGAGATATAGTAACTCTTAAGAAAGAAGCTAAGAAAATAAGAACACAAATAACAAAGATTAAAAATGTTCTTGGAGCTCGTGGAGAAAGCTTTGGTCTAACATCTGATCAGCTGTCTAATCTAGAGGAAAGAGTATTAAAAGAAGTATCAGACCTTGAAGCTAAAGTAATCTTGTCTGAAAATGCTGTAGTAGATTTAAACGAAAAGATAGAAGAGACTCAGGAGCTTATAAAGAAGTATGAGCAGGAAGGAGATACAGAAGCACTAGAAGCTGCTAACAGAGATTTAAAGAGTTACCAAGAAAAGGTAAAAGACGAACAAAGATCTATAGAAGAAAACAAAGCTTTTATAAATCTAGAAAGAAAGAACTTAAAAAGAATAGAAGATGGCAAAGAAAAAGGATCTACAGATGATGCAGGACAGCCTGCCCCCAGCACTGCAGCAGAAACTCAAGAACAAGTCGATGCAGGACAAGATCAAAATATTGAGAACCGCGCTCAAGAACAGGGGGATGCTCAAGTAGCACCAGAAGTAAAAGTAACCCCAGAAGACACTAGAGCAGCAGCCTTATATGAGGTCTTAGAAGGTAAAGACAAAGAGTTTGTGGACATCCTAAGATCTAAAGGACAACCTGCAGAACGTGTAAATCAGATAATAAAAAGTAGAGCAGGTAAATATGCAGCAGGAAATCAGTTACTTCAAAATTACAAAGCTGAAGATACTTTAAACAATCCTGAAGGTAAATCATTAGCTGAGTTAGCTTCTGCCCATAGTCGTTTGTTTGGGCCTACGTTTGTACCTGCTCAAACAATAAATAGTGCATTGGCATCTTATCCAAAATTACTAGAAAATAGTTACTCTGAAGGAAGCTCATTATATGCTCCTCAACAAGCAATTCTTAATTATCAACAATTTGAAAAAGGAAGAACAGAGGGAATAGGTAATGAGGTTAATGAAAATACAAATGTAAATGATGATGCAGTCTCTGCCCAACTGCAAGACCAATCAGCTACTGAAAAGTCAGCAGGTCCAGCAGAGCAAATTACTAGAGAAGGCATGCAAGATCTTACTATGCCGCCTGTAGAAGATGGTGCTCCTACTCTTGGTCAATCTTTACAAAAAGCTATAGATAGAGGAGAGTCAGCTGTACCGCCACAAGAAAACGGAGAAGAGTTATCACTTAAGATGGCTGGGTCAGCTAACGTAATAGTAGATCAAGTAGCTAACAGAACTAGAATACAGGTTAGTGAGACAGGCATACCGCTTGAACCTATAGTAGATGAACTAGTAGATGTACAAGCTAAGAACAATCTAAAACCTGGAGATGTACTTACAGTACAAATAGTTGAACAGGAAGGGTTTGCAGATACAGAAAACTTACCGCTGTACTTAGTAAACTCAGAAGGTAAGTATGTAGGTAAACTTGCAGCTGCTAGAGGAGCAAATGCTGAGGCCAAGTTAAAAGACAGACAAGATATAATAAATAAACTAAGAGCTGGTAAAGAAGTACAGTTAGGAGTTAAACGTGTGTATGCACCTAACTACAACAATGCTAGAACTGAAAACAACATACCATTCTTTAGTAACCCGCAAGAAGTGTTTAATGGTAATCCGGATCTTGTATTCCAAACAGTTACAAATGGAGTACGCCAGCTAGTAACTACTGAGCAAGGGGAACAAACTTTCTTAGGAAATGAGGTAGAAGGAAATGATAATAGAAGAGGTTTAACCACAGGACAGGTTGGATTTCTTATACCAAGCAATGAAGTCCCAGGAGGGCAGCCAACGTTCTCTACTGCGTCAACAGCTGATCTATCTCCGCAGGCACAGCAGAAAGTATTAGATGCTCTTAGAGAAGGAGACTTTGACACTGCTAAACAGATTGTAGCTAATAGCACAACTAGAGATGCTGTAGAAAGAAAGAACGACTTTCGTAAGTCTGAGTTTTTAGAGTTTGGAGAGTTCAGTGATGGTCAACCCTACTTAGTATACAAAGATACTGCGTTGAATGAGACTGTAAGAATGTATGGTTCTCAGGTACAAAATGCTCTTGCAGGCAAACCTTTTACAGGCCAGTTTGTAACTCTTAACTCAGACGGTAACTATGTAGCTAAGGCTGCAGATCAAAGTAGATACGATAAATTAAAGAATGACTTTGTAAATAACTTTACAAACTTTTTAAAAGATAAAAAATATAACGTTGATAAGAACAGTGCGACTGTGCCAGGAGAATATACTAGTCCTGTGACTGGGGTATCATACCCATCGTACAAAGATTATTTGTTTTCACCTCAAGAAACGGGCGGCAGACTTGGTATACTACGTACGGATTTGGTCCGTACTAAAGATGGGTCTCTCTTCCATAATCCTATAGTAGAACTTACTAGAGGAAATATATTAGGAGAAACTATGCAAGAAGCCGCGCAAAATACTAAATTTGCAGACGGTGGTACGGTAGCTTTACCAAAAGAAAACAGAGATTCTTTTGCTGATGAGATGGGTGATGATATATTTGGATCACCTAGACCAGACTTTAACAACGATTGTAAATCATAAACTATGGCTTGTAGATATAAAAGAAACGATAAACAACAGATAGTAGGAGCAATAGCTAAGAATGGAAATGACTCAATTCTATTTGATGCATTAACAGATGCAACAGGACATGCTGAAAAGGCAAGAACATTATATGAAAGAATTTATAGCGATCAAACTAAAAAGTTATTTGGTATAGATTTTGAAAATGATGAAAAAGCTCTAGAAGAAACATTTAAGTTTACAGATGACAATGGTGAACCTATACTAGCTATGGGTAATGGTACTTATTTTCTAATAGCTACTAACGGTAAAAGAATAGTAATACCTGCTAAATTAACTCTAGGAGAAACAAACAGTAATTTAAAGTATGACAGACAAAAACAGGTTATAGACTCAGTAGTTACATTTGTAAATGACATACGTAGAAATAGTCCTGAAGAGTTTAAAGAAAATATATCTGAACTTCTTAATCCTGGTAGTAGAACAGACAAAGGGATTATTGCAAACAGAGTTGCAGCTGAAGCATTTAAAGGATGGCCTACAAACGAGTTCGGAGCTCCAACACAAGAGTCAGTAGAAAAAGCGGTAGAGCTAGCAGACATAGCATTTAGAGAAGGTAAACAAGCTATGTTAAATGAAATGCCTGAAGGCGTTGAGTTTAGAGATGATATACCTGGCCCTGATAAAAAGGCACGAGCAGGAACTGTAATGCTAAGTGTGTATAAGAACTGGAGCGACACAGAAACTACAAGCGGATGGAGAACTAAGATAAAAGATGAGCTAGAAAACTTTGGTATTAGAATTAAAGATGACCAAGGACAATTGCTAGAAGTAGACGACACTCCTGTACGTATACACTCAAGATCTAGACTTGAAGAAAACCCTATAGAAAGGTTATCTGCTGAAGTAAAAGAATTCTTACTAGACATACGAAGACCTGAAAAGAATGAGCTAGGTTATCAAACAGCAATACCTTTAGAAGAGATTTATCCAGACATTGCAGAAGCAACTGTAGATAAGAGAGGGTATAAAGAAATGAAAGCAGAACTAGTTAGAATGTCTAAATATAAAAAGACTCTAGTTCCTGTAGTAGCTAAACTTGAAACTCTAACTCCTAAACAACAGTCTGCCTTCTTTACAAACTTTGCCAATACTTACAATAAGTTTAATATGGTTAAAACGTTTGTTGATACTAAGCCTGATCCCTCTCAGCAAAAAAATGTAACTAAGAATACAGTAGTAGTATTACCGTCTAACTCAAACAATTTGTCTAATGTCATTATGGGAGAGTGGTCAAGACAGTCTAAAGAATTGTTAATGCCAAACGAAAGAGCTTCATACAAAGTAAAAGAAGATGGCTCTACAACTATTATGAAAGATAAACAGGCTGCAGCTATGAAAGCTTGGGCCTTACTACAAAAAGAAAAAAGAAACTTTACTAATCCTGAACACATACATTCAGATAATGATGTAAGAAATCTAAATGAGTTCTTATGGAACATGTCTATACAGTTTGCAGACTCAAAAGAAGAGTCTTTTGAAAACTTAAATAAGTACTTTAGAAATGAAGGTACTCGTGTATTAGGTAACATTTTGTTTAAAATGTCTAATCGTAGTATGGAAGTTCTAGCCGCTTCTGTAAATAGAGGTAACGATATATTTAAAACTGACTCCGGAGCAATAAGAGTATTAGGTAAAATATACCCAACGTTTCAAAAACAAAGAGCTACATCTATGTTAGGAGCTGGAGGTAAAACTTTCTACCCAATACAAACATCAACTCCAATAAAAGATATGACTGCTGATATTAGAAGAGACTTTTCAGCGCGTAGAGAAGAGTTAAAGAAATCAAAACTATTTAATCCTTTTGATGAAACTCATCCAATGTTTTATAAAGCGCAGTCTGCTTTAATGAATAGCTTTGAAGATGACAACTTTAGAGCTGTGTTTGATTATGTTATATATGATGCATCTAAAACAGCAAAAGATAAAAGTGTAGGTAAAGACTACAAGATGCAAAATGAAAAAGAGTCTTTAACTGCAAGACTAAATTTCTATGGTAATAATAATAATGAAGATATAATGTACATCGCAGTCTCAACGCAAGCAGATAGAGATCAGATGGGATTCTTACCAGTAAAGCGTATAAAGAGTTTAAACTTGTCTTCAAGAGAGGTAGTCAAAGGTTTTATACTGCAAGACTTATCTGTGATGCAGGCAGCTGAAGATGCAATTAATGAAGCTAAAAATAATAAGGATATAAGTAATTTAATAGAAGGTTATCACTATCCAAAAGGAGAAAACCCTTTAAACATTACACTTGACGAGTTAATGAAATCTGCTCCAGTATTTAAAAATCCACAAATATTATCTTTACAAACAGACTATGTAGATACGTCTTTAGGATTTAAGTCATTAATACAGTCTATAAAAAATTACCACCCTTCAAATAGTAAGTTCTCAATAATAGATCAAAAGATAGAAGAACTAGTAGATAAAACATTTGATAAGTTAGAGACGTACGAACAAGAGCTACTAGAGTACATGCAAACTGTGGGGCTAGATAGAAAAGAACTACATGAAAGTCTTAGATCCGATAAAGCTATAAAAGAATTTGTCTTAAATGATTTTTATGGTAGAATAGAATTGAACAAGTTACTGCGAGGTGGATATGCATTTGCTAAATCACCTGCAGACTTCTATAAAAGAATGCGCCTTCTAACTACACCGGGCCAAAAGCTATCTATAAAAGGTGATGTAGAAGGTGATCCTACCTGGGGCATGCCTGAAGAGTATAACGCTGTAACGTTTAGAGAGCTAGACTTTCAAGATCCATTTGGTGCTAGAGATGTAGTCAATGCCTTAGATGCAGCTTTAACAAGTAGTAAGGCAGGACTTAGACAATTAGATCAAGCCGAAGCTACTGAAATAACAAAGAACTATCAGTCTACAGTTAAAACAGATGCGCAAGCTTACATAACTGTTTCAATGTATAGAGATATACAACAAGGCAGAGGGCAATGGACTGAAAGAGATCAACAGGCTTATGATAACGAGATGGCAGGTAGAGGATTTATAGATAACGAAGGTAACCCTAGACCTATATACCCACTTAAACCTTATCACGAAGAGCTTACAGTAAGAAATGGAGTTGCTGAACTTCACATGGATAAGAACTCATATACGGTACTTACTTCAGAGTTAACAGCAAACTACCCAGTAGCAGACAAACTACGTTTAGCTATGCTAAGAAATAACATAGGTGTTGCAAACGAAGAAGGGGCTACAAAAGGTGCAACAGGAATAGTACTAGATTTATATAATGATAGTTTAGAAAACATACAAAGTAATATTCTAAAAAAGAAATCTAGAAATCTAAGGTTTCCGCAAACTATATCAAGAGTTGAAAAGCCTGAAATAGTATTTGCAAGGCAGGTTCGTAAAAACATACTAGCTAACTTAACACCTGAAGATAAACCGTTATATGACACATTCCATGAATTAGTTTCAGAGAATGTAAATGAGGACCTTAAATCTTTACAAGACGAGCTTGGTATTACAGAATTAAACAACGCAAAAACTGATACTCAAAGGTTAAAAGCAAAAAGAAAGTATTTAGAAAAACTAAGAAGTGCTCTAATAAGAACACTAAAAGATAAGAATCTGCCTGACTCTTACTTAGGCGCATTAGATATAGTGCCTAATGGAGAAGGAGATGTGCGATTTGATATACCGCTAGCATTTCCTAACTACCAAGCAAAGTTTGAGCAGATATTCTTTAGCATGTTTAACAATAATGTATACACGCAAAAAATAAAAGGTAAAGAACTAGTTCAGGTAGCAGAGGTTGGTGCATACTTAGATAGTCAAGGACAAAGAAAAGAACTTAGAATGTATGTAGAAGAGGGCGGTGCGTGGCATGCAGAAATGTTAATGCGTGCTAGTGATTTAGGATTTGAGCCCGGTACAAAAATAGAAGACGTAGATCCAAATGATTCAAGACTAAAAGTTATAGGATACCGTATACCTAACCAAGGTAAGAACTCTATGCTACCACTAAAAGTAGTGCAGTTTTTACCTGAGTCTCACGAAAAAGCTATTGTAGTACCTGGAGGTATAACTGTACAAATGGGTAGTGACTTCGATGTTGATAAGATGATGGTTATGCAAAAAGAAACATCAAGTGAAACTGATAGACAAAAAAGAGATCAGAAAATATTTGACACTATGATGGACCTTATCACAGAACCCGCGTATCTACAAGAAGTATTTGATCCACTAGATGGTAAAGAATTAGAAAACTTAGCAGCTGAGTTAAGTTTATCAAAAGCTATTGACTATAACAATCCTCTAAACGAGATTGAAATGGAAATGCGTAACAAAGCCGGTAATGCATTAATAGGACTGTGGGCTAATATGTTATCAGGACATAATGTAGCTAATAGAGGAGGTCTTACAATACCAGAGCTTATTGACCCTAACGCTCCTGTAATTATATCACAAGATGGAGATATTAATACAACTGTACTTAAAAGATACCCAATAATAGAAGGTGTAGAATTTAAAAATATAGGTGAAACATATTCTCATGACTTTAAAACTGGATTTCCTTCTAATAAATTTGTAAGTTCTTCTTTATCACTTTATGTATCCGCTTCTGTTGATGCTGCTAGTAAGCCTATACAAATAGATATAAATGATAATATATTTACAGTTCCTGTAGCAGGACTGATGCTTACAACTGGCGTGCCTGTAGAGTATGTAGTCAGGTTTCTAACACAACCAGCTATTATAAAAACAATACAGCATGCTAAAGCTAATGGCTATAATCCAAGTCAGCTGTTTATGTCTATACAAGAAATAGGAAAAGAGTATGGAATGGGTAAAGATCTAGAAAAGTCTGTACAAAATATGACAATAGAGGAACTCAATAGCAGAGAGGAAAATAATACAGTACAGTTAAAAATGTTAAACAATTTCAATATTCTAGTAAAGACTGGAAGAGACTTAAGTAGAGCATTTCAAATCATGAATCCTGATGGCCTCGATAATGTTAATGAAATATCAGCTGTGAGAGAGTTTATTGAAAGAGAAAGTGAAGTGTTGACTGGAGAAAATATTATATCCGGAGTAGAAACATTTATAAATCAAGACCTATCAAAAGCAAAGTTTGATGAAGTTATTGCACCCATACAAACTACATATAGAAACATACTAAACGAAGCAATTAAAGCTGGAAATCAAGCAGGATTTATAAACAATAGAGCAGCTTTCTATAACTTCAAAGAAAAACTAAAGTTCGTAACAGGCAAGAAAAGATTTGATGCGGCTACACATAAGTTTATAGATAGAGCATTGTTCTTAAAAATGATAGCAAGTCAAGATGTAAATAATCCTTTAAAAGATTATATGTCTAAGGAAAGATTTGAAAAGTTATACAAAAACCCTAATGACAATATAGCTACTAGATTATACAACTTAAAGAAAAGTGGTAAGATACAGAATAACATATTTTTTGACTTATTGCAAGCAGGTAATACTAATAACACACAAAGTTTAGTATTTACAATAGATGTAAACACTACATACTCCTTAAACTCTACAGAAAAAAATGCGTTAGTAGAAGGTTTTAGAGAAATGTTAGAAAGTTCAGACCCTGAAGTAAAAGAATTTGCACAAGACTTAGTAGCTAATCAGTTAATGACATCCGGGTTTCATCCAAGAAGAGGTTCTTATATGGACCTTATACCTCCTGAAGCATTTACTACTAACATGCTAAACCCACAGCAAGAGTCACCAGTACAATTCTTCTCTAGTATTGAGAATCAATCTTATAATAATGAATACTTTGATGACTTTGTTCACGATTTTATTCGTAACTTTGGAACACATACACCTGGCGGAAACTTTATGTTACCAACAGTATCTACTAGAGCAGTAGCTAGAGATAAAAATAACAACTATAAAATTACACGAAAGGGTAATAAGCCAGACTACTTTGTAAGTAACACTGGAATAGATGGTCCTGAGATATATGTAAAAATAGGAGAAGATACTTATGCTAAACTGCAGCAGAAAGGAATAAAAGGACAGCTGAATGAAGTTGGTAATGTTGAAGATCAAAGCTCTCTGCGTAAAGAAAAGACAGGTGAAACAACAACTAGCCCTGTAATGGATAGAAAAATAAAAGAAGTAACAATACCAGCCCCAACAAATAGAGAGGTGGTTATAACAAAAGCTTGTACAATATAATGGCTTGTAAGATATTTGTAAATAAAGAAGAGAATACAATGCTAACTGCATTGTTTGACTACATTGACAACTCCAATCCGGGTACTAGAAAGGTTGACAAGGTAATAGATATATTAAAAGAAAACGGTGTCGTAAGAAGTATGCAAGGTAGATCAGGTGTTTATGCTACTGAAGAAGATATGATGCAGTTAAGATATATAGATGATCCAAGCTTACTGCCGGGCCTCTTAACGTCTACACTTGTAACTACTATAAAAGACCCTACTACAAATCAAGATACAAATGTTTACGAAATAGATGTAAACAGTCTTACACTAAACTTTGCTAATGCAGTTAAAGATAGAAATGCAGATATAACATATAGTAATCAATACGAGCTTGATAAAAAATTAAAAGAAAGAGCGCCAGATAATGTTGGTCAAAAGCTAACACAAGAAATAAAGCAAGAGCCTTTACCTAAAACATATAGGACTAATGCTCAGTCACACGACGATCTTCAAAAGCTAGCAATAGAAGCAAAAGTTATTATAGAGTCTGAGATAGAAGACTTAAAAAACTTACCAGAAGAAGAAAGAAATAAAAAAGAAAACAGGTTACTACAACTACAAGCAGCTGTTAAAAAAATAAATAGAGTAGATGATTTCTATATGTTTATAGTTGCAAATAAAGATACCATAGATAATGCAGTTCTAGAATTTGATTCTATTATGGAAATGCCTAGAAAAGAACAGGCAACGTTTGTTAATCTAAATAACATGTATGCTATAAAAGAAGCATTAGATGCGGTAGATACTCTAAGAAGTCTTAGAAAAGTTGTAAGAGATCAAAAGGCATTAGGAGCTGTAGGTAGATTAGATGCTATGCTAGACATGCTTAAGGATACTATTGACCAAGCTGATATATTAAATGAACAGTTTGAAGAACAGATAATTCCTATTATGGCAGACGTATTGATAGGATACCACAACGAAGCAATAGATCCACAGATTGATGCAATAGTAAACAACATAGTAGAGCATAATCGTTGGAAGAGTTTTGAAAGTGAGATTGAAAAAGGTACGATGTTTGCTAATGAGTACAAAGAGTTAAAAAGTAAACTTGCTAAAAAAGAAATAACTGAGGAGCAGTTTAATGCTAGAGCTCAAAAAATGACAGTTGAAAGTTTTAAGAATAGAAAACTGCAAGGTAGAGAAGTACTAATAAGAGAAATGACAAATGCTCATAGAGATAAAAGTGCGTTCTCTTATTATTTTGATCCTTTAATATATTCATCTGAAGCAGCAGTACAGCTGTTTACTAAGTCTGTAAAAGAAGCTACTTTTAAAAAGAACGATATGACTCGTGACTTTAAAGGAGATCTAAATGAAGCGTATCAAGACTTTGCAGAAGGAAAGAATGAAGAAAATGTAGAAGAACTATATGAAGATATAGTAGAAGAAGTAGATTATATCACTAGTAACTCTAAAGGAGAAAGAGATACTATGAAAGTACTATCACTAGTTCAACCTACACTAAAAGATAAACACGAAAAAAACAAACAAGAGTTTTATAAAGCTACTGCTAAAAAGTATAATAAACCTCAAAGAGAAGACTACGCAAGTCAAGCTAAATACAAATCAGATTTAGTAAAATGGCAAAACAGTAGCTCTAATGCTAAAGTTAGAAATGAATATAATAAAGCTCTAGAGAGCTGGGATAATGAAAATTCAGAACCAATTGATGGATGGGAAAAGATTGTAGATCAGTATCAAAGCGTTATAGATAAACAAAGAAGAATTGAAGAAAGAGCAAACGAAGCTGGAAAAGCAGGAGTTGCAGAGGCTGCTAGAATTCAGCGTGTAGATAATGAGAAAAAACTATCTCGTGTATACAATGAAAAGACAGGTAAGCCTAAAGGAGATTTGCTTAAACCAAAGCAATCTAAATATGAAAATCCAAAGTATGTAAAAATACAAAATGATCCAAGACTAAAAAAGTTCTATGACTTTACACTGAAGAGTTTTAAAGAAGCTCACGAACTAGTAGGTAAGAAGCGTATGCCTAAAAATACTTGGGACGAGTTCTCGTATCTATTACCATCTGTACGTAAAAGGGATTTAGACAGACTAAAAGAACAAGGTATAATGTCAGCAAGTAAAGACATGCTATCTGAAGGATTCACTGTTGTAGAAACAGATAGAGTTTTTGGTATATACAATGAAAAAACAGGAGAGTTAAAAAAATCAGTTCCTGTATATCACACTAAGCCTATAGACGCAAAAGATGTATCTAGAGATGTAGCAAGTAGTCTTTACTTGTTTAGAGATATGGCTCATAACTTTAAAGCAAAGAATGAAATATATGGGCACGTAATGCTGTTTAGAGAAATAATGGCAAACAGAGATCCCATGGAGCTAGACAGCTTTGGTGTAGCCCATCTAAGTCAAGTGGCTAAAAAATTAGGATACAACCTGCCGGCAAAAAAACCTGGAGAGTCTTACACATTAAAACATGTTAATGACTTTATAGATACTATAATGTTTGGTCAAATACAATTAAAACAAAATGTAAAAGGTATATCCTTAACTAAGAGTGTAGATGCAATTAATGCATTTACTGCGATGAATGCTTTATCATTTAACTTTTTACAAGGTGTTAACCAAAGTCTTATAGATAATATGGCGTTAGTCGCTGAAGCTGCAGCGGGACAGTTTTTTAATAAAAAAGATTTAGGATGGGCTAAGTCACAATACTGGCTAGAAGGAGCAGGCCTAGCTGATACAGGAAAGTTTATGCCTGAAACAAAACTAGGTAAAGCATTAGAACTATTTGATGCTCTTACTGAGTTTACAGATCAAGAGGGTAATAGATTAGTAGGTTCTAAATTGCGTAAAGCATTACAACTTGGTAACTTATTAGTAGTACAGCAAGCAGCTGAGCACGAGGTAGCAGCAACTAGAATGCTAGCGCTAATGAAAAACTTAGAGGGAAAATTAAAAGACAAGGATGGTAACGTAATCATGAATGAAAGCGGTAACCCTGCTAATCTATATGATTTGTTAGTAGTAGATAGTAAAGGCAGAATGTCTGTAGATCCAAGAGTTGCAAACTTTAATAGGTACGACTTTATAAATCTAATACAAGGATTATCTAGAAGAACTAACCAGACTAAAGGAAGTTTTGACAGGCCAACTCTAAACAGAATATGGTATGGTAAGTTGTTTATGCTATTCCGTAGCTGGATGAACCCAGGTATAAGAAAGAGATACGGACACGGCGGTATGAACGGGCCAAGTATTCACGTAGATGAAGAACTTGGTACAGTAACACAAGGTACATATATATCTTTTTGGAATATGTTAAGAGAAAGTATTAGGGAAAAAGATATGCCGCAAGAAGTTTATGGCAGACTTACTGATATGGAAAAACAAAATGTTAAACGTACAGTAACTGACTTAACATCTCTTGCCGTAGCAGGAGTGCTAATAGGGGCACTTACTAATCTAGACGACGAAGAAAAAAGCTGGGCTAGTAATTTCTTACTATACCAAATGTTACGATATAGAGCTGAGGTTCAACAATGGCTACCATTCTATGGTACAGCAGAAGCGCTTAGAATTCTAAAATCTCCAACAGCAACTGCTAGACAAATAGAAAAGATCCAAGGGATCATAGAGCAGATAAGTTTAGAAGGTATGTATAACGTGGGGTTCCCAGTAGATGAAAAAGAAATATTCTACCAGAGAGATACAGGACGTTACAAGAAGGGAGATAGAAAGATAAAAAAGAATTTTGAAGACTTAATGCCACTCCTTAGAGGATTGAATAAATCAGGTTCCCCTGAGGATGCGGCTAAGTACTTCTTGTCTGGAACTTATAAATAATTATTTCTTACGTTCCATAGCCATCTTCAATAAAAATAGATAGCCAATAAGATCTGTAACGGTATCTTCTGTTTCATCATTGATACCACGGTTCTTGATACGCATAACCTTATCATCCATACGGACAAGTAAAGATTCTACAGCATCAAGCTTACTAAATATGTTTGCAGGGTTTAACGCGCTATTTCCATATGCAGCGTTCTTTTCCTTCAATAAATCAGTAACGGATTTGGCCACTTTATCAAGGTGCCATCCGAAATCTGCATTCTCAGGGACTTGCCAACTGGTTTTTTCTTTAGTATATGCGCTTTCTAAAGCCTGTATACTTTGTGACCACTTTGCAGCGTCAAACGGTACAGATTCTTTAGTTGGAACAGTGCATGCTCCAGGTTCTACTGTTTCACAACAGTCAACTGGGTAATAGAAAGTAAACTGAGTCTTGCCGGGCATGACTAGTCTAAACCCATCTCGTGGATTCTTTTCTATTACCTCGTAAACGTGGCCCAGCTTGCCGCGGTGACCACACTCTTTGATAATTCTAACTAGTTCTCGTTTCATAATTTAATTTTAAAAAGGTGCTTCATTAAGTTCACGAGGTAAAGGCTCACCACAGTTCGAGTTCCATTTAATAGGATCAGACAGAAAAGAATTAATGTCCCTAAATGTGCCACTAGTGTGAAACCCAGCACGCCCAGCAGTATAAGCATCGGCAGCAGGATGTGGCGCAGTAACAATTTTATTATTTCCTTTAATGTATTTAGCATAACCTTGAGCATATTTACCCCATAGTACAAATATAACATTATCTTTCTGTTCTGAAAGATGCTGTATAAAATCTTTGGTAAACTTGTCCCAAAGAGCCACGTGAGATCCGGCATTGCCGCTCACCACGGTCAAGGCAGTATTAAGTAATAACACTCCCTGGTTAGCCCATTCCTCCAAAGTAACATCAAAGTTAACACATAACGTATCATAGTCATGCTCTATAGCTTTGGTTATCCAACGTAGGCTAGGGCTCATTCTTGGACTTTGATCACTGTTAGCAAAGGCTAGGCCTGTTGCGCTACCATCATGGTACGGGTCTTGTCCAAGTATAACAACTTTAACATCTGCAAATTGACACATCTTAAAAGCACGAAAAGTAACTTTTGTATCTGGGTATATTTTTAGACCCATAGCTTTTTGCTTTTTAATCTGTGTAATAACTTTCTTAAAATAGTCAGATGTAACTATTGGTTCAAGCAGGGGATACCAATCCCCCACTTGATTCTTTATTCCACTCATATATAAATTTTTGGATTAAACGTTTCTTCTTCTATATCAATAATGCTTAGTAACTCTGAGCCAGGTTCAATTTCTGCATCAAGTTCTTCTTGTAGTCTAAGCCTGCGCTTTTCGTCTTGAAACAAGATCTGCGCCATCTCCCCATGTATATTAAAACTATGGAACTCCATAATCTTACTCTTATACTCAGGGCTAAACTTAGAGTACTTACCATTAACAAACAAATTAAACTGTTCTATATAATTACTAGGTATATCAAATACAAACATAACAAAGTATGGTGATGGGTCATATGTATCTTTAAAAGTTCTAAACTTCTTAAGAGCTTGTTCAAACTTTAGAAAGATAGTATCACCTGAAAATCTGTACAAGAGACAGATAGAATTTTGATGCTGGTCAGCATTAATAAATGCATTGACAAACAACTTGTCCCACATATATAGTCTTCTAGTACCGCCTAGCATAGGCAGTAAGAACAAAGAAGATTTGGTAAGTCTAACTATACTACAATTGTACAGTATCTTACCATTAACTATCTCAGACTCTATCTTGTTTATCTTGTAAGGCTTTTTATTTACCTCTACAGTCTCATGTAAAGTAATAGTTCTATCGTTCATTTGAAGAGACATAATACTACCACCTATAACTACCGGAACTATATCAGACACATCTCCTACAACACTAAAACTACGAGGGTCTCGTGCTATCAAAAACTGTTCTTTACTCTTTACTCCCATGCGTCTGCCTCCTGTAATTCAAAAGGTTCAGGCATAAAAAGATGCTCAGGTATCTCACCAACATCTTTAGCAGCTATGTCTATATCAGTATGCATGCGAACAAGTTTAAACGTTTCATAGAATCTAGATACACCTTCATCTAATTTAAACTTTGCTAGATACTGAGACAACACAACTTGATGGTGTGACAATACGCTGGGCATATTATCAATAATTGCATCAGCTGTTTTGACACCCAATCCAGGAATACCAGGTATCCCATCAGTGCTATCGCCCATAAGAACCTGCTTCCATAAGAAGTCACGAGCTTGTTCATCTGTTGTTTCATGAAATTCTGCTTTTTGATAGTTATAATGTTTACCGGGTAGTTGACATAGTACATCCTTATCAGGACTACATATCACACAGTCTTTGTCTAGCATTTGACGAGCTATACCTACAAGGTCATCAGCTTCTAAGCCGCTAAAGGACCTAAAGTTCCAAGGATCTTGTTGTACATAAGCATCAAGTGCATAATATATTGGTGGTTTACTTCCGTGTTTTCTATTGTATTTGTATGGTTTAGATTTTGCAATGTTATACCTAAAACACTTGCCGCGTGTTAAGTATCCTATGTAGCTATCAGCTTCTGTTTCAATAAGTATTTGTTGTATTCTTTGGTTTAAACCTTCAATTGCCTCTTCTAGGGTATCTTTACCCATCTCAAAATACAGTAGGCTGTCTGCATCTATAAGTGCTACTTTCATATTAATAAATTTATAAGGTTAAGACGCAAAAAGGGGGACGTTAATCCCCCTCTTCGCATCATGAAAACAAATACACAAACAATTACAGAGAATTAATCTCTGCAATATCATCTTGACAAATGTCCATAGTTTCTGTGTATGCTGTAACTGCTTCTTTGCGCATCTCTTCCCACTCAGCATCAGTCTTAGCTGCATAAGTAGAACTGTGATAAATGCTACCATTTACACCAGCTAGAGATGAATGTACAAAATACTGTAGGCATCTGATTGCACCAGTCTCATCGTCAGGCACTGCACCAACATGCATAGGATCAACAAAGATATTGTGGATCTCACCGCTGTAGTATGCAATGTACTTAAGACCACCGAAGTGTAAACCTTTAACACAAGATGCATTGTCGTTTGTATTTACATAAGACCAATCTGGTAATCTGTGTGTACAACCAACTTTGATAAAGTGTCCTGGGTTAGCATAACCATTAGGGCCTTCGCAGTAAAATGCATCACCTCTATCACCCATAATAGCCGGCTGAAACAATCTATCTTCTACAAACTCAGGCAGTCCGCCTTCTTCAATCTCGCCTGTATCAGGGTTGAATGTACGCTTGTAACGATCTATCATTTCTCCAGTCTCTGTGTCATACTTATGCATAATCTCTTCAGATACTTTGTAGCCATTAAGTAAGCCTTCTCTAGTAATCTTCATTTGATACATAGTAGCTCTACGCTCAGCAACTTCTTCGCTTAGACCGTGCTCTTCTATCAACTCTTCTTTGAGTTTAGGATGAACATACTGTAAGTTAACAAAGTTGAAGAACTTCTCAGTAAACTTCTCACCTGTCTCACAGTTACAGTCGTTCATCTTTTGACGAAGAATAGGGTTACGTAAGAATCTAATCCACATCTTTACAAGTGGTTCAAAGTCTACACCTTTATCAAGTGATTCAAAGATACGGTCAACTAAAGCTTCTGGCATAGGTATACTAGATACCACACCCTCATGCTTCAAGAAGAACTCACCAGTGCCTTCGTTGACATAAATCCACGGGCACGCAGTTTCTACAGTTGTTTTGTAGTCTTGGATGGTAAGCTTAGCAAACTCTTCCATGAGTGCATTGTACTCATCCATAGTTGTAACAGACTGTTGTCTGTCAGATAACTCCATCATTTTTCTATAAGTGTCCTCGGAGTAGTTGACACTAAACGGCGTATCGCCGTACGAACCAGATATTTGGTTCTCAATAACATTAATTGTAATCATGATTTAATTAATTAATTAGGGTTAAATATACTATAAAATTTTCTATTATACAAATAATTAGGGCTGAAAATGAGCGACGCAACTGTCTGATTTTCAATTAAGTACATGCTGCCTCGGCAGGACTTACGCTCTTGTACACCCATGATTATTTTACCAATCTAGTCTACCTTTAGCGTCCAGGTAAACCTTGATTTCTTTGATAAGCTCCTGATCCAAATCAGCTTCAGAGTTAGGAGAGTATTTTAGATCAGGAATACAATCTAATAATGTATGTACACCTTCAGACCACTCCTCAAGCTCATCAAACTTATCCATCAACTCTTGGTCTTGACCAACAGCTTCTGGTACATCTAGCACAAATAACTCACGACTCTTCTGCTGTATAGCAGCGGCGTCATCATTATCTTTGCAGAAGTTATGCATTTCTACAATCTTTTCGACCATAGCAAATACCTCAGTGTCTTTCATCCACTGACTTGTTCTTACATCTACATCAGCTGCATTATATACAGCCTCATACTTTTCAAACAAATCTAGATTAATATCCTTAAGACAATATAAATACGTCTTACCTGTGATACTCTTCATTTTATCTGCAGTGTACCACTTAATTGCATGTTCATCCATAGTGTATCCTCCATTAGGTGTTAGTTGTAAAAAGAATTCATCAATGTGTTTAACATTAGGGTTCATGCTAATGTGTTTAACATTGCTCTGTGAGACTCTGATAATCTGTGGTGTATCCCAATCAAAGTTAGTATTGTGATATACCTCACCTTTATCATTAGTCTCAGTAGTTGGTTGTGTAAAACTACTATTACCAAATCTAACAGCTGGAGTATCAAAGAAAAACATTGGGTCATCACTTTCGCAACGCCATCCCGGTGCATCTTTGTACACTTGACGTACCTTAGGAGCAAAAGGATGTATCATACCACAAGCTACCATCAGTTTGTCATCATCAGCCGCAGTACCATAGTAGGTAGTACGCTGAGTCTTCATAAGATCTTTTACCTTTGGTTCAATCTTATCTCTAATGTAGCGGTAATCACTGCCTGAGCTATGCCAGTACTTTTCGTTGTATCTAAAAGTGTATGCAACCATACGCTCTTCTATCTTACGACGTTCAGCTGGTGTGATGTTCTCGAACTGTGCAATCTCCTTAGCTTTAGCAATCTCGTCCTTGTATTCTTCTAGCCACTCTTCATCTATCTCCATGTCGTCATAGTTACGACTGTGAGTAGACTCAGTAATTAGCTCAAGAACTCTAGCACGTTTAGCTATGCGCCTAGCATGTCTTTTCTTGTTCTCAGCAGAGTCAAGAGTAAGGCCAGAGCTAAACTCTGCAGACTTAATACAAATAATAGGACCTTCACATTTGTGTATAAGATACATATCTTTGTACTTGCTATGATTCTCTTCGCCCATTATAAAGATGTTATCTTCTCTCAATTGGCTGTAGTTCTCAATAGCGCTTCTATCAATAATATCTTCACCATTTCTGTAGTCTCTAACTTTAGTTATAACCTCAACCTTCATACCTGCGAATAACTTCTTTACAGATTCATTCTTAAGTCTAGGGTCTGGGCCAAACTTAGGCTTGAGTTGCTCCTGGTCAATGATGTTAGACAATCTACCAAGTACACTACCGCTATCAGCTTTAGTCAAGACTTGCTTACAAGCTATCAACCAAGAAATAAAATCTGTTTGCTTAAGCTCTTCTTGTACAATCTCACTAGCCTCATCAGCAGCTGCTTGAATTACAGACTTGATATACGCTTTAGTGTTCTCATTCCATATCACCTTCTCACGTGACGGCGTAACATCTACACCCTCTTGCAATACAATCTCTTCACCAGTTTCTGGGTCATTGATTACTTGTCTTGCAGGACACTTGAAAGCAATAGGTCCCCACATCTGCTGCATCTCCAGCTCACGAAAATCAACAAAGCCGTAGTTAACACCGGTTGGTGCGCCTACATCTTTAGTCAATACAATGTGAGGTTTACTGAACAAATATGTGTCAGAGATAATCAAGTTATCAGAGTTATGCATAATCTTTGGGTGGATATTCTCTTCCCTTTCATAGCCATCTTCTGCAATACGCTTAAATCTAATGTTAGGCATATACATCAGCTGCTCTTCAACTGCATCACGGTAATCTCGTCTGTTGTGCTTTTTGACCCCAAACGATATTATGGTCTGATTCTTTGCTTTGGCATCTTCGTAGTATACCTTCGTTCCATCACTAAGTGTAATGTAAGGATTAGACTGACCTAGTCCTGGATTAAATGCAGGTATAATAAAGTCTGTCTTGTAATTGTAACAGTTCATCTTGAACCTCTTACCATTGTGCACAGTCTCTATGGTATAGAAATCTACACCAGTTGACAATGCAACCTTAGCACCAAGACCGAACGCACCAAAGTTCTCAGCTGTGTTACGCTTAGTTGAATAACCAAGCTCAAGCACACCTTCCAAACGACGTTCACCAATACCAACACCGTGGTCCTTTATCGTAACTACATCGCAGTATCTTGTTCCTTCATTCTCTTTGTATGTAATTAGTACGTCGTTGTTCTCTGTATCTAAATGATCCAGGCTGTAATAGCTAATATCAAAGTTACTATCACTGTATTGCTCGCCATGGCGCTCAATATAATAGTCTTCTACATTAGCTTTACCAGTTAGTATTTCTATAGCCATCTCCTTCTCACGCTGTGCGTCAGCACCATTGGTAGCCAACTCACGTACGGTAGACGGGATAGGTGTAGAATACTGTGTTGATTGCAAGATGTCAAAGACCATCTTCTCTGCGCCTTTGTTAATCTTCTTTGCTAAACCTTCAGATCCCTTGATCTGTTTGTCAATCGTTTTTATACTCATGTTTATTAATTTTAGTTTGTTCGTGTATTTCTCTTAACTCTACTGCTAGGTCATAAAACTCAAGCTCTCTTTTAAATTGCTTGCGTGCATCTCTAACTAGTATAAAGAATGCTAAGCCATAAACAGGCTCAAAAATCTTATCAAAACTTTTTAAGTTTTCAAGGTATCCAAATGTGTTATACCTTGTGCTTTCGTACAGCTGATCTAGCTGACGAAGAGTGTCTACGGGACCATTAGACATATCAATCCCAAGCCCATCCAGACGGATGAGCAAATCTTCTGTGTATTCCATAAATTAAAGTTGTTTAATTAATTCGATTGTTTTCAAAACTTGACCTTGATTCTTAGGCAAGTATAATACAGGCGGGTTGCCTGTCTGTTGTAGGTGATTCTTAAATAGTTTCCATTTTAAAGGAAAGACGTCGTTAGCAAAGCCTTTGACTTCTATAATCCATTTACCATTAGGATCTACAAAATCTGGAGTGTATGTAATATCTCTGACCTTGTCAGCATTATTTATATACTCTCCTTTTGTAGCTTTTTTATTACTTGGCTCGATACTCTCTTGCTCAAAGCGAAACCCTTCCATGAGAATGTATTTCTTCTTCTCATACAAACATTTTATTCCTGCTTCTTCTAATTTCTTGTATGTAAATAGCTCTAGTTTAGATCTAAACTTTATGCCTTTGTATACCTTAGAAACTGCATTCCTAACTTTCTTGTTCTTGGTTTGTTTCGTCCTTCTCTTCACTGCGTTGTATCTTAAGCCTGTCGTGGTAAAAGTCTTCGTCAATATCTTTAATTTTATCTAACATTTCTACTTCTAATTTCTTTGCCTCTGCTTTACTGCCTACGTCTAACGGCGTACCAGTGCCCAGGTTGGCAAACATAATTACAGTGTCATGTAGAATTTTATCTATCTTACGTCTAACTTCTTTATTGGTTTTATATTTAAAGTTTCCTACTTCTCTATTACTCATATTTGTATTTGTATAATCGTTTTCAATCCTTCTGTCCTACCAAACTTAGCTATGTAGTCTGATAAATCTTTACATCCATAATCCTCTGGTAAATATATATTACGCATAGGATAATACTCTTTACAAATCTTAGCAGCCATAGTTTGACCAGGGTTACCAGGATTTGTAAAATCATTGTCATAGAATAATACTACTTTTTTGAACCTTTCTTGGAGCTCTTTGATCGTTTTGGCTTCGGGCATTTGCATTTCTGATTGCAAGGCGATTGCGGGGATACCCATTTCGAACAAGCACATAACATCTTTGAGACTTGATGTAATAACACAGAGATCTCCTTCTTGAGGTAACTGATTATATCCTTGTATATGTTGCTTAGTAGTGTTACTAATCCATTTGATTTCTTCATAAGGTGAATAGATTTTAAATTTAGTCCCTATCTTATAAGCATAGCTTAGGTCACAACTGAACCGGTTAGTGTTAATCCAGTAGTGTGTAATAGGGCAGACTCCAAATGTACGTAAAGTTTTTTTACTAATCAAATACTTTGACCAAAACTCTGCGTCCTTCTTCATCCAGGGCCTAGATCTCTTCTTAATAATAACAACAGGCTTAGGCTTTACAACTTTAGAAGATCTAAATGCCATATAACCTTTTGTAAACTCTGCCGCACTATTTATGTGAGCTAGTCCCAATCTAAAATCATTATCAATGATGCGCAAGGCCTCAAAGAAATTACAATTATACTTACAAGATACATATGAGAAACAGTCAAAGGTATGCTCAGGGTGACCAAAGTCTTTGTATAGTAACCTGCCTTTCCAAAGTATAATAGACACAGATGGACTATTATCTTCACGCAGATCACTACAAAACGGCACGCCGAGATCCTGGAAAGGACTGCAGTAATATGAGAATATATCTATCTCTGTTATCCTGCTCAATACCATCTCTTTCGATAGGTGAATTTCACTATTTCTGCTCTTAATCATAAGTTTGCTAATTTATATAAAAAATGGGGAGCTTTTACACTCCCCATATTTAACTTGGCCAAAAGACTACGAGCTTACACCCAGTCGTCTTCTTCTGATACTGTGGCATCTTCCTCATCTGGAGCTACTACAGCTAGTTCAGGAGTAAACACACCCCATCCAAGAGTAGTGTCAAACTCAGCATTGAACGCGCCGTACTCATCGTTAAGATTCTTAGCAAAGATGTCATCACGCTGTGGCTTTACACGGCCAAATACTTTTGTGTACACAGTTTGATACTTACCATCTTTAACACCAATCAATAGTCTAACTTGATTGCTTGCTAGTAATCCAACCAAAGCCTTAACTTCAGTTACATCACCTTTAACAATTTTTGCTATACTATCAAAGTAAACTTCGTCACCATTAGCAACGTTAGCCCACTGCTTAACAAAATTGATAAGAGTTTCCTCACCAACTAGTGCTTTACGTAAACCTTCTTTCTTGTACCAATCGTACTCAGGTTCACCGTCAGACCATGTAGACTGACCAACAGCATTTAGCCACTGATGCTTACCAGACTGAGATACACGCTCATTACCGTTCATCAAGATGTCAAACCTTGTAGTAAGGTCATCATTCTTAATCCAGAATGTAAGCTTAAAGTATTCAATACCGCTAAGTTCTACATAATAGTTAGGATCTTGTTTTACCATGATTCCTAGTTCATGCAGCTCTGCCATAGTAGGGTTAACTGCAATTACATTAAAATTTGCAAGGCCAGAGTATAGTTTTACTCCACCACCTGCTACTTCGACATTACTGTCATTGCTTTTAATAGCCATAAATAATAAATTTAATAATTAATAATCAAAACTGTCCGTGTCATCCTCTTGTTCGAAATCATTAAGATGATTTAGTTCAGGAGTAGCCTCTACAATCATAGATGCTTCCGTATGTACATCTACATCTGGAGCTTCTACATCAATACTAGTTTGGTTAGGGTCTGGTGTAGTATCATCTACAAAGTTGAAAGAAAGTTTTCTTACCTTCCTTGCTTTCTTACCCTTCAATGTAGGGTGCTGAAACATTTGTGTTACTTCCCATTTCTCTAATCCATACTTTTCTTGAATACCTGTACGGTCAATGCCGTTATCTAGGTCTTCTAGAATCATAGTCACGGTTATAGTTTCTGGTGTTTGGTTTCTTTGCGTCTCCTCGCCAGGGTTGCTTGTGCGTGCTTCAATCATTTGTTTAAATATTAAGCGGTTAATCAATAAATATTTTAGACCAGTCTAAGGGCATGGTCTCTCCCTTTAAGTGATTACAACGTGAGCCAGCTGTCACATCATCCAAAGAGTTAAACGAAACCATAGTCTTGTCATCCTCTCTGTAGATATAGCCAACAGCGTCAGCATTAGCGCATGTAATCTGCTTGATTTTACCAGTCAAGTCAAGGTCCTTTACAGCAACCTCTTTGCCTTTCTTCTCAAGCATCTTATCCTTTAGGTGACCAACTAGAATCACATGATCCGCTAGCTTGTTCAGTCTGTCTATCCATTTCTTGTAGGCTATACGTAAGTATAAGTAGCCAGCACCGTTAGGCAATGATAGGACTGATGCGCCAGGGTTCTTTTGATCAAAGTTCTTACCCATAGGAGTTTGCATGTACAATACTTTTGCGTCAGCTTCACACCATTCCTCAAGCTTTGAGATAGTGTCAATAGCAATGTACTTGTACGGCTTTCCCTCTTTGATGATTGCTTTACCAACCTCTCCAAGTTCTTTCAAGTTGCTAACTTTGACTTTTAGGGCGTCAACCATGTCGGAGCCATCCTCCAAGTCAATAATCAAACAATCTTTTAGTTGTGACAATACTGTAGTCTTACCTATCTTAGGTGGACCATAGATTATCATGTTCTTAGGCGATTTACGGCTCGCCTTTACCACAGTTTTTGGTAGTTCCATAATTAAAATATATATCTAATAGTGTTCCAAGGGATAATACTGTCATGCAGTTGTTTAAACTGCTCTATAAACTTTCCCTTGAATTTAAGTTTATATCTGAGGTTCTCGCCACCATATTGTGACGTCTTAATCTCTTGTATGTCCGGTGTCCATAGAGTTACTTCAGCATTTGGGTGCCTCTGTAAGTTGACTTTGTGCTTTTTAAAGTTGTGTGTAAGGAAGATAACTTCTGCTAACACTTTATCTTTATACAACACAGTATCATCCAGGTCCTTGAACAATTGAGCGTAGTCATCTAGCCATCCATCATATACTATGACAGGACTAAAGTTGACATGTACATCGTAGCCTGCTTCTACAAATCTATTGATAGCATTTATCCTATCATGTATCTTTGAGGTGTTGGGCTCATGTATATCTGACATCTTCTGCGGCATCAGACTAAATCTTATACGTACTTTTCCTTCAGGATTATACGTAAGAAGATTATTGTTTACATACTTAGTAGCAAAACTAGCCATAGCAACCGGGTGAGTTCTAAAGAATTCAAAGATGCTTTCCCAGTTATGATACTTAGCATGCAATGCAAAGTCTTCGTTACAGCTTATGTCATAAGTTGTGTACTCTGGATGTGTCTGGTTAGGCTTATCTACTGGTGTAAAATATGCGTGATTGTTTACCTCTGTAAGTATATCACCTATATTCTTTGCAATAGTCAAACCATCAGGTTTGTGCCGCTTCATGTAGCAATAGCTACAATCATACAAACAGCCGTGTCCAAAACTAGGCGTAATAAAATCTGTAGACCTACCAGACTCTCGTATGGTAAATGTCTTTCTAGTAACTTCAGTTATCACGACCTCTCCTTAATAGTAAATGTAGACATGTCTGCCTCATAGCCTATCATACCAAGTAAACCATCACGGTTCTTCTCCATGTGACATGCTAGCAAACCTTGCGGGTTCTCACCGCAGTATGTTTCTGTAATACCATACAAATCATATGGCCTGTTCAATATCATAACAACATGCGCATCCTGACCAATAGAGTCACCACCAAACAAGTCTGTTAGTAATGGCTGATACTGGTTCTTAGCACGGTGCTCTTGCTCTATGTTACGGTTAAGCTGAGATAGTAGTATGTTAACTACGCCTAGCTTAGACTGCATCCACATACAACCTTTAGATATTGTGTTCAGTCTACGAAGCTCTGTCTCTTCGTTACCCCGGATCAAACGTGAGTGGTCAAACAAGTTGATAACTGTGTGATTAGGGTGCTGCAAGAATAGTTCTTCGTTAGTCTGCATAATATACTCCATAGTACGAGGTATATTGTTGAAATAGATAGGATAGTGTCCATACTTTTGTACCTTAGATGCATATGTCTTAAAGTCTATGTCTGATAGAGGTGACTCTACTGACAATAGGTCTGACATTTGCTTCTTTACATCTTTTGATGCGCTACGCATTACCTGCTGGTAACCGGGCATCTCGAATGTCCAGTACAATACAATGATAGGCTTAGTTGGGTTTGTATCCAACACGTCAAACACTAGTTGATTACTAAATGCTGACTTACCAACACCTGGGCGCCCTGCAATGACATACATCTTACCTTTCTGTAGACCCCCAAGTAAATTCTTGTTTAGTCTCTTCCAAGATGTAGCTAGTACATTACGCTTACCAAGCTTAGCTTGCTTAACAATAGCAATAGACTGATTAACTGCCTTATCTATCTTCTGAAAGCCTCTGTCTTTGAATACATCAGAGGCGTCTTGTGATTCTGTTTTCTGATTCTCCTGCATTTTCGTCTATATTTATATATTTTTCCCAAGTATGATTGTTCAACCATACCTCTAGTTGTTGCATGTACTCTAGCCTATCTCGCTCTACCTTCAGTTGTACATTCAGTAAGCGCATAATCTTCTCATGCATAAATCTTTTTGTACCCACAATCCTGCTGTACTTAGCCTTTGCTTTTGCATTAGTCTTAAGGTCAGGGTCAGAGCCACGTAGTATCCTGTAGCTACCTGTCTTAGTTCTAACTTTCATTGGGTATGTACCTACAAGCTCTGCAAACATCTGGTCAAAGTCACTAGAAAACAAGTCAATAAACTCTTGTCTAATAACATGTTGATCTAGTGTCTCTCCTAGCTTGACAAAGCTTTTAGATTGTAGTTTCTCCCAGTCAGGGTTTATGTTCAGCTGTTCCAGCGTTTTAAATCCCTTCCTATAAATAGCGTACAGCGCCAAATAATCATCAGCACTGATGTCATTTTCTATCAATAATTCTATGTCTATTTGTATCTGCATTTCTCTATAAAGTTACGAAAAATGTGCCTGATTATCAAGTTAACCAGGTCACATTATCTAGATTTTTAACACTACTTTTCAACCATTTCTCTTCCTGACTGTCTTTGACATACAGTATAAATATCTGGCCTATCTTACCTTCTTGGAATCTAACAATCCTACCCACACGCTGTATCATAGTCAGTGACTTACTAGTCAAACCACAAATAACAGCCATGGTAGCATCTGCTACATCAAAGCCTTGATTCAAAGCTTTAGTAGAGCACAGCACAGGTTTATCACCAGACCTAAAGTCTTTCAAGGCCTGCTCTTTCTGCTTCTTAGTCTTACCGCTATGATACACAGTAGAGAATGTCTCTGTTGCATCTGCAAGTTTGTTAGTAAACTCATTACTACCACCAAAGACAAGCATCTTTTCACCTATGTTATTAATCACAAGCTTTTGTAACTCTGCAACTTTACCATCGGCATGGTCTACTACAGTTTTACGCGCTCTAATAGCACGATAGAACTGTGCAGCTGCTGCCTTGTCTTGATTACTAGCAGTATGCTTACCTGAGCCCATGATGTGACGAGCTCTGTCAAATGCATCAAACTGTCCAAGTATGTACTTAGCATAAACAAATGTCTTGTTTGCTTTGTCATACTCTTGTTTCTCCACACTTGTAAGCTCAATAGGCTTACATATAATATTGTAAGGGGATACTAGTCCAAGCTCTACACACTTATCCAAGTCAATACGATAGCACACTGGTGCTAGCTTGTACAGTATATCTCTATACTCTATCTCTTCTGGGGGTGTAGCAGTCATACACAGCAGTCTATCCCAAGTATTGTTGTCAAAGAACTTACGATACTCAGGTGATAGACCAAGGTGCACTTCGTCACAAACAACTACATCGTAGTGTTCGTTTTCTATTTTATATGCAGAAGCATAGCAAACTATATCTACCCTATCTAACACATGCTCGTAGCCCCACTTAGAGAACTCGTCTCTAAACTGTGCTTGCAGCTGTGTAGTTGGGACTAAGACAATCGCCTTAGCAGTATCAACGGTATCCAAAGTTTTACCAGCAGCAATAACGCCACAACGGGACTTACCAAATCCTGTACCAGCAATAATACTACCAGTAAACTTACGCTTAGCCCAAGCATTAATAGCTTTCTTCTGTTCTTCATCTTTTACTTCAATAAGTTTAGTCATAGTCAGTTGCATGCTTGCTTATAATTTCTTGTTCTACTTCTTCTATATCTATCAAATCTGTGTCTACTAGAAACTTAAGCACATCTACTTGTACAAGTTTACCGTTTCTTTCTGTAAGGGTAGCCCATACATTATATACTCTAGCTTCAGCTGATGACCCTGGATGACCTGGGTCTCCGTTACTAGTGTAGTACACAGCTTTTTCTGGAGCAGTGTATTCATAGTCAACAGCGACATGCCATCCATTATCCAATTCTATATTCATTTCCATAATTAAATTTTTAATCCGTTAGTAATTAGCATTATTATAAGTGTTACAATAATACCTACAAAGCCTATAAAACATGCAAACAGGCTGTAATCAAACTTTGGTTTTTCTTGTTTCATATTTCCAATACTTTATGAATTTTAGATAGTTGTTTTTGCAATGTATCTAATTCTGTTTTTAAATATTTATTTTCTGTTACAATAGCATCTATATAATCTACTGTATCATCCTCAGTTATTTCAACTTTGCCTTCTTGTACAGCATACTCACATAAGTCATAAAAATGTTTATACATCATGTCTGTCTTCATAAGACTCTCATGTTGTTTTACATAGTATATTGCACTAGAATGGTCCCGTTTAATAAACTTAGCTATTGATGCAAAAGGCATATACAGAGTCTTACGTGCAAGAACACAAAACATACGTCTTGCATCTACAACTTCACGACGCCTAGTAGGACTTTTTATATCGTTATAGTTTGTTTCTGTAACCTCTGCTATAAGCTTTAGTATACTATGACAACGTTTTAAGTTGCTCACATTATAAGCTGTTACTTTTCCCATGATTTACTAATATTTGTGTCCGCTTTTAGCAGACCGTTAGTTACTACCTCAAGAGCAGCTTGCTCCATCAGTTCTGTTAGTTTAGTTACCCACTCTTCAGCATAACTATTTTTGCATATAGTATCTACTTGGTCATGTACAGTCATAACTATCTTGACAGGTACATCGTTATCTTTGATATAGTTTCTAATAAGTATCATTGCTTTCTTAGTCATGTCAGCTGACGCACCTTGTATAGGAGTGTTCTTACTAGCACGCTCTATACTACCAAGTTCAAAAGCCTGACTCTTGTCTTGATAGATACGAGGATACCACGTAGGAAACCAACGACGTCTATTGTAAGGCGGAAAGGTCTTGATGTATCCATACTTTTTACCAAAGCTGCCTAGTTTATCTAGGAACCCACCAATAGACGGGAACGCCTCAAAGTATTTATCAATCAATGTCTCTGCCTCTTTGATACTAATATCTAGAGTGTCAGCAAGCTTATGTGGGCCCATACCGTAAGCTAGTCCAAAGTTAATTGTCTTAACATTTGTACGTAGCTTACCATGTTTGGGACACTTACACTTACTCTTGTTCTTCATATAACTGCAGTCATCTTCAGCTGTATCTATCCACTCTTGTCCATATACAAGGTCAGCACATACACTGTGCAAGTCTTGTCCTTGTTCAAGGGCGTTTATCCACACTGGGTCTTTGCTACCAAATGCAATAACATTTAGCTCCTGACTAGAATAGTCACTACTAACAAAACACCAGCCATCAGGAGCCAAAAAGCAATTACGGAACTTATTATCAGCAGGTATCTGCTGCATGTTTGGCCTTTTGCTGGCCACTCGACCTGTGTCAAGTATTTGATTAAATTGCGTATGTATCTTACCATCGCTTGAAACAAATTTGAAGAAATCACTGCCGTAAGATGTAGCCAACTTCATCTTTTCTTTGTACTTAACATACAAATCAATAATCTTGTGCTGGCGTCTGTACTTGTACATCTTCTTACCGTTGACGTCTTCTAGTTCAGGGACTAGTTTCTTAAACACTTTCAATACCTGCGTAGGGCTAGTCCACTTGACCCCAACTTTACGTATATCTTCAGTAGGAGTAAACAAGTCACCTTGGAGGTAGTCTAGCACAAAATCAGATAACTCAGTGGTAACCATAACCAAGTTATCTAACTCATCGCGCATAGCCAAGGCTTCTTGTTCACTAGCTTTCGCTATAACTTCCCACTTGTCTTTGTCAATATCAATACCATTGTATTCTATGTCAGCAAATGCTAACACAGCCTCGTTCTCCAAGTCAACCACATTCTGTAGTTTAAACTCTTCAATCTTTGGTAGCTGTAGTTTCCTAATCTTACACAAATACTCTACATCTTTGGCACCGTAGACTATCTGGTCATCACGATAGGCTTGTCCCGATAACCCTATAAACTGATTTCTGATTTCTTTATTTAACTCTACGTTTAAATAGCGTTTACAGAGGTCTTTTAGTCCATAACCTATGTGACGACCGCAAGATAGTATTCGTTCAACCAAAAACGAGCAGTATACTCCCTCACATTCTATGTCTGACCACTTTTTAATAAACTTGTAGTCAAACTTAGCATTGTGAAATATCTTGATAATCTCTTTACTTTCGAGTATATGTCTTAGCGGTTCTATACTCACAAACCGTGTGTCTATTACAAATTGGTGGTCTTCATCCCCAATCTGAAACATAATCATCTTCTTGCATGTAAAGTCAAAGCCCTCTGTCTCTGTGTCTACACCAAGCACTGTCTTAGTTGAACAGTAGTCTACAACATCTTGTATTGTACCTAGTTTATACGAGTCGCTCAGACTCGTCGTTTGCGTTACGAATGTTATCATTTGTCAAGTCTTTTAGAAATGTGTCTGTAAATTGTAATAAGTATTTTGCATAAGTCAAACTAATAGTCTGTCCTTGAAATCTCATAACCTCTCTATTTTCAGACTCTGCTATTACATAAGCTTGTCTAAGGTCTTCAATGTAACCTTCTTGCATTGCTGCGTATAATTCTTTCATCTTTCCCATAGTGTAAATGTTGTTAGACAACAAAGGGGCACAAGGCCCCTTCATCATCAGTTAATACAATTGTGTGAATTGTTACTACTTAGTTATAGTCTTAGTAGTTTTGTTTTTAGACCCTGCAGGTCTGCCACGTTTCTTAGTCTTTTTGGTTTTTGGCTTAGCCGTGGTAAATAGGTCAATAGTAATCTGTCTTTCAGTTACAGTTACATTGTGAGATGCAGATACAGTAGCTACTACTTTCCCTGCGCTTTTAATTAATGTGTTCATTTTCAATGATTTAGATAATTATGTAAATTAATTCTTTATAAATGTTAACAAATATAGTAAAAATGAGTATACCACACAAGTGATATACCCATTTTATTTATACTTAGTTAAGTATCTCTCCAGTAGCTACGTCTACTTTTTCAACAGTAGAAGTTTGTACCGGTGCTGTATCAGCTTCCAAATACAAATCTGAAGGCTCGTTGAATACTATAGATGAACGAGTGAAGATATAATCTCCCTTGTGCAAGATATAATCTCCATCTTTACCTTTACGTTTTGCAGAGGTATTAAGATTAGCTCTTTGCCACTCAGTTGGTTCAGTAGTTTCTACAATTTGTACTCGTAGTGGGAACTCCTGTCCTTCAAAAGAAGCAACCGGATTAAGAATGTTCACAGTAAGTATTTCATTACCCATATCATCCATCTCCCATCCTTCAGCATCTCCAACTGAGATACCAAGTGTTTTCTCTATATCTGAAGGTGTAGCAGGTTGCCACGCTCTTCGTGCAGAGTTTCTTGAAAATCTATTATCAGATTGATTAAATACGAATGCTGCGGACAAGCCGCGCGAGCCTTCTTTGACCTCTGCCAATTCCATTTGGACAAAGCCACCTTCAATCTTTCTGAATCTTGTAAGTAAAGTTTGACCTAGTTTTAGAGTGTTAAGGTCTCCACTGTGCAATAAATTTGCCATGATAAAATGTTTAATAATGTTAATAATAATAGATAATTGTACCTTCATTGTCTACGAATGTCTTCAGTGTTTCTTCACTTGAGTCAGTCATAGTACGAAGGTCTTTATAAGGACTTGTACATTCCTCAAAGAAGTGCAAGGCATCTATCTTATCCTTGAACTGTCTTTCAAATTTGTTGGTGTGATATACTGGGTCTGCCCAGTGCTCATCACGAGAGTTTGCTGTGTAAGTAACTACGTATAGCATGCTAGTAATGTATAAAAAGGTTAATAAATGTGGTTAGCTTAGCCGTCTTTACAGCGCGGCTACTCTGCATAATTGCGAAATCTAGGTACAGTCTCTGCACTAGAACAAGCTTAAGAGAATGGGTCAGACTTCAATATCTTTTCAAACTCTTCATCAGATAAACTATTAAGACTTTTTGCTAGTTTTTTAATAAGGTCTACAATCTCTCGTCTTTCTATTTCACATTCAGTCACAAAGTATCTGTTCCTCTCTGCCTCAATACTTTCTAGAATTCTATCTTCATCTTCATAAGTTTTAAGATTCTCTTTGTATTTAATCAAGTCATCAAGTGAGTTACCTTGTCCCCACTCCATTTCATACGTCTTTTCGTAATGATTTATCTTTCTTTGTTTAAATATAAGTAAGATGAATAGTGTTAATGTAATAACTGAATGTATGATAACAAATAATTCTGCCATGATATAAATGTTTTAAATGTTAGTAAATATTAAAAGAGAGTACAGAGTCCCGGCGTTTATCTCTGTATTTGTGACAATCCTCAAGCACGCTTATGCTGTTTTGATTCCTGGTGGTTAGTGCACTAGCCAACTCTCTAAAACATCTTCAATCATCCCGTTGGGTTGTAGCGCGCCCATTTATATGCCACGTTTTCATGAAGATGTGTTATATCTCGTCCAACCTTTAGCGTAAAGCATAGTCAGTTGGTTAGGGAAAGCCCGACGAGATTATCTTTTCATATTACAATGTGATTTAACATAGCCATTACCTGTTAATACTTTAGGTGATGAGCATGATGTTAACCACACCGCAAAGACAAAGAGCACGACTAGTACTCCAAAGTCTTTGAGTGTGTAGTTACTATTCATTGTTATCTAGATAATGTTTGTAACTCCAATTATCCATCTTAGTCTGATACATTTCAGACCTTTTGACACAGCCTGCACATATTAGTGAGAACACACCTGAAATGCAGCCGTATAATATTGAATGGAAATTAACTGCCATAATCATAAATCCAATAAGACCTATGAAGGCAAAGAAAGCAAATAGTTGGTAGCAGAACTTAAGTCTGCCGTAAGAATGATAAGACATAGTGTAAGTATTAAAAGGTTAATAAAAAGTAAAGCAGTTTGTCTTCTTGCTTAGGAATACGTCGAATATCACGACCTTTCTAAATTGTCATTACTTGATGACTTAGGCATAGCAAACTTATATTGCTCTTCCAAAGCACGAGCCTCTTGCATTTGCAATTCAATAGCTCGCTTTCGTTTAAGTAAATACTCTTCATATAAAGACATATCTTCTTCTAACTGTTTCCAGTCAAAGTCTTTGAACTTTTTTGATGGTGTATTGTCCATAATGTTATATAATGTAATAGGAATAAACCTATTGGATTAGTAAAAGTGGGAAAAAGTGGTGAATGCGACCTAGTAACCACACTCGTAACCTAGTCATAGTCTTTGCAATAGAACAAATAAGATAAAGCGTAACGCAGTCGTCAACCAAAAAAGTAAAAAGAAAGAGGCCGAAGCCTCTAGTCTTTACAATGCTTGGAACTCTGTCTCACTATATTGATTAACAGTAGCAATTACTTGCTGTATTCCGTCACGCGTACCTATCACATAGTTGAATGCGAAGATGTCGTTCTCTCCTTGAGAGTTCTTACCTACTGGGAATGTCGCAATAGAGTTATCCTCTTTAGCTGCGACAACGAAATCTCCGTTAGGTCCGTTAACTACTTTGGCTTGTACAAAGCCGTTCTCTTTCAAATAAGTGCTTAGCTTATTCATATCACAATTGTATTAAGTTATGCGCTGTATCGTCGTGATACTCTACGCGAGAGCTAGTGAATGTCTGTGCAATAGAACATACATATAAATAGTAGCAACTATCATTACTAATAGTTTGTTGCAGAGAACCCATCCATTAAGGACCAAACTCACTACTATTTTTGTGCGGGGGACATTCAAACTCCGAAAGATAGGTGGGGTCTTTGCAATAGTTGGTCCACACGCTCAAAGATTTCCTAGAGTAAAATTTTTTTTTTGGGAATTTTTTTATAGCTTTGCACTATGGTATTAGAAAATGAAAAAACACAAACTTGCGGAGATAGAAACTGCGTATGTTGTAAAGGAGAAGCTATTTGTCCTCAATGCCCAGAGCATTGTCAATGTGGACAACCTAAAAGTCACATAGGATTTGACGATTGGATTGAAGATATGGAAGATGGCGATCAGCCAGAAGCTTGCTCAATTGACAACGCAGACTGCGAGAATTGCGGCAGTTAAAAAATTTTGTGTAACTTTGCACAATTAGAGACACGCATATTGCGTATCACCCCAGAGGGCCGAGAGGTAGTTATGGGGTCAGAAGTTGGATTGTAGATCCTAAATAAGGATTAGAGTTTTCTCCAATAGTCTCGGAAAGGAAGGATATAGCCTCTAGGTTGGACACATGTCACATAAGTAGGTGTGGTGAATTAACACTAGTTTTAGTGTCCATGGGTCTCCGGTAGCGCCGGAAGCACTACTAGATAGGTAAAATTCCAACTGAAATAGGGTGCCTAAAGGGGGAACCTGTATCTAGTCGTGAAATCTTAAAAACTTACTTACATGAAATACTTACTTATCACTACACTAGCTGTAATGCTAGCTTGGGAACCTATAATCAAGAAAGACAAGATTATGCATTTCGGGGTGGGCTATATCTCTGCTCATGCTGCAACTAATATCCTACCTGAATATACAGATAACAAAAAGGTTATTAAGTATGGCCCGTTTGTAGCTTGCTTAGTTCTTGGGGTTACTAAGGAACTTGTAGATAAGTACGACTCAGATCCTAAATCTACCTTTGAATGGGCAGATATAGCCTACACAGCTGGAGGAGGCATAACTTTTTTCACTATTTCCTTGGATTTGTAAACAATTTTATTATAACTTTGCATTATTAACCAAATTATAGAAATAATGGCAAAGGAATTTACATTTCAACCCTTCGGAGCGTGGATAGTTGTACCACGTCCAGACTCAAAAACTACAGAGTCAGGAATTATCTTAGATGATGCAACTGCAAAAGCATTACAAACAAACATAGTAGAAGTATTAGCGGTAGGACCACAGGTTAATCAGTGTAAAGCTGGTGACAAGATTATGGTAGACCCAAATACAGAGGCTATGCTTATCCATATTGATGAGGTACAGTACTTGTTTGTTAGTGAATTTCAAGTATTAGGTAAGTTTTAATGAAGATCCCTGGTACAGTTACTATAAATCTAGATGATTACTTAGAATTAGTAGAACATACTAAGAAAGTTAGTAATCTAAAAGCTAATACGTCTAGAGCTGCAAAAGAAATGTCTGTATTTCTATCATTTCTATGCAGTAGAGAAGATATAGCAACTTATATAGAAGAATTTAACAGGCAGTCTACTACTTCTAAGATAATACTAGAAGGATCAAGAGCTACCATAGAATTTACAGATGATAAGAACGAAATTTCAGACGAGTAGTTGGGAAGAACTATTTGCATTGTATAATGAATTTGAAACAAAGTTAGACATGTGGACAGAAGATAATATAAATTGTACATACGACATACAAGTTCTAATAGGAGATCATGAATACACATTAATTGTAACAGTAACTGATGAGACAGACGAAGAGACCGAATAAGAAAAGAATATATATAGATGGTGGAACATTAAAAGTTGACTACCGTGTATATGAGCTCTTACGAGAGCAAACTCTAAAAATTCAACAATATGAAGCTATTATGGCTGCATATCTAAAAGAAAAAGGAGAACAAGAACCAAATGGAACAGAAAATAACGATTAACGTAAACTCTACACACAAGTACTTGCAACTTTGGAATGGGATATTTAATCTTACTTCTACAGAGCTAAGAGTGTTATCTGCATTAGTAGATACAGCTATTACACTGGAGGAAGAAAACATTTGTGCAGTAAAAGTTAAGAAGCAGGCAGCTCGATTAGTAGGGCAAGCAGACTTTAATACTTTGAACAACTATGTAAAGAAGATCAAAGACAAAGGAGCTTTGAGATTAAGCAATAGAAAGTATACCCTGAACAGATTGTTAGATTTAAGTACTAAGAAAGTAGAAGTAAATATTAACTGGAATGAGTAAAAAGAAACTACCTAGCATATGGGACATGACTAAAAGTTTTAGTAAAGATCTTGCTAAGTATGTGGCTGAAGGCGCACCCAATGTATCAAATCAAGATTATATAGAAAGATTATCTGATTGCAATAGTTGTGAGCATATAATAAGAGATAAAATGAGATGTGGTAAGTGTGGATGTCTGATAGAGCATAAAGCAAAATGGAAAACTACTACATGTCCAATAAACAAATGGAAACCGCAAGATGACAAAATCCAAAAAGGAGATAATACAAATACTAGCGACAAAGCATAGTTTACCTTTAGAGAGAGTAGAAGCAATAGTCACAAGTCAGTTTAAATATGTTGCAAAGATAATGGCAGATGGTTCTTTTGATGCAGTGCGATTACCTTACTTTGGGAAGTTTCACTCAAAACCATCTAGAAGAAAAAATATAAATAAGAATGGAGTTACTAGAGATAGTTGATAACGTAGCAGTACCCTCTCCTTACACACTAACGATTGTAGAGTTTAAGGATTTGGACACAAAGGAACTTGCATACATATTTTTTATGCATGATCATAGATCTCCCTATGCTGTGTATGATATATCTCAAAGGCATGACGAAGTTGTACTAGGATTATACGGTAAAACAAAATGGAAAGCTAGTAATAAAGTTCTTGCAGCGTGTGATAAATATAGAGAGCTAAAAGAAACTTCTGCAGTTAAGTTGCTTAAGTCTGCTAGGTCATCTGTAGTTAAACTAGAAAAGTATTTTGAGTCGGTGGATTTAACACTAATGGATGATAACGGCAGACCAATCTTCCATGCAAAAGACTTAGTTGCTAACCTTTCTAAGATGGGAGATGTAGTAGATGGGCTCTCAAAACTAGAGGAACAGGTTAGAAAACAAGAACAAATTAACACAAATACACGCGGAGGAGTTGTAGTTAACAAATATAGTTCGTAAATTAGGCACCATGGATTTTTTAGAAGATTTAGAAGATTACAATAGTGCAATGGATAACGCGTATAATTTTGTGACTAAGAAAATAACGCTCGATGATATATTTGAGGCAGCAGAAAGTGAAGGAGAGCTAGTAAGCTTTTACTTACCTTTTGACCCTTTAGATAGTGATGGTAGAGATGAAGGAACTTTAGATTTACTTATAGAGCATTTTACAGAAATAGAAGAATACGAAAAATGTCAGGAATTAGTGAACATAAAGACCAAGTTTTTAAAGACACAAAAGGACTAGCTCCAGCAGCTAATTCGTATATAAAAAACGGTTACTATACAAACGCACTCCCCGGTACAAAACCTTACTATGAGTACTGGGACGAAGAAAGAGAAAGATGCCTGTACGGATATACTCATAATGGAGTAACTATTACAGGTAATCACTATTTCTATCTTAACTATTGCCCGATTGACAGATCTGTTGATCAGGAATTACCAGATGGTACAATTATAGCTCGAAGAGAGCGTACATTCCCAGCATTTTACGATGGAGATTGGAAGTACTTTACTGCAATAGACAATTGTAGAAAAGAGAATAAACATATGACGGTATTAAAAGCACGTCGTAAGGGCTATTCTTACAAAGCTGCTGCAATGCTTGCTAGAAACTATTTTCATTTACGTAATAGTAAGAATTATGTATTTGCAGGGCAGAAAGAATACTTGATTGGGGACGGTCTACTATCTAAGGCTTGGGATATTCTATCATTTGTAGATGACAATACCGCATGGACACAACCTAGACTTAGAGATAGGGAGATGCACAAACAATCTGGATATAAGAAGAATGTTAACGGAGCGTTGGTAGAAATGGGGATGAAGTCACAGATTATAGGAGTATCTCTTAAAGATGACCCGGATAAAGTAAGGGGTAAGGCAGGTGAGCTTATATTCTTTGAGGAGGCAGGATCATTTCCAGGATTATTAAAAGCATGGGAGGTTGCTATGCCTACAATGCGTCAAGGTAGTAAGACTCTAGGTACAATGGTAGCATTTGGTACAGGTGGTACACAAGGAGCGGACTTTGCAGGGATGGAAGAGATATTTTATAATCCTGAGTCCTACGATTGCTTAGCTTTTGAGAATATATGGGATGATGGAGCGCTAGGATCTGTATGTGGACACTTTGTTCCTATATACGAAAACTTAGAAGGGTTTATAGATGATGATGGTAACTCTATAGTAGAAGAAGCTAAAGAATTTGAAGAGGGTAATAGAAATAAAAAGAAAGGTACTAACGATCCAAAAGCATATGATCAATACATAGCTGAGCATCCTACATGTCCTGCTGAAGCTACACTACAAGTAGCAGGTAACCTGTTTGACATAGCATCTTTACAAGAACAATACAATAAAGTAAAAGCTAACAAGCTACATGCAATAGGTACAGCAGGATCTTTGTATTATGGTGAAAGTAATCATATAAAATTTAGACCTGATGGGGATGCAAGACCTATTATGAGATACCCACACCGTAAAGAAGATAATTTAGAAGGGGCAGTAGTTGTATATGAAGGTCCTTTTAAAAATCAACAGAATCAGACGCCTCATAACATGTATGTATTATGTCATGACCCCTATGGACAGAATCAATCTGCAGATGCTAGCTCGTTAGGAGCTGCGTATGTAATAAAACGTATGAATAATATATCTAAGCCTGATGATATGATAGTAGCTAGTTATGTAGGCAGGCCGCACTCTCAAGACGAATATAATAGAAATCTATTTATGTTATCAGATTATTATAATGCTAAGATAGGATTTGAGAATGACCGTGGTGCTGTAATACAATACGCAAGACAGCACAGAAAGTTACACAGATTACAAGAGGAGTTTGAGATGCTGGATAAAAAAGATTTACGTTCTAAAAATGTAAAGAGACAGTATGGTATGCATACAACAGAAGCTCGTAAAAGACAAGGCGAGTTATATATACGAGATTGGTTAAATTCAGTTAGATCTGTAGATGAGGATGGTAAAACTACACTTAATCTACACAAGATATATGACATGGCATTACTTCAAGAGCTTATAAAGTTTAATCATAAGGGTAACTTTGACCGCGTAATGGCACTTATGATAGGTATGTATCACACGCGCGAGCTTTATAATGCAGAGGTAAAAGAAATACTAGAAGATAATTCTACCAACGATTGGTTTGATCAGAACTATCGCTAGTGTTATATATGTAAAGAAATGTGTAAAAACTATACACATAATAAAAAATCAGATAAAAAAACTTAATTTTGCATACATATGTATTTAGGGGGAGACAAAATACCGCAGCAAAAGCTGCCTTTATCAAAGAAAAATAAGAAGTGGAGAGAAAGCTGTGTAGAAGCCTACATAGATCTTTCTAATCAAGGGGTCAACCAAAGAAAGGATGACCTTAAACGCTTATATGATTACTACAACGGTGTAATTTATGAGGATGACTATCGTTACGTTACACATCCTTACGGCAAGAGCCGTAACAATTTTCCCTCTAAAATGCGTAACTATCCTATTATCAAACCTATCATTGATCTCCTCTTGGGTGAAAAGTCTAAACGACCTCTGAATTACACCGTTACCGTACAGAATGGGGATGCAGTTAGTCAAAAAGAGCAAGCAAAGCAAGAAGCTATCTATCAGAATGTTCAGATGCAGTTCTTACAGGCTCTTAAACAAACTAACCCAGAACTATTACAACAGATAGAAACCCCAGAGGATATACCTCTCCCAAAACAAATAGCAGATCAGTTTGAAAACAGTTATGTGGATAACAGAGCTATTAAGGGACAACATGCTTTAACATACATTATGCAATCTGAAGAAGTGTATGATAAACTACAAAAAGCATGGTTTCATTTCCTAGTATCAGGAGAAGTATACACGCACAGAGGTGTTAGAAACAAAGAGCCTTTTTATGATATTCTAAATCCTATTGATGTAGACTATGATAAAGATCCAGACATAGAGTTTGTAGAAGATGGGGACTGGGCTTTAGTTAGGAAATATGTACATGCATCTACAGTAATAGATTCTTTTTATGAGTCATTAACTGAAGAACAAGTCTTAGAATTAGAGGAGCCTAGACAATCAGATCCAGAATCTTACTTATTATACAGACAATCTCGTGCAGGCTCTGATCCAAATACATACAGAAACAGACTAATAGAAGTTGTAAGTGTATATTGGAAGTCAAGAAAAAGAGTAGGCTTTTTAGAATACATGGACCCAGAGACAGGATCTATAGAAGAGATGGAGGTTGATGAAACCTTTAGATTGCCTAAAGAAATGAAAGAGCAAGGTGCTAAAGTAACTTATCTTTGGGTTAACGAGGTATGGGAAGGTACTAGAATTGATGGTAGAATGTATGTTAACATTAATCCTGTAGCTAACCAAAGATTATCTTTAGACAATGTTTCTACATGTAAACTCCCTATAAACGGTAGAAAGTATTCTGATATAAACGCTGACAATATCTCTTTAGTATCTCTTGGTATACCTTACCAGTTAAATTACAACATTTACAAGTACAGATTAGAGCTAGCTATAGCAAGAAGTAAAGATATTATAGCTCAATTTGACATTAACCTTATTCCTAAGAAGTGGGATATGGACAAGTTTATGTATTATGTAGAAGGTACAGGTATTGCTTGGGTAGATTACAACAAAGAAGGAATACAACTCAACCCACAGCATCAATCCGTACTGGATATGTCTATTAAAACAATTGGTCAATATGTAACTTTATTAGAATCTATATTGAACGAATGGGAAAAGCTATCTGGTGTATCTAGACAAAGACAAGGTACTATTGGAGCATATGAAGGTAAAGCAAGCTCACAACAAGCTATATTACAATCATCACACATTACAGAAGATTTATTTAGAAAGTTTGGTCGACTAGAGCAAAGAGATTTACAAGCACTTGTTGATTATTCTAAAGAAGCATGGCTTACAGGTAAACAAGGAATGTTTGTTATGCCTGATGGTACTACAGACTTTTTAGATTTAGATAGCATGCAGCACATGGAGTCTAACTATGGTATCTTTGTATCTGACTCAGGTAAAGACGTTGAAAGGTTAGATCAGATGAAACAACTTGCACAGGCTATGATGCAGAATGGTTCTAAAGGATCTACAATTGCAGAAGTGTTAGAATCAGAAAGCTTTACTCAAATAAAAGGTAAATTAAAAGCTGCAGAAAAAGCACAAGAAGAATTAGAACGAGCTCAACAGCAAGCTGAACAGCAACAAGCTCAACAGCAAATGGAGATGCAGCAAGCAGAAATGGAAAGAGCTTCTATTGATAAAGAGAAGGATAGACAGTTAGACATTGAAGTAGCATTGATTAATGCAGAAGCTAGAAAGAATCCAGAGTTAGATAGCTTTAACATGCAGAAGTTAATGCAAGACTTTGAAAACAAACAACGTGAGTTAGATATTAGGGAGAAAGAGCTTGGTGCTAAAATGGAAAGTGATAGCGAAAAAAATCAAATAGCTAGAGAAGGCAATGCTGAATAATCAAATGCGTAGAGAAATATTAGATACTGCTAGGGCTACTGGATTTGAAGGTAGCATATTAGACTTGTATCAAATGGCTAACCAAGGTGCTAATGTACCAGAGATGTTACAAGCAGAAGCACAGGCTAAGCAACAGAATATGTTAGTTGCGCAAACTCCACAAGAACAACAAGTAGGTTTACGTGAACAGCATGCTATGGGTAATACAGGTGCTAGTATGGCTTTTCCAGATGTAGCTCCTAATACATCATTTAATACTGAAGGCATGAAAGTCCCAATCAATATCTCTAAGATGGATGAGCAAGGACACTTAGTACAATCATATCAGAATGTACCTCCAGGTATTAAGGATCTACCAACAGGACCAAAGCGTGGTACAGTTATAGAGACGCCAGCTTATCAAGGTGGAGGTTTTAAAGATCTACCTTTAAATGTAAGTGATGTACAGCAGATAGCAACAGGTAAAAACATACCAGAAAATAAAAAGACTGCAATGGATAAATTTGAAGATATTTATTCCTTAGGTGCAGCTGATTCAGGCAGACCTATGAAAACCACTGTTGATTATTTAAAAAGGGTAATTGAAAAACCAGCCTATTATAAAGGAATGGTTAAAGCAGCTAGAGATGCAGCTAAGGGTGATGAGTTTGCTAAAAAAGTTTTAAGAAGATTTTATGGAAGGGAAAAAGAAAAAGTAAAGGAAGTGGTAAGAGAAGGTAAGAGATTTGGTAAAGATATTTACAAAGTTTTAAAACCTTTTGCAAAATCAGCAGGATCTTTTACAACAGTATTACCAGTAGATGTGTCTAAGGATGCTAGCGATATGCCAGCTTTATATGGAACAGGTGCAGCAGGAGATCCATACGCTCCTAAAATTAACTATAATAAAGTATACCAAAGAGGCGGCTATGTAGCCAAATATATAAGATAAGTGATATATAGTAAAGACATATCTAAAAACATATGCATGTGTACCAAGACATGTATATTTAACTATTTTTGTAAAAACTAATTATATAGATTATGAACCCAGAAGAAGAAAACATTGGATTAGATGACATCTCGTTTGACGATGTTATTAGTGGCGGGTCAGAAAGCACAGAGGTTGCAGAAGACTTAGCAATAGACAAACCAGAAGCAACTGACGAAGAGTTAGATGCGGATGCAGAAGGATTAGCAGAATCTGAAAAAGTAGAAGAAGAGGAACTAGAGGAAGAAGACTTTGAAGAGGATGAAGAGGATGACTACGAAGAAGAAGAGGAAGAAGATGAAGATCGAGAGCCTGTAGAATCTACAGTAGTCGCAGAGATCTTAGACAAATTGGGATATGAAACTGAAGAAGAGTATGATGATACTCCTGAAGGTTTGTTAGCAATGACTCAAGATATAGGAAAGCAAATGGCAGAAGATCAATTAGATCAATTGTTTGAAAACTTTCCTCTTGTTAAAAACCATTTAGAATACGTTTTGAATGGGGGAGAGTCAACAGAGTTTATGAAAGCTTATGATCCTCAACTAGATTACAACCAGATAGAGTTGGTTGAAGATGATACAAGAAGTCAAAAGGGCGTATTGGCAGATTATTTTGCAACAAAAGGCCATGATAACGAATTTATTAATGAGTTATTGACTGATTACGAAGATACTGGTAAATTATACCAGAAAGCTGAAGCTGCTAGAAGAGCATTAGGTAAAATGCAAGAACAATCTAGACAGCAATTAGTTGCTTCTCAAAAAGAGCAGAAAGAGCAACAAGAAATTCAGCAACAAGAGTTTTGGAATGGTGTGTATGAGACTATTGAAAATAACAATGAGTTCGCAGGTATCACAGTTCCAAATAGAGAGAAGTCAAAGTTTTTTGACTATATCTCGACACCTGTGACTAAAGATGGTCGCACACAGCGAGATTTAGATCATGCTGAAGCAGAGATGGAAACTAAACTTGCAATTGATTATTTGATGTACAAGGGTTTTGATTTACAAAAACTTGTAGAAAAGAAAGCTAGAACATCAAATGCAAAATCATTGAAAGAAAGAATTTCTAGAAATGAAGAAAGAGTTAAAAGCGCACGAGGACGTCAAAGACGTAAGAGTAAGCAAGTAGACTTGGATGATTTAGATCTTAACTTTTAATTAAAAATGGCAATTTTAAAATGCAACTTAACTTTATAAAAATTAGATAATTATGCCACAATTGAATGGAACGAACATTAGCGTTCAAAAGACGTTTTATAATGATTCGCAGATGACAGACATGAACAGTCTGGCAAATGCATTATTGTCTAAGCCAACTGAACTTTCTCCGATTATCACGCATCTAGCGGGTAAAGATGATAAAAGATTCCCACTATCTTTCTTAACAGAAGGAGCTGGTAATGTTCAATCAATCGACCGTTTAGAGTATGAATATCGTGTGGCTACCCACAAATTGAGAACACGTCCAGTGGCTGTGACAAATGCAGGAGCAAATTTAGGACAGGGAGGATCAACTTTCACGTTAGTATTCCCTGACAAACGATTTATATTTCCTTATGTATTAGTAAACTCAAAAGGTGAGCTAGCACGTATCATGCAAGAGCCTAAGCCTTATGTAGGTGGTTCTGGTTGGGAGTATACATTACAATTAGTAAACCCAGCAGCAGCTACAGTATTAACTTCAGGTTTTACTGCAGGTGATCTTTGGGCTCAATTGTATGCACCAGTAGGTGTTGACTTCTCTAGAGGTAACGCTTCTAACTGGCAAGCTCCAGGAAAAGTTCGTAACAAAATCACAACAGTACGTAAATCTTACCACATGTCAGGACATGCAAAAGATTTCGTTGCAGAATTCTCTTTACCTACTAAAGGTGGTGGTTCTACAAAACTTTGGATGGATTACGAAGAGTACCAACACATGCTTGACTTCAAAGAAGAGTGTGAAATGTACTACTGGTACGGACAAAAAACTTATGATGCAAACGGTAACACGTTTATGAAAGATGAGAATGGACAGCCTGTTATTGTAGGTCCTGGTTTATTCGAGCAAATCGTAAACACTGATACTTACTCAACTATGACTGAGTCTAAGTTGAAAAACATCATTGGTGATTTATTCTACCAAATGACAGACGCTAACCAGAAGCAAATTACTTTGTATACTGGTACTGGTGGCGCAAGAGAGTTTGATGAAGCTCTTAAATCACACTTTGCAGGTAACTCCTTCAAAGTAGGTGGTGAAAACAGATTCATCACAGGTAGCGGACGTAACTTAGGATTGACTGGTTACTTCACTACATACGAGCACGTAGATGGTCATGTAATCAATGTGGTAAAATTACCATTATTTGATCACGGTCCAGTTGCACAAGCTCGTGGAAAGCACCCTGTTACTGGTTACTCTTTAGAGTCTTACCGTATGGTATTTGTTGACCAGTCTAACTATGACGGACAAGCTAATCTTACAATGATCTCTAAGAAAGGTCGTGAGATGATGCGTTGGTGTGTTGCTGGCTCTGTAGTTCCTAGAGGTTTCTCTGGCTCAGATGCAAGAGCATCAGACGTTGACGGTGCGAGCGTACACATGTTGAAAACAGCGGGTATCTGCTTACGTAGATTTGATACTTCGTTGGACATTCAGTGTATAGCTTCTTAAATTTGGCGTGCATTCGCAAGTCTATATATTGGTTTTTGGTTAAGGTCGTGGGGGGTAAAACCCCCACATCCTTACTTTAAATATTGGAGAGTTATACTTTACATCCACTAATTAACACTTTAAAAGTACTGTATTATGAGTAAAAAAGTTTATTTAAGGGCTAAGCCGATTAACAATCACTTACCTAAAGAAATTAACGCAAGCGCTGTTAGGAAACTAAGTAGCGTATATGTCAACAGACAACCACTTAAACCTTTTAGTCCAGACGACGAAAAGAAATACTTGGACGGAATGTTAGACGTAGATCCCGCTCACATGGAGTGGCCAAAACACACTAAAAAATTCTGGGCAGAATTTACTGTCGCAGTAGGCTTTGAAGGTGTAGAACTAGAAGTAGGAAAGACAGAAGATGGAAATCCTATTGATATTACTGATTATCTTAAATACCATTTTGCATTGAAACATCCACATGTAGCACTATCAGAAGAAGAAATGCTTGGGAATACCCAAAAGCGTTTTTACATTCACGACATTGCTAAGAAGGATATGAAACGTAACAATGATATTCAAGTCAAAAAAGATGCAGATAAAGCATTTATCAAAGTATCTAATGACGAGAAGCAGATGAGAAGAGTGTTCAGACTAGTAGGTAGTATGAATCCTGATACGTTGACAAGAGAGCAAGTTGAAAACATGCTTTACGACATTAAGGAGAAATCGCCTAAGAAGTTTATCAAAGTATGTGAAGATAAGCACTTAGAATTAAAAGCAGAAATTGAAACAATGGTTACTGCAGGCGTTCTAAGAAAGATAGGTAACCAAGTTATCTTTATCGACGAAGTACTAGGAGAAACTATGGATGACACAGTTATACACTTGAATGACAAAAAGAACTCAGGTAAATTAACAATTTTAAGAGCAAAACTTAAACAACTAGCATCTTAATGAATGTAACTGAAATGCATATAGCTGTACAGCAAGGAGTGGATAAGATTAATTCACTCCAAGCTGACAGTTTGCTATCCGAAGAGATAGACATTGAACTAAATAAAAATATGTACAGGTTTATCAATACCAAGTACGGTAGAAATAACATCTACAGAAAAGGTTTTGAAGAATCTCAAAAAAGAATAGATGACTTACGTACGCTCGTGCGTGAGTATGAAGCTCCAGTATCATTTAAGGAGCAATTAAAAACAAAAATATTTGTTGACACTTTCCAACTACCAGGAGATTATATGTATTTGGTAAATCAACAATCAAGACTGTGGATAGATAATTGTAGGCCTATAACCTACTCACTGGTCAATCCCCCAGCTCAATACTATTTTGTACTAAGTTTAAATAACTTTGTTACAAATAATGCAACTAATAATTCTTCTGCATTTGTAAATGGTATTGATATGGTAGCAGATGTTACAGGAGTTGATCCTACATCAGCATCAATATGGAATCCTTCAGCTGCATTAATAGCAGGAGGATGGACACCAGAAAGCTATCCTTCAAACATAGAAGCAGTCAAACAAGATATTATAGATAATTCTGGAATAGGATTTGACATTTATTGGGAAGAGTATGAAACTCTAAATTACCCAGGAAGTTTTATAGTAGTAGTAGATATTGAATCATACCCTTGGATAAGTTATGATGGTTCACTAGGAGAAAGAACATTTGCTGTTGGAATACCAGCTGCAGGTGAAACAGCTCCAGCGCCGCAAGGATTAGAGTTTATGGATACTACTTACGCAGAACGAAGAGAACCAGTTTCTTTTTCAGCTAACATAACTGAAGGAAATAGATTCTCACAACAAGACGACATATTTACGCTTTTAAGTGACCCGTTTAATACTACAAAATACACTTCTCCATTAACAACAATGAGAGGTAACTCTATAGATATATACACTAGTGATATATTTATAATAGACACTGTAAAAATAACGTACATCAGAAAGCCAGGCGAAATATCCTTATCTTTGGGGATTGACTGTGAGTTACCAGAGCATACACATGAAGAAATTGTAGCTATGACGGTAAGCAGTATATTAGAAGCCATAAGTGATCCTAGATACAAATCTGCGATCATGGAGGTAACAAAGAATGAATAATTATTAATAGCGGCATAGCCGCATAAATTTTACAAAAATGGCAAGACATTTGTTAATTGGAGACGGTACAGCTGCGGCTTATACTAACGGTCTCTTAGCTGACGGATCTGTTGATATTCAAAAACTATCTTCTGATGGACCTACTTCATTAGTTGCTGGTGATACTATCGCAGACTCTGATCAAATTAGAATTGTACAAGGTGGCCCTTCAGGGATCGATGTAAATATTGTATCTCCTTGGATCTACGGTAGAGATATTGTTGCATGGGGCGGACAGTCTGGTGTTGCACAAACTGCAGAGGTAATGAGAATTACTTTAGCTACTAACGCAAGTGCTGCGGGTACACATTCTTTCAAAATTATTAATCTTACTAATGGCGCTGAGCCATTTGAGATCAAAAACTACGAGTATACTGTAGCAAGTGGTGCTACTCCAACAACTCAAGGAGCAGCTCTTAAAGCAGCTATTGATGCGGATTTACCTTACTGGGTAAACGGAGCAGTTACTGACAACGGTAACGGTACTGTAGACATTACTGGTTTCAAAAAAGGTGAAGTAAGAGTTGATGGTCAAACTCAAGAAGAGTTAGTACACATGGACGCAGCTTTTGATAACACAGAAGGTGGAGCAACTACTATGGCTGTTTCTTACCAAACTGCAGGATCAAGAGGATTTGGTGATGGTTTCTACGTGAAAGATATGGAAGAAGAATTAAGAGGTGTGAACTACGGTTTCTACAACAGAGTAGAATTACCTAACACTCCAGCTCAAAGTACTGTTACAAGTACTGCATATGATATGTATCACATTGTAGCTACTAAAGACGGATCTTCTCACTCTCAAATTCACGGAGTAGATAACTTAATTGAAATTTACATTGCTTTACCAGCAGGTGATGCTGATAACGTTGCGTTTGAAGCTGCTGCTAATGGGTACTTAGCTAGTGTAAACTTTGCACCAGTTAACTTATAATATTAATTTTTAAAACTTAGAAAAGATGAGTAAATTAGGAAAAGTTTATACAGCAAGTTTTCAAACTGGAGATGTTACTTCTGCAGGAGATTATCCTTCAGGCGGTAGTGGTGTTTTCTTACCAGAAGGCGCATTAGTTGTAAAAGCATACATTAGCGAGCAAACTGCATTAGCTGGTGGAACAAACGTTAAAATCGTATCAGGTTCTACAGATTTAATGAGCGCTTTAGCTACAGGATCTATTGCAGATTTTAATGATGTTACTTTAACAGCTAACAAGATGACAGCTGCCGGTGAGTTAAAACTAACTACAACTGGTACTTATTCAGCAGGTGCAGCTACGGTTCACGTAGTATACTTGATGGAATCAGCTGAGTAATTTCAGTATTAAACACAAGACTCACAGGGGACTAGTTTCCCCTGTAGGTCTTTTTTTATAAAATATAAACAACATGGCATTAAACGTATCCCTAACTGCTGATTGTAAAAAAGCAGTAATAACAGTATCAGGAGCAGCTGCAAATCCTCAACATTCCATAAAGATTTCACTAGGAGATTTTAACTATGAGTATAATTTTCCAGGAGGAAGTACTAACACTAGAGTTGTAAACTTAGCGACTCAGCTGGCAAACTCAGCAACTGGGTATGGAGGAATACTGACTGTAACGCATTTAGAAGCAGGAGTAGAAGTATCTGCTAGCGCACTTTTAGTAAGCTGTGACATTTTATGTTGTTTAGCCAAGAAAATGGAAGACTTGCTTGATTGTAATTGTGAGTGCATGAAATGCTCTGACGATTTAGTATCAGCACAAAAAATATTTTTATTATTAAAAACAGCAGAAGCTGAGTTAGCTACCGCATCAGGAACACTACTTGAAAGGAATGCGGTAATAGCTAATGCGGAAAAGAAGTATAACAAGGCTGCTGAAATGTGTAGCGGCCACTGTGGATGTAACTGCTAATGGCAAAAGGACTATCGTATTTAAGTATAAAGTGTCTTAGAGATTCTACAGGCGCACTATATGTTATAGCAACGGGAAGTTTAACAGACCCTGTTGTACAATTATCAATAGATGGGGAAGATACAAAGTATAATTTAATTAGGCTTAGTTCTGGACACACTCAACTTATATCAAGATTAGTTTCTAATCCCTCAACTTTAAGATACAAAGTAAAATTTCAGTCTGGAAGATCTGAAGAGAGAACATTATCAGTTCCATCAAACAAACAAAAACTTGCAGTTCCTTTTGATTCTTTAACTTCTAGTTTTAGTGAGACTAAAGATGTAAATAGTCAAACTTTTAGTTTTAATGATAGTCTACAGTACCCAGAAGGTAAAGGACAAAAACAAACCGTAGTATATCCAGCTTCTAGTTCTGAGAAATTAGATACAAGTAGTAAAACAGATTTTTACTATACCTCTGATGGTACATTTGCATACGTAGCATCAAATGATTTACAAAATCAATTTTTAAACAACTTACAATATGAACCTTCAGGAACTACTTCACAATCTGTAGGTAGATTTCCAGGAGGAACTAAAAATGAATATTTAAGTATTATTTCTTCGTCTGTTACAGATGTTAATACAGCAGCTATAGAAGGACCTGTAGTATTTGGTGAGGTAGTTGCATTTGATTTGCCTGATATACCACCTCCAGGAGGAGAAGCTCCTTTAAGCGTGTGTACAAGTCCTACTGCAGAAAATTACTGGTTAAGAGGGTGTACAGACGAAACACTGCCTTGTGTGGACTCAGGTGTAGCACATGCATCAGATTGTGATAGTACTCTGCTTACTGCTGCAGTAATAAATGAGTATGCTGGTAATTATATAGATGGAGGATGTTGTATAGAATGCAATAATGATCTTGTCTATACTTTTACTAATATTGGAGATGCAGCACAGGATACTGCAAATGGATCAGTAACACTTACCGTTACAAGTTTAAGCGGGGCGGCTACAGGAGATATAGAATATAATTTATTAGGAACTCCAGATAATCCTGATTTAAGTTTTAGTACAATAAATGTAGATTTAACTGGTCAGGCTCTTCCGTATACTATTACTTATACCACTTTATTTCCAGGAGTATATGCAATAAAAGTAGACTCTGGAAATAATTGTATTGATGCTTATAACTTTACTATTCTTGAGAAAGATGATAGTGCTCCAGATACTACTTATGCTTGTACTGATGCTACTGCAGTAAACTATGACTCAGGAGCAGGATTAACAAATGTAGACGAGCTTTGCGTATTCTGTGATGCAGTTACAGGTAATTTTGTAGCAGGGGGAGAAAACGGCTTTACTGCACCATTTCCAGATGTTTTATCTTATGTAGATCCTACTAGTGCTACTAGTTCTCCAACAGGAACTAGTTTTACAGATGGTATTATAAATTTTGGAGGAGAAGCAGCAGAATGGAGCCTTTGGAATAACGATGGTGTTGGTGTATGGAATTTAGGAGAAGATGGATTCTTTCAGTTTGTTCTAGCAAATAATCTTAATAGCACTGAGGCTTTACCTTTTGTACATAAGTTGTATAAACTTAATATTACTGATGAGGAGTATATAACTTTAGTTGGTGCGGCACTATTAAATGGTACTAGTACAAAAGATATTGTAGTAAATAATTCTACTTTAATAGCAACTCAAACAGGTAATGGTAATCAATCTCATTCATTTACAGATCTAGCAGCAGGAAGATATGTAGTTATTACACAATATAACAATGACGGCACTTTAGATGGAGATGATGAAATTGAACAATGTTACAGTATTCTCGGCCTAACAGCCCCTATAAATCTTGGACAAACAGGATGTACTGACCCTAATGCGCTTAATTACAACTCCGATGCTACTACAGATGATGGTTCTTGTAACTATGAAAGTGTAACTGATGATAGAGAATGTGGGCAAATAAATCTTTCGATTAAAAGTCATTGTTTTACAAATCAAGGAGGATGGCTATATGTTGATTTAATAAACAATTCTGATCCAGAGTTAATACAAGCTTGGCAAACTCAAGCTGCTACTAATCAATTTAGTCAAGGGCCTTTAGCTGGAATTCCTGGGTGTGGATCAGCGTTTGGAAATTATAATATGTCATTTAGTCAATACGTCATTGGAGAGGTATTTTGCATGGACCAAACAAATAATGGTGCTTTATGGACAGATAATGCAGTGATTCAACCTGAAGGATTTGCGCCTCTTCCTGCAGAATGTGTAAATGAGTATGCGTATAACCCTCCTACAACTAGTACATTTTATCCTTATGAAAGTGGGGATCTTTTTGAATTTACTGATTCTAATGGAAATGCTTTAGGACAATATGGTAATCAAGGAGGACAAGACTTAGATGTATATAGAGTAAACTTTACTGTAACCTTTGCAGATGGATCTACTCAAAGTTATGAAGAAGGTTTAAATAGTCTTTATATAGGAGCTGGTGCTAACAACCCAGATTCTCCTGAAGGAACATTTCTTGGGGCTCCTATTCAATGTAATGGTGTTGACCCTGTTAGTTTTAATTATTATTATAACTGGGGTAGTTGGGATTCTTTTGAGTATCTGTATCAAAGTCCAGAGATTCCTATAACTGATGTAGTATTAGATTGCTGCGAGACTCCTGCATTTCCTGAATGTACAGATCCAACAGCAACTAATTATTGCTGTCCAGCAGGAACTGAAGGAGTTATAACTGACAATACTCTTTGCGAGTATGATGAGGAACCACAAGAAATACCTGGATGTACTAATCCTAACTCTCCTAACTTTAACCCTCTTGCTACAATTAATGATGGAAGTTGCATATCTCAACCGCCTCCAGTAGGTTCTTGGTTTTGCTCAAATGCAGCATCAGGAGAATGCGAGTTTATAGAGGGTAATCAAGATGGATGGGCAACACAACAAATGTGTGAATCAAAATGTGCTGAGGTTGAAGAGCCGGACGATTGTTTAGAGTTAAGCAATTGGGTTAATACTAACAGTGGTGGTATGAACGCTACTACTACAGACGCTACGGGTGTATACAATGAAACTGCAGGATTCTGTGACGTTGGTGAAGGAGGATCAATAATAATTAATATTCCTAGCACTGCTGATCTTAACATAGTAAACCCTAACGGAGTTTTGTTTGTTGTTCAAATTAATCAAGCTAATAACGCTGGATTTTTTACTTCATACGCTAATTATTATGAAAATGGTCAAACACCATTTGGCAGTGCCACTGCTGGTCCAGACAATGTTGTTTTAACAGGAGACCCAGCTGAGTTTCTTTCTTTATCAGATTATCAAGGAGGAACGTATACATTTAATAATGTGCCTGATGGATGTTGGAACTATTCTCTTACATTTTACTCCGATGTTATATCTACATCATATGGAATATTACCTGCAAATCCTGGCACGTATTGTGAAGGATTTAGTAATACTGTTTGTATAGACTACACTTGTGATACTCCAGGGGGAGGAGAGATTATAATCGGATGTACTGACCCAGAGGCAGAAAATTATAATCCTGATGCTGAGGTAGATGATGGCACATGTAATTACCCTTGTGATCCTTGTGAGGGAGAATGTTTATGTCTTGATGGTACTTATAACTCAGAGTGCTGTACACCTGATCCTCAAAGTGGTTGTACGGATTCATTAGCAAATAATTATAATCCTAATGCAACTTTAGATGATGGTTCATGTGATTATGATATAGTGGGATGTACTGGACCATGCTGTGATGGAGGCTGTGAAGGTGGCGAAGGTGGCGGAGATGTTGACGATGGTACAGATAGTGTTATACCAGGATGTACTCCTCAAAACATGGACAGTCTTTTAAATTACAATGAAGAGTGTATAGCTACTTCTGGTAATAGATTCTACACAAAACTTTTAACAGGCTTGGGAGACGATTGTTCAACAATGGAAGCTTGGAAAATGATTATCATACAAGAAATCTTAAATAGAAAAGGATTGCCTTGTATATACAACTGTTCAGACGAAAGTACTATACAGATAGGAGCAGCTACAAATGATTGCGCAGCAAGATGGGAAGACGAAGGCTCCATATATTGGAATCCTACAGACGCAGTAGGTTTTGGATTAGGAACAATTGTAAAAAGAGCAAATGGAGGACTAGGCGGAGTTATATACATAGCGGTATCTACTAGCGGTCTAACTATAGATCCTTTTTCTTCAGACTCAAACAGCGGTTGGAAGAAATGCGTTACTATAAAAGCTCCTACAGATAATTCGGATTATTTAGAAAAATTTGTTAGCTTTGCTAAAAGCTACTGTAGAGACTGCGGAATACCTCCGTATACTCAAGAAACAGAAACTGATGACTCACAAGTGAGTGTAGAGGTTACAAGCGGATTTACTGTAGGAGGATCACCAGTTACTAATGACGGGGTTTCATATGAACCTCCACAATAAATAAAATATAAAATGGCAGAAATAACATCACTCAGCAGTTTAGCAAAAACAAGCGTAGCATCTACGGATTTTTTATTAGTAGCAAATTCAGCTACTAAGGCTGCTAAAAAGTTTCAACTAGCATCACTGTTTCCAGCAGTGTCTACTTCAGGTAGTAGTTCAGAAACAATATACACTAGTTCAACATTAACAAATAAGAATCAAATTGTATTCAAAGGTATTAAGTCTGGAGATACAGGTTTGTTAACAGTAGGTACTAGTTCAGGAAATATAGAATTAACTGTATTAGAAGCAGGAATTGATTTAAGTCTTTGTGACAACAGCACTGCAGGCTTTTTAACTTCAATGGATTTTACAGGAGCAGTTACAGGAACTGTAGCAGTAACTAACGGTGGTACAGGGTTATCTACTATAGGTAAAGGAGCTTTGCTATATGCAAGTGCAGACGACGCAATATCTGCTACTGCTGCTATGTCTACAAATGGACAATTACTTATTGGTAACACAACTAATGGGTATCCATCAGTAGCAACTCTTACAGCTGGTAGTAATGTAACTATAACTAATGGTGCAGGATCTATTTCTATAGCAGCTAGTCTTCAAACGCTAGCAGCTAATCTAGATACAGCAACTTATAATATTGATTTAGCTACTAACTATATTAGTGATGACGGATCTGATAGAGGTATATATGTACACACTAACGGTAAAGTAATAATAAACGATACAGGATCTACACTTACAACAAGTCATGCCGCAGCACAATTAAATTTACAAGGTAACAATGCTGAGGGTATTAGACTTGGTAATCAAGGATCTCCTTTAAATACTTACTACATCAGAGCTATAGATGGTACAAGCGGGAGCGCTGGTTCTAGACTAGAGCTTTATGCAGGTAGTGGAGAAGGAAACGGAGCAGGAGCTTCAGCAGCTATGCGCGCGGGAGCGGGTGCAGGTTCAGGTGCTGGAGGAGATGTTGTACTTGAGGGTGGAGATTCAGCTAGTGGTACACCAGGAGATGTAATATTAAATACGTACAATACTTCAGGAACAGGTTCTGCAGGACTTACTGTATCAGGGGGCGATAGTAGAGATACAACAATACATGCTAAACTGTTAGTACCAAATAATCCTATATATGCTAGAGAAGGAATTCGTAGTAAACAAGGAGCAGTTGTTACAATAGCAGATGATGCTACTGCAATTGCATCTGCTAAAGTAACTCCAGGAATTATAAAAATTACACCTACAGCTGACAGAACTAAAGCAACACCAAGCGCTTCTGATCTTATAACTGATTTAGGGTTAACAGCTGATAATGATTCATTTGACATGTTCTTTGTTAATGATGCTTCAGGTAGTCACGATCTTACTTTAAGTGCAGGTACAGGTGTAACACTTATAGGTAATGAAGTTATAAAACATAAAGATAATAACGATAATGCAGCACAGTCAGGTTCTGCAATGTATAGAATTAGAAGAAGCGGGTCTAGTACAGTAGATTGGATAAGACTCGCATAATATTAACCAATTAATTATATAGACAAAATGAAAAAAGTAAAAATGAAAAACGGAGAGTTTGTTAATTTATTTAATGGACTTAATGAAGTTAAATCTCTTCCAGGAGTTAAATTTGGATTAGCAGTTGCTAAGAATCTTAGAATTATTGAAGAAGAACTAAAAGATATAGAAACTTTTAGTCAGCCTCACGAAGACTTTGTAGAATTATCTAGAAAGTTTAATGAGCTTAAAGATTCAGGCGCAGATGAAAAGAAGCTAAAGAAACTTGAGAAGGATAACGATAAAATTATTAAAGCTCGTCAAAAGCAAATAGATGAGGTTAATAGTTTGTTGTCTGAGGAAGTAGAGATTCAATTACACGCTATTGCAGAAGATTCTTTACCAGAGACTCTTACTGGACAACAAATTATTAACATTGATAAAATTATTGAATAATGGCAACATTAACAGCAAAATTAACACTTTCTAGCAGCGGAGTATCTAGTGACTCTTTAAACTTAAACGTTTCTGATTCTCTAATAGTAACAAACCCTGCGGTAAGTTTAGCAAGACAAAGTATTTTACATACAGCTGCAACAAATATACTTACTGCTGCAGACAATACTTCTATAACATATGTGTATCTTAAGAACATAGATAGCACTAATATTATAACAGTAAAGATAGATGATGCTACTGCGTTTTTAGATTTAGGACCAAAAGAGTTTGTATTCTTACCAGTTAAGGGTGCAGTAGGACTAGAGGTTCAAGCTAACACGGCTGCTTGTATATTAGAATACGGATACTGGACAAAGGCGTAAAATGAAAATAAAGATATTTATATTTTTATTTTTAGCGTTTTGTGCAAATACATCTAACGCTCAGCTTAAGAAAGCTTTTAAGTTTTCTACTTTTTATGCTGCTGTAAATGGAGGAACATCTCTGGCTGACCAGGATGTTTTTTCTGTTGACGGAGGTATATTAAATACAGAAGTAGTTGAGACGCCTTATGACTACAACTTAGCATTAGGTATACGTAAGATACAAAGGTTTCAATACGAGGGCACTTCTCCATTTAAAGACGGAACAGAGTCTGCATATGGAGATGCTGCTAGCGTAGGTAGAGCGCCTTTTGAGTATTTGTTTGAAGTAGAGTACAAAAGACAAGAAGGTATAGAGTATTTTGACCAACAGCACTTTATAAGATATGTAAAGCCTGTATGGTTAGCAAAAGCAGAGTTTGTTAGAGACGGCTTTGCAGATATAGAATACTATGAGACTACACAAAGGTTTAGAATAAACTCTAAAAGCAAACTGTCTTTTAATATAGGTGCAGTACAACGTATAGCAGAGCCTTATGGCTACGATCCTTTAGAAGAATGGAGATTAGCTACAGGACACGTACACTATACATGCCTAGCTATAGAAGAAGGTTATAGTGTAGATGTATACGAATCTGAGTACAAAGATCCTGAAGGAGAAGTAGTAGCTACAAATCCTGAAGTATGGAACGAGGTAGTAATACCAAATGTACTTAGAGATTACGTACAAGAAAAAAGAGATGCTCTACCTAACCAGTGGCAGCATTCGTTAGTAGTAGGATTTGATTTCTACCACTACAAGAAAAACTTTTGGGTACACAGCTGGGGTAACTTAATGCCTTACCACTACGACCAAGGGTTAGAGTATTCTTATCACAACTTTAACAATGGTGAGCAGTGGTATGATTACTCAGGAGGATTAATATTTGGATATAAGATAAACAGAAACCTAGGAACATTTATAGAAGGAAAATATAATAAATACTGGAACAGAGAGTGGTACGACTTTAAGTTTGGAGTCAACTACATAATATTTTAAAAAATGGCAAAAGAATTAAGTGAAAACACAAGTTTTAACATTAGCATACAAACGTTAATAGGTATAGGATTTGCAATAACAACAGTAGTAGGCATGTGGTTTGCTCTACAAGCTGATATAGCAGAAGCTAAAGAATTACCTGCTCCTGCAGATCCAGAGATAACTCGTATGGAGTTTGATATGAAAGATCAGCTTGTACGTCAGACTATTATGACTACACAAGAAGATGTTAAAGAATTAAAAGAATCAATCAAAAGGATTGAGGATAAATTAGATAAAAGATAATGAAAGATCCAGTTTGGAAAATGCTTGCAGCTTATATAGTATTATTACTAATACTAGCTCTAGCTAATCCTGCTGCTGCACAAGTAAAAGCTGTGCATTTTAATGCTGGATTTAATGCTGCAAATGATGTAGAGTGGTTTTCAAAACTAAAAGAGTGTGATAGACAAACTCTTCTGATAGATGGTAATGATAACCAAACAAGATTTAAAATAGCAGTTGTTCCTACTATTATCATATTTGATGATGGAGAAGAAGTAAAACGCTTTCAAGCAGACCTTAGTTTTAAAATGGTTGCTACAAAGCAGGAAGTACAAGATTATATTGATGAACTAATAATGAGTAAGTTTTGATGAATAGGTTTACTAAATTTTTATACGCTTTTATAATGGTTATTGTTTTTACAATAGCTACAGCATTTGGACAGTGTCCTAACGGAACATATATAGATATTATAATTAACCCAGATCAGTATCCACAAGAGACATCTTGGGCTATACTAAATTCTGATTTAGATACTATAGTTACTGGAGGACCTTATACTGATATAATAGACTATTCACCTCAAGCCACGCAGCTTTGTATACCTAATGGAGACTACTACTTTGATATATATGATTCATACGGTGATGGTATGGAAGGTAGTTTATGGGGTGGGCAAGATGGTTCGTACTATTTGATAAGA
>BCSF01000012.1_pt1 | contig 93029 bp, 84 predicted proteins | sample 1016431 | NCBI WGS metagenome assembly BCSF01 (sample SAMD00045685;SAMD00045686;SAMD00045687;SAMD00045688;SAMD00045689;SAMD00045690;SAMD00045691;SAMD00045692;SAMD00045684;SAMD00045690;SAMD00045691;SAMD00045692;SAMD00045684;SAMD00045685;SAMD00045686;SAMD00045687;SAMD00045688;SAMD00045689, study... | reverse complement strand
CAACGGCGTTAGAGCACTCGTCAGATTCGTCCTTGGTGGCGGTAGAAGAGGTGGCAACCTGCCAGGCGGAGGTCGTCGTGGTGGACGTATGGGTGGAGCAATGCGCTTCCTCGGTGGCGCAGCGATCCTTGGTGGTTCTGCCTATGCCATCAGTCAGATGAACCAACCTGAGGAGATGGCGAAGGGCGGTCAACTTAAAAAAGCATCAGGAGGAGGTTGGATTAGTGGACCACAATCAGGATACAAGGTTTCCTTGGATGGAGGGAGATCAACCTCGTTCATCGGACATGGAACTGAGTATGTTGCTAGAAAGGCAAATGGGGGAGCTTTCGTCGTTCCTTTTAATACTCCTGGAACAAAAACACAACCCCATCTGACTCAGAAGAGGATTGGTGAAGCAAAGAGACTCGGATATAATCTACCTGGATTCTCTCAAGGTGGTGCATTTTTAGAAGAACTTAAAAAAAGAGACGGTACAAAAGGTGATAATGCTAATAAGAAAATCTACCTCCACTGGTCTGCTGGTGCTTTAAACGATACTGCACTTAATAAAAATCTAGGTTATCAAGCATACGTTAAAACTAACGGTGTGCATATGCATAACAAGTATGGTCAGACACCTCCTTATCATACTTACAACAAAAATGGTCCTAATGCTGCTGGTATTGGTATTGCTGGTGGTAATGGTATTACTAGAGAGAGGCAAGCAGCATGGACAAGTCCTCATGCCCCTCAAATGAATCAATACAAGAGGATGGCAAAGGAAGCAGCAGGTCTTGCTACAATCTGGGGATGGAAACCATCAGACATTACCGCTGCAAGAGTTAGAACACACTCCGAAGAATATAGAGATAATAAAGCAGCATACGCTGGTCACTTCCGTTGGGACTTAGAAAAGTTATTTGGACAAGATCCTCTTGGTAGTGGTCCTGGTAAAATCCGTAACATGATCAAACAAGAAATGGCTAAGTTTGGTCAGAAAAACTTGAATCAACCTGATGCTCATGATGATAGCACAATGCCTAAAAGTGGATGGAATCCTCTACTGGGTATTGCAGATGCTCTCACGGGCAATATGTTCAACTTTGATGGCGTACCAAAGACAGGTTCTTCTTCTGCAGGTAGTGCAACTAGAGATACTTCTAGCACAGAAACTCAAACTGCAGTAAAAGGAAAGGGATATGGATATGGAGCACTACTCGATCTAATCGGCAAAAGAGAATCTGATTCATCTGGTGGATATGATGCTGTTAACCAGATTGGTAAAGATGGTGGTCATAGCACTGGTAATGGATATTCGGGTCCTTTCAGTAGAATGTCTCAACATGGTGGTAAGAAACTTACGAGTCTTACTGTAAAGCAGGTTATGGATCTCCAATCTGGTTGGGCAGACCGTTCGGTGTCTGATGAAGAATGGATTAGAAGAGGTAAACTACATGCTGTAGGTAGATATCAGTTTATTGGTCCTACCTTAGCAAGTTTAGTATCACAGGGACATGCGAAACCTTCAGATAAATTCGATCAGTCTACACAAAACAAACTGGCAGTAGCACTTATCAAGCAAGTTGGAACTAATCCTAGCAGACTGAAAGGAACCTGGATTGGTCTTACCAAAGAAACAGATGCTGCTATTCGTGCTGCCGTTGGTAAAGGTGGAGATATTACTGGTGGTACTAATGGTGGTGGAATTAGTTCTAACGGCGGTACTAGCAGTTCTGGTAGTGGAACAACTACTAAGAAGAAAGTTACGCTTGCTGATATCATGGGTGGTGAATCTACTAGACCTGTACCAGTAGAAAACTATAAAACTGGCAATATAAATTCACATGGTGATGCTCGATCTATAATCGATGCGACTGAAGAGAGAAATCGAGCAAGACAAAGGGCAAATGAGAAGTCTTCCCAAATGGTTCAAGCGGCAATAGAAGCAGTTAGACTATCTAATACTAGTAATGAACAAATTATTATGCAGGCACAACAAGGTATTCAGCAAGCAATGCAAATGGGTAGTGGCAATAGTCAACCTCAGGTCATTCCAACAGGCGGTGGGAGAGGTGCTGTTAAGTCTGTTGTTTCCTCACTCGCGTCCTCTATTAATCCTCTGAGAGGTATCTTCAAATGACATTAGAAAGGCAGAACCCAGGTGACGTTAATATGTCAGTTTCTATCATCAAAGATGGTAAGAAACTGAAGAACGATGCTGGTGAGTATGAACTAAAAGAGTTTGTTAGAGGATTTGAAATATTTGAAAGCATTGGTTCTGCAACTCTAGAAGCGAAACTTATTATACAGGATACTGCAGGTCTTATCAATACTTTGACTGGTACAGAACTATTTGAAATCAGATTGATTGGATCTATTATTGATAGAACTTTTTATATGAGATCATATAGTATTGAATCTAGATCTAAGATCAATCAAGACTCTGAAACTTATATTGTCAACCTTGTATCAGATGAGTTTATCAAAAATGAGTGTGTGAATGTTTTTGGTAATAGCAGAGTAATTTTTAATAATAAAACAGAAACATCTCAAGTTGTTGATACCATTCTAACAGATAAAAGATTTTTACAGACTAGAAAGAACGTATATCTTGAAGAGACTCTGAACAAGCATGAGTTCATTATTCCTAACTGGAGACCATTCGATACAATCTATTGGATGACTGAGAGGTCTATCAGGAAAACAAAGACTGGTGGTGTATTGCAGAATGGATTTGCATTCTATGAAAATGCTCTCGGATATCATTACAAATCTCTTGACAAGATGATTGAAGATATTAGAGATATGTCTGAAACAAAGGAGACTAACTATACTTCAGGTCAAACTAGGTTATACACATATGGATATTCACCAAAGAGTGTTGAACAAACTCAAGCTACTGACCAGTTCAAGATCAGCACTATTACATTTCCTAATGAGAAGAACTTTTTGATGGGTCTTCGTCATGGTGCATGGTCTGGATTCAGTATTGGATTTGACCCTGCAACTATTTCATCTTCTAAGATGGGTGAAAGTACAGATATGTCAGTAGATGCACACCGTTATAAGATTAGTGAACTTTGGTCAAAGATGTCACATTTGAATACAGGGCAGGGTAATCCTATTGAAAAGATGGATACCTCTGTAAGGCAACTAATCGACTTTCCTAAGAGGGTTCGCTATACAATGTTACCGAACCAAATCTTTGATCCAAAGTATAAGAATCAACCTCAGAAAAACTATGAGGAACTAGTAGAACTTCAGGCATACCAATGGATGAGGATTGAAAGTCTAAAGAATGTAAAACTGCAGATCACTATCCCAGGCAACCTAGATTTGTATGTTGGGTCTGGTATTAATATTATCATGCCAACTACTCAAAAGAGTGGTGAGAAACCTAAGATTGACGAAAGATATAGTGGTCGTTACATGATCGCTAGCTTGACACATTCCACTACTGGCGCTAAGCTGGTTACAGAGCTCCTCCTGATGAAGGATTCGAGTGTCTGATAAATAATAATGTATTCGGAGGATACAATGGAAAGTATCGAACAACATATCGAGAAGGATAAGCAAATCCTTCAAGACCCAACCGTTTCCCCCCAGATGCGTCGTCACATTGAAGGCGAACTGCATGACCTGGAAGAGTATGTAGAGCATCACAAAACCGAAATTGAAGCAGGTGATCATCACGATCCAAGCTACCTAGAACTGTTTTGCGATCAAAATCCTTCTGAACCAGAGTGTTTGGTTTACGACGACTAACTTGACAAGGAGACAAAATCTCTTTAGAATAACCATGTGAGGGTTGAGAAAATATTATGGCTAAATTTGAAGACTACATCTTAGGTCATTGGGAAAACCGTCACCAGGCGCAATCAGATCCATGTAACTGGGTCTCTGTAGAGATTGTTTGGAAGCGTCATGAAGAGGGCTTTCAATCAATGAACTATAAGAGAGCAGAAGGACCTGATGCGCCATATCGCAAGAAGAATCACAAAATCGTTGAACTGTCTGATACAGAAGTAATAGTAGAAAACTATCATCTGGACTGGACAAGACACGAAGATTGTGATATGATATTCAGGTTCGACGGTCATGGTTGGCACGGTCAACTTGCTGGAGACAAATGCAGAGGTTATAGGGGAGACCGTGTAATCTCTGAAATACATGTCTATAAAGACAAACTACACACATGTGACCAGGGTAGAGACCTGGAAACTGAAGAACTTATGTGGGGCAGTACAGAACTGTATCGTTTCACTAGGAAGCCCGAATAGCTCAGCGGTAGAGCACCTCGTTTACACCGAGATTGTCGGCGGTTCGATCCCGTCTTCGGGCATTAGTCACTTATACTATGGAGACTTTAATGAAACTGCGTAACGTCATTATGGCAGGACTAATGTTTGGTATGGCACATGGAATGTCAGTCCAAGCAGGTGAAGATAAGATCACCAAAGGATACAATAGCATGGATGCCATGGGTTGTATGTTAGTGGGTGATTGTACTAAAGACGTTAATGAAGTATTCACCATTCTTGATATCTCTTCTAACTATGACAATACGGAAGAGTTTACACCACATGCACTTGAGTTCAACAATCTATTGATGTCACTCAATCAGATTGGTAGTAAAGTATATCTTGCTGATCAACGATACTTCCCAGTTGGTCACCGTGGGGTGTATCATACTGTAAGTAATAACTTCTATCTCAATAAGGATTATATGAATAGTCCTGCTACATTGATGCAAGTCATGAGGCATGAAGGATGGCACGCTGCACAAGATTGTATGGCAGGTACTATTGAGAATAGTTTGATTGCTATTATCAAACCTGAAGAAGAAGTGCCTATGGTTTGGCGTGTTCTAGCAGAACGCACCTATCCAAAATCTGCTGTACCTTGGGAAGCAGAAGCAGGTTGGGCAGGTCGTACTGAAGGTATGACACAAAAAGCACTAGAGGCATGTGCTGCTGGTGAAATGTGGAAAGTATATGAACCAACCCCTCTCACTCGCAAATGGTTGATGGAAGAGGGATATATCGATAAATAAAACGTAAGATTCAAGTGTCAACATGTCAATTGACGGTATTATTAATGAACCTACAGTAAACTTTGTCGGTAAGGATGGATTTTATTGGTGGGTTGGTGAAGTAGAAGATAATGAAGACCCTATGGAACTGGGTCGTTGTAAAGTACGTGTGCTTGGATATTATACAAATGTGAGGGGAGGTACTACAGCAGATCTCCCCACTAAAGAGTTACCTTGGGCAACTGTTCTACAACACACATCTCAAGCAGGTAACGACGGACAAGGTGAATCCTCTGGTCAGTTGCAACCAGGTGCGATTGTCATGGGATTCTTCATGGATGGTGAGAATGCACAGATGCCTGTTGTCATCGGTGTGCTTCGTGTTAATAAGTCTGCAGACTCTGGTAAGGAGAATGTGTTCGCTTTTACTGGCGAAAAAATGGAAGCAGGTAGTCAGGGTCTTGTGAATCCTGTCATGTATAATCCTGCTGACCCTACTTATAGTGGTAAAGCAGGCGGTAACAAGAATAGAGAAACACCTAATAATAGTGTTCCTATTCCTGGTAACAAAACTACTAGTCAGGTAAACGGACCTGGTGCTCCTGGTACAAATCTTGGGTCGAGACTGAACGGTAGCGAAGCTAACCCAAACAAACCTCAGCAACCATCTAAACCTATCCCTGCTGCTAATGGTGTTGCAGGTCCATGGAAGACACTTGAATATAAACTTACATACCTTGTAGAAGACATTGCTGGTCATGCAGGAACTCTAGTCAAAGCAGATAGTAGTGGAAACTTCCTGGATGTCGTCGAAGGTAAGATAGTATCAGTGAAAGCACTAACTGCTAAAGTTCAGAACTTCCTGGGTGGTGTCTTTACAGCAGTTGTTGCTGCTATCCGTCAGCAAATTGCAGACCTTGCAGAACAGTTGGAACTTGCAACATTGTTGGGTGGTGTTGCTGGTGCTCCATATGTTGTGATGACTGCTGTGCAGCAAGCGATTACAACTCTCCTTGGTGCTTTGTGTGAGGTTGATAATCAACTTCTTTCTTTGATTCAAGATCCTATCGGTACACTGACTGGATATATTAATGATTTCGTTGACGGGTTGATCGACCAAGCAGCAATGATTGTTGGTGGTGTTCAGTCCCTGATTGATGGCATCGTTTGTAATATTCAAGGTCTGCTGAATCAGATGCTGACGGTTGTTGATGTTGTTAGTGGTATCGTTGATGGTATCGACGCAGCAAAGGATGTCATCGACGCATGGAAGAGTGCAGGTGGTATGTTCTCTGGCGGTGCTGATGGATTTGCTAAGGGTTTGACAACTATCACTGGTCTCATGGCACTCATTCTGAAGTTTGTTCAGGGTGATTGTGGAAGAGCACCGACTGATGGTGCTGATGCTGTTGGTTGGTTCCCTTTGTATGGTGTGACTCATTGTACAGATGCAGAACTAGCAGCAATCAATAAAATTTTAGGTCAGAATAAAGCAAATGCTAAGTGTGGTGATCCTTTCGGAACAGGTTCTCTGATTGATGACCTGTATAATACTGCTGACCCATTCCTAACTCAGGCAAAAACATTCTTGGATGGTGCTTACGAACTGCATATTGGTACTCCTGGTCGTAGAGCAACTGTTACTAAAAAGTCTAGCGGAACTACTCAACTGTCGATTAATATTAATAACGCCGAAAAACAGGAGCACGCTGCACGACAACAAATAAAGGAAGAGAATCCTAACGCATCCGAAGAAGAAATTGAAAGAAAAGTCTCGCAAGCAAAGAAAAATGCAACAGGTAATAAAGAAGACGGTAATCTAGTTGCTGATGACATCAACTACGGCGGTAACCTGACTCAGGTTGTTAATGGTGATGATTGCAAAGTCGTCAAGAATGACAACTGCATTACTATTGATGGTGACTATCGCCTGAAAGTTAGCGGTAACTGTCACATCGAAGTCGGTGGTGGATTTTTCTTATCAGCAGAAGGTGCTCCTAGAACAGTTGATAAAAATGGTGAAAAAACAGGACAGGATAAAATCCAAAAGCATCAGATCAGATTTGGTTCTGATGTTGACTTAGGTATCAATGGCGCAAAACTGCAAGTTTCAGCAGCAGAACTGGACACAGATATCAAGAAAGCGATTATTCAAGGTGGTTCATTAGAGACGAAGCACAGCAACACTTCAATCAGTGCTGGTTCGGTTAATATTAGTGGTGAGAATGATATCACTAATACTACTAATCACCTGTTCAATAACTGTGGATTGATTCCTTCTCTTGCACAACTTGGTAAGTCTGGTATCACTAACACCGTTGGTGGTGATATTCTGAACATCATGACTCCTACCTTAACGAACCCTGCTCCTACTTACCTGATTCAGAACACTACTGGTCAGTGGGTTGGTAACTTCCTGACAGGATACGCTCTGAACGTTGCTACAGGTGGATACAGTTGTAAGGTTGGTGCTGGTGCATGGGATACTAGCGTCGGTGCTGCTGCTACCCTGAACGCTGGTGGTGCTGTTTCGATCACGGCAGGTGCTGTCTGTAAGATTACTGCGGTCACAATCTTCCTGAACTGACCCTTGACAGAGGGTCCTGATCCTGCTATACTACATAAGTAGTCAAGAGACCCGCATGGATTCCCTCTCTCACATCTTTGTCAACTTCTCGAAGCGTAAGATGACTCTCGTCGATGACGAAGGTTATGAAAACGAAGTTCAGTGGCGGTTTGACGAAGAGGGTACTGAAGGTTTTGCAGAGACAATCTCTGAAGTTCAAGAGATTATCGATAACGACATGATTACTTATTGCTTTGCTGTAAAATGATTGGTCCGATTGGTATCACCCTGCGTCAAGCAGAAGATCACTTTGATTTTATTTTGGATCTAACAGAAACTCAACGAGTCTGTTGGAAGATTACCCGTCCTGACGGAAAATCTGTTATGATGGTTCCTATCAATGAAATTCCACCTGTTCCTGAAGAGATTCAGAATGAGGTAGAAGAGTTTCGCAAAAGTTTTCTAGATAATGTTGGTTTAACTGATGAGACCTAAAACACGTCAATCAATGGAAATGTTGTTTAGTGCAAAGTGGAACTTGCCAAAAGCAGCAAGGAATGCTAGTCTAACCGATAAGGAGATGAAGATCACATTCAATGAGTATTGTGCTTTTCACCCCCCTACTTGGGAAGTTGCTAACACCAAACAAATCGGTGTACTCCATATCAATGGGAGTGTGGCGGAATCGGTAGACGCACCAGACTTAAAATCTGTTGAGGATTAACCTCGTGAGAGTTCAAGTCTCTCTACTCCTATAGTCCCGAGATGACTTGAAACTCGCTCTGGTCGGGATGGGACTTCGGTCCCCCTTCGCCCCCGTAGCTCAGTGGTAGAGCAGGGCTTTTGTAAAGCTCAGGTCGCAAGTTCAAATCTTGTCAGGGGCTCTAGTTAGTTCTTTGTATAAATAATGCAGAGGTCTAACTAACTACTATGGCGATATCAACCTGTAAAGGATGCTCCAAAGAGTTTTCCTACAAACCATCTCAAAAGAAAGGCATCTATTGTTCAAATAAGTGTCAGATGAAGCATCAACAACTTCAATACATCGATGGTTGGTTGAAAGGTGAAGAAACTGGGGGCACAGGTTTTCAGTTATCTAGACATGTTCGCCATTATCTGCTAGAATCTGCAGATAACAAATGCTCTCAATGCGGTTGGGGTCAAACAAATCCTCATACAGGAAATGTTCCTCTCCAAGTAGACCATATTGATGGCAATCCGCATAATCATGCGGCAGACAACTTAAGAGTTCTTTGTCCTAACTGCCACTCATTAACTTCTACTTTTGGAGTGCATGGTCAAGGTAGAAAAGGTCGCAGAGCACTCTTAATGTCTACGGGGAATTAGCTCAGTTGGTAGTAGCGTTTGCTTTGCAAGCAAAATGTCAGCGGTTCGAGTCCGCTATTCTCCATGGGAGGAGTACAAAAGACTCTGTGTAGAAAGAGCGCCTCCCTTACAATGCCCTGTAGCACAATGGCAGTGCAGGAAGCTGTTAACTTCAAGGTTACTAGTTCGAGTCTAGTCAGGGCAGTTGTTCACCATATACCCCAATGAACTACAAATATCCTACTTACGCCCCCTGGTACAAGTTTGAGTTTGGTAAAAAATCTTGGGGGCATACCTTAATCAACCTATTCCAAATGATCAATGTCAAAGACAACGGCGACGGTTCGTTCATCATCGAATGGGACGAAAACGACCCGCAAGAAAGCATCTTCAACGACTGGACAAAAGAAGACTTCACGGAGTTCTTCAAATGGGCAGCAGAAAGAGAGTTCGACCTCGGTAAAAACACAGAAGAACTTAGAGAAGAATCTAAAGAATCTTACTACAACTCCGAAAGCGAAGGTAAAGAAATCGACGCCTATCTCAAAGCGACGAACGAAGAAACCTACGGCATTAAAGGTGATGAACTCACGGAAGATTGAACTCTTCCCTTGGATTGAAACGTTTCCGTATTTCCTGAAAGATGAATCCGAAAACAAAAAGTGTTGGTTCCAGTGTGAGGAACATGCACAAAAGTATGTAAATAGGTACAACTGTAAGTACAAACTCTATTATTACACAGGTAATGCAAGAAACAACGCAGCGTAAAGCACAACTATCCGACTCTTTTGGTGGTACAATAGAGAAGGACATCCCAGAGAATGTTCAATGGATTGATGACGCTTTCTATATTAAGAAAACACGATTCGGTCTCTACACATCTATTCTCAGGGAACCGTTGGGTCAGCACTTTATCACTGGACCAACAGAAAATGCAGTGTTGCAAGTATCTCGCTGGCACCTTAAGTGCTTGCAGGAAGGAACACTGGAAGAAAACACTAGAGTCATTAATGACGGCATTGTTGGAGGAAAACTATGAGCAAGTCTAAAAAACGTTCGTGTATTACTAAAAGCGGTGACACTTATGAGTGGGAAGAAACCGAAGAAGTACGAAAAGCGATTGCAAAATTGCATGGAGAAGAGATCAGAGAACTTGAGTTGAAGGCACCTGATTATGGGATTGGCAAATAGTTGAAAGAAGCAGATGATTTCTATGCTTACAGGCATGGAGGTTTCAAACGTACATCAGTCAACATCCTTCGACTTATAAGTGAGTTAGAAGGATGTTACTCACTCACAAAATACATGGCATTTGATGATGATAATGCTATACTAGATGAGATGAAGAAACGATATTACAAACTTTATTTCAAACTAAAAAAGGAAGAGAAGCAAAATGACTATTGAAGGACGACCCAAATTTCAAGGGGCAGATCAATATTGGATTGAAGGACCACCCAAATTTCAAGGGGCAGATGAATATTGGAAGGCAGAGTATGCTAGGCAACGTAAAGATAGGATGCAAGATGCCATCGAAGATTATCTCAATGATGATAAAGTCGATGCACGACAGGCATATGAAGAGATGTTATCTTGCATCGATGATGTAATCAACTATCACAAAAAGCAGTATGACAAAGCAGTCCAACTCAAAGAATACCTCCTCGGTTACCGAGACTGTGACTTACTCGCCTGTGCAGATTCCTTTGCAACTGCAGAGTGAATGGGAGTCATATCTTGATTGTTGTGAATCCCTAGGAGTTGAACCTAATCCCCGTCGTTTCGTGAGATACAACGAATTATATCCGTATAAATAAACTTGTAGCAAATCGTGTGATTATTCGTGGGAACCCGTAAAATTTCTCAGTTGGATACAATCTCAGACGCGAATGTATCGGGGGAAGCAATTCTCCCTTTAGTCGTATCTGACCCTTTGATCCCCAACCGCAAAGCAAAAGTAAATCAACTCTTCCGTGGAGTTGCACAAGGTGATAAAGCAGCACCTGGACTTTGCTTTGACTTGGACCGAGACACGGGTTTATATCAAAATGCTTACGATCAGATCGGTCTAGGTTTTGGTGATGGTGGATTCTACATGTCTAGAATCGACAACGGAAATAGCAATACTTCTTTGTATATCACTGCTATTGATGAAACAGCAAACAATGCAAATATTGTTTTATCTCCAAAAGGTACAGGTGCTGTTCAAGTTACAGGACAGTTTTTGATTGATGACCAATCTTTTGTTCTATCTGACTCCCAAGGTCCTCGCGCACGATTTGAAGTTAGTAATGTAGGTACTGGTACAAACACACGTATCTTTACATTCCCTGCCATTACATCTGGTAACGGAACTACTATTGTTGGTGATGATACTACACAGACATTAAGAAACAAGTCTCTTGTTATTGATGAAGATAACCTCAGCATTATTGATGGTGAAGACGTTGCTAAGTTTCAACTGTCCTATGCAGATTCTATCGGTCAAACCCGTAGATTCTTCCTTCCTGATGCTGGACTCACGATTACAACCGTTGCCAACTCTAACGGTTTAGATTCTACTCTGCTTGATACGAAAGCAGCACAGATTGCTTTCAACAAGAGTATGGTTGACCTTAAGTTGGTCCCTGATGATGCTACCGATGCTTACTGGGCGCAGTTCAATACTTCTTCTTTGACTGCTAACAGAACCATCACAATCCCCGACATTAGTCTTACACTGGTTGGTACAGAATCTAACCAGGTTATTAGAAATAAGGCGTATGAGAATGTTATCATTCAAGACCCTGCTGATAACACAAAGAAGATCACATTTAACGTAAGCAATCAGACCACGCTTACAAACTCTACAATGGTCTTCCCCCCAACAAATGCTCTAAATAGTGCGGGTGGTAGTAATACTCTCGTTACGGAACTTGCATCGCAAACTCTGTCTAACAAGACACTTGTTACACCTATCTTAAAAGAGTCTATTGCGGCATTAGGACAAGTTACCATTTCGATGGAAAACATTACTGGTCCTAGAACTATTAAGTTCCCCGACTCTGATGCAACGTTGCTCTCTACTGATAACGTAACCCTTGATGATGTTAACTTCGGTGCTGGTATCGGCGCTAACAACCTCACTGGTCTGACAAGACAACAACAATTCTTCTACTCTGGATTCTAATAACAATGGCAAGACAAGGACTTCTTGGACAAGCAAAACCAGCAGCAGCTACCAATACGGTTCTGTACTCTGCACCTGTTGATTCATCAGCAAGTTTGGTACTGACTGCTGCAGCAGATGGTGGTGCTGATACTTATGATGTAGCAGTCAAAGAGTTTGATCAAAAACTCACATTAGATGCTGCCAACTATCTTCTGCATCAGGGAGATGTAGTTACTGGTTATCGTTTTAATCTTGCTACTAATATCCCCTCAACTGCAGCAATCTCCCCTGGTGCAACTCTTACATCTGGCGATAGTGAAAAGACTGCCGTGTTTGAGTCGTATTATATTGAACCTTTCACCGAAGTTGATGTGAAGGCAATCAATATTCGTGCTGTCACATTAAATAGTGCCACTGGTACATTTGTAGTTGGTGAAACTGTCTCAAAAGGATCTGCACCTGACACTACTACTGCACTTGTATATGCAGTTGAGGAAGGTTCGGGTTCTACAACGATTCATATTGGACCTTCTACATTGAATGGTTCGGGTACTGAGTTCACAGACTCTGATGCTATCACTGGTGGTACTTCTGGTGCTACTGCAGCTGTTTCCGCTGGTGGTGTTGGTACAGCACAAGAAGAGTTTGTTCTCTCTACTGATGGTTCAACCTTTAATATGTACCTGGGTGTAGAGTTTACAGTCTTTGATGATAGAGCATATCGTTTTGATGTTTCTGACGCTAGTATGAGTGGCAGAGATTTCAGTCTTTCTACTACTGTTAATGGTGAGTGGGGACCTGACAATACTGCTGGTACTGCCGATGATGGTGCTGAACTTACCACTGGTAAGACAAGCAACGGAACCCCTGGTTCTGGTGGTGCATATGTTCAGTATGATTTTTCTGCAGCAACTTTGACTGGTAACCTTTATTATTATGATGGTGGCACTGGCACTGCAAGTAATGCAAACTATGGTGGTAGTGATAGATATCTGACTACCAGCACTGACTATTCTTACACTGGTGTGTATGTTTATGATGTTGATGGCACTTGGGTAAATGCTACTGATAGTTTTGAAGCAAACGGTAACTCTTATACTGTTCAGACTCAAACTTCTGAAGCATATGGTTACGTCAGAAGCATCAGTGGTGCAACTCTTGAAGTTATTAAGGGTAAAAACTCTGCCGACTTCACAACATCTAGCGTTTTCCAAGATGCTCCTAAAGATCCTAACGCTTCCAGATCTGCTGTTGGTGTAAATGCTGTTGTTACTGCAACAGATGCAATCGATGCTGACATGTATCTGAGAAAAGATAATGCAATCAGTGATGATTCTTCAGAGGAAGTTAAGTCTTTGGTCATTGGTCCTGGTCAACGTCTTCTCGTTGAATCTGGAACTGGTAATGTTGCGTTTAACGTAGTTGGATTTGAAGATGCATCCTCTGCATTTACTGTAAGAACCTATAGTTCTGCTGGCGGTGCTGGTGGTAGCGGTTCTGGCGGTGGATCATAATCAACGATAAATAATCAAAAAGCAGCGTAAGAAATGTCTCTAACTAGACTTAAGAATATTATTACGTCCCGCACGGGACGTATTATTTACGTTAACCCTGACGACTTTGATGCTTCTGATGCTATTGACAACAGAGGCAACTCAGCATTGCGTCCGTTTAAGTCTATTCAAAGAGCATTTCTTGAAGTTGCTAGATTTTCGTATCGTGTTGGTCTGAGTAATGACGAATTCGATGCGTTCAGTATCATGCTCTACCCTGCAGAGTATGTGATCGATAACCGTCCTGGTAAAGTTCTTTATACTGATGTCCCTCCTATTGATTCTAACTCTAATCTGGACCTGACTTCACCTAATAATGTTTTGCATTATTACAACTCAGTAGAAGGAGGAGTCATTGTTCCCAGAGGTTGTTCGCTGGTTGGCACCGACTTACGTCGTACCAAGATTATTCCTAAGTACGTTCCTTATCCTACGACATATACTGCGAAGGGAATCAACACAGAGGATGATGTTCCTCCCCGCACCGCAATCTTCAAGGTCACAGGTGGTACATACTTCTGGCAGTTCTCCTTCTTCGATGGTGCTGAGGAAGGTGTATACTTCAAACCCGATAGCACCGAAACTCTTTCCCCCAAGTTCTCACACCATAGACTAACTTGCTTTGAGTTTGCTGATGGTCTCAATCCTCTTTCCAAGTTAATCTCTGACGGCACTGTTCCTAACACAGATTATTCTGCTGTGCCTAATATTCTAGAGAGAACTGACCTAGACATTTACTACCAGAAAGTATCGAAGGCATTCGCAACTATTCCTGATACATCTGGTGATCCTACTACTGACCAGATTCAGGCAAGGGTTGAAGAAAACAGAATCGTTGGTCCTATTTCCGATGAATACAGAGTCCTTCAGATCACAAGAAATGGTCAGACAGCAACGGCAGTTACTGTTGATGAGTTTGATAACCCCAGAGACCATGGATTTAGTGTTGGCGTCAACATTAACGTTTCAGGTGTTACTGGATCAACTGGACCGCAATCCGAAGTTGATGCAACAGTTTTTAACGGATCTTTCACCGTCACTTCGACGCCAACTGGTAGCACATTTACTTACCAGTTAGCATCTGTACCATCAGGTAATGCTGTTGGTTCTAATGTTACTGTTAAGACTGAAATTGATACTGTTGACTCTGCATCTCCATATGCATTCAACCTGTCACTGAGAAGTGTTTGGGGTATGAATGGTATGCACGCGAACGGTGCTAAGGCAACTGGTTTCAAATCGATGGTTGTTGCACAGTTCACGGGTCTATCTCTACAGAAAGATGATAGAGCGTTTGTAAGATATAATGCTTCTACTGGTAACTATGATGTAGCAACTGCTGGTGATGGTGCTCACCTGGATGGTTTTGCTGAGTATCGTAAAGGATGGGGACATGAGCACATTAAGTGTTCTAATGACTCCTTCATTCAGGCGGTTTCGGTGTTCGCTGTTGGATACTTCGGTCACTTCACTGCTGAAAGTGGTGCTGACATGTCAATCACCAACTCCAACAGTAACTTTGGAAACACTGCGTTAAGATCTGCTGGATTTAAGGCAAAAGCATTCTCCAAGGATAAAGCAGCAGAGATTACTCATATCATTCCACCTAAGGCACTGAACGTTATTTCGACAACTGCAACAGGTGCTTCAGGTTCGCCAAATATCACACTTGCTAATGATGGTAGCATCAACGGTGTTATCGAAGGCATGACAGTTTCTGGAACTAACCTTGCTACTGGTGCTACTGTTATTTCCGTCAACACTAACACTAGAGTTATCACACTGTCTGGAAATAATACAGCAGCAGTTGACACTAACATCATCTTTGGTGAAGAAACATCTGTCAACTGGGTTAACGTTGATATTCAACGCACAAAGGTAATCAACTCTGCACTTTCTGGTCAGGGTGGTATTGCTGGTTCTAGACTTTATCTGTATGGATACACTACTGAAGCATCTCCTCCAACAACAAAGGTTCAAGGTTTTGCTATTGGATCACGTCAAGATGGCACAGGTGTTGATGCTATACCAGACAAACTGAATGTACTTTTGGTTGCTAATGGTGCATCTTCTGCAACAGTTCAGACTGCTAAGATTTCACCTTATGGTCCTGATGTTTCTAACAAAGCAGCAGGTGATACTGGTTCACCTCTGCAATATGATAGTGCAACATACACTATCAATGGTCAAGCAGGTTCCGTTGGTGGTTGGTATCTGAGTGTAGATCCTAACGATAATCAAATCTACACAACTCTTTCTACCAACTCACAGTACAACAACGTAAACTTCACCCCTACAACTTTCATTAAGAGGATTCCTGACCCTCGTGACCTGCAGGATAGAACATATCGTGTCCGCATGGTTATCGATAAGGATAAGACTAATCCTCTGCCTCGTGATCCTCTCAGCGGTTATGTTGTACAACCTCTGAATAGTGACACTACAAGTTACAATCTGAACAGAACATTCTATATCTACGATATCGAAGTTGTTCAGCAATTCGAGAGAGGCGTTAAAGATGGCATCTACTACATTACCTTGCTTTGTGCATCTATTGCACCTAGCACTTCTAACTTCAACGACAGGAAGTTCTCTCAAAACGTCAACGAAGTCTATCCTACGTTTGACAGAGACAACCCTGTTGCTGACCCTGCTGCTGCGGTATCCGTCGCTGACAACGAAACTATCGGTCTTGTAAATGCAACTGATGGTGCTACACCTACACCCAACAAAGATCCCAAACTGTCTATTACTAAAGAAGCGATTAAGTTCCTTCTGACTGATACTGGTTGGACACAACCAGGTACAACACCCAACTATGACTCTGTTAATGAAAGACTATCTAATGTCGAACTAACTGCACGTGCTGGTAATGAAGAAACTAGGAAGATCAACATCCGCGAAAACAATGATGGGACTGTCGCACCTATCAATGTTGAGTTCAGGAGGCACTCGATCCTTAGATCTGGTAACCATACGTTTGAGTATCTTGGTTTCGGTCCTGGTAACTATTCAACTGCATTCCCTCAAACTCAGGTAGAAACTCTGAGTGCAGATCAGGTTAAGTTCTCTCAGTCGATTAAAGAAGAAGCAGGTGTTGCATTCTACTCTGGTCTGAACTCTAACGGTGACCTGTTTATTGGTAACCAGATTATCAACCCTGTTACAGGTCAGATTACTAATGAAGATATTGCACAGTTGAATGTTGTTGGTGAAGAAAACACTACGATTCAGACATTCTCTGAGTTGGTTCTTACCGACAAACTGACCGTTATTGGTGGTGCATCTAACCAGTTAGAATCTATCTTTGCTGGTCCTGTTACATTCCAAGCACAAACATCCTTTACCAATAATCTTACTGCCAAAAAGATTACTTACAACAACCAGGATGGTACAGTAATCAAGCAAACGTTACTCGCTCCCGCCGATGCAAATGGACAACCAAGTTTTGCTGCTATCACAGGATACGATACACCTGGTAATGGTGATCTTGTTTACAATATCAATTGGACACCTGGGCAGTCGCTTGGTTGGATTTATTACAATGGAACGTGGCACGAGTTTGGTCTCACGGATACTGGTGACATTAATATCGATACTTTCAATAATGAGCAACATATCGGTATTGGTACTGCTGCTGTATCTAATTTCCGTGTTGGCATCCTCGGAAGCGCCAAAGTAGATGGTGACCTTGTTGTTACTGGACGAGGTGGTGTTGGTGCTGATAAGTATGTCACTAAGACATATACTGGTGACGGCACAACTCTGACATTTGCAGTTACTACCTATGGTGGTGGTATTCAGCATTCTGATGATTCACTGCTGGTATTCCTGAACGGTGTTGCACAGATTGCAGGTACAAACTACACAGTTGATGCTAACGGTGCAAACGTTGTATTCAGTTCTGGTGATGCACCCCAATCTACAGATACAGTCCACATTTTAGAACTGCCTATCTAAATACTTAAGGAGAATATCTCGCTGCCATGGCACTATCAAAGATTAGTGGAAATCAGATTTCCACGTCAACCGAAGCAATCATCACAACTCTTACATTCCTGAACTCTAACTCTGTGTTTAGATTACCAGCAGGTACTCAAGCACAGAGACCTTCTGGCGTTTCTATTGGTACGCTTCGTTTCAACACAGATACTGACGCTGCTGAGATTTACAAAGCAGATGATGGTTCTGGTAGTGCAGGTTGGGCAGCAGTTTCTGGTGGTGGTCCTTCTCTTGGTGATGATAGTGTTGTTAGAACCAATGCTAACACCATTTCAGAAAACCTCACAGTAGGACCTAGTGCTGGTGCAGAGTTTGCTAATGGTATGAGTGCTGGTCCTATGACGATCGCAAACGGATTTACTGTTACTATCGAAAATGGTGGTGCATGGAGTGTTAGATAATGGGAAAGTTAAACGTCGGTAACTTAGAGGGTAACTTTCCTAACTACCGAGTTACTCTCCATCATGACAGTGAGTTAGGTGTTGGAAGTCAACTGATTATTCAGAATCAGCAGTACATGCCTTTGCCTTCTAATACTCAAAATTATCATGACAATGCAACTTACGGTGCTAGAGGTGCAGTAAGAGGTGCAGTAAGGTGGAATACTACCACCGAAGATATTGAAGTGTATAATGGTAGTGTATGGATTCCTAAGACACCTCCTGCACCTGAAGTTGGCACTGAGAGTAATCCTGCTAGAAGTGGTGTAGAGATCTTTAATGCTGGTTTACCATCTGGTAACTATTGGATTCAACCTGATAATCAGGTAGCATACGAAATGTATGTTGATAATGATAGAAATGGTGGTGGATGGACATTGTGTGTTGTTGCTAGAACATCAACATGTCAAGAGCATATTAACAATAATGCTGTCCGTATTAGTGGAACTACTGGACCTAGAACTTCTAACACTTCTTCTACCAAGATGGCAGACTCTTGGATTCAGGCACTGCGTAACTCCTCTACATATACTGGAAGCACCGCATATTGGATGGAAGCACTTAACTTTAATAAGAGTGTTTTCATCGCCAGTGCTGCAACTGTCAACTTAGTCGATAGTGCATCAAATGATAACAATAGAACTATTATTTCGACTACTTATGAGGGTAGTTTGAGTGATAGAGGTCCTAACACAGGAACCAGAGGTTTCGGTGACCACCATACATCAGGCGGTTCATACTTCGCGTATGGTAGACACCCTGAAGAGGGTAATAACTGCGGATTCAGAGAAGATAGTCTAGGTGCTTCTGACGGTTACTTATGGGTTAAATAAACTATGCCTGTTGCGAAACTAATTGATTATGATCATGAAGATTCTGACTTGACTTTATACAGCAAAAGGATTAAAGTATGTGATGAATGTGAATATAAGAATCCTGTAGGCATCTGCAATAAATGCGGATGTGTACTTGCTATCAAAGCAAGATTCAAAATATTCAAGTGCCCTTTGAATAAATGGTCTGAATGAGAATTACACAATGTCTGCATAATAAAAACTTTATCTCTGAGTTTGAAACAGATCTAGATTGCACTGAGATACTTGAATATTTTCAGTTTATCAATCAAAATGGGTTGACACATAAACGTAACACCGAGAGTGGTGCAAAAGATACTCAGGTGTTTGTACATGAGTTACCCGTAGAACTTTTTCACGATAGTCTAAATCGTAGAGTATATCAGCAGTGGAATACTCTATGTGATCAAGCATTGCGTGATTATTGCAATAGATATGATATTCTTCTCGGTAGAAAGTTTCAGCACACGATGTGCAAGATACAGAAGACTCGACCAGGTGAAGGATATCATTCGTGGCATTATGAGTCCACTCCAAATACACCTTATCGTAAGTTAGCAACCATGCTGTACTTAAACGATGATTTTGAGGGTGGTGAAACTGAGTTTCTATATCAACATTATAGAGTGAAACCAAAAGCAGGAAAGTTTGTAATCTTTCCTTGTGATTGGGCATGGGCACACCGAGGTAATCCCCCACTCGATAAAGATAAATACATTGTTACTGCCTGGGTAGAAGAGTTTCCTGGATAGCAGAATAAATAAAGAAAAGTATTTCTAGAAATGAGTAAACTTTCTATTAGCAGATTAGCGGGAATCACCCAGACCTTAGGTCAGGTGACGGTTCCCGCTGGTCACATACTTGATATCGAAGGTAGTTTACTTAATAGTGATCATACTGGAGCATTCCAGTTACCTAGAGGTACAACTGCTCAGCGTCCTTCTACAGCATTAGCAGGATATACTAGATTCAACACTAGCGACAATAAGATTGAGATTTACACTGGTACTCAGTGGAAACAGTTTGATGCTGGTGGTGGTCTTGGTGGTGGTGCTACAGTAGATCAAATCGGCAAAACTCAGGGAAATGCTGCATCGTCTGCTGCTGCAATTCTTGCTGCTAATCCGAATGCTCCTGATGGACCTTACTGGTTAAATCATGGTACTGGTGCATATAGAACCTGGTGTATGATGGATGCTGGTGGGTATCATCTTGTTGCCAAGATCAATAACACTCCTGCTGATACATCTAATCCCTGGTCATTCAGTGGTGCTAGATGGAATCAGCAAAGTACAACTAATGAGGGTTCAAGTGTGGACCTGAATAATGGTGACGTTTTGAATAGAGGATACTATGGTTACACTCTGACAACAGGATTCCTTATGGCAATGGAGAATGGATATAACTGGTTACATGCTGATGGTAATCGAAACATTCCTAGGACTGGTGTTACTGCTAGACAAGCATTTAATACTAGACAGGATTTGAGTCAACCAGATCGTGAGGACTTTTTGCAATGGATGATGAGTGTTGGTGTTCATAGAAACAACTGGGATAACCAACCTTATTGTAACAGAGTGGGATTCTATAGACAGGATTCTAGTTCTACTGGTATGAGATTTGGTATTACTATGAACAACGAGAACGAGTGTAACTCTAACGACTCTTCAATCGGATTCGGCATTTACACCAACAATCAAAATGCTAGCGGTGACAGAAATGCTGCTGCTGGCGGATTCCGCTGGAACGGCACAGTTCGTTATCCCAGATCTGGATTTATTTTTGTCAAATAAGGAGAACTATGAGCACTATTAGAGTAGACGAACTCAGAGCATTATCTGACAACAACTTCAAAATCAATCTTGAGGGTAATGATAACCTTATCATTGCTGGTAACATTGAGATGGATAGTGGCGCATCTTTCTCTGTTCCTGTAGGCACAACTGCACAGAGACCTAGTTCTCCTGTTGGTGGAATGTTGAGGTACAATACTGAACTTGGAGAACTAGAGTTTTATGATGGAAGTAACTGGGCAACTTTTATTGGTGCTGCCGATGGCGCAGCAGGAGGAACAACAGAGGGTACAGCAGTAACAAGTGTTCAGGGATTATATGATGCTGGTTTACAGCAAGATGGATTCTATTGGTTGAATTTTGATGGCACTGCAAGAGAATACTTTGTCCCATTAGAGTCACATCCATATTATATTTTGATGGGTAACTGGGGCGGTGGTGCTTCTAGATTCTTTGGTACTCAAGCGTCAGCACTTTCTGGTAGAGAACTTAACACTCAGGGAGATCTAACTCCTGAAGGTAACTTTGCCAATAATGGTACATATGGTTACTATCGAAATGCAGGCGGTAGTGACTTTAGGTATGCAACAATGGATCGTAGAGGTATCTCTTACCGATATGTTAAGTGTAAGTTCAATCTGTATAACTATTATTCAAATGATGGTGTGAATGGTAGAAACTTCCTGGGCATTAGTAGTGGTGTTGGTGATGGTTTGACTATTATGAGAGATAACTCTGGTGATGGTGATGGTCAGCATATCTTCACTTATTACACTGCTTTAAGTAATCAGGATGGTAACAGTTGCCCGAGTACAGCAGGGCGTTATCCCTCACATAGAAGACAGGGTAACAATCCTGGTGGATTTATGGGTGATCGTTTCACCTGTTGGTCAAGAGAAGGTAATAGTTATACCAGTGAGTATGTAAGAAACTTTACTCCTTTTGCTGGAGATAATGCTGGTGGAACTAAACCAAATGTATATAATGGTGACGCATGGTACACAATCGACCTGGGTCAAAACTACGCACATAATATGCATTGTGTGATTCATTCCGATCAAGATAGTGGAAACGAAGATACATACTTGAAGAGAGGAGTAGTCTTAGTACGTCCTGCATAAATAATACGAAGGATTCCGAACCGTAATGTCTCAATTAAATGTTGACAGAATAGTATCTTTAGGTGGAGGTGGTGGTACTGCTGCCATTCAGTTAGAATCTAGTGGTAACTTTAACTTTGATACTGGCACATTATATGTTGACAGTACAAATGGCGAAGTTGGTATTAATACTACTACACCTAGAGCGTCTCTCGACATTGCCACTACTGATTCTGTAATCGTTCCCGTAGGTACTACTGCACAAAGATCTGGTGCTCCTATTGAGGGCATGTTCAGATATAACAGCACAGACAGAACATTTGAGGGTTATGCCTTCAATGCTGGTGCGAATGCTGTTCAGTGGGGTCCTATTGCTGGTGCAGGTGGTGGACTTCCCGACCAATCTACTGATAGATACAGTCCAGACTTCACCGAAGGTGCGGTATTACGTTCTGATGGAACTGATGCTTACTGGGATATTTCTGGTGCGCCAACTGGTTGGACCATGAGTAGAATCTGGACGCACGGTTATGTTGGTGGTGGATACCAAAGTGGTTCACCATGGAGAAACGTAAACCGTACAGTTCACGCTACAGATACATCAACAAACTTGGGTGATACTCTGGATAGATCTGGTGCTTATATGGCAGGATCTTTTACAGATCATAGACATTATTTCCACTCGATGGAGAACACTTACAGAGGTTCTTCTAACTATACTTCTGGTTTCAGTATGACAACTGAGGCGGGTATTACGCACCAGAACTCTTGGGATATGACTGTTAGTAGAGGGTCGATGGGTTCATTCCAAGACCATGAATTTGCTGGCGGTTATTCTTATCTTCTGGGTGGTGGTAACGCTAGAACTGACTCGATGAATCTCAAAACTGATGTTATGAGAACATCTGGTTATCCTCAAAACCATGCTGATGGTGGTGATGACCCCACACATGGTGGTAACGCAAGACTGAAAGGTTGGTATAAGCGTTCTGGAACACGTCAAGCACTTGTATGGAATACTGAATCTTGGGTCACCTGGGATAATGGTCCTGGTGGTGACGGATGGAAGAAGATTCTCGGCACGATGTTAGGTCACATGTATGTTGGCACTGGCAATAACAACCAGAATGGTAATCAGCGTGTTGATGATACAACTGGACTTCAGACAAGAGGTTTGAACTTCGGTAACATGGGTGAGGAAAACTTTGAAATGGGTATGAGAAAAGGTTACTGCTTAGGTAACTACAATGGTTCTCAGAATAACAACACCTTCAAGGTGAACTACGGCACAGATGCTTACAACAACCTTGGTGGTGCTTCTCCACCAACTGGTCATGGTGGCATGAGTTCTGCACACTGTTCATCTTCTTCTGCTATCTCTGGTGTCAATGACGCTGGAACTGCGGTATATGATTATGGTACAAATATCCCTAACTACTGATGGCAAATACTAACGACGTTATTGTTATTGATCTTGAAAAGTTTCCTCACATTGAACAGTGGGGAGAGAAACTTGGTGGTAACTTAGGACTGGAATATTTTTACCTTGAAGATAGATTCTTCGACTATATTCCTCAACACATCAAATATCTTCGCTTTTCTGCAAAGGATGCCCTATTCGGAACAAAGTATTGGGGTGAGATTAGATTTAAGAAATCTGATTATGGTGTCAATGAGGAAGGAACTACTCTGAAAGATAAGGTAGAAGTTGATACTACAATCGTCAAAGAGCACACGATTCCATTCATGAAGGCGGTAATCCGTCTTGCAACTCAAGAGATTTTTGAAAGAAGATACGTTGCTTTACGTTCTAAATATAGTACGTTGGAAGATGCAACCTGGGATGACCAGTTTGCTGAAGCAACTGCATATCTTGAGGATAATACTGTAACTGTCAAACTGATTGACAGATTAGCAGAACTTAGAGGATTGACACTGGCAGACTTTGCTGCTAAAGTGGTTGAGAAACATAATGAGTGGAAAGACTCTGTTTATGATCTTGCTGTAAGTGAGCAATCTGTAAGCACAAAACTAAAGGCATGTTCAAACATGGCAGAAGTAAATGTGTTCCTTGAAGATTACTTTGGTGTGGCAATGTCCAACCAACAATGTTTAGAATACAACAGATGCATAGTTGATGATGAAACAGGAAACATCGAAAGAAAAGAACCCTTTGTCTACGGAATCCGCTTCTGATTTCCGTCATACAATCGATCAAACTCTAGATCAGTTAGAAAACATCTCCCCATGGGAGTTGGATAACTTTGACAAAGCATTGATGCAATGGACTGATCAAGTTCCTTTTGGTCAGAGTGAGTTTCAAAATCGTTATTATGTTGTGCAATCACATGTAACTCCTTGGCGACAGATGCGTCAAGCAATCATGGAGTTGCAAGCAAGAACTAATTCTCTTCAGAAAGTTACGATTCAATATCGTCGCAATCTGAATGATATTGCACGTCTTGAAGCAGAACGTGATGCAGAAGAAAATGAGTTTGAGCGTTATGATATTGAGTGTCAGATTGAAATCTGCAAACTCGATACTCAAGTTTGGTTGAATAAACTGCGTCAATGTAAAGAAGAGATTGAACAGTTCCTGCGTATTATTAAAGAACGCTCTGGCACTGATGACATCGAAGCAATCACAAAACAGTTTGATGATCCCAATATTGTAGAGGAAGAAGAGCATAAGTATTGGATTGCTCGTATGGCAAAACAATCTGCTATTGATCTGCTAACTACTGGTAGAATCCAAGCAGGTAATCTGGAATCTATGTTGCAAATGAATCCTGAAGATCAAGCAGCAGTTACAGACCTTGCTCTTACATATTCTACTGCACTAAATCATTGCATTGGTAAGTTCAAAGCAAATGCAGAGGAGAAAGTTGAGGGTATGTTAGAAGGACGCCCACCTGAAATGTTTGACACCGCTGGAGTATTCACTGATTATGTCGAAAACAACGTCGCAGACCGCCGTCTTCAGTCTGCCGATAAACCCAAAACTTGATCCTGGTTATATTGAGGAGGGATTCATTCCTTTCCTCAACAAATATAAGCACCTGATTTACGATCTATACTTCACATCTAGGATGCCACCCTTTACGCAAGATGCGATGGGTGATGTATTCAAGACAACGAAGAGTGCAAAGGATTCTGCAAAGAATGCCCTGGCAATCTCTGAGGCAACAGGTATTCCTTTGTCTGCAACATTCAATAACATTTGGGTGCGTCCAGATCAGAAGAACTTAGACTTATGGATTGCGAACTTTAAGTTCCTCTATGATTCTGGTGTTAGAACTGTTACTCTACCCCATACATCATGGGTGATGACAGGACAAATCCAGAAAGAATATCCTGATCTAAAGATTAAGAATACTATCCTGCGTGAGGTGGTCAAACCTAACGAGATTGTCACTCTTGCTAGTGCTGGGTTTCATTATATTAATCTGGATCGTGACATCATGCGTGATCAAGATGCCTTGGTTCGTATCATGGATGCGAAAGAATACTGTGCAGATAAAGGTAACCCGATTGAGTTGTCGTTACTCGTGAACGAGCATTGTTGGGGTGGTTGTCCTATTATGCCTGAGCATTATCAGTACAACTCGACAAGAACTGGTACAGAACCTCAGTATTTCAATAGTGAGATTAGTCGTATCTCATGTTCACGTTGGGATGCATATGATCCATCAGTAGAACTTAAACGTGCTAATCTGCCGCCCTGGAGAGAGGATTGGCAATGGTTCTTAGATAATGGCATTGATGTATTCAAACTGCATGGTAGAGAGGATGCTATGCGCCTTAGAGAGTCCCTAGATATTATTGAACGATGGGACAATGGTGATGAACTGATGCATCCAGAGTTCAAAGACTACATGGTAGATCTTGACATGCCACAGTCACCAATCAATCTGTGGAGAAATAAAATCAAACACTGTAAGTTTGATTGTTGGGATTGTAACTTCTGTGAGTCTGTAGTAGAATCGAAACTGAAGAAACAGGAGCGTGCTAAATTGAATCCTCTCGTAGAACGTGTCACTCGTGCTATTGATAATGCATGTGATAATAACTCTAACTTCAGACCAGAAGGATATGATGTAAAGGGTCTATCTTCTAGTAAGGTGAGACATTTACTGAATAACTTATGCAGTGAACGTGGCACAGTATATGCCGACGTTGGATGTTATACAGGTAGCACATTGATTGCTGCGTTGATGGGTAACGAAGCAGTAAAGGCATATGCTATTGATGACTTCTCTGATGAGACTGTCTACCCTATGCGTAAAGAACTGCGTAATGATTTCAAGGTAGAGAATCCTGCAGAAACATTTGTAGAAAACTATAACAAGTGGTACAATCCAAACTGTGCTGTTGGTCTTGTTGCCAAACCTATTGCACAGGTTGAGTTTAATCCTGACTATGCTCCGAAGGTTGTTTTCTATGATGCAGAGAATGACCCTAATCATATGAGGGCAAACCTGCAACACATTCATAATCAATGTGCTAGTGATGGATATGTGTTGGTTGTTGATGATGCAAACTTTGAGGGTGTAGTGTCAGCAACTGATGAGTTCTTGAGAGATAAGCATGTTGCATTTAAGCGACTGATTACAACTGAGACACCTGAAGATGTAGACGATTGGTGGAATGGAGTCTATATTATTGTGATTGAACGATGATAGAAATTATTGATGATTTCCTGGAACCAGGAGACTTTGGACATCTACAAAAAACCATGATAGGAGCATTCTTTCCATGGACTATTTCAAAGATTGTTGATGACAACGACAACAATCATCAACGTAATATACAAATGGTTCACATGTTCTACGAAAGATTGTCACCTGTTGACAGTAGTATTGAACTATTGTATCCTGTCCTTCAGAAAGTACAACCCTATGCGTTACTGAAAGCAAAGGCAAACTTCTTGCTTGGTACAGATAAACTGGTGGAACATGGTATGCACATTGATGTTATGGATGCTGACGATCGTCCATATCTAAAGACATCTATCCTCTACATGAATACATGTAATGGTTACACACTGTTTGAAGATGGTACTAAAGTAGAGTCAGTCCGAAACAGATTTGTAACATTCCCGAATCACACACGGCACACGGGAACTACAACAACTGATGCTGATTATCGTATGGTGATTAACTTTAACTATGTTTAAGAAACTTGTTCGTAAATATGTAAGTCTGCTCCAACGTATACCTGAGCGACACTATTGGCCCATCTTTATCATTTTGTCGCTGTATTTTATCGTTCCGATGAGTGAAATCACAGTGACGATTGCAGCAATTTTATTCTTTAAGTTTGAGAATCGGATTAGACCTGCACTTGCTAAGTTGGTCAAACCGTTACCTGATTGGTTGAGATATGGTGGTAGTGTTATATTCTTTCTGGTGATGATTGATGATACTTTGTTCTACTTTGCGTTGATCGCATTGGCGTTTTGGAGTTCTAGGCAAGTTAAGAAGATAAATAAGATTGAAGATGTCTAGATTGAGTACATGTCTGAGTTAAATGTAGGAACTCTTAATGTTGGAACTACACAGTTCACAGGAGATTCTTCTAGTCAAAATGCTGCTCCCACCCTTGCAGGTTTGGTTGGTGGTGTTCCTGCCGCCGATCAAGTTCTAAAGTGGAATGGTTCTGCTTGGGTTGCTTCTGGTCTTCCTGCTACACCTGGAAGATTATTAGGCATCGATCTTTATACTAACCAAAATGGTGAGTGGGATGAAAGATCTAGAACTGGTGGCAGTGCTACTTGGACACGTCCTTCTGATTGTAATCACGTCTTGGTATATGTTACAGGCGGTGGTGGAGGTTCTCGTGTGAACGATAACAACTACCGTGGTGCAGGTGGTGGCGGTGGTGCTACTGCAATCAAATATATTGATGTCTCTGGTGTTGCATCAGTCAACGTAACTTGGGGTGAAGGTGGTAACTACTCCAGAAATGGTGGTAGAGGTGGTAGCGGAGGCACATCATCTTTCGGTGCTTATTGTTCAGCAACTGGTGGCGGTGGCGGTTATACCGACAACCCCTATGAAGGTGGTCGTGGTGGTGAAGCAACGGGTGGAGATATTAACCTCCCTGGTGGTGATGGTGGTATGTCACACGGTTCATCTAACGAATATGTTGCTGGTGCATCATTCTGGCACCATGCAGGTTCAAACCACCATAACTCTAACGATGGTGCTATTAACACTCACGGTCAGTGGGGATCTGGTGGCGGTCATGGACACTATTCCCAGAATGGTCACGCACATAACAACTCTGTCGGTGGCGGCGGTTGTGTAATGATTTACAAGTATTCCTGAGGTAAAAATGTACGCATTAGTCAACAAAAGAAACGGTGCTGTTTGGCAGTTTTCTGCTGAAACATTTGAGGTGCATGAGTCTCAGTCGTGGATTGATGTTCCCGATGATGTATTTGATGAGACTGTAGATCCTGCTGATTGGAAGTGGAACGCAGAGACTGAGATGATTGAACAGAAGGTATATGAAAAACCTCCTGTAGAAGCAGTCAGACGATTTGAGTTCCCTGATATTGGTGATCAGTTAGATTTGCTCTGGCATGATATGGATGAGGGAAGAATTGCTGGTAAAGATACATCTAACTGGTATGCTGTAGTCAAGAACATCAAGGACAGAAATCCTAAGTAGTGTGCCAGTTGAAAAAAGTGTCACAGGGGTCATTGCGACCCCTTTTTTTGTGCTATACTTATCAAGTAATCAAGGAGAACCATGCCTCAGTTCACTCTCATCTGTACCGACGAAGATTCAACCGTAACAACTAAAGAGTTCGAGGCGACTGTTCTCGATGATGTTGTTGATAAGACTCAGGATTTCCTGAAAGGTGTAGGTTACTGCTTTGAAGAGTTGCACACTCAAGTGTATCCTCTTCCAGAAAGTAACGATGACGACTATTCTTCTATCTACAAGGATGTAGACTGATACATATTACAGTAGTTTATTTTCAATTCCTCATACTTAACAATGGGTAAGACTTTTCGACGTGGTGGTAGCGAACGCGGTTACTACTCTCCTGGCAAATCTATCCGTGACAAGCGACAAAAAGGTGGCACTAATCGTTCAACTTGGGCAGATGAATCCAACTATGATGACTTCCAGAACAACAAAAAAGGACGAAAGTTTGATCGAACAACAGAAGAAGATGGATGGTACTGAAATAGAAAGAGAACCTGAAATGTTAGAGTTTGATGATTTTTCTGAAGTAGACTACGATTTGGACTATACTGTGCAATACTAATGACGAATGAATCTGAAAACGACAAGTTTAACAGGGGACTAGATCTCTTTGTTGAGTCAGTGCTTAAACCAGATCCAGCACTACGTCAATGTGCTCACAATCAACAGTGTTATCATGAGTTGATGTACATTCGTTCTTATGTTTTAGACTACTTAAAAACTCTGCGCCGTTAATGAGATGATCGGTCTCCATTCTGCTTTGCTATCTCTCGACCAAAAACGTCTGGTAAAAGATGCATTAGTCTTGTATATTCAAGACTTGCAACGAAAGTTTTACCGTGATAAACTCATCGATCCAACATACTACAATGCTCAGATGTCTGAGGTTGATAGTATTGCTGAACAACTAAACCTTAAAGATCTCTATAGACAATGACCATTGAAATGTTCTGTCCCCAGTGGTACTATACTGGGACAGTTTCAGAAGAGAATCAACAACGTATTGTTGAACTCTTTGATGATTTTGTATCTAATGATGACAACTTTTCAGAGTCTGATGGTTGGAACTGTTCGTCGCTTACAACTATTCACAATGAGGCAAATGGACAGGCACCATGGTCAGAATGGTTAGAATGTATTCGTGAACATATTGATACTTTCCTAGAGGAAACTCAACCAACGAAAGATATACAAATCATCCCACAAGAAGCGTGGGCAAATAAATATCGCTTAGGACATTTTCAAGAATATCATGATCATGCGGTTGCTAACTGTAACCTCAGCATGGTATATTTCTACAAAGAGTTTGATGAAACACTCTTCAGATTCTATAACAATGAGGATTCAAAGTACAAATCTAGTGGACTAAAAGAGGTTCTCTCTATTCCTAGTTCTAATACTATTATTCCCAAGGTTTCACGGGGAGATATTATTATCTTTCCATCTTTCTATCCTCATTATGTTTGCCCCAATCCTCACAATGAGGAGAGAATTACATTCTCAGCAAACTTCCTTGTGACACCTCAAGAACCTGCACAGGGTTCTCCCGAAACCTCCCAATCTATGCAATCATAATCATGTTGGACAAAGACATTCGCCTATTGAACAAAGTCATTCGCAAAGGCGAGAATGGTGAAGTAAGTTACAGCGACACTGAACTTCACTACATGAAAAAGAAACGTCGCAAACTTAAAGAGTGGAAACGCTCTGCTCAAATCTCTCAAAACAACGGTTTCGGACAGTATCTCAATGAACAAAATGATGACTGATGACACTTTCAACGTCTCTTGGGACGAGACTGATATGATTCAAGTGCAGGAAGATGACTGGGTTGCATCTATCCTAGGCACAGAAGAAGAAGCAATCTATGATGTATTAGCAGAACTATGATTGGACTCAGAGTTAGGATCAAACCTAAAAGTAAGAAAGCAGATCACATCTGGCGTTACGATATGAAGAAGATCCGCTACATGTGGGTGACATCTCGTAGTCGTAAATGGTTACTTATGGACCCTAACTCTGGCATTCAAATAGAAGTTCACCCCAAAGATGACCCTGACTGGATTATTATCAAATGACTGAAAACAACCGCTACAAAGTTGTGTGGACCAAACCAAAATCAAAGAACGGTTTCTATTCACAGCAAGAAGTTGTTGTGTTTGGTATCGATAACGTTGAACATGTTATTAAAAACATGGTCCCCGAAGGACAAGGATGGGACGTTTATCCTGCGTGACAGTCACGGAACTGGTCGGGCACCCTTGACGGGGTGCCTTTTTTATGCCATACTATAGTCATAGTCAAGCAAACAGATGACCAAGCGATTCAACGGCGGCATTCAGAATGGCATGGTTGCCACTGATGCCCGTGCTCGTAAACTTGATGAGCAATGTAAGCATCTGAAAGATGATGTTTTCACTGCTTTGAAGCAACAATATCCTGAACTTACGCTGCAAAAGAAACTGCGTAGGGATCAGATTCCTGGTGGTATGGGTGCATGTGAACCTGATGGTGGTGCATGGTTCTACAAAGGCAAACTGATTGCAGTGTTTGAAGGTAAGAAACAGCAGGACCGAGGTAATGCTATCGAACGCTGGTTCAAGAATAACTTTATCTGCCGTTATATCAATCCTGATGTATCTTATGTGACGTTCTGCACTGGTGAAGGTGCATATGAAGGTGGTGTTATTTGGAAGGCATTGAATGTTGCTCACCTTGGAGGTATGAATCAGTGCAATCCTGGTGATAACAGTGCTTTCATGAATACTGATTGCTTCACAAAAGAGTTCATCAATGATATAATGATTGAAACTATCACCGAGCGAATCAATACTCTTTTCTCTGAATGAAACCTCTCTTTATCTGGGCAGGTGGTAAGACAAAGGTGCTGAAACATTATGCACCTTTCATGCCATCTTCATTTGATACTTATTACGAACCGTTCTTCGGTGGCGGTGCGATGTTCGTGTATGTCATGAACAACTACAAACCAGAACGTGCTGTGATCAATGACATCAATGAGGATGTTATTTGGATCTATCTTGCTATCAAACACTCATTCACTTCTTTTACCAAACGACTAGATGAGTTGGAAGCAAAGTATATTCCACTCTCAAAGGAAGATAGAAAGAAGTTTTACTTCGATTTGAGACATGAACACGCATGGGATTATCAGAAGTGGGATCGTGAGATTGAAGCAGCAACGTTATACTTTCTGATGAAGACTGGGTTCAATGGTATCTACCAACTGAACAAGAATACCAACGGAAGGTATGGAACTCCGTCTGGATTGTTGAACCAGAAGGACAAAGTTTATGATCGTGATGTATTGTTGTGGTGGCATTGGGCACTACAAAATGTAGACATCAAATCAGCAGATTGGAGAGATGCTGTAACTGACGATCCTAACGGTTTCTTCTTCTTTGATCCTCCGTATCGTAATAGTTTTGCTGATTATGGTAACGGATTCAATGAGGATGCACTGCTAGACCTGATCGACTTTGCCGATGCACAAAAAAGAGTTTTTGTTGCTAACCGTGCTGATGATAACTGGTTTGAAGATAAGTCAAAGTCACTAGATGTTCACTACTTCGATATAACTTACACTGCTGGACGTAGGAAGAAAACAGAGGACGGATATGCAGCGAAAAAAGCAAGAGAAATCCTTCTCTACAAGAGTGGCAATGTGACAGTGGTATGAAGTGTCCACTAATCTCCCCATGAGCACCTCTGAGGTGCAATACTATATTCATTGAAACGCAGTTATGAACCTTCGTCCTCATCAGCAACGTGCTTTTGATGCAATGCAGAAGCACAATGTTGGTCAGATTATTGTCCCTACTGGTGGTGGCAAGACCTACATCATGATCGCAGATTGTGTTGCTCGTGCTGCACAAGGTAGCACTACAGTTGTTGTTGCTCCCCGTATTCTTCTCGCTAACCAGTTGTGCGAAGAGTTCATGGAGTTTGTGTCTGCTACTTGGACGCACGTTATGCACGTTCACAGCGGCGAAACGCACTACTTCAGCACTACCAAGAGCGACAAGATTGCCCTGTTCAATAATACTGCACGGGCAGCAGGTGAGTCCTGCATTATCTTTACCACCTATCATTCTCTGCCCCGCGTTGTAGATAGTGGCATTGATATTGACACCATTTACTTCGACGAAGCACACAATGGTTGCGGTCGTGCTTTCTTTGGTGCTGTATATGCCACTGCTCAGTATGCCAAACGCCGTTACTATTTCACTGCAACTCCCCGCAATGGTCGCGGTCAATCTTATCAACGCGGCATGAACAATACTACTGTCTGGGGTGGTGTGCTGGAGAATGTTCCTGCTCAGGAACTCATCGCCAGTGGTGCAATCGTTCCTCCTAAAGTTGTGCCGTTCGAGACCAATCGTATCCGCACTAAGCACAACGCACACGATGTTGATTGTGACAACTTGAAGGATATGTTCGAGCAACTCGATGTATTCCAGAACCCTAAAGTTCTGGTGGCAGCACCATCCAGCAAAGTGCTGGGTAACATGCTCGGACAGACTGACATTCTTGAGTATTTCAAGAACAAAGGTTATGATGTGATGCACATCACCAGTAAGTTTGGTGCTGTTATCAACGGCAAGAAAGTTGGTCGCGAAGAGTTCTTCCAGACCCTCACATCTTGGGGTGCTGATGATACTCGTAAGTTCGTCATCTTCCACTATTCTATTCTCTCTGAGGGCATCAATGTTCCTGGTCTGACTCACACTATCCTGCTGCGTAATCTGCCCATCATTGAGATGGCACAGACGATCGGACGTGTTATCCGTGTTCACAAAGATGACCGTGCTGATGTTGCTGCTGGCAAGATTCCTGCTGGTGCTTTTCACCTCTACAAGAAATCTGAAGGCATTGTAACTATGCCAACTGGATACAAAATGGGCAACGCTATTGCTCAACGCCTGCAAAATGTGGTCAATGCGATCTTCATTGAAGGTCGTCCCCCACTTGCATTTTGCTGATTCAATCTTACCTCTTTTTTTATTATGTCTGAGTTCATTCATCCCCAAAGCGTTGTCACTGAAAATGGTGAGGTAGTTGATAATCTTACCCCGCCAGTTATGAGTATGAAAAAACTCAACGGGCAGGGAACAATCTACAAACTCACTGATGCTAACATCGAGAGTATTAACGTCCAAACAGAAAAGAATGGCACACTAGATTTGGAAAAGTTTGTTCGTAGTATCCGAAGCAACTTTGGCACTGGAAAGTATAACTTTGGTGGGATCACTCATGTTCCCATGCCTGACGTTTTGGAGGAACTTGGTTTCTTCCGTGTTGAACTAAATGGTGAGGTTGATGTTAGCGAAGACCAGCATGATTGGGGCAAAGTTAAAGCAACTGGTTGCTACATCTTCATGCCTGAAGGTCCTATCGTGATGGAAATCGACTCCTGGTTTGGTTTCATTGAAAAGGATAAAGATCAAATGTCCGAAGCAACTTACGAGATTATTCGTGGAGTTGTTGAGAATGTACCGAAGGAAATCAACACCGACTTTGTTGATACTTTCTTCGATGAACATTTGGACAGTATGGATAAACTAAGCGTGATGCGTGACCGAGTTTACGACTGATTATGAACTACACTAAAGCACAACTAATCGACGCACTTGTGGCAGAGTGGGAATATCTCTGCCATGATGATTATGACCCAGATGACATGACTCCCGAAGAATATCGTGAGGATTTGATTAACATGTCAATCGAAGAAATCATTGAAGAGACATCAACTGATGAACATTTTACCTTAGAAGAGTATATGAATACCTACGGATGACTGTGCCAGTTTGGCAAAGTGTCCACTCTGCCCCCCACTCTGCCCCACTCTGCCCTATATTAAGAGAGTCAAAGGGATTCACGCCATGCGGACCACTAAAGCACAAGCACTTGATCAGTTTCGTTACAACTGGGGAGTGATTGTTAAGCAACATCCACGCCTGAAGAATGATTCAGTTTGGAAGCGTGAAGAGTGGAGCATGTTCACTGATTCACTCTGCAAAGAGGGTTACATTACTCTCAAGCAGTATGAAACATGGAGCAATCCTTTCTGATGTCTTGGGGTCTCATTCCTTGGTCTTTATTAACACACAAGCAAATGACTTACGGTGAACTTCGCGAACAACTTATGTGCATGGAGGAGAAGTATCTCCACCAAACTGTGACGCTGTATAGTATCGCAGATGATGAAGTTGTCCCAATGTATGAGACTGACTTCACAGATTCTGAAGATCAAGTTATTCCAGATCACTTCGTTCTTACCTTCTGATGATTACTTCCAAGACACAACTTCTCAAGGTGATTGCAACAACAGCAGCACCGCATGTTCTCACTCGCGAAGAAAAGTTTCAGGTATTTGTGAGAGTTTGTGACAATATGTTGGACGAAGGGCGTATAAGTAAAGCAAACCATAAACGCTGGACAAATGTTTTCTGATGAACAATTACAACTCATCGCTGATGCTGTAGAGGACTATGGTATTCTGGTAGATGAGGACGCCGCAGATAAATGTGGTGAGATTCTAGACATTATTGAAGCACATTTTATCAACAAACAGTATAGAAAATGACACACGAAGAAATGCTTGAAGTTGCAGCAGAACGAGAGAAAAAAGCAGAACTTTCTACCTCATTCGGTGGCACTGTTGAGAAGAACATCCCCGAAGATGTTGAGTGGATTGATGATGCTTTCTACATCAAAAAGACTCGCTTTGGATTATACACAAGCATTTTGAAAAATCCTCTTGGTCAGCATTTTATCACTGGTGCTACACATGAAGGGGTGCTAACTATGTCTCGTTGGCATCTCAAATGCCTGCAAGATGGTACGCTTGATGATAACACTCGCGTCGTGAATAGTGGCGTTGTTGGTGGTAAACTGTGACCGAACTTCCTCCCGATTTTATCCATGAAGCACCCGCAGGATTTAGATACAGAACCACCCAGTTTAGAGCAAATGTTATTAGCATTTGGTGTGACCATCTTAACAGTTATTGTTTCAATGGTGGCGATCAAGTTAGCACCATCTGGGGGTTTTACAACACAAAAAAACGAGAATACTATGCACCAATCAACTCCAAGAAAATCGGTGCAGTTGTTGACATCAACTCTACACGCCCGCTAACAGCGATGCAGATCAATCGTAGGGGATTAGAGTCACTTTGGTTGTGACGCCTCACACAGTGGCACACAGGGGGTTGTGAGGGCGTTAAAATCGTGTATTCTATAAGAGTCAAAGGAAAACACACATGCTCTGGACTGATCGCAACGGTAAAATGCACAGCACCACCAATCTTCTCCCTCAAACTAACACTGACGAGTTTATCGAAAACTGTGAAGCAGTCGCTGAAAAGACTGGCAACCTGAATCTTTTCGAGGAAATGTTTGGCACTGATCCTTACAATGAGCGTGGACAAGATTCTGCGTTCATGGATGACATGTTCGGAGGTTGATTGATGCAAACAACGACAGCAACTTATCAAGTCTCAGTAACAACTGACGAAGGCACATTGTCATTCTTGAGAACAATGCCCACACGCCCCAAAACATCTAAGGGCATTAAGGCACATAACACTAGATTGACAAACTATGCCATGAAGCATTATCCTAACTGGAAAGAAATCGACGTTAAACTATTACCATGAGCAACATCGAAGATGTAACAAACTCCCCTAAAGATTGGGAAGACTTTTGGAACTCTCCTGAAAAGTATGGCACTTGGGAACAAGAACGCCCCGAAGACGATGTGAACGAGTTCAAAGAACTTCCCATCGATTCTAACTATGTCCAAGACATAATCAATGGCGAGAAAGTATATCGCCGCAACCAATCTCCTCTCTCTGACTAACATGTTTGACACCACTCTTGACCTCTTCGCTTACAACGACCAACTGGACGATAAGCAGCACATGATTGACACTATGGGCGAAACTTACTATGACGCTATGATTAAATGCGTAGAAGATGAGCGGAATCTTGAAGCAATCGCCTGCTATGAAGAGTGGGTTGTTGATGGTAAAGACCCCCAAGATGGTGAGGTTGAGATTATTTTCGCCCCTGACCTTACCCGCTTGATTGAAGACAATTAAACCCCGCGTGTGCCAGTTGGTCAAAGTGTCCACCATCGCTTGATTTCCGCGCCAATCGGTGCAATACTATAAGAGTCAAAGAAACGAGAGCAAAATGCAACTCACCGCCAAATCCATGCAAGTTGAGTTCCGTCCTCACAACATCCTGACCGATAAGTTTGTTTATTCTCTCAAACTTAAGGGTGATGTGATGTCTATGCGTCTCATGAATAAGCGTGAGATGACTGAAACTGTCCGCGCACGTTTGGACATTGGTTATCAAGTAACCGATTTTCTGACTGAACCTCAGGAGTATTTTCCTGCCTGCTGCTGATATGAACGTCATCGATTTTCCTGCGCTCGCTGATTACGAGCAAGCAAACTTTTCTCACACTTTCTTTCAAGAACTGATGCCTACTTTTCAAGAGTTCAAAGAAGCACAACCCGCAAAGATTCAGAACGCTGCTGATGTTGAGCGTTATTCTGAGATGCTTTGTGAAGCATTGACCCAAGACTTTTACAAGAAAGGTAGCACTCAGGATTACAAGTTTTTCATCGAAAGTGGTAGAAAGTATCACAAAATTGTGATGAGTGCTAACGGTTCTAAATCTGTTCATGCATTTATCGACAAAAGGTTTGGGCATGTGTATAAACCAGCATCGTTCAAATCTCCTGCAAAACATATTCGTTACAATCTGCTAGTTGATAACTCCCGCGAAGAATGTTTTGCCCGTTGTGATTGGGCAGGCGGTTATCTTTACATGTAAAGTGTAAAATAGCAAGGTGGACGGTTCCCCAACTGGTTTTCCCGTTTTGTATCATGGTGAACTACGGGGAATCGTCAGAGGTGCAATACTATAAGAGTCAAAGGAACAAACGCAATGGCAACGCCAATCTTCACTCTTTCCCCCGAAATGCAACAGTCCTGGGATGACATCATGGGGCAAATGTGCGCCTTCGTTAATGATACAAATGCCGATGTAGATAGCGCCTACGATTGGGTGTGCGAGATGCTCGATATTTCCTCCTTCGTTGATAACAACACTGCATGGGATTCGTTCTATGAGACCTGGGAATCTTGCGACAATCGTAACAGCAACTTCTACAACTTCGCCTGATTCTTTACACTAACCTCACTCAAATCATCATGAATCGTTACTGCATCGAAGTTGACCGCATTGAACGCGACGGCAGCATCTTTCACCTCGTTCAATATAGAGAACTGAAAGCAACTAAGTCTATTGCTGGTCACAAACTTCAGTTGAAAAAACTCACTGACCGCATTGCTGAAGAACTTCAATACTATCAAGTTCCTTATAAGCGTTATTCTGTGAGCATGGCATGATGTATAACGACCCCTGCACAATCGCACTCCAAACTGATAACGAACTAATGGCAATTCAGAATCCCTACGTTGAAACTCTCGTCGAGTCTGGTTATGATAGACAAGACGTAGAAGTTGCGTCTACGATGTTTCAAAAGAAAACGTTCCCTTGTGTTATTCACGGTCGCAAATTTGAGACCGAAGAACAATACTATGCAGAACTCCATGAGTTCATGAATGGCATGTAAATCGTCCTCTGTTCACTGTTACTAACCTCATCATGAATTACACTCTCCAACAACTCAAAGACCGCGTAAATACTCTGATTGAGCAACAGGGACCAGAAGCATATTGTGCCGCATGGATATACACTGCTGAGGATTGTGTCGTCTACGATGATAACGATGAACCGCAATATCCTGCTCATGCTGATAAAGAACTGAGTGAAAAAATCTTCAACGATGTAGGAAACATCGACTACATTTACACTGTTATTCAAGAATGTGTTGATGAAAGTACAGAGGAACAATATACATTACATCAGCAGGAGTTAGTGTAAAGATATAGTGTGACAGTCAACTAAGTGGCACACAAAATTGGCACTGACCTCAAAATGGTCTATTATATGTTCATCGGGGGAGGAAACGACCCCAACGCTCTCTAACTCTCACTCTCATGCGTAAGATTGAAAAGCAAATGTGTGCCGCTGTTCAGAAGAACATCAACTGGCAATCTGGTAACACTTCTGTTCACTTTGACGAAGAATCTGGCGTGTCTGTTGTTCGTCTGCACGGCAACAAAATTGCTGAGATTGATGACACTAGCATGACAATCTTCGACGGTGGTTGGCAGTCTGTCACTACAAAATCTCGCCTTAATGCACTTTGCACTGAATTTTGCATCGCTGGCGAAGGTGTTTTCCAGAAAGATTTCAAGTGGTTTGTGACTAAACTTGTCGGACAATCTTCTGTCACTGGTAAAGTCTTCAACACCTTCGATTTTACTAACGGTTTTGTCTTTGCCTGATAAATGTTGAAGTCACTAACTAAAACTCGTTCAGCAAACTTCTACGCTAACCAAGTGAAAGTTCTCCTCTTGATTCTCATCGGTGCTCTGGTTTGGACTAACAACGATGCTCGCAATGTTATCGCTGATGGTCTAGATAATGTTGAAGAGTTTGTCCGCCCTGATAACAACCAAATCCGCATTTCTTTCTGAACAAAATGACTCAAACTACCGACAACATCGTGATGCGTGATGAACTCCAAGACGCATACATTAACGAAATCATTGATGGTATGGACATCAAAGATTTGATGCGCCTTGTATACGACCAACTCGAATCTAACCTCGAAAAATATACTGTCGATGAACTAATTGAAGAGGTTGAAGAGTATTACCCTCATCTCCTGGAGAATAACTAATGCGCCTATTCCTTGCCTCTCTCGTTATCATCATCGGCACTGCAATCGGTGTCAACGCTATCAACACAGTCGAACAACTTCAGAATGACAAACTATCACGCTTCTGCAAACAAATCCCCCAAGGTGCATCCTACGACGAAATGTGTAAGGACTTCCGATGACATCATTCGTTCTTATTCTTCTCATCAAAGTGATAGTGATTGGGATGATATTCTCTCTCCAGATGATTACGAAGAATATCTAGAAAGAAGACAATACGAGAAAATGATGCGTCGATAATGTATAATTAACTCACTTGCACTTTTCCACAGATGAGTAGATTCTACAAAGGACAACTTGTTATCTACGATAACACTCAGGGATACGTCAATTTCATCTCTGAACAGTACATAACCATCTGCATCAAAGAGTATCAAAAACCCCCTGAAGAAGCGGAACATGCTAGATCAACTGTTCGTCAGGTTTGTATATGTGTCCCCCCAGAAAGATGGGACTATGTGTTAGAAACTCAACAACAGGTTAGTAATAAGTTTTCCACAGAAAATGCGGAGATTGTGGAAAACCTTTTATAAATTAGTTTGTGTGTTTTATCTCCCTTAAATGTCTCCAGTTGTTGTAGTCTTAGCACGCTTCCTAACAGATGTCAACCCCCTCTAATCACCTCGGAGACACTTACATCACCATTGCTAATCATTGCCCCTCTGAGTGTCACTAACACCCCCTTGACAAAGTATCAGAAATCTGGTACAATAACCTTGTAAGGGTTCAGAAACACCTCTAGTATCTTCAAGACTTATGGTATACAACATCTACGATGATTCGGACAACCTCAGAGGAACATTCAACAGCATCTATGACCTTGAGAGGTATATCGATGGCATTCGGAATAGCATGGGAGATAGTTACCCAAACACTCCGAGAACTTCGACCTTCGATTATATCAAGCACATCAAATGGTACATGGAGGTTGTTGACAACTCTCAGAGAGTTAGTGTATAATAGCAGAGGTTATTGGGGGCACTCAAAGTATTCTTGAAGACAGTTAGTTAATGTTACTTTGGCAGTTAAATTAGCCCCCTTAAATATAAAGAAAGCCACTACCCTAACCTACAAAGGTTCCCAGACGCCCTAGATATTATTCGAGTGAATGTCAACGGCGTATATAAAAAAATTTTCTGAGGTAAAAAATGGACGCTAAGACCCGTGTAGAGAGGCAGGAGACCCGTGTATGGGCAATTGAGCAATTACTGAGGCAGGAGGGGTTTCTAGACCCTCGTATGTACGAGTGTGCAGACTATTATGCCTCTGCTTATGCTTCTCAGGTTGTAGAAGATCTATATACACTATGGGTTGAGTGGAAAGCAGAACATCCGTCAGACAATCCTCAGGTAGTAAATCGTATGTAAAAGTTATGTCCCATAGATTCACAACGAGATTAGAAGAAGATGATTTCGGTGATTTAATTCTTACAATTCCTTATGAAGCATGTGAGGAGTTAGGATGGGATGTAGGGACAGAATTAGAGTATGATATTACAGAAGATGGTACAGCATTTACATTGAGAGCAGTTCAACAAGATGAATGAAGAAGATTTTTTAACAGAAGAGCAAAAGGTTGGTATTGAGCGTTGGAATGATATTTACAATGCTGTTGAAATTATCAACGAATGTTTGATGAAAGTGGGAGAAAGACTGAACAATATTGAAAAAGTCATTTCAGAAACTCCCACCCCCGACAAAATCTACTATAAACCACCAGGTTATGATGATTACCTGAGTATGAAACAAAACTATGATGAACTGTACAAAAGGATAGGAATATTAGAGGAGCGACTCGATGGGATGCAAGACTAAAGAAATTGGTGTATGTAATGACTTTAGTGGTCATAATAGTAGTCATTGCAATAACCATAATCCTGGCGAGGGCACCACGTTAGAGGTACGAGAATATCCAACACCTGAATTCAGGAATGGTAGTTATTCTATTCCTGGACAGGAAGCGAATGCTGTCATGTATGGATTTACTGAGGAGTGCGTTTCCACAGGAGGAAAGGGTGGCGCGGGCAACACAGGATCCACTCCTACTGCAGCAAACTGTGGAAAGGTCTCTAGAAGTCTCTGTAGCAGTTTTGGAGGCACTTGTACCATCTATAATGGGTATTACCCTACAGAACTATCATTTGACTATGGTGTAGGCGATACTTGGATGGCATATCTGTATGATACTTCTGACGATGCTGGTGTTGCAGGAACCCCTTGTTACCACATTGTTACATGTAGCGAATCATCTACAACTCCTGGAGAAAGTACAGCAAATGACTCCTCAGACACTACTTGTCATCCCTGTACAGCATTTAACTGTACTCCAGAGCAGACTGTTCTAACATATACAGCAGATGAAGACCTGACAGGCGACCCAGACTGTCCTCACCCCACGTTATTTGGTTTTGGTACGACTAGTAATAAGATTGCATTTGAGTACACTCAGTTGTCATCTGAGTTGCCTGATGGGGTAGTTGATATGGAGTTATCATATAACGGTGCTACCTATGAAGATGCATGGAATAATACTATTCAATTTGGTATTGCCTATGAATCTACTCAAAATCCATGGCAAATTGGTGATGAAGGGTTTGAAGATTTTCAAATTTATGATATTGATTTGAGTCCAACTCAGACTGGATTGAGAATTAAGGTAAGAATTTCTCCTATTTTTGATGATACTACCTCTCCAATTACTTTTTCTGGTACTAGATGGGTTATTGAAGAGATTTTAGACCCTGGAACAGGGTTTTCTGTAGGTGATACTACAACATTGACCTATGATTACACTCATCCAGACACTACTACGACTACTTTAGAGGTAGATTTGCGTATTAGTACCGTAGGTGAGGTGCCTGTTGTCAATAGTCAGAGTGGATTTGACGTACTTAGGATTGGTGATGTCATTAATGGACACACAATTCTCCGTACTTTCCATACAGACATTGATAATTTTCCGTATCATGTTGTATATTTGGATGGAAATGGTAGCGATTTTACCAAAGATACGGAATATACCTCTAGTAGAGACCATACTATTAGGGTAAAAGCGGGAAAAGGTATTGTTGACCGTGCTATTTTGGTTGGAAGATATGAATTTTTGAATAAATCTCTGCAATATGTGACTGCATCTCTTAATAGAAACGCAATTGACACATATAGTGGTGATATTGTTCAACCAGATGTTGCTGTAACAGTCACAAATGGCAGAATTACGGGCACATCTATCACAAGTGGTGGTCAGGGATGGAATCAAATTGGAAAACCACCTAAAATTGAGATTACTTCTCCGCCAAATAAGTCTGGAAAGCAAGCAAAAGTCAAAGGAACGTTCTCAAATGGCGTGTTAACTGCCGTTGAGATTGAAAATGCTGGCAGCGGATACGATGATAACTATCCACCACAAATTTATGTGCGAAATATTAAGTTAGAGACGACAGAAAAGATTAAAAATGACGGATATGACGAAAATGCTACCGAAAGATACGCATCAAACCTTCGAGATTATCCTAAAAATGATGAAGTTTCCGTATCTTCTTCAGAATTTAACGCAATTGACGATGTTTACAGCAAAGTAAATCGAGAATCTGAGACAACTTCTAGAATTCCAGAAGTTGATGTGAAAAAAGACCTAGCACGTCGCAGAATTGCCGCAAAACCTCAAAGATTGTTCTCGGAACAAGCAATGGAACCCGCATATGATGCGACAAAACATCAGCATAATCTCAATTATATTGATGATGCTCCTATCAGCAGGGAATTCAAGGCAAAAATCATTCAAGAAAAAGCAAGAGACTCGGAGGCAAGGAAACAAGATATTCGAGATATCACTCAGACTCAAATTCCTGAATATTCTAACTATCCCGAGTCGTATATTGAAACCGTTCAGGGCAGTCTTTCTGAACTTCCTGAGGGTTCTACATATACAAAATATATTATGAGGCAATATAGACCTGATAATACTAGGGATAACACAATAAATATTTCTTTATCATGTACTCCTGTTGATTCTGGTTGTACTCACTTTGCTTGTGCTCCACCAACAGCACCTGCTAGTACAACTACAAATTATGAAGAACCAGACACTGAAACACCACCAACACCAGAAAATCCTAACCCAACTGTTTCAGTTTCATATACTCGGTCATGTACCGTTTCTGGATTATTGGGAACTGGATGTAAAGAATGGTCTGTATCTGGGAGTATGAAAATATTCAATGATTTAACTCGTACTGCAGAATCTGTTTCTCAAGCAGCTGCAGCATATGGAAACCCATTTTAAATAGGCAACAATGGCATTTGTATTAGCATCTGGTGGTATGGGCGCTGCTCTGTATATGGGAAACTGTACAGGGCATGGTACGGGTGTTGGAGGGTCCTTTCAACCTGGACATGGTGGGGGAATGGTTCCTGGATGTCCACACAGTCCAATGGACCCTCGTATTAGCATCAAACCTGTAAAAGTTAATAATGCAACAGCGATTTGGCCACCAATGGCACAACTCCCTTCAGGAGTCCCAGGCGCTCTTGCAGCAAGAGTTCTTATCAATAAAAAAATTCCTATCGTAGACCAAGATATCTTGACTCCACACCCAACTCCAACAATATACACGACATCCTCTGTTGGTGATAAGTGTGCAGTAACCTTGTCAACCCCAGCATTCTGGTGTACAATAGGTGCTGTTGGAGGAAGAGAAGCTCCAGCAGGACATCCAAGAAAACTTGTAGCTACGTCTAAAACAGTTTTTATTGGTAAAAAGAGAGCTGGGCGTTTTGCAGATCCTCTTGGTGATGGAACCCCAGCATTCCCCTGCTTATCTCTTGTTTCTGGCTCAAGTCCAAACGTTTTTGTAGGAATTTAATTATGGCAGCACGCTCAAAGTCTATTAGTGGTGGTAAACTCATTGAGTCGAAACCAAAAAAGACACGTCAGGGAGCAGGACAGCATACCAAGTACGCTTCTACTTCTCGTAACAATGCTAAAAAGCGTTATCGCGGTCAAGGGCGATAAATAATACAGGGATAGCAACCCCTTTAAAAGTTCTGGTTCACCAGAATTTATTAAAATGGCAAACAATCCCATCCCTGATAATGTTCCTGATATGATGGAAAAGGATTTTGGTACTGTTGTACTAATCACAGATCCTCGTTCTGATGTGTACTTAGCAAAGTATAGAAAAAACAATCCACCTGCCGATAGAAACTCTAAGTGGTGCGGTGGTAAAGGAGGATTTGACGATTACGTAGAAAGATGGCATTAAAGCAAATTACAGGTAAGCAATTTAAAAAGTCCAGAACATTTCTGGACTTAAATGTTGCTTTGTCTAGAAATCCTTTTACTGATGATGTGTCTACAGTAAAAAATGATAATGCAATTAAGCAAGCGGTTAAAAATTTAGTCTTGACTACACCTGGAGAAAAACCATTTCAACCTCTTATTGGTTCTAGAATAAACAATCTACTTTTTGAACCTCTAGATGCCTTTACTGCTGATGCAATTCGTGATGAAATCATAAATACCATTAATCAGTATGAACCAAGGGTAGAACTGACTGAAGTTTCTGTTGAACCAATATACGAAGGCAACAAATTCTCTATTGAAGTAGAATACAGAATCGTCGGATTACCTGTTGTTGAGACAATTTCGTTTGTTCTACAGAGACCCGAATAATGCAACCTAATAACCTAACAGCATTAGATTTTGAAGATATTAAGTCTTCGATTAAATCTTATTTGAGAACTCGTACAGAATTTTCTGATTACGATTTTGATGGGTCTTCGCTGTCATATCTCGTCGATATGTTGGCGTATAATACTTACTACACTTCTTTCAATGCCAATATGGCACTGAATGAGGCATTTATTGCCTCATCGACAATGAGAGATAATGTTGTTAATATTGCAAAACTTTTAAATTACGTTCCTCGTTCAATTAATGCCTCTAAGGCATGTATTAAAATAACTGTTGACACAACACTATTAAATGGTGCATATCCATCGACAATTACTCTACGAAAAGGTGCTGTTGCTACAGGTGGTAATTATATTTGGAATATTCTGCAAGATAGAACTGTCGTAGTAAATCCTACAACAGGTGTGGCAGAGTTTGATAATATGTTAATTTATGAAGGTTCTATCGTAAACTATTCATATGTTGTAAACACTTTTGCTAGACAAGTATATACTATCCCTTCAGAAGATGCAGATATTTCTACACTGAGGGTTAATGTAAGAGCAAACGAATCTTCTACAACATCTGATGCATATAATCTTGCTGAAACTGTAACTGGGTTAACTGCAACTTCCCGAGCATATTTTCTTTCTGAAGGCGAAGATATGCGATATGAAGTCAAGTTTGGTGATGACAGCGTTGGAAGAGCACTGAAAGATGGTGAAGTTGTTAATTTTGAATATCTTGTAACTAGTGGTGCCGAAGCCAATAACGTTCAGGCATTTTCATTTAGTGGAAGGTTGCAAGATAGTAATGGTAAAGCATATTCTTTAAGTAGTGCTATTTTAACAACGAAAGAAAAGTCTCAACTTGGAGACTCTGCAGAAACTGTAGAGTCTATCAAATATAATGCTCCGAGATATTATGCTGCTCAATATAGGGCAGTAACAGCACAAGATTACGCTTTAATTACTAAAAATATTTACAACAATGCCGATTCTGTTGTTGCTTATGGTGGGGATATTTTAAATCCACCTATTTACGGAAAGGTGTATATTGCAATTAAAACAAAAACAGGTTCTTTACTGAATGATGCTACCAAAAAAGAAATTTCAAATGACCTGAGAAAATATGCAATGGCGTCTATTGACCCAGTAATTGTTGATCCAGATGACATTTTCATCTATACAAAAGTGTTTGCTTTGTATGATACTGGATGCGGTTCAAATGTTACCGAAATTTCTGCAGATATTCAGACCAGTGTTGGGCAATGGGCAAGTCAAACTCAAATCAATAACTTTAATTCAACCTTTAAGGCACAAGAACTAGAAAAGGCAATTTTACTATCAAACAATTGCATTTCCGATGTTTCTCTACAAACTGCAATTCTGAAGTATATTAAACCAATCTCAGGACAAACAAACACATATTGTATTTCTACAGGTTCTGGTTTATATGATAGTGCTCCTGGTTCTGATGGTTCTGATGGATGTAAAAAAGAACCAGTTCTTTTATCAGGAACTTTTAGAACTGCTGATAGACCAGGTATCGACCAGCAATTTGAAGATGATGGGTATGGAAATCTTAGAACCTTCTACAATACAGGTACGAAGAAAGTTTATACAAACAACAATGCTGGAACTGTAAATTATGATACTGGAGAGATTTGCTTTGGTCCAATTAATATTATTGGTGCTGGTGTAAACATTATTGCTGATGTAAATCTGAATATTACCGATAGTGTTAGTGGTACAGGAAGCGTTGTTGATGGTACTGACCTTCCAACTGATATTTCTATTCCTGTATTGTTCATTCCTGCTAACAATACGTCTATTCCTGCAACAACTCCTGGAACAATTATTAACGTTATTTCACCAGAAATTACAGTCAGTCCAATTGGCACAACTCCACCCCCCACAATCCCTCTAAATAGTTTGACACCAAGCGTTTTCAACCAGACGCCAACGTTGGTTGAAATTACTCCAATTACTAATGGTGGTTCACTCAATACTTCTAGTTGTTTTTAATTAGATGAACATCAATAAAGTCTCTCAGTCAATCAGGGCAAATACTCCCGATTTCTTAGGAACCGAGTACCCTCTTTTTAATAAATTTATTGAGTACTACTATAGGTCTCAAGAAAAGACTGGATTGGGTCAAAATATTATCAATAATTTCCTTCAATATTTGGATATTGATAAACTTGATATTGGGATCCTTGATGGAACAACCAAAGTTGTTGAGTCTGTAAGTCCGACTGATGATACGATTGTTGTAGAAAGTATTGACCAATTCTTAGAAGAGAATGGTAGTATTTTAATTGGCGATGAAGTAATTTATTATGAAGGCATCACTTCAGCACCAAACATTGCTCTAAGTCCTGGTATTTCTTACGAACAGGTCAGAGTCAAGTGGAGAACTTTGTCAAATCTTATTGATGATTTTGACGGTACAACTACAACTTTTCCACTAATTTCTCAGGATATTCCTATTTCCGTTCCCTCGGCACAACATCTTGTTGTTAGTAATTATGGCGAGGTTTTAATTCCCAACGTTGATTATACCGTTGATGGAACAAATATCGTATTTACTAGTGCTCCAAGAGAAAGAATTCCTGCTGATGATAATGCAGCAACTTACATTTATTATCTAAGTGGATTTATTGAAAATCCAATTGTTGCGGTAGATAATTTATCTAACTCCTTTGGTAGTGATGTAAAAGCTTTTAAGATGACCGTCAATGGTCAAAAATATGAACCAATCGTTGATGAATATGTAATTGCTGTTTATGACAATAGATTGTTAACCCCTAAGGTTGACTTCTTTATTGACAAAGATACATTTATTTTTGCGACTGCTCCTTTGAATGGTCGTATTCTTTCAATTTATTCTATTGAAGCTCCAATTCCTTCTTTTGGTTCTGGTGCAGTTGGATATTCTCGCGTAAATGATGCGGGAGAAATTACAGACGTACTTATTAGCGAAACTGGTTCTGGGTATAGATTTGATTATCCTCCACAAGTTAGTATCTCTTCGGAAACTGGTAAGAACGCTTCTGTCTCTTCCTTAGTTGACGGCGTAAAATCGGTTCAATTGTTGGATGGTGGTAAAGGATACAGTTCTACTAATCCACCTATCGTTCAAATTGAGCAACCAACTAAGACTGGTTCTAAGGTTGCTGTATTTAAAGCTACCGTTACTAATGGTGCTGTAGATTCGCTTACAATTGAAAATTCTGGTAGTGGGTATACTTTCACTCCTAGGGTTACTTTCAGACAACCTGGAGGGGCAGTTCTTGCTCCCCCAACTATCACAAATGGTCAAGTAACTGGGTCTATTGAAATTACGGAAACTGGTTTTGGTTATAGTACTCCTCCATTAGTTTATATCGATGAACCAACTGGAGTAAATGGAATTAAAGCAGCATTTACCACTACAATTTCTGCAGATGGTGAATTGACTGCAGTTAATATTATTAACGCTGGTCAAGGATATGAGTCTGTACCTAAATTAAAAATTATTGATCCAGTTGGTGCTCAAATTTTAGATGTTCGAGTTGATGGTGATGGTAGAGTCATTGGTATTGATTTACTCGACGGTGGTAGCGGATATGAAGATGTTCCATCTGTTTATATTGTAGATGATAGAACGGATACTCGTGGAGTTTATACTGGCGGTTCTGGTGCTACTGCAGTAGCATCTATCTTCAATGGTAGAATCACTGATATTAATATTGATAATTTTGGTACTGGATACAGTGCAGATAATCCTCCAAAAGTCATTATTCAAAGTCCTCCATCCGCTAAAGCATCGGTTGAGATTGGTCTTAACGAAATTACTGGATTTGATGTCAATCAATCTGGTGAGGGGTATACAAAAGCATCCTTTATTGGATGTGCAAGAGCTGCTAGTGGTATTACTTCTTACACAGAAAGTGGAAATGCTGTATTTTCTAATAATACCACTGCATCTAGTTTCTCTAGTGATACTGAAGTCAAGTGTTTAGATGCTTTATTTGTTAAGAGACTTCTTGACAAATACACTGAACAATTCTTACCTGATGTTCCTAGTCTTGATTATAAGTCAATTGATGTAAGAACATCAATCAAAACTATTAAAGATTTTTATTCTGCAAAAGGCACATCTTTTAGTATTGCTTATTTGTTCAAACTTCTTTATGGTGAAACGGTAAGTATTTCTTATCCAAAAGACCAAATTATTAAACCATCTGCTGCAACTTGGTCTGTAGATACTATTTTACGTGCCACCTTAGTAAGTGGTGACCCTACAAATATTAAAGATGCTCTTTTAACACAAGAAGCAGATATTGCAGACCCAAATATTAAAGATGCCAGTGCATTAGTTGAAAACTATATTTCCATTAAAACATCTGACGTAGAAATTTTTGAATTAATTCTTTCTGAAGAGACTATTGAAGGGGAGTTTGTTGTTCCCTATAAAACAAAACTTGCTGAACCTTTGAATACTACTGATAGTATCATTACAGTAGACTCTACTATTGGTTGGCCAGAAAGAAATGGTAAGTTTTTGATTGGTGGAACAGAACTTATTGAATATAAGGAAAAGTCTCTTAACCAGTTTATCGAATGTACTCGTTCTTCTAATGGAGTTGTAGAAGACTGGGATTCTGCAACGGAAGTTACCTCCAATTTCAGAGTATATCTGAACAAGGGTACTACTCAAGAAGTCGTTATGAATATTGTTGGTATTGTTGATGCCCAACAAACAACATTAACTGACACTGGTTCATATTATCTCCCTGGAGATAAACTCAATATTTCCAAATTGGGTGGCACTTCTGAGATTCCAGAATTGAATACCTGGTTATATAATGTTAAAAAACTTATTCGTGTTGAAAGTATTACTTTTGGTGGTGTCAATGATCAATCAGCAACAGTAACTTGTTCTAATCCTCATGGTTTGCTTGTTGGTGACCAGGTTACAGTTTATGGTGCAAATCCAATTATCTACAATGGAACTTTCTTAGTAACTTCTAGAGATAGTGAGACTGTATTCCAGTATCAACTTCCTCAACCAGGTCTTGTTGTCCCTCAAGGCAATATTCTTGTTTCTATTGACCTTAATAAGGGTAAGTCTGATAACTCTGCAGTATTGAACGCAATTGGTCCTTATACAACTAACGTACAAAACTCATTCTTTAATGATGACCACGTTTATGTTGCATCTACTGGCATTCCAAACTATAAGATTGGTCCTTTCCCAGGTACTGCTTTACTCCCAGGTAACCAGAGAAAGTTAAATAGATTCCCACTATCTTCTACAACAATTTCAAATAAAGACCTGATTAACCCAGGTCCAATTGGAACTTGGATCAATGGTGTATCTATTTGGTCCTATAAATCTCAATTAACCAAAACATTTGGTGCGGTCACAGGAATTTCTATTGTTAATTCTGGTGAGTCTTATGATGCAGCTTTCCCACCAACTATTACAATTTCTGGCGGCGGTGGAACTGGCGCTTCTGCATCTGTAACTGTAGATGGTTCCATTACAGAAATTACAGTTTTGGAAGGTGGTAGTGGATACACATCTTCTCCCCTGGTTTCTATTGTTGGTGGCGGCGGTTCTGGTGCTGCTGCGACAGCAATTATTACCAAAGGTGTAGTTTCTCGTATTTTAATTGTAAATGGTGGTACAGGATACACATCTCAACCTTCTATTTCTATTGTCGGCGGCGGCGGTCAAGGTGCAACAGGTTCTGCTTCGGTACGTGGACCTATTAAGTCGATTTCTGTTGATGCTGGTGGTGCATCCTATACATCTGAACCTAGTATTACATTGAGTTCTGGTAGTGGTGCTGTAGCACAACCCATTGTTAGCGACGGTAGAATTATTTCTATTGCTATTATTTCTGCGGGACAAGGATATACAACTCCACCAACTGTTACTATTCAGGGTGATGGATTTGGTGCAATTGCCCGTGCAAATATTGACCGTGATGGTGAAAATGCTGGTAGAGTAACTAGTATTGAAATTGTTAACAGAGGTATTGGATATACCCAAGGTCAAACTATTATTAATCTGGATTCTGTTGGACAGGGAGCAACTTTTTCGTCTAGTGTATTCCAGTGGTCTTATAATTTACAAGAAACTACTACATTCGACTCTGCTGATGGTGCAGTCTTTACTGGATACAATAATCAGTATGGTGGCGAATATGCTCACTTATCAAATCCTCAGAGATTGAGATATATCCTTGGTGATAACTTAACTGAAGTTGGTGGAGTAGTAAGTGAAATTAATGATTCTTTAGAGCATTCCCCCATTATTGGTTGGGCATTTGATGGTAATCCAATTTACGGTCCATATGGATATGATGATCCTACAGACCAAACTTCTTCTATTACTAGACTTCAATCCTCTTATAGATTGAAGAGTAATTTAGTGTATGATGAGGTTACAAATCCATACCCATCTAGAATTGCTGGTCCTCTTCTAACTGATGAGGTTGCAGGTAAGTTTGTTGAAGATTATGAGTATGTCTTTAGTCTCGGTGATTTGGACCAATATAATGGTCGTTTTTGTAAGACTCCCGAATATCCAGAAGGTAGATATTGTTATTTTGTAACGATTGATAATACTACTGCTGGAAATCCTGTTTTCCCATATGTTCTTGGACCTAGCTTCAATTCAGTTGTTGATAAGTGGAACCTTTCTTCTTCTGCTATTCAGCAAAATATTCCAACTGGAGTTGTTCGCTTTAGAGACCCATATGAAAATGTTGATATTGATGTAGATAGAGCTCCAAATGCTTCTACAAACGCACTGTCTTTAGAAAATGGTGATATCCTCTTATTTGAAGTTGAGGATGAAAACAGAGATGGAATTATTTCTCAAGATGAGATTGATGATCCAGACGAAGTTTTTGAAGAGTCACCTTTGCAACTATTTGATTATTTCCCAACAGTTAGATTTGATTCAAAAGTTGATATTGAAGTTGAAACTACTACTAAGTTTGAAGATGCCTCTGTTACAGGATTTACAATTGAAAATGCTGGTCAAAACTATCAGGTAGATGATAGGTTGCTATTTGACAATACAGGTACTGGAGGAACTGGTGTTTCTGCTCGAATTTCTAGGATTAAGGGTGAAAATATTTCTTCGTATACTTTTGAAACTCGTAGTGGAGAAAACTTTGGTGTTTTAACAACTGAAGAACCTCACAATATTATTGCTGGAGATACAATTTTTGTAGATTACACTCCAGTCATGAATAACACAAACAAACAGTTTGTTGTTAGACAATACAAGGGTATTGAGGAAATTAATATTCTTCAGACTGGATCGGGATATAACGAGGATATTCCCCCAGTAATCACTATTGATGGTGATGGCGAATCGGGTCAACTAAGTGCAACTGTGTCTTCTGTTGGTGCTATTGACGCAGTAAATATTGACAATTCTGGTTCTGGATACACTCAAAACCCAAGAGTTATTCTGTCTCATCCTCAAATATTCAAAAAGGCAGATTACTACGTCTCTCTTATTTCTAACAATGAATATGTCAAAGTAAATGATGTATTTGTGAATGATGCTAAGGAATCATTTATTTGTGGTAAGACTAAGGATGCTCAGGGGAATACTATTGCCTTTGTAGCAAAACTTTCTGCTACAGGTGTTAAAGAATGGGAAAAGAATCTAGAACTTCCCTCGGTACAAAATTATGCAGAATTTGAAAGAATTTTTGTTGATGGTAATGATATTTGGATTGTTGGTAATAACAGACCAAATTCTGTAATTTTGGATGCATATAACCCAGACATCATCCTTGTAAAGTATGTTCAATCTGATAATGGATTGAGTGCTACATTATCCTTCCAGAAAGCATATGCTGGTATTTCTGGTGCATCTCGTGAAGATGTCATTACAAGTATCAAGAAAATGAGTGATACTAGATTTATTATTGGTGGATATACCAATACTAACTCTGGTAACCCATATGATGCTTTCATTGCAAGTATTAATACTGATGGAACATTCTCTGTTAAGAGAAAACTGGCATCGGTAAATAAATCTGAAAAACTCACAGATATATTGGTTGTTGGGGAAGATGTTTACTTTACCATGGAAACATCTGCAACTTCTTCCAGTGATGATGTCAATGTTGCTGTTGGTAAAGTATCTGTAGGAACTTCTGTTATCCAAGTTGACTGGATTAATGAAATTAGCAATACTCTGTATTCTTTCTTTGATAGCAGTATCGTCATCGACGAATTTGATGAATTGTATGTTCCTTGCACATTGAGATTAAAAACTGATGATGAAACTAAAAATGCTTTCTGGATTGGTAAATTCAATACCTCAGGAACAGCAATTTGGAACTATGTTTATTCTGCTCCTGGTAGAGATATTCAATTAGCCCATAAGTCTTCTATTGATATTTTTGGTCATCTTAATATCGCATATACGAGAACCGATAATGTCACTGATTTGAAGACCGCTGCTACAGTTAAACTTGATTATACTGGAAAAATTCTCAACCATACTATTAATGAATTTAATGATGACAATATTGAAGGTATTACAGTCCATTCTTTAGATACTGATAATTCTGGTGATGTTCATATTTTTGGTCAGACTTCTTGGAATCGTAACGAATTTATTTTTGAGTTTGGTGAGACTGATTCTGCCGCTGACAAGACAGGTCATTATACACCAACGTTAATTGGTAATGACGCTACAGATTCTCTTACTCTTTCTGGTGATGGATATGCCAAGTTATTTGGTAAGGATGTTGCTGCACCAGCAAACTGGGAGAATGCAGCAATTAAATTTGCTGCAGCAGACTTGGGGACCAAACTCAATGAAGACTGGACTATCGAGTTTATGCTCTATAAGGACGCTACAAACTCCGATACACATTCTCAGACCCAGCAAACCCTTCTCGCTATTGGAGACGCTACAGACGCTACTGGAGGTCTCTGGTTCTATTATGACATCAATAACGGTCAGTTAGAATTAGTTGTTACTAATAACACAACTGCCGTCAATAGTGCGGGTTCTGGTCTGACTTCGACACAAACAAACATGTATGCCGATGATTCTTGGCAGTTTGTTGGATTGAAGAAAGATGGCGATACGTTTACTGCATATGTAAATGGTGTTCAAATCTTTACTGGTACAATTGCAAATACTTCTCTCGGTTCAAAAGATTTGCATTTTGGTAATATCCCAGGTAAGAATGGAACAACTGCAGCGTTTGTTTCTACCTATCAAGGTCAATATTATCTTGATAATTTAAGGCTTAGAAATAGAGCTGTTACCCCAACTGTTCCATCTGATGTTGCAACTATTCCACCAGCAGCATCTTTTGCTCTTGCATTTGATTGGACGGATGATGCTTGGTTTACAACTAACATGAATCAATATGATTACATTGATTATGTTGGATTTGGAATGAAGGTTGATAAAAATGCTGATGCTGTTAGATTAGGAGACCAAGGACAGCAGACTAATACTGGCGTAACTTTTGAAAGAACTGCTGTAACCCCAGTAACAGGCGCAGCACTAACTCTTAATACTGTTGGATTTGCATTGGGCTCAGCAGGATTCCAATCTCTCGACTTTGACTCTGCTACTACTACAATGACTCAAGATACTGAGACATTGACGTATGCTAATGATGTTTGGAGCTCTAGAACTGCTACTGTACCTTCTCCTGGTTCTCAAAAACTGAAAGTTGAAGCTGTTGTAAAAGACCGATATTACTTTAAAGTTACACCTACAGTTAAGATTGATAATGTTCAAGAACTGACAATTAATCAACCTTTTAGGTTTACTGAGAAAACTAAACTTCGTTTAAATGATGATGCTGGAACATTTGTTAATAGCGGTTATATTGTAAAGGTTGATAGTGTCAATAATAAAGTATACTTGGCAGTTAATAACAATTCTTGGTCTGACGATCTGAATACAGGTAATCTTATTACCGAACAATTTAATGAGCAGAGTGCTTATGGGATTGTTGGTCCTATTCCAAATGATATTAATGAAATTGATGCATTCAATTTCATTCAAGTTGAAAATCAAACACCAGGTACTTTTGTAATTAACTTGGAAGATTATGATTCTCCAACAGGAGGAACAGACAATCTAGATGAGTTTGCTACGTTCAAACCTTACTCTGATGATGATTATAGCATCCGAATTGACGAAGTTGCTGGTTCCTCACCTTTTGTTGTTGGTTCTGTAGTTACTATTAATTCTGGGGACATTTCGTTTAACTCTGGATATAGTGAAGCAACTATTACAAATCTGACGGGTGTTTTAAAAATTACACTGATTGCTAATCTTACTAAGAGATTACAGGTAACTGCAGTATCCAATAGTGATGAAGTTTATGTCATCACTGGAACTGCACATTATCTTACCGCTGGCGAGATGCTTTATATTGATGGTAATCCATCTCAAGAAGTTGGTAGCGTTACATATGATGAATATGATGGTTCTTTTGCAGTTGATACTGTAGTAAGTCCTCTTGAGTTTACGTACAAACTTCCTAACGTCGCTGTAACCAATCCTGCCACAAGTGCAGGTAGTGTTAATGTCTTCATTAAGTCTCCTGTCCTTAAGATGTATTATGGACACCAATACGTTTTTGACTTGAGCCACTCTACTATGGTTGGTGGAAATCTGTCATTCTCTAAAGATAACCTGTATAAGCTGGAGTATTCTTTCAACTCGATTGAACGTGTTGGTACTCCTGGTGTAACTGGGGAGGGTCAACCACTTCCTACAGTCAAACTTAAAGTTGATAGAAATATCGTTACAAATATTTCTTACTACTTCGATCCTTCCAGACCTGATGATGATACAAGTCCTGTAATTAAGGATAGTTATCTTGATGTTGTTGATTCTCCATATCTGGGTACATTCTTAGTTTCTGGTGTATCTGGTGGAACTATCACTAGAGGTGATGATGTTATTAAATTCCCTCTAGTCAATGAACCAGAAGGTGATGCCGAAGTTTCTACCGCTTCTTACAGTACAAGTTCTAAGAAAGCAGTTGGTTCAATTGCAAATATTCGTATTGTAAATCCTGGTGGTTTCTATCAAAAACTTCCTGTTGTTTCTGGCATTCAAAGCACCAGAAATATTGAAAGAGTTCAAATTAATGAACCAGGCACCGAATATGCTGTAGGTACTTACAACAGTGTTCCTATCGCAGGTGATGGCGAAGGTGGTTTAGTTCAAATCACAGTTGCTGATGGTCAAGATGATGAGGGAATCACCATTCCTGGTCAAATTCAAGAGGTTGTAGTAACATCTGCGGGTAAAGGTTATACTACCGCAAGCATTGATGTTGAGGCAGTTGAAGGAATTCTTGGTCCTGGTTTGACTGGTTCTGGTGCTGAGTTAGAAGTTGTCATTCCTCCTTTTGGAACTGGTGCATCTATCTTCACTATTGGCACCAATGTTGGTAAAATTAAAAAACTTAAGAATAACAACTTTGGTTATGATTATCCCCATGACTATACTCTTCGTCCCGAAATTACTTTCCCACTGAATGCTCAACTTACATCTACTAGCATTCTTGACAGTATTACTGTAACAGACCCTGGTTCTGGATATTCTCAGGCACCTGCTGTTGTCATCACTGGTGGTGGCGGTTCTGGTGCTATCGCAGAGGCAAGCATCAAGAATGGGCGTTTAGACCAAATTATTGTTAAAGACCCTGGTGCAGGATATTCTTCTACTCCAACAGTTTCGCTGAGGTCTTCTTTCAACTATGTTGTAAACCTTGACCTTGGATTGTTACAATTCGCATTCCCACATGGCATTCCAAATGGTTCTGAAGTCACTCTTAACGTAGTTGATACTGGTGATGGTGCCGAGTTCCCACTTGCTGCAGGTGCTCTTGGTCGTTTAACTGGAACTACAACTTACTATGCCATTACTGGAACGGCAAACTCTTTGGAAGATGACCAATTGAAGTTGGCAATCACTGCATCTAATGCTGAGTTGGGTGATGCAATCACATTCTCCAATGCAGGAACAGGTCGTCAACAAGTATTGACAGAATCTTTTGGTGGTTCTGCAACTGCTAATGTTATTACATCCACCTTCCTTGAAGGTGAACTTGTTTATCAAGGTGATAGTCTTGCAAATGCTACTGCAACTGGATATGTTTCAACAAACTCTGGATGGCAGGTTGGTCCAAGACTCCTCAAGATTGTAGATTACACTGGAGATTTTGTTGAAGGTCAGTCTATTACTGGTACAATTTCTAAATCTTCTGGTGTTATCAGTGACCTTAAGGTTGCTAAAGGTGTTCTTGATATTGGTTCTATCACCAAGACCACAGGACAATTTATTGATGATGTCGGTAAACCATCTGAGATTATTCAGAAGATTCAAGACTCCTACTATTATCAAGACTTCTCATATGCTGTTAAGTCTGCTGTTTCTATCGGTGAGTGGAAAGATATTCTGATTAAGAATGTTCACCCTGCTTCTTTCAAGGTATTTGGTGAACTGAATATTACTGAATATGGTTCTATTCCAAATAAAGAGACTGACTTTGAATTGGTCAAGTCTGTCGAACTTGCAAGAGAGGCAATTGTACCAAATATTCAAAACTTTGCTCTGGTTGAACCTGTATATTCCGAATTTAATAATACAGAAGTTCTATTCCGTCAAAAGAGATTGACTTCTTCTGAGAATATTCTGACTTCTGTTGTTCAAAGACTCGATGATATTTCTAGTCTGTTTGATGGTGTTAGAATTTCTTTCCCACTGACAGTCAATGGTGCCAACGTTGTTGCTAATGCAACTCAGTTGATGATTGTTCTGAATGGCGTTGTTCAGACACCAAATACTTCGTTTGAAATTCAGAATGATTCTATTGTTTTTAGTGAACCACCATCTCCTCCTGCCAGTGTCAAATATGTAAATATTACTCTTGACCAAATTGATACAGTTGAACTGACATTCACCAATATTAGTGGTATCTTCCCTCTGGTTGGTAATACTCTTACTGGTACTGCATCTGGTGCTAGATTAACTGTAACTAAGATTGTTGGTAATAGTATCTTTGGATTTGTTACTGAAGGAACTTTTATCATTGGAGAATTGACCACAGTTGGTGCAACTGGATTTGCATCTAACTTGGATACTATTACCAATATTGATAATCTCGGACTATTTACATTCGGTGAGACCGTTACTAACTTGACTGGTAATACCGCAAAGGTTGAGCAAATCAACCTCGAAACTGGTCAAGAGAATGCAATTGCAGAATTGAGATATACTATCGGTGCTGCGACTGCTTCTTTTGAAGTTGTTGATAGAAGTGCTCAAACTGATGCTCCTGTTGCGGCAGGAACATTTGAAGTAAATGAATTCTATCAGTTTGGTTCTGAAATTTTCCAAGTTCTTTCCATTACAAATGGTACAGACTCTACTACACTTGGTGTATTAAGAGGTCAGCAAGGCACTCAAGCATCTTCTAAAACTCAGGATACTCCAGTCTACGGTACTCAGATTGAAGTCACTGGAGATCTTACCCTTAGTAAGACTGCTGGCACATATCAATCTACACCTGGTCTGTTTGATATTGAACTTAATGATGTTATTATCGGTGCATCTTCTGGTGTAGTTGCTCGTGTTACTGGAACGAGTATCTATCAGGACCCTGTAACTCAAGAATTTATTTCTCAGGTTAATATCTCCGAAGGTTCTTCTTTCTTCGGTCTTCTGTTCAACAGAATTGCCTCCACCACATATCCAAACGTTGTTATTGATGATATTTCTCAGTCTCAAGTCAATATTGTTGACTTCACTAATAATACTACAGCGTTTGATTCATCCTTCCCTGCTAATGAACCAATCAATAATTATGTAATTCCTTATGACAATGTAGTTGGAACATTACAAGATGATGAATATATTAGAAATTATAAGATTGAATATGGTAATAGTAATGGTGACTTTACTGCTACAGAAGGTTTAAAGGTTAAAAAACTTACCTTTAAAGACCAAATTGGAACGGGATTCTTTGCTGCTGGTCAAGTAATCAGAACTGAAGATACTAAGGGTGAAGTTATTGGTTATAGTCAAGCAAATAAGACAATCTATCTTGGTAAAGTTGGTAGAACTCAATCTACTGGTGCTGATTATCATGAAGCAACATTTAATGGTGACGCTCAATTAGACACTGCTCAGAAGAAGTTTGGTACAGCATCCTTGTTACTGGACGGAACTGGTGATTATCTTTCCATTCCAACTTCTACCGAATTTGGTTTTGGTACGGGTGAATTCACTATCGAGTGTTGGATTCGTCCTGCAAACGTTACTGGTACAAAGGCAATTTTAGATTTCAGAACTACTGGAACTGAGGTTTCTCCTTATCTGTACTTAGATGGTGCAAATCTTAAGTATTTTGTTAATGGTTCGGATGTAATCACTGGTACAGCAACTCTTGCTGCTGACACTTGGTATCATGTTACTATTTCTAGAACTGGTAGTACCACAAAGATGTTTGTTGATGGCACACAAGATGGTGGTGACTATAGTGATGGTAGTAATTATGGTTCTACAAAACCAATTAGAATTGGTATTACAATTGCTGATGGTGATGGATTTGCTGGTCATATTGACGAACTTAGAGTTTCTACTACCGCTCGTTATACAGCAGCGTTTACACCACGCAACGGTATCTTCCAAGGTGATAGTGATACAAAACTTCTCCTTCATTTAGATGGTGCTGATTCTCAAACATACACCGAAGATTGGTCTGGTGGTGAGTCCTTTACAAATGGTGAAGACTTTAACAATGATGCAATTCTTGCAACATCTAGAGTCCTCGGCGCTCCTGCTGGATTTGCAGGTAAGACTCACAGATATGTTGATGCTGCAAACTTAATCATTGCTAATAAAGATTTTGTTGCCAAAGAAGTTGTTTATCTTCTGACCCAGCAATATCCCTCTCTGGTTATTCCTGGTGGCAATGTAAACTGTGAAGATGATATTCGTGACGTTCTCGATGCCCTTGTTGAGGATATTCGCAATGGTTCTAATAATCATATGTGGGATGCATCTGCACTCTACGTTGATAGAACTGCTAATCCAGTAACTCTCAATCACATTGAGACTGAAATCACCGAAACTATCTGGGCATACAACAAAGTTGATGAAATGCTCCAGTACATTATCAACAATGTACTCTGGACAGTTTCTGGTGACCATGGATTGACTCAGAAGACTGATACTACAATTACAGATTCGAGCACATCTTCTCTGACTCAATTTACTCCCACTGATGTTACCTATGACCACACCACGGGTGATTTAGTCATAACCATTGGCACCCACTCTCTTACCACTGCTAGCCGCATTGCAATTGCTTCTGAGTCGATTGCATTTAGTTGCGCTAGTGATGGTAATCAAAGAGTTCTTCTTTATCCAGACCCAGATTCTGCGTCTTACAACTCGGTTATTCCAGTCACTGCTACTACAGCAACTACAATTACTGTAAATGTAGGAATTCCTCCAACGGATAGCACTGGTTATTCTGCACACACATTTGAAGCGGCAGATAGTAATTTGACAAATGCCGTAACTCTCCTTGATTATACGACTGGTGATTGTGCTGATGTTTATAGCACTATTGGCAACCTGATTGATATCCTCACAGATACTCTTAGTGAGGCAGAAACTCCAACAAATACTTTAACTGGAGACCATTTAGCAACTGTAACTAAGGTTACGCCTGCATATGAGTTTGTTGGTGGTACGGTTGATGCCTTCTTAGAAGTTCCTCTTACAGCAGATTATCATGACGCTGCTAATGACATTGTTTACACAAATCAAATTGATGTTGATTCTAGATATCGTTTCTTCGATGCTGCCAATTTGATTAGAGCAAATGCTTCTGTTATTGTTGATAAGGCAGCAGCAGACCTTATTGCTAGATATCCCGACCTTGCTCTGGATATGCCTAGAAACACTGATGGTTCTGGTGCTGGTACTACAAGATGTAAGACAGACCTTTCGCTAATTCTCGATGAACTCGTAGATGATATTGCTGATGGCGGTAACAAGAACACCGTAAGAGCTGCCAAGTTCTACTTGGGTGTAAACGGAGAGTTGTTGCATATTCGTTTACAGGTATTCCAATCTGTATACGCTCATGAACGCTTAGCTTTCTACATGAAGCAAGCAATCACAGGTGACCTTGACTATACTAATACCGATGGCATCATCACTGGTGATTGGGGTATTACTAATGACCCAGGTGGATGTCAAAATGTTAAGGATGCAATTGATACCTTGATTACAACTTTCAATGATATTATTGCTCCCACAAATGCAGATTTTGCGATTGGTGCTGACAGACTTTATTTCAACCGTCAGTATATTGCTGAGGAGATTACAGGTCTCACCACAGCAGAATTCACATATACATTGAATGGTGTTGATTACACCGCATTTAGTTATCCTGGTGATAATGGTGAAGTAACTTGTCAGAGAGACCTCAAACTCATTCTTCTTGGAATGATTTCTGACTTACAAACTGGCGGTACTAATTCTACTATCGCAGCAATTCAAACATATCTCAATTCCGATAATACTCTCAACCATATTGAGAATGAACTGTTAGCAACGGTTTATTCTATTGAACAAATTAAGGTTATTGGTGAATATGCCCTGCGTAATTATCTCTATGAGCAAGGTGCTAATGCTGGTTCACCTAATTATAATGCACAATACACCGATGAAGATGGTTATAGAGATTCCGAAACTCCAACAGATATTGACCTGGTAGTTTTCAGACTTCGTGACCTGGTAGACATCGCTGTAGGTATTCTTGCACCTTCTGGTGATGCTGGACGTGGCGCTGCTAAGAACATTCTTTATAATAGAAATTACTATAGAGAAGAAATCACTCAGACTGTCAATAGTCAGTTTGGTCCTGGTTCTTGGATATATGATGACTTCCTTAATGATATGGTTGATAATGTTGTTCATGATATTATCACCACAGATACTTCATCCACATCTAATGCCTATGATATTTTCCTTGAAAATATTGGCGGTTCTGCTGACTTTACGGTTGGTGAAGTAGTTACTTCGAGTGGTGGTGGAACAGCGACAATCCTTGAATATTCCGAAGAGGATACATTCATGGTTGTAGGTCCATTCACAGGTACTGCATGGGTTCCTGGAGATACTTTAACAGGAGCTGATGGCGGTACTGCTACAATTGCATCTGGTCTGGGTGGTTCGGTTCAATTTAACGGAACTAATTATCTGCAAGTTGCAAGTAGTCCTGACTTCCAGTTTGGAACTGGTGCTATTACCATCGAAGCCTGGATTTACAGAACTGCTGCAAGTTCATTCTATGTAACTGGTTCTGTACAGGACAACTTGAACTTCTTTGTTAGTGATACTCAGTTTGGTTTCTGGGGTGGTAGTGGAACGTTCTTTACACGCGCATACAACTTCCCTGTAAATACTTGGCACCACGTTGCCATTGTTAGGGATGACACCTCCATCGGCAATACTAGAGTGTATGCAAATGGTGTTCAGGTTGGTCAAACTGCTACTTGGAGCACTAATTACAGCAGCGCAATTGAACCTCTTGTCGGACGTAGTAATACTGGTGGAAGTTCTGTTTATGCAAATGGATATATTTCCAACCTTAGAATTGCTGATACTGCCGTATACACTGCAGACTTCATTCCACCTGTTGTTCCACTGACTTCTATTGCAAATACAGTACTGTTGACCTGTCAAGGTTCCACAGATGATAATGGTCCTAGTGGGCATTCTGTCACAGCGACAAATTCTCCAGTTACATCTACATTCACACCTTTTGCTAATGCTGGTGGTGTTAGTAATGTATTTACTTGGTATACTAATCCAACTAATGTTAAGTCGCTTGGTCAAGCAACAACTATTACTTCAAATATTGTTGGTCAAGTTTCTGGTGTTAACTTACTTACTAATCCAGAGAACATTGCTACTGGACTTAGCACTGGTCAGGCAACAGGAGTTACTCAAAATGTGACTGCATCGCCTGATGGTACATTGACTGCAGACAAAATTTATGCTACTGCAAATAATAGTGAGCACTGGAGATATAAGAATTATAATCTCACTGCTTATGAAACTTTTGATAGCAGCACGGTTACGTTTGATAATGGAACAGAAACGTTTGATACTGGTTCTCCTACTGGCGACTCTCAGCAGCAGTTTACAACTTCTATTTTCCTGAAAGCAGGTGAATTCTCTAGAGTGCGTTGGGAAATGGGTCTTGATGCAGGCGCTGCCACAAGAAAACTTGCATTCTTTGATATTAATCTCTCTGATGGAACCTTCTCTGCAACTCCATTCACTCCCCAGGGTGGCATTACTGTAAATGACCATGGTTTGATTCCATATGGTAATGGTTGGTACAGAGTTTTCATTACAGCAACATTCTCATTTGGTGTTTCGGAACTTCGTTCTACTCTCTATGTAAGAAATGCTTCTGGAACTGCTAGCTATCTGGGTGATGGTGTTTCGGGTGTCTATGCGTGGGGTCTGAAACTTAATAAGGGTGTTCTTGATCCATATACGGCAGTATCTGGTGAAGTATTCTACTCAGATACTGAGTTTAACGTTAAGTCGTACACTCTCGACTTACTTGAAGAGTATATGTCAAACTCTCTGAATAACACTCTTCTGTCTCCTTCTGGTAATGCTGGATTCTATAGTTTCTATGATGCTGGAGTTGCAGCAGATTATTCTACAGATTCCTTCTCGGCATTGGTTAGAAATGGTTTGAATATCATCGATAGACAACTTGCTGATGATACATATTACACACAACTGACAACAATTAATGGCATCACTGTTCCAAGTAAAACATATGGAACTAGAAATATTCCTATTGGAATTAGCGGTGGTATTGATGGAGCTGATTATGTATATGGCGAACAGAGTGATGTATATGGTGAAGTTGAATCTATTACTCTTAACGAAGGTTTAGTCGTTAAAGTTTATAAGAGATTCAGAATTGATGGTGACATCACCGATGGTCCATTTACAATGAACGAAGCGGTTCAAAAGCAAGGTGATGCTGGAGTAACTGGTACAGTTTATGGATTCTATGAAGATGAAAACTTCAAATATCTGGACGTACAAGTTACTGCTGGAACATGGGTAATTACTGATACTATCGTCGGTGATGAAAATACAACAACTGCACAAATCAGTGCCATTGAAGATAGAGTTCATATCATCGACCTTAAAGGTGGATTTGAAGAGGATATTCCATTCAAGGGATATACTAGTGGAGCAACTGCTACACCAACAAGTTTCATTAAGACTGAAGCAGCAGTAACGAATAATGTTGGCGGTAAACTTACCGTTGATACAGAATCTTTACTCGGCGCATTTGAAACAAATTCTGTTGTATATCCAGCAACATCTAGACAATATCTGGATGTAATTAAGTTTGCTGGTCTTGATATTGGTGTTGGTGATAAAATTGCTTCTAGTGGATATGTAAGACTTGGAATCAGTGTCCTGAGTAATCTCAATGATTTTACAGTTGGTAATAGACTCTATCGCGTTATCGCAGGTCAGCAAGATTCCACAACTTATGGAATCATTACAAAGGTTGATTTAGATAATAACTTTATCTACGTGAGTGAGTATCTTGGTAATTTTGCAAATGGTGACCAAATTGGTGATTATGGAATTGCATCCAACTTACCTGTTGGTTATGCAACTGTTAATACTAGAGTTGTAACTCCTGGCGCTGCTTCTGCAAGAGTTCAGGATATTCGTGATGTTGGTATTAATAAGAGACTGTATCTCACAGACATTGCAGGTACATTTAATGATACTGATGCAATTCTTGGTCCTGATGCATACGAGTCTGCAATTCTCAACATTGTTGACCTTAAAGCAAGAGTCAAGCGTTCTTTCAGAGGATTTGATGGCGTACAGACCAACTTCAAACTCACCACAGATAATGGCACGCAATATCTGCCCGACCCAGAAGGACACATGCTCATCTTTATCAATGGTGTTCTTCAACCTCCTGGTGCGACCAACGCATTTACAGCGTTCTCAGACCAAATTCAATTTACTGAGGCACCAGAAATTGGGTCTTCCTTCACAGGATTCTATGTTGGTAAACTTAGACAACTAGACGACATTTCGTTCGAGTTTGACTCTTTACGTCAATCTTTCAACCTGAAGCGTAATGATGTATTCTATTCGTTGACTTTGACCGAAGGTGTACAATCTAGCGTTATTAGACCTGAGAATAACATTATTGTTTCGCTCAATGGTGTTATTCAGGAACCTGGAATTGGATTTGAGATTGTTGGTTCTAGAATCATCTTCTCCGAAATTCCTCGCGTAGGTTCTTCTTTCGTTGCGTTCTCTTATGTTGGTTCTGAAGCGGACGTTGATGCGGCAGAAGTCATTCCACCAGTAGAACCTGGTGATTTGATTCAAATTCAAGGTGAAACTGAAGACCGTGAAGTTGCTGTTATTGAATCTTCTAATTCGCTGATTACCTTCGATTACTTGGGTTCCGTCTTTGGTCAGGGTGCTCAAGGAACTGCAAATCTCACAACGGGTACAATCGACAAGGTTGCCGTAACAGCAGGCGGTTCTGGATACACTTCGCGCCCAGCTGTTCGACTAGATTCTATCTCTGGATTTGATGGTCAAGTCAGAGCTCTTGTTGGTGTTGCTGGTGTTGAAGTCAACAATCCTGGTTCTGGATATAAAAATCCAGAAATCCTCATTGAGACTGAAGTTCCCGATGACTGGACCCCACCAAATCTTGCAGATTATGGTGAAGAACTGGTCGATCCTGAAATTGTCTAACCCCAGTAATCTAATAAATAACTAAAAAACGTAGCAAGTAGTAATGTCTAAGCAATCACTTAATCTTGGTACTACCGCCAATGACAACACGGGGGACACCCTCCGTGCTGGTGGCGATAAAATTAATGATAACTTTACTGAGTTATATGATGCTGTCGGTGCTGGTGGTGAAATTCGTCTTAGCATTGCTAATGCTGCGGCAAATCAAGTTCTGAGATTTAATGGAACAAATTTTGTACCATCCGATTACACCAGTCTAACCTCCGCTTTAGATACTAACGGAAACTCTATTATTTCCTCTTCCAATGCCAACATTACAGTTGCTCCAAATGGAACTGGAAATGTAGTTTTAAATTATGGTACTGGTACAGCTACGTTTAACGGCACCTCAAATATTGTAGATTTTAGTACTGCAATTTATTATAAAAATGAATATACTTCTGTTGGGAACGCTCCAGCAGCAGCATCATATCCTGGATATTTCTTTACCGTAGATGGTGATGATAGTCCATATGTGAACATTAATATTACTGCAGGTGGTGTTGGTGATACTAGGGCAGCATTACTTACGCAATATTCTAGTATTGACGATTTGGTTGATGTTGATATTACAACTGCTGCACCAACTAATAATCAAGTTCTGAAGTGGAACGCCACTGATAGTAAATTTGTTCCTGCAGATGATTCTGCTGGTATTGGTTCTATTAATTTATTTGCAACTGTTGCTGGCGACACAGGCAGCACAACAGCAGATAGTCAAACAGATACACTAACTGTTGCTGGTGGAACTAATATTACTACTGCAGTTTCTGGTGATACTTTAACAATTAATTTTGACGGCACTCTGACTACCACTCTTGCTGCGTTAACGGATACTGATGTTAGTGGTATTACTCAGGGTGATTCGCTTTTCTGGAATGGAGCGGACTGGGTTGTAACTCGTAGTCCTATTGTTTGGTGGGAAATCAATGCTAATGGTTCTTCCGATTACACCTTTAGTGGTCCTGGATTCCCAACAACTCAAAATGACCCCACAATTTATGTGCAACGGGGATTTACTTATGCATTTGATAATTCTGTTCAGGGTGGTGCTCATCCATTCCGAATTCAGAGTACACAAGGATTAACAGGAACTCCTTATACGTCTGGTCAATCTGGTAGCGGTTCTAGTGTATTGTATTGGACTGTACCTATGGATGCACCAGCTATATTGTATTATCAATGTACAATCCATGCTGCTATGAATGGAACAATTAACGTCGTAAGCTGAGATAAATGGCAAGAACTGTCCCTGGAACTGGCGCTGTCATCGAACCTATTTTCGATGATGTATTTGGCGTTAAAGCGGTAAGAGTTGTTAACGGTGGGTCTGGATACGATGTTGCAGATCCTCCTAGACTAGTTATCACTGGGTGTGGTATTCCTACTGAGGAAGCACTGCTGTACCCAATTATTGATGAAGATTCTGGTAAAATTGTTCATGTTAGAGTTTTAGATAGGGGTAGAGGATACGACCCATTAAGACTCCAAATCATTCCAGAACAAGAAACACCCGATGTTGTAACTTCATTTGATTTTAATAGAATTTGGCAATCACATCCAAACTCTTTAACTAGAGGAACTTTTGCATTAGATTCTAATGATGATATTACAGACAGATTAAGAATTGAATCTGACAATCATCCTAAACCAACTCCATTTGAAACTGAGAGAGTTCCTGGTGGTGGTCCTCTTATTGATAGAAATTTTGACCAGACTTTTATTCTCCGAGCGGGAAAGGATGTACCGTTTGGAATTGGTCGAGTAGAACAAAAAGATAAAGTAACTGGTATTTTAGCAAATGGTGGATTGCTTCATACTCCAGACTGGGATACTGATGGTGGAACTCTCCCAGGATTTAGTATTGATACCGTAAAGTATCCTTATATAAAAAACGCAAATGAATATGATGCTATTACTGAGGGTAATGTTTATTACTATCATAGTAGTAAAACATTAGATGAATTTTCTTTAGATAATGGCGTATTTGAATGGGGAACTTTTAAGCAGTTTACTTGGAATGTAAAGGTTGAGTATGATAATGTCTTACTTGCAGTAGCAGACCTTGATGAGACTTTAGGTGCTCTTGAAGTTGGTAGAGTGTGTGAAGAAATTGGAGGTAATGCTAGGGGAACCGTTGCCAAAATTGTAAGAAATTCTCAAAATAATATCACTCATGTTTATTTGAGACTTGTAGGATTTACAGAATCATTCTCTGCAGAAGACTTGATTTTGGGTTCAACGGGATTCCAATTTAGAGTTGCATCTGCTCCAATAACTTTCCCTAATGGAATATTTTATATTGATTTTGGAACAGAAGCTTCGGAATTTGGTCCTTTTGCACCAGGTCAGTATTATTTTGCACCAGAAAATATTCAAGTTCAGAGAAACTATTTGATTCGTTGGAATCAAAGTGATGCGTCTAATCAACCATCAGTAGATCATCCTCTTGGTCATCCAATGCAATTTAGCACCAGTCAAGATGGTGCTTTGGCAGGAGGAACTTTATACTATAATAGTACAGGTGTATCTGCTGCTCCAGCAGCGGACTATGAAAATGAATATCAAGCGATATTCATTATGAATCCTGATGAAACTGGTAGAATTTACTATCATTGCAAGAATCATAGATACATGTCTGGATATACAGGACATGAAGGATATATGGTTCTTAGTTCTGTAGTTGAGGACGAACAAACACCAAATAATTATTATGTTGGTGAATTCTTTAAAGGTCAAACAACAATTAGTCCAGATGAGTTATTGAGTCAATATTCTGGAGAACTTTTACGTACTACTATCGAAGATAGTGGTACTGGTACTGGTACAAATGGCGGATTTAATATTGGCAGACACTTTAGATATGGTAGTGGTACTGGAAACAGACATGTTGCGTTTAGACTAGACTTAAGAAACGTATTTACTCTAGATTTAGAAGTTATCCGAGGAAATGAAACTAATGGCGGCGAACTCCCTGATGCTGGTGAAGATTTAAGAATTTTCTTCTCAGGAACTGTATACGGTTCTAGTAGAGTTGCTGCTTATAATGATAGTAGTTTCGATACTATTAAAACGGTAACAGTAGGTATTCCGCCCGACTCTAGAAAAGAAAACCAGTTAGTCTATGTTTATATGCTTGGTGCCGATGGTGCTTCTTTTGACCATTGGGGACTTAGAGCAGTAACTTATGGTGGTGGCGATGATGACTTTGCAAGACATCCAGACGGACACTCTAAAATTATTGGTATGTCCTTTGACGGATATCCGATTTATGGACCTTTTGGGTATGACTCTAACGGTGCTGTAGCAAGAGAAGTATCTTCTTACAGATTAAAAACTGATGATGAACTGCCAGGTGCTAGACCTCTGGTTAGTACACCAGGTACAGTAACTTATAATGTAACTGTTAGCGGCGGTTCTTTCTTATTTGATGGAAGCACAGTACCCTTTGTCTCCCTTGATAGGGGGAAAACGTATGTCTTCAATCAAGACGATTCGAGTAATAATGACCAATTTTTACTGATTTCTGAGACTGATGATGGTTGGCATGGAACAGTTCCAATTACTATTGGAGATACCAATCAGTTATATGCTGGTCAAGGTATTTCTTATTATATTGATGGTTCTGCAGTAACTTATGCCAATTATATTGCACAATTTAATGGTGCGTCTCAAAGAGAAATTAGATTTGAAGTTCCTGTTGATGCACCTAGACTTCTTTACCTCTTTGCATACAGTAATGCTGGATATAGTGTTAGAAGTGTTCAAGACAAATATCTTCGTGGAGATTTAGTAGAAGATTACATTTACGAAGAAGGTCTTGGAACGTTAGATGAATATAATGGTAAATTTGCTACTACTCCAGAATATCCTAATGGAACATATGCATATTTTATGACAGAGGATTCTTCTGAAAATCCAGTATATCCTTATGTGATTGGTCCAAAATTCTACGGTACACCTCTTTTTGAGGGTGACACCGTACCTGAACAACAAACAGTTCTTCCGACTGGTGCAAAAGGTAATGTTGTACTCAATGCTAATGGACAGGTCTCTTACATTAAGATGTCTGCAAGTGGAGATAATTATTTTGGTGCTGCAAACGCAAGAATTCTTGGTGGTGAAGGAAATGGAGCAACTGGTTCTCCAGTAGTTCAAACAATTACTGGTCTTGCTCTTACGAATTCTGGTAGGCAATATGCTACTCCACCTACAGTTATTTTTGAAGGTGGTGGTGGACAAGGTGCCCAAGGTAGAGCAGAAATTGATACTTTAGGTAAAGTTACTTCTATCAGTGTTGCTGACTCTGGAGAATTTTATCAAGAACCGCCATATGTTTTAATTACTGGTGGTGGTGGTCTGGGTGCTGAAGCTGTTGCTAGAATTGACCAGGGTGCTGTTGTCGGTATTGATGTTATTAATCCTGGTGAAGGATACACAAGTCAACCAAATGTTATCTTTACAAAACTTGTAAACTTAAAGCGTAAGACAAGAGCAAGACAGGCATTCAATTCTTCTGAAATCTATCTTACTGGTCTGGTTAAAGATGTTGCGGCATCTGATATTGAAATCTTTGTTGATTCTACCGATGCTTATCCTGGTTCTGGTGAAATTATTCTGGGAACGGAGACGATTGCATATACATCCAAAACTGCAGCTAAATTCTCTGGATTGACTAGAGGTGTAAACTTTAACTATGACCAAAGAGTTATTTTGGATTCTGGTCAGGATGTTAATGGAGTATCAACCTATAAATTTAATGTTGGTGATAGAGTTATTCGTAGGGTTGAAAATGCTGGAAACAAAGTTGCTAAAGTTTATGATTGGAATCCTGCCACTAAAGAACTTCTAGTTACTTTTGAAGTTGATGAACTGGCATTTATTGATGGTGGTATCCCATCTACAGAAGATGCTATCGTTCAGTTTGATGCTGGTGTAGCATCTAGTGCCCCTGGAGGATTTTTACCACACGTTGTTGTAAATTCTGTTGGTGACAATATTTTCCTTCTTACAAATCCTCCATCTCTTTTGGTAGATAGAACCTTTGAGGATGATGATGAACTAGAGGGTGCTGGTGATGGTATTCCAGACTTGGTAAATACTGGAACTGATTATGAGAGTCAAATTAGTCTTGATGGTGGCATCTACAGTTCTCTGTATGGTATTGAAGAGACTGTTGGCGGACAAAACACGACACTATTCCAAGTTGGCGACAGTGTTAAAGATGGTAGTATTCCATTCAGATATGCGAACATTACTTCTGCTGGTGCATTGAGTGACGGTGTTGAACATAATGCTGTTGTTTACTTATATCTCGATGCGGACTTTAGTAATGGTCAAAACTATAGTGTCAATGAAATTGTAACAGGTTCTGTTTCTGGAGTAAGAGGAACGGTGGTAAGTTGGGACCCAACATCTCAACTTCTAATCGTTAATAGTATTGTTCCTTTCAATACTGGCAATATCAATATTGGCGTTGGTGGACTTTTATATGAATTCTCTCATAATTCAACAGTAGTTGATTTTATTATTCAAAGTCCTGGAACAAACTACAGTGCAGTTCCAACAGTTGCAATTGAAAATAATGGTGATATTGCCTGTGCTGCAACTGTAAATATGACTACCGCAGGTGACCAAGTTGCCTCAATATCTATTACCAATGGCGGTTATGGACTCGAACAAACTGTTGACGGTTCATATAATTTACATCCCACAGTAACATTTACCAATGACCCTGGTGATACTACTGGAGCAGGTGCTGTTGCACAGGCAGTTCTTGGTGGTGAAAGAGTCAATGGTAATGGTGGTGCATCTTATAGAATCAAGCGAATCGAGTATCAGACAGTTATCCGTTCGTAATCAACATAAATAAACAAGAGGACAATAGTACCATAGCAAATGGCAGCTCTACTTACTGATCAATTTAGAATTTTTTCTGCGAAAAAATTTATCAAATCGTTGGAAGGACCAAATCCCAATGATAGTGATGATGTCGCAGGAACTTCTCGTGACCGTCTTTATTTGTTCATTGGGAGACCTCAACCCTGGGATAATGAGAACTCACCACCTCAAGCAGTAGACTCTTTCGGAGAGTTTTCTGCTTCATACGATGATATGGTATCTTTGAAGAGAGTTCTTGCGGCGGATACAGTTCAGGTTGTTCGTCGTATTGACTGGGTTTCTCCAGAGCAAACTACTGGCGGACTCGGTTTTACTTATGACATGTATCGTCATGACTATTCTCCTAGCAAAACTGCTGCCTCTGGTGCTACTAAATTGTATGATTCCGATTTTTATGTCGTGAATTCTCAATATCAAGTCTATAAGTGCATTTATAATGGTACTTCGCCTTCTGATCCAAACGGTAAGCCTTCTACTGTTGAACCAACTGGTACTTCAACTTCCATTATTACAACTGGTGATGGTTATCGTTGGAAATATATGTATACAATTCCTGTTGCGTCGGTCTTGAAGTTTTTCTCCAATGACTATATGCCCGTTTTTACTAATGATGCGGTAAAAACAAATGCAGTTGCTGGTGAAATTGATACCGTAGTTATTAACGCTGCGGGTTCTGGTTATAATAACGGCACCTACGATAACGTTGCTATTAATGGTGACGGTACTGGTGGTCGTGTTTCTATCGTTGTTGATGGTGGTAAGATTATTTCTGCTACTGTTACTTCTGGTGGTACTGGTTATACATTTGGTAAAATCAGTGTTGATAACATTACTGGTATTGGTACAGGAACTAGTGCTCAAGTTGATGTTATCATTCCTCCTCCTGGTGGACATGGTGCTGATGCAGTTGTTGAGACTGGTGCTTTCCGTGTAATGGTTAACGCTAAACTCTCTTATGATGAAGGTGCTGGAGACTTCCCCATTGATAACGACTACCGTCGTATTGGATTAATCACAAATCCCCTCAAATTCGGTACTGCAGAACTCATTTCTGACTTGACAGTTTCTGCTACAAAGGCAGTAATTTTCTCTCCTACATTCCAAGGCAACTATGTGCCTGATGAAATCATCACTCAAACAAGAGTTGTTGGTGGTACAAACGTTACTGCCCGTGGTCGTGTTATTTCTTGGAATCCTACCACCAAAGTTCTGAAGTATTATCAGAACGCTACTGATGGTATTTTCCCTGAAGTTACTGGTACACAGAATGAGTTTGATGGTTCTAACGTTGTAAATGGTGCAACATCGGGTGCTGCTGGTCAACCAGATACAAATTTCCCCGCTGTTCCCAATTCATCTTCCAGAACTATTAACAATACTGAATATGATTTGGGTATGAAGTTCAATAATGGGTATGCAAAACCAGAAATTGAATCGAACAGCGGTGACGTTGTTTATATAGATAATAGGAGATCAATTAGTCGTGCTAACGACCAAGTAGAAGACATCAAAATCGTAATCGAATTCTAATGGCACAGAACACCAATCTTAACGTAACTCCTTATTACGACGACTTCGATAAGGATAAGAACTTTTATAAAGTTCTGTTCCGTCCTGGATTCCCCATTCAGGCGAGAGAACTCACTACAATGCAGTCGGTTCTCCAGAATCAGATTGAAAATGTCGGACAACACTTATTCAAAGATGGCGCGATGGTCATCCCAGGTCAGGTAGGTTATGACCTTGGCGTTGATGCTATCATGCTTCAAGAGTCGTTTTTGGGTGCCGATGTTGAACTCTACAGAACTCAGTTAAACGGTAGAATTATTGAGGGTCTTACAACAGGCGTTAAGGCAAAGGTTCTGTTCAGTATTTCTGATGCAGAGTCCGATAAGGGATATATTACACTTTATATTAAGTATATTGAGTCTGGTGGCGATGGTGGCACAGTAGAAACATTCCAAAATAATGAGCAATTAATTACCGATAAAGAAATTACTTTTGGTACAACTCTTATTGAGGTCGGTTCTCCCTTTGCTCAGTTACTTCCCACTGGAGCACTTCAAAAGGGTTCTGTTGCTTATGTTCAACCTGGTGTTTATTTCATCAGAGGTTACTTTGTCGATATCGATTATCAAACAGTTCTTCTTGACCAGTATGGTACTGAACCAAGATATAGAGTTGGTCTGGAAATTTTAGAATCTATTGTTACTCCTGAAGATGACTTATCGCTCAATGATAACGCTGCAGGCACATCTAACTATGCTGCTCCTGGTGCTCACAGATTCAGAATCACAGCAAACTTAATTAAAAAACTTCTTACTGACGAAGCGGACAAAGATTTTATTGAACTTCTTCGTATCAATGGCGATAAAGTTGAAAAGTTAGTTGATCGTAGTGCATATGATGAACTTGAAAAGTCCTTGGCTCTTAGAACATATGAAGAGTCTGGAGATTACACTGTTATCGATTTCACTGTAGAAATGCGTGAAAATCTTGATGATGGATTTAACAATGGTGTTTATGATGCAGGCGATACTACTTCTGGTGGTGCGGTTGCAAGTGATGATTTATATTCAATTGAGATTGGACCAGGTACTGCATACGTTAGAGGATACAGAGTCAAAACTCTTTCCCCAACATATGTCGATCTTGCAAAACCCAGAGATACCGATTCTGCACAAAACGTCATTGCTCCATTTACATTAGGCAATAAATGTACTGTCGAAAATGTTTATGGATTCCTCAACATTAGTGGCGCTACGATTTCGGATGCATATCAAACATTAGAACTTAGAGATAATTTTACTGCATCTCAGGGCACTGCTCAGGGTAATATTATCGGATATGCCAGAGCAAGCGTATTAGAACATATTGACGACCCAGACAATACATTTGGTTCGGCAGATGATAGATATGCTCTGCATATGTTTGACGTTCAAATGTTTACTATTTTAGAATTAGCAAGTAATCAAACAATTTCTGCTGGTTCTTTGTTGGTAGGCACTAATTCTGGTGCAAAGGGATATTTGGTTAATGGCATCACATCTGCTGATCATATTCAACTATATCAAGTAGAAGGTACATTCCAGAAGGGCGAAGTATTAACTTTAGATGGACTTCAACTCGATACAATCGAAGAAGTCTATGTTTATCAATTCTCCGATGTAAGACAGGTTGTAGGTAGAGACGAAACTACTACAGCAGTAGAATTTACATCAGATATTGTTCTCACTGATGAGAAAACTGTTCAAGGTCAAACGTTTACTTATGATGCCACTGGTGGTTCTGAAACTATTACTGGATTAAACTCCAACTTTGCTGCGGACCTTAGATCTGGAGATAGAATCTTCTTCAATACTACTGACTTTGTTGATGTTGATTTTGTTACTCCTGCTGCATTGTCAACGTCTAACCCATCTACAATTTTCGATTTTACTGACCAGGTAGTTAATGTAACTCCTGGTTCATCTGCTCCTACTGCAGGTGATTACACAGTCTTAACTAGATATAGAGCAAAATTAGATGGTCTTGATAATGCTAATTTCTTTACTAAGTTAGCAAAACCATATGTTCAAAGTATCTCTGACGAATCTATGATTGTCAGAAGAACATTTGATGCTCAAACAGTTGCTTCTAACTCTATTTCGATTACTCTTCCAGAAAACGAACAGTTCCAATCCATTAGTGATGAGAACTTTACCGTTACTGTATTGGCTGGCAGCAATGCGACTCATCCAGTTGGTGACCAGGTTACCCTTGACACAACTAACACTGGAGCTGTTGGTTATACCTCTTTCACTACTGCTGATAGAACTACTCTTCAGATTGATAATCTGACCAATATTACTTCGGTTAAAGTTACTGCAACTATTTCAAAAAACACTACTACAAGAAAAACAAAGTCTCCTGTTGAGATGTTTGTTTTAAAGGTTAACAAAACTATTCAAAATCTTGATAAGCAAAACTATAACCTTGTTTATAGTAATTTGTATGGAACAAGAATTGAAGATACTGATATTTCTTTAGGATTAACCGACGCATATAAACTTCATGCTGTATATGAGTCTTTAGATGACGATGATCCTGTTCTCCCATCTATTACTCTTGTAGAACCTGCTTTCTTTGCTACAGGAACTATCGTTACAGGAAAAACTTCTCTGGCAAGAGCAAGAGTTGTCGGATTCAACTCCAGTACTTTAAAACTCAGTCTTGTTTACTTGGATGGAACATTCCAAGTTGGTGAAACTGTAAATGGTTTTGATAGCACTGGTGCTGCAATTAGTGCCATTATCAATGACTCTGTTGGTTCTATTGAAATTGGTTCAAAGGTAATTACTGATAGATATGAATTAGTAACGGGTCAAACTGAATTTCAATATGGTATTGCCAGATTAGTAAGACAAAGAGGAGTTGCTGCTCCAATCAGAAAGATTAAAGTTGTTATTGACTATTACAATCATTCTGCAACAGGTGACTATTTTGGTGGTCAGTCTTATCTGAATACCGCATATAAAGATATTCCCATTTACAATGGTAGATTCCTGTCGGATTATCTTGACTTTAGACCTGGGGTTAAAAATCTCTATAGTGGTGCTGGTTCAGTAGCATCTCCTGCATATGTTAACTGCTCTACATTAGATTTCAAATCAAGAGTTTATCCAACAGCAGGAACTCCTGGTGCAACTTTATTTGATATTCCTAAAATTGAAACTAACTTCCGTTGTGACTTTAGTTGGTATCTTGCTCGTATTGATAAACTCTTCCTTTCTCCAGATGGAGAATTTAAAGTTGTTGTAGGTAAATCTGAAGAAATTCCTGGAGAACCTGATGATTTGCAAGAGAGTATGCTCCTTGCAACACTACGTCATGCTCCATATGGTTTTGACCCTGATGAAGATGTTATCATCAGAAAGTCTGAAAATAGACGATATACAATGAGGGACATTGGCGCTCTCGAAAAGAGACTTGACCAAGTTGAGTATTACACTTCTCTCAATATGCTTGAGAGTGATACATTTAGTGTTGAAATTCGTGATGCTTCTGGTAACAACCGTCTTAAGAATGGTTTTATTGTAGATGATTTCTCAGACCATTCCAAGTCTGCTATTGAAAATGTTGATTTCTCTGCGTCTCTTGACTTTGAAGAAGGTATTGCTAGAGCATCTCACTATACAACATCAGTTCCTCTTGAGGTTAATGATACATTATCTACAAACTATCAAAGAACTGGTGCTACTAATACCGATGATGAGGGTGCAATCATTTCTCTGCCTTACGTAGAAGAGACTCTGATTGAACAACCATATGCATCTCGTGTTGAAAACGTTAACCCATTCAACGTCTTTGCATATATTGGTAATATTACTCTCGACCCAGCATCTGATGATTGGGTAGATACAAAACGTCTTCCTACTAGAGTTACTAATATCGAAGGTAACTTCCAAGCAACAAGACAGAGACTTAATGCAACTGGTAGAGGAGGATTTGCTCCTGTACAGTGGGGTGCTTGGAGAACTAACTGGACTGGTAGAAGAGTTACTGGCAGAAGAACTTTCCGCTCTGGTCGCCGCTCTAGTTGGGGTAGAGGTCGTGCTGTTGACCAAACAACAACTATCCAGACCACAAGGAGACAAACTAGAACTGGTATCAGAACTAGGGTTGTACCTAGAATTGATAGACAGTCTCTCGGTGATAGCATTGTTTCTAGTACATCTATCAACTGGATGCGTTCTAGAAACATCCGTATTACTGCGGAAAGAATGAAGCCAAGAACAAGATTCTACATTTTCTTCGATAGAAAAGTTATTGATGATTATGTAACACCAAAGATTATTGAGGTTATTAAAGACCCATCTGTTGACAGCAGAACAAATTCAATTCCATTTGTTCCTGGAGAAACTATTACTGGTCTTACTAGCGGTTGTAAGTTTAAGTGTCTCAGACCAGACAGTTGGTATAAAGGGTATAATCCATATGATGATTCTGACCTCCCTACTTCATATTCTTCCAATACAAACTTTATCAACCATAATGTTTGGGCGCTGGCAATGCGTAATGGACAGAATGCTAAGTATTATGGAAACATGAAAGTTGGTGAAGTTCTTAGAGGAACTTCTGGTGCAAAGGCAGTTGTAAAAGACCGTAGGCACATCACTGACCGTTTTGGCACATATAGAGGCAATTTCTTTATTCCAGAACCAATTAAGAACGTCAATCCTCGTTGGAAAACTGGTACAAGAACTCTCCGTATGACATCGGAATCTAATGATACTAGAATCCCAGGTGCAGTTGCTTCTTCTGGTGAAGTTGAATTTACAGCAGCAGGAACACTGCAAAGAATTCGTGAGAATGTTATTGCTGTACGTAATGCTGATGTTGTTCGTGATACAGTTACACAAAGAAGAACTGTTCGTACAACTAGAACAGAGACTCGTCAGGTTGGTTGGTGGGACCCTCTCGCACAATCCTTCTTGGTTGATATCCCAGGTGGTATATTTGTAACCTCTGTTGAGATTTACTTCTTTGCTACAGATGCCACGATTCCAATCTCTATGCAGATTAGAACAATGGAAAATGGATATCCAACTACTGCGATTCTTCCATTCTCCGATGTTACTATCAACCCAACTGATATTCAAACCTCGGAATCTGCTGCTATTCCAACTAAGTTTACATTCAGAGCACCTGTTTATATTCCTCAGTCGATTGAACACTGCTTCGTCTTGTTCTCAGACTCTAATGAATATCAAGTCTGGATTTCCAGAATGGGTGAACAAGAAATTGGTGGAGATAGAACTATTTCTGAACAACCTTATGCTGGTGTCTTGTTCAAGTCGCAGAACGCAACTACTTGGACTGCTGACCAGTATGAGGATATGAAGTTCAAAATTAACAGAGCGGTATATGATACCACTGTTAACAGTAGGGTTGTATTTAATAATGCAGACTTACTGCCTGGTAATGGTGGATATGCAGAACTCCCTGTCGATTCTGTTCAAACCTTCCAACCAGAGTTGCAGTTGGTTATGAACTCTACAACACTTCCATATACGGTTGGTGCTCGTGTTTACCAGAAGACCACTCTTGCAGAAGGTACTATTGTTAAAGTTGAGGACAATATTGCTGGAAAACTGGTAACTATTAATGATATTAGTGGAAACTGGGTTGCTGGTTCTTCTACTGGTGGTGTGATTACCAACCGTTTGGTATCTTCAAAAACAACTGCAACTGTAGTCGTAACTGGTGCGACGGGCGATTTCATTGTTGGTGAAACAATCACGGGTGATTCTGCTGCAGCACCTACTGCAGAAGTAGTAACTTGGGATAGTGGAACAAATACACTAACACTTCGCTATGTTTCTACTAACTTTGATGACACTACTCCAGAAACTATTACTGGTTCTGAGTCTGCGAAGACTGCATCTATTTCCACAGTTACTCCTCCTGTATATTCTGGAGACGCTGTTGAAAGTAGTGCTGTTAGTGATGCATTCCCCAATACAACTCCAACATATACTACATCTCAAAGAAGAATTCGTATGATTCATACGAATCATGGTATGCATAGTTTGAATAATAATGTTTCTATTGCTGGTGTAAAGAGTGAAGTAAGTTCTACAACTTTAACTTCTTCTATCTCAGCATCTGATACTACTATTAACGTTAACGATGCTACTGCTTTCCATAAAATTATTAATGGTGCTGCAATTAGTAGCAGTAATGTTGGTTATATTAAAGTATATGCGCCTGGTCCAGATGGTGAAATTACTTTCTTCCCATTAGACTTTGAAGGTGATGCTTTTGAAATTATGTCTTACGAAGCAATCAGTAATGATGGTAAGACCATCACAATTACTGAAAGGGGTCTTGATGGAACAACAGCAGCATCATTCTCGGATGAGTCTATCGTAGAGTGTTACAATCTTGATGGTATTCCTTTGACGGAAATCAACAAAACACACACTGCTATTCTCAATCCAACACTAGACACTTATGATGTTGCAACTGCATCTATTGGTTCTAGGGGAATTAGATCTGGTGGTGATGCTGTACAAGCTACGCAAAACGTTCAATATGAGCAGTTTGCACCTCAGATTCAGAAAATGTTACTCCCTGGTACAAATATTACTGCGAGGGTTAATACGGTTTCGGGTACATCTATTAATGATGGCGTCAATCTGAATCAAGCTTCCTTTGCAAATACTGGAGAATTCTTTGACGTTCTCTTGGATGAGGACAATTACTTCAATGTTCCTCAACTCATTTGCTCCAATATTAATGAATCTTCTGAATTATCTGGTGCAAAGTCCTTCAGATTGGACCTCACATTAACAAGTGAAACTGATAACGTATCTCCAATCATCGACCTTGATAGATTCTCTCTGTTGACCACAACAAATAGAATCAATAAACCATCAAGTGCTAATGCTGCATTAGTTTCTGTTGGTGATGAGCATGAGGCATGTTACATTACTAAGGTTGCTACTCTGACAAATCCATCTGGAGCTATTAAATTAATCTTTGCGGGTTACCGTCCACCCAACACTGAGATTAAACCGCTATATAGAGTGTTGCCAACGGGTTCTAGTGACCCAATCGAATCTTTCGGTTGGACTTATTTCCCAACTAACGACGCTACTATTCCTGGAACAAACCAAGAAGAATTGTTTGATGATTATGAATATGAAGTTTCTGGATTAGATTTCCAACAATATCAAATCAAGATTCTTCTTATCTCTGAGAACCAGGCATTAGTTCCACAAATCCAAGACTTTAGAGCTATTGCACTTGCTATTTAATGAAACTTCCTATTGCTGATTTAGATGGTTGGTATAAAGATTCCCGCTCTGGTTCTATCGAGTGCGGGAATCAAAGCGAGTATCAACAATACATGGCAGCTCAAAAAGCTAAAATGGATGAAAAGAAAAAAATGGAGACTTTACAAAACGAAGTTTCTGAGTTAAAATCTGATATGAGCGATATCAAATCGCTCTTACTAACGTTAGTCCAAAATTCTGAAAAACATCATGACAATTGAACAAGTCTCTCAACCCGAGATGCTCACTCAGTTTAAAGAGCGTCTTCAAAAGTTGATTGTTGAAAATCAACAACTTGCTGCGAAAATCAAAGAGAATGAAGCAACTGCTTTGAAACTGCAAGGTGCCATTGAAACACTGGAATATTACAATCCTGAAACTATGTCTGCACCTCCAGAAGAGGAGGCAGTTGACGAAGCAACGGAAGAATGATATTAGGGGGCAACATGCCCCCTTTTTTATTACGCATAAATAACTTGGAAGCATTATCTCATAAGAGTTGTCGTAAAAAATGGCAAATAGAATTCAATTAAGAAGAGGTGGCGCTCAGGAATGGGCAAACGCTAACCCAACCTTGGCACAAGGTGAACTCGGAATCGAACTTGATACTGGTCGTTTCAAAATCGGTGACGGTGTTTCTGCTTGGAACACGCTGAGATATGAACGTCCTGTTGAGTCTACCTCTAATACGGCAAATACTCTTGTACAGAGAGATACTGATGGTAACTTCTCTGCAGGTACTATTACTGCAACTCTGATTGGTAATGCTTCTACTGCTGCGCGTCTGGCATCTACCAGACAAATTCAGTTATCTCAAGACATCACTGCTTCTGGTGTTTTTGATGGTTCTGCAAACCTGAACCTTAATGCAGAACTCACGCTTGTTTCAACTCTGCCTCATTACGACGGTACAGGAACACCTACAGGAACATACACCTCTGTTACTGTAGATGCGAAGGGTAGAATTATTAATGCTTCAAATCCATCTACTCTTGCTGCATACAATCTTGACGGTAACGTAGAGGGTTCTTCTGCACAACCTTATGACTTAGACCTTGCTGCAATTTCTGGTCTGACCACTACTGGTATTATTTCCAGAACTTCTGGTGGTAGCATGGCAACCAGAACTATTACTGGTACTGCAACTAGAATCGCTATTAATGATGGTGCTGGTATTTCTGGCAACCCAACAATTGACCTTATTGTTACTGCTGTAACACCTGGTGACTATAATACAGAATCTCTGACATCCGTAAGTGGTGTTGGTGGTAACAGCGAACCATTTGGTACAGAAACTGTAAACGCTACGAAATTTACAGTTGATGCTTATGGTCGCTTAACAAGTGCTACAAATGTGCCTATTGCTACTGCTACTGAGGGTAGTAAGTATGCTAGCTATAATGCAGGCACAACTTATGCTCGCTATGACATCATCGAAGAAGGTGGTAACGTTTACCAAGCAATTCAAGGTATTACTGCAGGTTCTGGTGCCCCAAGTCATACTGATAGCAGCGATACTGGAGGATGGAGGTTCCTCGCGGCTGCGGCAGTCGAACAGAAGGGATTGGCTTCCTTTGCACAGGAAGATTTCGATGTTGACAGCAACGGGCACGTTACCATCGCCGCCCTCGGTGTAGATAATACTCAATTACAGAATAATAGAATTTCTTTTGCTGATGGAAATACAAAAGAAGATTTTGAACTTGATCAAGAACTTACTAGCACCACTGGATACAGAGGATTCAATTATCTTAACTATATCAAAGTTAATGATACGAGCGGTAATCTACTTGTTGGCGCTAATAATACAGGGGACAGCGGAGCTGGGGCACTTGATGTCAATGTACGCTCGTACTTCAGTGATCCTGATATCACTCTCGATGGTGTTGTTGCTCAAACCCTGGACAAAACTGGAGATGGTGACCTCACTCTTCAATTAACACAGAATACTGCTTCTAACAGAAACTTTAATATCCTGACAACCAATGCTGGTGCAGGAACTAGTAACATCATTGTTACTGCCGAAGATACTGTGCAGATTAGTGCATCTGATGTAGCAGCGGGTAAAGTTTGGGTAGAAAATGCACGTTTCCAAGGTAATTACATCGCCACAGCGAATGCGACGATGAATCTTGACCCTGGCGATGATCGCGCTGTAACTGGTCTGGTTCGTGTCTGGGGTGACCTCCAAGTTGACGGTGTAACAACGACTGTCAACTCAACAACCATGACAGTTGACGATGTTGTACTCACTCTTGGTGGTGACACTGCTCCTGCATCCGATGACAACCTCGATCGTGGTGTTGAGTTCCGTTATTATGACACTCAAGCACGTCTTGGTTTCTATGGTTGGGATACTAACTACACTGATTTGGGTGGTCACGAAGGCGGTTATCGTTTCCTTCATGCTGCTACAAATAGTAGCGAAACTTTTTCTGGTACTGATTCTGGTATTATTGCTGGTAATCTTAAGTTAACAACTAATACCAACTCGACTTCAAACACGACTGGTGACCTGGTAGTTGCTGGTGGTGTTGGTATTACTCAGGATGTAAATATCGGCGGTCTGCTAGATGTTGATGGCACCTTCCGTGCTAACAGCACTTCCCGCTTTGATGACACCATGGTTCTTCGCGGTGCATCTAAGTCACTTCAGTTCCAGAATGGTACTGGAACTGTTAAGTCTGAGATTCATACAACTTCTGGTAATGCTGAGTTTGGTGGTATTCTTACTGTAACTGGTGCTACTGACCTTAACAGCACTCTGAACGTTGCTGGATTTACATATCTGGAAAATACAGACGAACCTCAGATTGCTCTGAACTCTGGCACTGGTATCTATGAGATTCAGAACAGCGACTACGGTGCATTCCGATTTGACGGTGGTGGATACATTGAAGGCGACTTCATGTTTAACTCCGATGTATACGTCAATGGTCAGATTGTTCAGAAAGAAGACGCTACCGCAACCTTTAACAGACAAAACTACCTGGAAGTTCGTTATCGTCAGATTATTGGTACTAGATCTGCTCTTACTCCTTCTTATGCAACTGATAGTAATTCTAACTTGAGAGTATATGGTGGTGCTGGTGTTACTACAAGTCTGCACATCGGTGGTACGGATGCTGGCGAAGGTCTGTTTGTTGGTAAAGAAGGCAGCGGCGATACCGTTAAGTTTTCTGTTCTTGGTGCATCTGGTAACACTGACATTGAAGGCACTCTGAACGTTGAAGGTCAAGTAACTATTCAAGATAGTGTAATCATCAACGCTGCAAATGAAGTCTTCTCTATTAGAAATGGTTCTGGAGTTGCAAAGTTTGATGTTGATACTGACAACGGCAATACTTTAATTGAAGGCACTCTGAATGTTAATGGCACAGTTGATGTTGACGCAGACTTCGCTGTTAGAAACGGCACAACCGACAAGTTCTTTGTTGACAACGTAACTGGTAATACAACAATTCAAGGTACTCTCAACTCTGTTGGTGCAGTTGACTTTGACAGCACACTGAACGTTGATAACAACACAACTCTGGGTGGTACTCTGACAGTTACAGGAACCTCCGAGTTTAATAACACTGTTGATGTTGACGCCAACTTTGCTGTTAGAACTTCTCTTGGTGTTGACAAGTTTACCGTTGCATCTGCTTCTGGTAACGTCGCAACTGACGGTACTCTGGTTGTTCAGGGTCAGACAACTATCAATGATTCTCTGATTGTTGATGCTGCTAACGAAGTCTTCTCCATCAGAAATGGTTCTGCCGTTGAGAAGTTTGGTGTTGACGCAGACAACGGTAATACAAATATCATCGGCACGCTGACTGTTGGTGATGCAACTCAGATTAATGATACTCTGGGTGTTACTGGTGTTACTTCCATCACTAATTCCACTGGTCAGACTTTAACTGGAAATTATGGTGCTGACGGCGCAGTTCGTATTACTGGTGGTGTTGGTATTGGAGAAAATCTCGCTGTTGGTGGCAACATGCGTGTCTATGGTGACTTTGAGATTACTGGTAGCACCACACAGTCTGGTAACACTGGATTCAGTGGTCGTGTTTCGATTAGTAATACTTCTGAGGCATCTTCTTTTAGTGACAACTCTGTTGCTCTTGGTGTTGATGGTGGCGTGAGATTCACCAAGAATGCCTGGGTTGGTGGTGATTTCTATGTCTGGGATGATGCAAACTCTAGAAATGCATTCTATGTTGATACAAGCACTGGTGATGCAACTCTACACAATACACTGACAGTTGGAGGAAACTTAGTTGTAAATGGAACGACCACTACTATTAATTCTACGGTCACAACTCTCGATGACCCTATTATTACTCTGGGTGGTGACACAGCACCAGTCTCTAACGACGGTAAGGACCGTGGTGTTGAGTTCCGTTATTACGACGGCTCTGCGAAAGTGGGCTTCTTCGGATATGACAGATCCTCCTCGCAATTCACATTCCTGACTGATGCAACTAACAATGCTGAAGTTCATACTGGTACAGATGCTTCAGTTCGTGCTGGTTCTCTGAGACTCACTAGTGCTGGCACTGCACTTGACGTTGATAACAATGCCAACATCGATGGTACTCTGACCGTTGATGGTCAAATCACTTCTAACGTTGCTACAGGAAATGCTCCTTTCGTAGTTGCTTCTACTACTAAGGTCATTAATCTGAACGCTGACCTTTTAGATGGTCTGACGACTGCGACAGCAGCAACTGGAAATACAGTTGTGATTCGTGATGCATCTGGTGACTTTGCTGCTAACGTTATTACGATGGCAACAGGTACAATCACTGGTGCAGCGACGGTTGGTACAACTCTCGGTGTCACTGGTGCAACAACATTAAGTTCCACACTTGGTGTTACAGGTGCAACAACACTTAGCGATACCTTAGGAGTTACTGGTGTTACTACACTTACTGGTCTTCTGAATGCTAATGGTGGCATTGCAGTCGATACAAACAACTTTACTGTTGATGGAACAACTGGTGCAGTTGTAACAGCAAGTACATTGAGTGTTGGTAGCACGTCTTCCTTTACAGGCGCTATTACAGCAACTGGTGGAGTCATTGGTAACGTTACTGGTAATTTGGTCGCTGCTATTTCTACTGGTAAGACCTTTAACCCAGAAACTGATAGTACATACAACTTGGGTGCTAGCACACTGAGATGGGCAACTGCATATGTTGATTCTCTTAACGCTGGAACATCTATTACAACCGCTGGCACCCTGTCTGTAACAGGTACTTCTACCTTTACTGGTGAGATTAGTGCTAATGGTGGCATCGCTCTCCAAGATACCGATAAAGCGACATTCGGTAATGACGATGATATGGAGATTTACTGGAGTGGAACTCAGAATAGAATTGATACTGAAGGTCCTTTCCAGATTAGAAATAGTAATGCATCATCGGGCATTTCTTTCTACGATGGGGATAATGCCAACTTTATGTTCAAAGCGTTACCTCTGGGTGCGATTGAACTCTATCATAATGGTACAAAGACTTTTGAAACAACTGCAACAGGCGCAACCCTTACAGGTGTTCTGGTTGCAACATCTCTGACTGGAAATGTCACTGGTAATGTAACTGGTACAGTTTCTGACATCAGCAACCATACTACCGATGCTCTTGCAGAAGGCAGCACCAACCTTTACTACACTGATGAGCGTGTTGATGATAGAATTGATGCATTGTTTGTTGCAAGCACAGGTATCACTAAAGTATATGATGACGTAGCAGGCACTTATACGCTCTCTGTAACGCAGGTAGACATCAATACCGATAATGTCACTGAAGGGTCTACAAACCTCTTCACAACCGCTGCTAGGACCCGTACACACTTCACTTACGGTACAGGTATCGAACATGATGGTAGTGGCACTCTGAGCGTCACACAGGCGGATATCAACACCGATAACGTAACTGAAGGTAGTACCAATATCTTCTACACTGAGGCACGTTTCACAACAAGTCTTGGAACTAAGACTACTACTGACCTTGCAGAAGGTACTAACCTTTATTATACAGATGCTCGCGCTGATGCCCGAATCGCTGCTGCAACTACAGATGACCTCTCTGAGGGTGCTACAAACCTTTACTTCACAGATGCTCGTGCCGATGCTCGCATTGCTGCTGCAACTACAGATGACCTCTCTGAGGGTGTTACAAATCTGTATTACACTGATGCTCGTGCAGAGGCATCCTTCGATACAAAGATTGCTGCAGCAACTACAGACGACCTTTCTGAAGGTGCTACAAACCAATATTACACTGAGGCAAGAGTTCAGACAAAACTTGATAATGCATTTGCTCAACTTCAAGCAATGCTCAACAACCTTGCAACTACTACCACACTGACATTAAATCTGTCTGGTGACCCCACTCCTGGCGCAGTTGTAACCGCTGGCGCAGTTACTGAAGGTGGTGTTGGCGGTTTCACTGCTGGCACTGGAGTTGCAACAACAGGTGGTACTGGTAATGGTCTGACAGTTGATACCACTGTTGTTGGTGGAGTAATTACTGCAGTTGCAGTAAATGCTGGTGGTAGTGATTATCTCATTGATGATACCATCACGATTACTAACCCTAATGCTGGCGGTGTTGCAACATTTAACCTTGCGACTATCGTTGGTGGTACAAACTATGTTACTGGCACTGCTTTGGCAACAACTGGTGGTACTGGAGGTGCCACTTTGACTGTAGATATTACCGCTTCTGCTGGTGCTATCACTAACGTCACAGTTAATAATGCTGGTACTGGTTATACCGCTGGTGATACCATCACAATTCGTCAACCAATTGGTGCTGATGGTGTTAATCCTGCTTCTGGTGGTACTGTTGATGTTTCCACAGTCTTTGTTGATGCAACGTTTGCTCTTGCAGACATCACTACGATGGAAGTTGGAGCAACTGTAACTGGTGCTACTTCTGGCACTACTGGCGTTATTACTGCACTTGGCACCAACCAAATTACAGTTGATACCGTTAGCGGGTTCTTCAAAGTTGGAGAAGTCGTTAGTGCAAATGATGTTACTACACTCACAATCTCTTCATTCGCCTGATAACAAATGTCCGCAACTAGACCCGCCTCTAAGACAGAGTTAAAAAACTACGCACTTCGTAGATTGGGTTATCCTGCTATCGACATCAATGTATGTGACGAGCAGTTGGATGACCTAATCGAAGAAGCAATCGATTACTTTCAAGAGTTTGCCTACAACGGAAGTTACAAGGCATTCATCAAGATTGAAGTAACTGATGCTATTAAAACTGCTGCTCAGTCTACAACACAGATGGGAGCAACTGATTGGTATGAAGGAAATGAGTATGTTTCTCTTCCTCCTGGAGTTTTAGCAGTCAATCATGTTTATAGTCAAATTGGTGCGTCTAGTGTTGTACCTGGAAATATTTTCAATATTAAATACCAAATCTTTTTGAATGACATCTATGCAATGACGCATGGACACATTCTTCATTACTTCATGACCTCTCAATATCTTGAGACACTTGATTGGGTTACAAACTCTGCTATGAATCGTAGAGTTAGATTTAATGAGTATCAGAGAAGATTGTATCTTGATTTTGATTGGGGAGACCTTCAATCAGGAGATTTCATCTTAGTTGAAGTCATGATGCGTCAAGACCCTGAAACATACACAGATATGTTTAATGATGCATGGTTGAAGGACTATGTTGAAGCACTCTTCCAGCAGCAGTGGGGCAGAAACCTCAGCAAGTATGATGGCGTTCAAATGCTCGGTGGTGTAACCCTTAATGGTCGTCGCATTCTTGAAGATGCAAGTCAGTTTAAGAAAGACCTTGAAGAGCAAATTCGTAAAGAATATGAACTTCCCCCAATGGATTTAATCGGTTGATATGACTTACAGAAACAATCCTCCAAAGAATTGTATTCAGTCGGACTACACAAGTAGTTGCCGACTGAATCTTAATGGTTCTGCACAAGAGCAGACCTTTATGGAAAACTTGATTGTAGAGAGCATTGAACTCTATGGTCAGGATATTTACTATTTGCCTAGAACATATGTTGATAGAGATACAATTTTCCAAGAGGTAGAAAGTAGTTCTTTCACTCAGGCATTAACAGTTAGAGCCTATGTTAACAATGTAGAAGGTTGGGAAGGTCAAGGAGAACTTCTCAGTAAGTTTGGTGTAAGGATTGAAGATAAGACTACCTTTATCTTCTCTCGCAAAAAGTTTGAAGAGAAAGTTGATGATAATGCTACGTTGAATGTTGAAGGTCGTCCTAATGAAGGTGACCTTATTTGGTTCCCAACAACAAAGCACTTGTTTGAAATCAAGTTTGTAGAAGCAGAGCGTCCATTCTATCAGTTAGGTAAGGGATATGTCTGGGAGTGTCAATGCGAACTCTTCGAGTACAGCGACGAAGACCTCGACACTGGCGTTGCGGAAATCGACGCTATCGAAACTGCCTTCGCCGCTGCTATCAAATTGGTTATGGACGCTGGCGGCTCTGGCGACTTTACTGTTGGTGAGGAGATTGTTGGTGATCAGTTCCGTGCAGCGGCAACTGCAACGATTGATTCGGGGGCGGTAAACGCAATTACAGTTACAGATGGTGGTGAGTATTATAAGAGTGCTCTGCCACCTACAATCACTATTTCGGGAGGTGGAGGCAATGGTGCTACTGCGACTGCTACAGTCAGTGCAGCTGGTATTGTTACTGGCATTACTATCACAAGTGGTGGGAGTGGTTATACTTCTGCGCCTACTGTCGCAATCGACTACTCCCCCAAAGACTCCAGAGCAGAAGTTAAATCCTGGAACTCTAGTACAAGAGAACTCCAAGTCATCAATCGTACTGGAACCTTTAACACTGCCGAGACCGTAAAGGGTCTCACATCTGGTGCTCTCTGGAGTCCTGAGTCTTATAACACTCTAAATAATACAAATACCGCTGACAGCATTGACCAGAACTATAGTTTTGAGACTGCCGATAACGATATTATAGATTTCACTGAAGGTAATCCCTTCGGTTCTATTGGGTCCACTACTGACACTACAATCTGATGTTAGGCACATATTCATATCACGAGATTTTTAGGAAGACTGTTGTTGCATTTGGCACGCTTTTCAACAACATTGAAATTCAGCGTACTAATGAAGTCTTTAAAGTTCCTTTGGCATATGGTCCGAAGCAGAAATTTTTAGCACGCTTAGACCAAACTCCAGACCCTACAAATAAAAGGGTTCAAATGACTCTTCCTAGAATCTCGTTTGAGATTAATGGAATCACCTACGATTCTTCTAGGAAAGTTTCTCCTACACAGAAGATTAAGATTGCTAAGGATAACGATGAAAACAAAAATGTTTTCATGCCTGTTCCATATAATCTCAATTTTCAATTAGCAATTATCTCAAAGACTCAGGAAGATGGATTAGAGATTTTGGAACAGATTCTTCCCTACTTTCAACCCCATTACAATCTTCCTGTCAGACTGTTGCCTGAAGCAAATGAAACAAAAGATGTTCCTGTAATCCTTAATAGCGTTGACTATGAAGATGATTATGAGAATAATTTTCAAACTCGCAGAGCAATCATTTATACTCTTCAATTTACTGTAAAGACATATCTGTACGGTCCCGTTACTGATAGTAAGATTATCAAAAAGGCAATTACGGATATGTACACCGAAGTCAATACATCTACAGCACCAAGACAGGTTCGGTATACTATCGAACCAGACCCCATCAATGCAGATGCAGATGACGACTTCGGTTTTGGTATCACGGATGAAGATTTTACTGATAATAAGAAACGTAATCCTATAAGTGGCGCTGACGAGGCAATTTAAAAATGGCAAATCCTTTTGATGGACTAAATAATGCTTTTGGAGCAGAACCCTCTGAACTCCAAAAGCACGTTGAAAAAGTGAAACCCGAACTTAAAAAAACAGATACTCCTGATGTGAAGCAGGATTATGAGACTACCCGTGCTCAACTTCATAACTTGGTCATGAAAGGACAGGAGGCAGTTGATGGCATTCTTGATGTGGCACGAGCGTCAGATCATCCTCGTGCTTATGAAGTTGCAGGTCAACTTATTAAGAACGTAGCGGATACTGCTGACAAGTTGATTGACTTGCAAAAGAAAATGAAAGAACTAGATGCCGAAGATAAAAAGTCGGGACCGTCTACTGTTAATAACACGATGTTTATTGGCAGTACTGCGGACCTCCAAAAAATGCTAAAGAAGCAAAAGGAGATAAATAATACTGACTCGAAATAACACGACATGACAGTATTAAATGTTTTAAGCACTAACGCAGTTGCTGCTGGAGCTACAGAGTATCAAGTTGTTGAAACTGGATACTATCGTGTAGTTGCAACTGCAGGCGATGCCACCGTCGCATTCAATGATGGTCCTGCAATCACTATTGTTCAAGACCAAGCACTTTTGCTGAAAGGTGGAAAACCTGGTCAAGCAAGAGTTGTAAAAGCAACAGATTCTGCAACTGCAGTATATACACTCGGTACAAATCTTGGAGAGACAAGTAACACTCATCCATTCTCAGTAGGAGACTTTATTGCTGTTGTCGATGCTGCAACTTCCCCTGCTATTGGCAGTGAATTCTTATCTGCTGGCACCGCTGGGAAAAAGATCACAGCAGCTACTGGTAGCACGATTACAACTGATGTGGACTCTTCTGCTGCTGCTGCAGATTACACATATGCTTATAGTGGACCACAAGCAATCGTCAAACGATGCATAAAGGTTGCAGTAACTGGTAATGCAGTTGCTCTAGAAGAAGTACAAGTAGTCGGAGGTTGATATGGCAGGTGGATTTCAATCTGATATTCCACCTGCTGTAAATCAAACCGCTAAGAAGTACATTAGGGGAATGATGAAGGGCAGACATCGGTGGAACAAACTCTATGGGAGTCGTTCCAAAGAGGTCATGCACAAAACTGCAAATAAAATGGCGATGGGAGAAATGCAAAAAATGCCACCGACATACTACGATATCTATGAGCGAGCAAAATCAAAAGCGCAACAAAGATTCTTCGGGATGGTTAGAGCGGCTCAAAAGGGCGAGATGGATTCCCCGTCGCCTGAGGTTTCCAAAGCTGCATCCTCCATGTCCAAGGGCGACGTGAAAAAGTATGCTAAAACAAAACATGACAAACTCCCCGAAAGGAAAAAAGTCGAAGAGGGGAACAAAAGTGGTGATTCTTCTCTGCGTGACTGGTTTGGCAAGAGTAAGTCTTCTGATGGCAAGCCTGGTTGGGTTCAACTGGGCGGCAAATATGCAGGAAAACCCTGTGCCAAGCAACCAGGACAAACAACCAAACCCAAGTGCGGTTCAAGTAAGATGAAACGCAACCTAAATAAAGACGAGGAGGAAGCAGCATTCCGTCGTAAGAATGCTAAAGATCCTAATCCCGATCGTAAAGGTAAGGCAATCAACGTGAAAACAGAAGAAACTATCAACGAAAGAGGAGATTTCTGGCATCCCGATCCCGACAAGGATCGTAAACTGGGTGGTCCTGGTGCAAACCAGCGTGCTCGTGAAGATCGTGCTGCTGCATCTAAACCCAAGTCTGATCCTAAGAAACTTCGTCCTGGTGAGTCTTACATGGATTATGCTAAGCGCCAGAAGGCAGCAAAGATGAAGAAGGAAGACGTGCAAATGGAAGGCAAGAAAGATGCTTGCTACCATAAGGTCAAGTCTCGTTATTCTGTTTGGCCAAGTGCATATGCCTCTGGTGCGCTAGTTAAGTGCCGTAAAGCTGGTGCAAAAAACTGGGGTAACAAATCTAAGAAAGAAGAATTTGAAGGTAATCTATCTTTCCAACAGTTCCAAGAGAAATGCTGGAAGGGATATAAGAGAGTTGGTATGAAGAAAAAGGGTAACAAAATGGTTCCCAACTGTGTTCCTGAGGAGGTTCAAAATGAAGGAGCAGCTTGGACCAAGAAAGCAGGAAAGAACTCCGAAGGTGGACTCAACGAAAAAGGACGTAAGTCTTACGAGAGAGAAAATCCAGGATCTGACCTTAAAGCACCAAGCAAGAAGGCTGGAAATCCCAGACGGGCATCATTCTGTGCAAGAATGAAAGGTATGAAGAAGAAACTCACTTCTTCTAAAACTGCTAATGACCCCGATAGCAGAATCAATAAGTCCCTTCGTGCTTGGAACTGCTGATGAAATCCTACAAACAGTTTATGTCCGAGAGTGTAAACATCTCGGGCGATTTCAACGGAAATCTTTATATCAACTCACAGACTGAAGAACCTCAGCAGGTAGGTGAAACTTATTCTGCTAGTGTTC
>BCSF01000011.1_pt1 | contig 96501 bp, 127 predicted proteins | sample 1016431 | NCBI WGS metagenome assembly BCSF01 (sample SAMD00045685;SAMD00045686;SAMD00045687;SAMD00045688;SAMD00045689;SAMD00045690;SAMD00045691;SAMD00045692;SAMD00045684;SAMD00045690;SAMD00045691;SAMD00045692;SAMD00045684;SAMD00045685;SAMD00045686;SAMD00045687;SAMD00045688;SAMD00045689, study... | reverse complement strand
TATACCCCTGCATTATTACTTTGTCTGTTAATTGTAAAGTCTACGTGTGTAGTAGATCTTGCAGCACCAACATATGCAGCAAACCCTTGATCCATTGGTTGAGTTAGGACAAAGTAATCATCAGCATTGGTATAAGAAGATGTAAATGTTAGACGATACTCTCCTTGATCTTGTTGTGTAACAGTAACACCAGATGTTCCTGTCCAAGTCGGAGAAGTTCCAAGTCCAATCTCACCATACTTATCTCCTGGTGGATCAGTTGTAACTGTAAGTGTTCCTGAAGTTGGATATGCTTCGGTTGGTGGAGTAAATGTTGTTGTGGTAGAAATACCAACTGAAGTATATCTTGCAACACTAGAAATTCTTACGTCATCAAAAAATCCATCAAAATCAGTACTTTGATAATAACTCCTACCAAAATAGAGTTCTGCTCCAGAGTAATCAATGATATTGTTATCTATAACTTGATCATTTGTTGTGAATTCACTTTCTACACCATTAATATAGCAATGAATTGATCCATTATCAGGTTCTCTGACTAAAGCGAAATGACACCAATTTTGATAAATGTCGGATTGTGCAACAGAAGCAATACCTACACCACTGTAAGAATTACCATGCTTATTATTATTATACCATCTAATATCAACATACCCAGTAGTTCTATTTTCTACAAGGATTGCCCAAGTTTGAGAACTAACTGAACTATTATATTTTGATACTAATGCCTCAGCATTTCCCTGAATACCAGGTGGCAATGAATCAATATATACCCAACCTTCTATAGTCCATTCTCCTTCAAAACTATAAGCACTAATATGAGGATATCTAAGAAATCCAGATGAAAGTCTTAATGCTTTATCACCATACTTAACAGGAGATGTGACCAAAGTTGCACTTGAGGAACTATCTTGAGAATTAGTATATTGTGATACTTCAGTAAATGATGAATCAAAAGTGTTTCTAAAGATAACATTATCCCACTCGGTGTCTTCAGCAACAGTAACTGGTGTGCCAGTTGCAAGAGCAAATTCTCTCCAAGAAGATCCATCATAGAAGAATGGAGCACCACCAATCATCTTAATATCACCAGTTGAACCAGCAGTGCCTGTGATTGTTGCATTATTAACTGCAAGATTTACAGCACCATCAACTAATATGGTTGAACCAAATGAGACGTTATCATTGAAAGTTGAAACTCCAGAGACATTTACCCCAGCACCATCAGTAGTAATTGCTACCTGCGTGATGCTAGTAATTCTACCATTTGCATCAACTACAATTTGTGCAGAGTTTCCATTATCACCGTATGTTCCTGCAGCAGCACCTGTTAATGCAGTTAATCCTGCACCAGATGCACCAGCAGTAATAAATCCTACAATCGCATTATCAACATATCCAGTAGTTGCAATTCCTGCTACAGCATTATCAACATAAGTTTCGGTAGCATATCCAACTAAAGATGTTGGTGTAAATGTAAAGGTTCCTGTTGTATCATCATATGATAAAGCATTTGTTCCTACAGGATTTGTTGTTACTGATAGATCTGAAAGTCCAATACCAACTCCTGTTGTTCCAACACCAACTAAATCAGTTGCAGGTGCCCATTGAGTTCCATTCCACTTAAGAACTTGACCATTAGATGGAGTTGCTCCATTTACATCACTTAAATCAGCAATTTCTGTAATTGCACTAAAATATGGTGGATCAACTGGACCACTTAAAGTTCCTGTGGTTGGATATGGTTCTGTAGGTGGAGTAAAACTTCCTTCAGTACTAATATATCTTGCAACAGTAGAAATTCTTATATCATCAAAAAGTCCGTCCCAGTCATTCTGATAACGAGTTCTGCCAAAATAGAGTTCTGCACTAGAGTAATCATTGATATTGTTATCTATAACTTGATTGCTGCTAGTAAAATCACTTTCTTCACCATTAAAATAGAAATGTATCGAACCATTACTACTTTCTCTAACTAAAGCAAAATGATTCCAATTATAACGAAGAGTTGAATTAGCAACAGATCCAATTCCTGTACCACCATAACTACTGCCATGCTTATTATAGTTATACCAATTAAAATCAGTATATCCAGAATTCTGAAGATCAACCTGAAGTGCCCAAACTTGAGTACTAATTGCATCATTATATTTTGATATTAATGCATCACCATTATTGGCAGATCCACCACCAACAGGCATTGTATCAAAATACATCCAACCTTCAATGGTCCAATCACTCTCAAAAACATATTCACTTCTATGTGGATATCTGATATAACCATCTTGTAATCGTAATGCCTTTTCACCAAATTTACGTGGTGCTGCTACAATATCAGCTGATGCAGATCCATTAGTTACAGCATCGAATTTTTGTTCAGTAAATCCTTCGTCAAAAGTGTTTCTATAGATAACATTATCCCATTCAGTATCAGCAGATTCAGTTACTGGTACACCTTCTTTAAGATAGAACTCTCTCCAAGCAGTTCCATCATGAATAAATGGAGCACCATGGAACATCTTAATGTCACCAGTTGTTCCTGCTGTTCCTGCAAGACTAGTATTAACACCAACTAATCTTACAGAACCTTTTACAGCAAGATTCTCTAGAACATCTAAAGATTCTGTTGGTTGAGTAGAACCAATACCTACAGAATAACCAGTTCCTACGATAATATCGGACTGAACTTTACCACCAATAGTAACATCCGTGCTAATGGCAACAGTATTAGCATTAAGATTTAAATTAGTAGGACTAGTTATATTCGGTACTCCAGAAGAACCAATTAGTTCTATCTTCTTTGCACCAAAGTTCTTATCTGCCATGAGACTCTTTTTTTAGTTATTTATTCGTATGATAAGTTTATTCCTTCAAGAGTTACACCTTCAATAGAAACTCTTTCATTGTTTGCAAATGGATTGAAAAGAACTCTTGGAATTGTATCCCTCAGTGCAGTTGGACTTCCCCAGTAATTACGTTGTGTAAAGTCTGATTCAGAATCTCTCAATGGTGCTAATACTGATCCATGCTCTAATAACCAGTTTCTGGCATCAACTCTTGTTGCATCTGGATATGATTCCAAATATAAAGCAACAACACCAGTTACATTTGGTGCTGCCATACTTGTTCCTTGTAAGTAACTAATAAAATAACTAGAATTTCTTGGATCAGTATATCCACTACTCCAAGGAGATAAAATATCACCACCAGCAGCAATTATGTCAGTTCTTGGTCCTCTGCTTGTATAATCATCTAGTGTTTCTTGACCGATACTATAATATTCTGATAGAGAAGCAACACTAATTACTGCATCTGGTTTTCCTTCATGACCAACTGCTGGAGTTCCACCTCTACACCAATAACTATCATAACCAGATGTAGAATAATAAAATGTACCAGTTAGAAACTCATTATCATAATCAATACCACCTATGGTATCTTGCTTAGCTCTTGAATTACCAGCAGAGCAAATGAAAATTACATCTTGACAATCTGGATCATCTAGAAGTTCATTCATTGTGGTTTGACCACTTACTCTTCTAGTTGTAAATTCAAAGTAGACAGAATTTCTATCTAAAAAGTAAATCGAATCATATGCTTCACCAAGATACTCATCACCACCATCAGTGTAGGTAGTTCCTCTAAATGTTGCACTTGAAGATAAGTCGTCTCTTACGAATTGTCTGTGTCCCCAACTACAATTTACAATCGTTGGGTTTCTTCTTCCAGTTTCAGGATTGATTGGTTTGTTTTTATGCCATACTTTAATGTAATCAAATCCATCAGATGGTTCTGCCCAACCAACATCAGAACGATCTACACAAGCAATAGACCAAATGTTTGCCTCAAATGCTGCACCAAATTGATTACCAGCAGCAGTTCCTCCAACATGAGATCCGTGCCAAGATCCATTAAAAGAACTCGATTCTAAAACATTTGCTACAGTATAATTTGTATATGGAGACGATCCTGGAGAAATCAACCCTTCTGCTTCCCAATCAATTCCATATTCAGATGCTCCATGGATTAGAATATCTCTAACTCTAGTGCTATTCTTATCAACAAAAGTTGCAACTCCTGGTTTTAAGAATTCTGGGTGATCCCAACGAATTCCAGTATCCATAATTACAACATCAACATTCTTACCAGTTAAAGCATATCGTATATCAGCATTCGCATCAATTTCTGATCCAAAAGGATCATCTTTGTATCCATGACGATGTAAACCCCATTGAGTAAAATCTAAAAGAGAGTTATCAATTGGTGTTGGATCTCCACCTGCTCTTTTATGTCTAATATTACTATCTTTAAATCTATTAGTATCAATATGTCGATCAAACTCCTCATCAAATTTTCTTTGTTCTAAACAAATTGGATTATGAGTAGAAGACTCTTCAACCCATTCAACTTTAGGGTGCTGTCTTAAAACTTCTGCTTCTTCTGCAGAAATCTGATACACTGCTCTCTTTGTTGAAAAAGGCATCTCTGCCTTACAATCTATTCTTCTATTTGGTATTCCATCAATCTCATTTTCATTAATAATATAATCATGCATTTCCTGCCAATCCGCAGGATCTTTGATTGCAACAGTAAATGCTTGAGGCTCGTTATCAGGAATATCACTGATAACGATTACCCTACCTGTTTCGGAATGTACTTCTGTATGCATTAGATCATCGTCTCCCTAGTGTATCTATAGGTAACAATACCACTTACTCCTGTTTCTGGTGTCCATTCAAGTTCTACATTACCTGATCTAATAGTTGCACCGACAGAAACTAAAAGGTCATTATCATGCATAATTGCATATTCTTGAGTATATGCAGTTGTTCCATTGTCCATAACTAGAACTTTTTGTGATTGAATACCACTTGAATGTTGGAAGAATAGTGTATACTCTGCTGTTACAAAGTCAGATGAATTATATGTATTTGCAGTATATGCAACACCAGCACTAGCAGTAAATGTTCCCGATTCTGCAGTTGCAGAAGAAATGCCACCAACAACCAAGTTAGATACCTTGGGTGAGTTTTCCCACTTTAATGTTCCACCACTATCTTCAGCAACAAGAAGACTGTTTGCAGATGATGATGTAGATGGTAAAGTTATAAGGAGGGAAGATGATGTGGTGTTTGGTGATAAAATGTAATATGAGTTATTATTACCTGTTTTTAAATCCAAACCAGCAGGATTATAAAATCCACTGAAGCTCAATCTACTAAATGTATATGCATCTGAAGTAAGAGTGATTACTCCTTGCCTATTTCCACTTAAGTATAAGTCACTTATGTAAGCATCACCCCAACGGTTTGATGCACTTCCAATATCTATTACTCCAGAACCAGATGGAGTAAGTTGTGCTACACTTGGAAAAGTGCTGACACCAGATACATTTAATGTACCAGTTACATCAACACCAGATGCAGTAGTTTCAAACTTCTTGGAGTTATCATGATAGAGTTCTACAGAACCATCTGGAATTGTTACAATTGAATTTTCAGTAGACTTTGCTCTGAGATACAGATTTCCAGTATTGTTTTCAATATAACTATTAGTTCCATCATGATGAATCTGCAAGTCTTCACCAACACCGAAGATAATTCTATCATCATCTTCTAGTTTGACATTGCTTGTGAAAGTTGAAACACCAACAAAACGAGCATGTCCAGTAATATTAATACTACCATTACCAGTAATAGTTCTACCATTGAGATCTAAGTTACCACCAAGTTGGGGTGAAGTATCATTTAAAACTTCGGTGATTCCACCACCTCCACTTGCGGTAATTGTGACAAGACCAGCAGATACTGCACTTACAGAAAGACCAGTGCCAAAGTTAATTGTAGCTGCAGTTCCAACAGCAGAATCATTATCTTTAATTTCAACACCACTACCAGTTCCAGTTACACCAGTTAAACCAGAACCATCACCAACAAATGATGTTGCAGTAATAATACCAGTAGAACGTGCAAGTGTAATATTACTACCAACTATGAAGTCACCTTCATCAACTCTTACAGTACCATTAGAACCACCACCTTTCAATGAAAGACCAGATGAAGCAGTAGATCCAGCATCAAGAATACATCCATTACCATTTCCAAGATATAAGTTTGGTCTTGATGTTTGACCACCACCACCAAGAATTCTTATGTCACCACCATTTCCATAAATTTGATTTGATTTATTAAATACAATACCTTCAACCTGAACAAATCTGTTAATATTATCTGCAGAAAGAACTAGATTATCAAGATCTTGAGCAGCAATTGATCCAGTATGGACTTCTGAAAGTGTTCCGATTCCAGTATTGATATCTGTAGCGAATAGTGTTCCAGTTACGGTAGCACCAGTACTAATTGTTTCAAACTTCTTAGAGTTGTTGTAGTTGAGACTTACACCAGCACCCACTCTAAAGGATGCCATCTCTTCAGTCGTTCCATATTGACCAATCGTGACAGATGGGTTTGCAGCAATGTTGATACCACCAGTACCTTGATCTTGAATATAACTATTTGATCCGTCATGATAAATTCTTAGATCATTTCCAGCACCAAAAATTGCTTGATCATTATTTCCAAGTTCAATGTTGCCTTGGAACTGAACATCATTTGTGAACGTTGAAGCAGCAGTAACTAATACCCCACGGGTACTTGTAACACCTAGGTTTGAAAGTTGACCAGTAGATGGATTATATTGTAACTTATGTCCTAAATCAAACCTATTATAGGTATGACCACCTTGAGTTGGATCGAGGAAAACTGCGAGATCATAATCATTATTATCACTTACACCTGCAGTGAATACTCTATGCTGTCCAACTAAGTCACCATCAAATCCAGATGCAGTAACAATTCCCGTATATTGTGCAGAACCACTAGAAGTTAAAGTTAATGATGTTCCAATTCTAATTTCATCATTAATTCCATCAATTGTAATACTTGCAGTTCCTACTGTTAAAATACCAGTAACTCTTGCATCACCATTGACCCAAAGTTGAGTTCCAGCTGCACCTACAGGACCAATTTCTGTTTGGAATCTTGGATTTGTTGTACCAAGACCAACATGAGTTGATGTTGTATGAATACCAGGATTAGTTTGATCATTATCAAAGTAACCAGTACCAGATCCACCAGATGCAGATGCATTAATTGTAGTAATACCACTAAAAGTATCAATATAGATACCAGTTCCTGCTTTGATAAGTGTTGTGATTCCCGTAAGTTCAGAACCGTCACCAACAAAACCAGTAGCAGTTACAATACCTGTACCATAAATTCCTTTATTGTTTAAACCTAAGTAACCACCAAGTAGTGGTGATGGGTCACTTTGTACATCTGTTAGACCACCAGAGTCAATATATGCAGTAACAAGACCTGTTCTTCCAGAAAGTGTTACACCAAGACCAACAAAGTCTAGGATTTGAATTCTTCCAGGATCTCCAGTAGAAATGCCAGATTCTCTAACGGAAATACCAAGAATACCAGTGTTTCCTGTTCCTACAGAAGTTGCTCCATGAGCAATAATTTCAATCTCTTCTCCACCAAATGCTGCTGCAAATAGTGAAATCGAATCCCCTCCAGGGTTGATTACATAATCTCCACTAGTAAGTTTTACACCATCAAGATATACACTTGTTAACTCATATTCTACAAGTGTGAATGATGGAAATTGTCCAGTTGCAGGAATTCTTGTTTGTGATGCGACAAGTGTATATTTTTCAGCTTGTCTATTTCTAGGAAATGTGTCCCACTCCCATCCAGTTCCAGTTGATTTTATATATTGACCAGAAACACCTGCTGTATCTGCTGTAGATACAATGGCACCATCTAAACGTGTATCACCAATTACTTCTAATTCATATTCAGGAATTGCCGTATTAATACCAACACGGTTAGTTTCATCACTCGCATATAGAAGATTATTTGCAACTTCTAAACCATTACGAACAACAAAATTCTTGTTAATTCCCATTGATACTCCTGGGGTTCACTATCCCCCCGATATAAGATTGTATTATATTTATTTAGTAACTCTGTGGGAATGCATTACCGCAGTTATCGGTTGCTCCTGACCATGATCCAATGGAACCACGGATTGAAGAATATAGATTATCAAGTGTTGGATAACTTGCTGGTCTATCTCTAAATGCATTATACCAACTTCTAATTTCTCCGACTGTTGGTGGTCTACCTTTAGACCAATAAGCATCTGCAATTTTCTTTACAACTGATTGCTTACTGTAGTTAGGATAAGAAATGGTCCATTGGAGTCTAGCTCTTCCTTGTCCACCAGATCCTCCACCATTGCCTTGAGCACCACCAGATCCAGCACCACCATAAGCATTGCCATTTGCACCTTCTTGAGCACCCTTTCTGCAATTATTGCCAGTGCAAGAACCACCCAAATTGGATCCTTGCCCAGGGCCACCATTTCCACCTTCTCCACCACAAGTACTTCCAGATTGACATGTGCCGCCAGTCACACGACCAGCACCTCCACCATGTCCACCTTCTGAACTTGCTCCTTCACCACGTCTATTACCACCTCTTGCCCCGTTGGCAGTGCCACCTGATCCTCCAGCACCACCAGCATCACCACCACCTCTTTCACCTCCTCCAGCAGAGACACTATTTCCTGCTCCACGAATATCACTACCTTGCCCATCAGTTCTATTATCTCTACCACCACTTCCACCACTACCTACTCTGATACTAAATCCTTGACCTGGTGAACAATTCCATGATTTTCTATGGGCACCACCACCCCCACCTCCAGCACCAGCTTGACTTCTATGCCAACCACCTGCTCCACCTCCACCAATTACAGATCCAGTAACTGAATAAACACCTGCAGGAACAGACCAACTATGACTTCCAGGTGCCCATGTTGCAGACCCAGATTGTCCATTACCTGCCCTACCAATGTTTCCAGAACCACTTCTTATATTGCGGAAACATACTTGATTAAACCCACCAGAAGCATAGCATCTTCTAGTATTGAATGATAATCCATCATGACTATCTGTACTATTAAATACGACACATGATTCGGTAGTTACTTTAAATGTTGCAGATACTCCATTAATATTCAATGTAGCAGTTTTTGCTGTAGAATAGCTACCAGAAGCAGTTACTCTAATTCTTAAACTTGAAGATGATGTCCCATTTGATACTGTTTTTGTTGTTCCTCCACTTGTAAATACACCATTAGTAACCCTTGCAGTTACACTTACACCAGGTGATAAACCTCTAACAGTTGTTCCAGAACCACCCCATCTTGGTTCAGATTCATGATTTGAACTTCTGTTTACATTATTAACTGATGATGGGCTCATTGAGAAGCTATCAACAGTCACGTCATCAGTAACTGTAATTGTAACTGAAGCAGAACTTTCAAGTCCAATGGAGTCTCTTACTGTAATTCCATAAGTAACATTTCCTTTTGGTGGAGTTACTGTAGTTGATCCATTTAATTGATTTGTACTAAATCCTTGTCCACTAGTATTTACAACACTTGTAGCAAAATCTGATGACCATGTAAGAGTAATAGATTGTCCTGTATTAATATTAGTACTACTTGCAGATATACTAACCGCAGGTCTTAAGTCAACCGTATGTTGTGCTTGAACTGTAACTGGATTTGTTCCAGCACCAGTTGCTCTAACAGTAAACGTTTTATTATCCTGCTGCAAATTACTAATCAAAACATTTCCATTTTGATTTCCTCCAGTATTAAAATCTGGAGATTCTGTCGTAACTGTATTTGTAGTCTTCCAATAAAGCCTAATATTATCTCCTTTATTTTTTGTGGAAGTACTTGAGCAAGTAGAAGTATCTGAAGGACAAAGTGTTACAGTTGGTGGTGGTGGAGTTCCAACAAGAACCGTAACATTATCAGTAACACTTCCACTAGAGTTAGAAACTCTCAAGGAGAAGTCATTTGATCCATTTTGCAAGTTTCCTACAACATAAGTTCCACTCTTTGCACCACTACTTAAGGTATTCGGGGAAATGCTACTAAGATTAAATCCTGGACCAGTTGCAGTAACAGAAGATTGTGTTACATAGTTATAAGTATATGTAAGAACAGCAGTACCACCATCTGGGAAAACGAATGGAACACTTCTTGCTTGTGCGTCCAAAGTTAATTCTGGTGGTGGAGGTGATACAGGTCCAATAGTCCAGTTTTTACTTCTACTCGTTCCAAAAGATGAAGTTAATGTAACAGTAGTCGTTCTTGTTTGATCATAGTATGGTGTTGTCATATAAACTTCGACAACATCATCAATTTGAACGTTACTTAAAGAAGTTCCTTGACGAGAACCAATTTTTAGATATGAGTTTGCATTTGATGTAGATACTGTCATACCACAGTCTTCATCAAATCCAGTAGCAATAAATGATGTTGATGCCAATTGACCAGGATTCAATTCTCCAGAATCTCCAGTTCTATTCGTAAGATTGAAATCAGTTATAGTACAAAATCTTTGTGCGGAAGTAACATTCCAAGTATCGGATGTAGATCCATTAACACCACTTAATACATTGAATGTATTTAAACCAGCAATTGTAAACGTTGCGGATACTGCTCCTAAAGAATTTGGTGATGATGTAAGTTGTAAAGTAATTTGATCACCATTTCTAACACCAAATGATGCACTACTATAATCTCTTACAGTTATACCACCTCTAACAACTTTAAACTTGGCATTAACTTCAGATGCACTACTAATTGTTGCAGTGCCTTCATCACCAAAATCAGTCATTCCTGATAATGTGATTGTATTACTTGTAATTGTCTTATTTCTATTTACATCAATTTGATCAGTAAAAGTAAATTGATCTGGAATTGTGTCAATAGGTCTTTCTCTAGTCGTTGCAGAAAAATTCCTAGTTAATTGAGAAATAGTTACTGATGCTGTTTGAGTGCTTGTATATGAACTAGGTGCTTGTACCTTTAGTGTGATCTCATCACCGTTTTGAGTTTCACCAGATTGATCTGTATAGTCTTGAATTACTTGACCGTCTCTTACAATTCTATATTGACCACCAGTGATAGAAATTGGTAGTGGATTATTTCCATTGACGTTTTCGTCAGCACCACTAATTGTTATTGTATTTGATTCGTGGAAAGTATTAACGTCAACATCAGTAACTGAAGTAAAACTAAAATCATTAACAGTAGTATCAGCTGCTCTTGTTACAATAATAAAATCTTCTGTAGTATTGCCTAACTGAACCGTTGTGACTAGTGAAGTTGAGTATGTGTTGGTAGTTGTATTTCTAAGTTGTAAAGTATCACCATCAAATATCTTACCAGTACTTCCAAATGGACCACCATTAATACTTAGTTCACCAGTCGTTGAGACTATAAAAATATCTACACCAATAACGTCATCAATACCTGTTACAGTGACTGTATTACTAACAGTGAGAGTATTAGTTTCTAAGTTTGTTAATCCATTGAAAGAAAATGGATCTGGAATATCATCAAGAGGATATGTTGTAACAGACCATTCAACTGAAGGTCTTGTTCCAATGGTTATAGTTGTTGGATAGACTCTATTATAGTCATTTCTACCAGATGCTTCCTCAGTAAGAATTTGTAATTCTACTTTATCATTATTTCTAATGATAACTGGATTATCTTCTGGTGCTGGTAAAAAGTCAGTAGGTGTACCATATGTTTGAGTCTCATCATTATATGGAGTTACTCTGACAGAACATGCTGATCCAACAGCAGTAACTCCAGCTTTGTAGTTAATACCTGTAATTGTCTGAGAAGTTGAAATACCAGGATCTCCTGGTAAAACATCTATAACTTCTGGAAAATTAAACTCATCTGGATACTCATCAAGATTACCTCTCCATGATATATTAGATCCAGGACCCTGAGCACCAATTAAAGGCATTTTATCCTACTCCTTATTGATATTGTGACTGAGAGTATAGAACGTCAAAATCAGAAACTGGATCACCAGAATCATTCTTTCTGACCAACACATATGTATACAAGTCTATACTATTTGCATTTCCACTATTTATTGCAAGTGAACCATAGTATCTTGGAGACATCAGTATGCTATCAATATAAACTTGATTATTATAATATGGTGTTGGACCTTGCTTAGTTGTAATCGCAACTGTTAGAGAATCACCAACATTCAAGAAACTGGTAAGAGCAACACCAGCAGAAGCAGTAAAGTTGACTGCCCAATTGTCTGCAGCATCTAGTGTATAGTAGTAGATTGAAGACGTATCAAGATCTAACTCAAGTGTTGTTGCTCCAATTCCACCAATTGAAGTAGTATTGTCAATTGTAGTGTTTTCAATAATTTCAAACACTTTCATCGTACCAGTGATTTCTGCATTGCCTTGACAATACATTGCTACATTTGCTTTTGCACTATTAGTAGTACCAAAACCAACGTTTACACTAGTGTGAATACCGATAGAATCAACAGCCCAAATATCGGATACGTTTGTTAGACCAGAACCATCACCAGTGAATGTTCCGATAAAGTATCCATTAATCTCAAAAATATCCTTTTGATTTGAAATAACACCCCATGGATACCAATCATTATCAGTAGTGTAGATCCAACCAGCATTATTGCCCTTGAATGGGTTGCCGTTGAAGATAACGTCACCTGGGTTTCCTGCACCTTGACCGACTAAAAGAATTGCAGATGCTGGTTGAGTGATACCTACAGTGTATTGTCTAGAAACAGTTTCTTCACCTTGTAAGAATAGATTTGGTGATTCAATTCCTTTATTTGATGTAACAGTAAGTTTATTATTAAGAACTACTGGACCATCAAAGGAGGAAACGGTAGTCTTATCTTCACCACCCTCAATTCTTACTGCATCAGTAACATTAACTTCAGATGCTTTAATAACATTGAAACCAAGTTTATTATCTGGTACTTCTTTTGATTCTCCTCTAAATCTTGGACGTGGAGTGGAGAATACTTCTTCATCACCAGCAGTAGTGATAACTCTCTTGTTAGAGATATAGAAGTCACCATCACTATTCATGCCAGTGTAAACTACAAATCCACCTTCTTCAGTAAAGGATTGTGAAAGAACTTCTTCTGCTGCACTTAGTTGACGATCATGACGATCTGGGAATGCAGTAGAGTAGTTACCAGGACCATAACCAAGATATTCAAACGTATGACCAGAAGCACGGATAATAGAGTGTCTTCTTAGTTCGATTGGTTTTGCAATAATTCTCTGGAATCTTGCACCATTGAGGTGTGAACTTGCTTCAGTTCCTAGTAGTGCCCTGAATACTTTTACAGGATTTCCAGTTACTGACTGCTTAATTCTTACAATCTCATCATCAATTAGTAAGTAATCCCCAATCTGAAGATCTAGATCGTCTAGATCAGTAATGTTCATATTGGTGTCAACCTTAGACATTGATGCTGCAAGAGTTCCTGAAGCATTTCCATACTGGATAGAAATTCTGCTGCTGAAACTTTCATTGCCTTTGGTAATATCACCACCTTTTGATGTTAATGTAGTCTTATAAAGAGTTGGTGAACCACCTAGTAGAACAGATGTGGTTCCAATACCAACGTTTAAAGTTAGTTGATCTAAGGAATTAATTTTATTAACGATATGATTGTTATTGAAGATTGCACTTTCTCCAGTACAACCACCAATAATAACTTTATCGTTTACTTGAATACCATGATTTTCATCAAGAGTAAATGTTGCAATGCCAGTTGCTTGAGTAAAGTCGGCAGATAGAATTGAGAAAGACTTGCCATTTAGAATTGCATGAGCCAAATCTGCATTATCTGCTCCAATACCTGTAGTATTTGCTACTGAAATTGCACTTGAAGATACAACAGTAAATTGGTTTGTTTCTCCAGGAATTACATTATCAACTTTATATGTTTGATTATAGTCATCATATAGTTCACTAACTCTTTCGATAGTCAATGAATCTCCAATATTATCATAAATTCTAGTTACTCGTACTGTACCTGGAACGTGACCAGAAGCAGATGTTGCAATGCCTACAACAGAAAGTGTGTTACCTACACCATATGCAGAACCACCATCCATAATTTCAAGTGATGCAAGTGTTCCTGCAGAAGAAACTTGAACTCTTGCTGTTGCATGAGCACCAGTATTAGATCCAGCATATCCTACTAGTTGTGCATTATAGAGATTCTCAGTAATACCAATACCAGTACCATAATTTGTTCCACCATCAACAACTTCAACTTCAATAATTCTATTCAATCCATGATCTTCTTTTGTAAAGATGGTATGGTTTACTTCATCAGACGCACTATCCGATGAAATATCAGTAATTGCAATACCAACACCATGATCAATTAGATTTTGAATTACAGTTTCTTTAGTAATGCTCTTTTCAGGATCATTAATTACAACTTTACCGATTGGATCAGGAACTGCAAAACATCTTGAAGCATTAGGATCAGAAGTTGGATTGTCTCTATCATATTCTGGATAAAGATTACCAACTGGTTGAAGAAGATTTACCCCAGTAAATGGAGAAACATTTGGTGAATTTGAAGAATTAAGAACTGTTAGATGGTAGATTCCATCTTGCTCATTTTGTACATATGGTTTAATTTCTTCTGATTTATAAACAAGATATGTTCCACCATGCTTTTTCTTCTTAAGTTTTGGTAGATCTTGATCACGAATAGAAGTGTCACTTGTAAAATCACCAGGATTTGTAGGAATAGAAACCTTAAACTCTTTTCTATTATCAATGGAATCTACAATAAATGTTCCATTATATCCTTTATTTGCAAGACCAGTGGTATTAAGTCCACTGACTACATTGGTGATTTCTACTTGTGATCCAATAGTTAGATTATGTGGAAGTTCTGTTCTAATTGTTGCTTTTTCAGTAATAGCACTCCATTCTGCATCTGCAACAAACTTAAAGTTTCTAAACTCTGTAGAGTTTGATAAGGTTTCACTCTCAAAACTTAAATATCTTCCAACTTCTTCATCAGATGTACCATCAATATTATTAGATTCTTGAAGGATAAATCCATCTACAGGAGGTCTTGCCAGAGTAGCAGAATCTTTTGGAAGAACATATCTTAACTTGTAAAGACTTCCTTCAACATTTCTATCACTTGGTTTTCTGAGTACAAATGTTCTTGGTGTTGTTTCACCAAGATCTGCGACACCTCTTGTCCATAATTGATTATAAATGCTTACATCAGTATTTCCTGTAGAGACATTAATGTACCATTGACCTTGTGCAGCATCAAACTGAACTGGGTGTCCAAGATCACCAGCAGACTTATCAGATACTCTACTAACAACACTTAAAATACCCCCAGTATTATTGATAGTAATTGGAATATCGTTGTTAGCATCATTTAATGTTGCTGCAATTTTAATTTCATTACCATTTAGAGCAGGATTTGGTGAAATAGCTGTGGTGATAGCATAATAAATTTTATTTTCTGTTAGTCCATCTGGAAGATGACCATTCTCACTAATAATTCTAATAGTTTCACCATTTAGGAATGTATGACCTTCGGTTAATGTAAGTGTATTTGATGCGATATCATTTATACCATTGGTTTGAGATACTTTATGAATTTTTTCAGAGATTGCTTCACTTGCAGTACCCTCAGTATTGGGCATTACAACTTTGGAATGGTATGTCTCAATCTCATTACCTGATGCAAGAAGAACTTTTAGTGCCTCATCTTTCTTTGAACCAATTCTATATCCATCAATTACAGTTGCTGGAGGAATATCTACGTTGGTTTCCTCATATAGGAAAAGTTTACTTGTAGTTGCAATACCAACAGAAGTAGAAACTCCAACGTCAATACCTAAGAACTCAATACCAACTTCTTCAGATTCAATCTCTTTGGGGTTAATAATATGAGTAATGTATCCAACATCATCTCTTGGGAATGCCTCTGGACGGAATCCTTTAGAAACTAGAGATCTTGCACCAAAGTTAGAGTTAGAGTTTGTGATAGATGCGTCACCACCAGATTCTAATAGGAAGTGATTGGCAAAACCAATTGCGAAAACAGAAACGATCTGTAGAAGTGCATTATTGCTACACTTAATGTGGTGGTTTTCCCAATCTGGTCTATATCTTGCTCTTGAGTCAGTATGAATATTTTCATTACCTGATGCTTGATCACCTTCATAAAGACCATTTGTTGGATTATACTTAACAAATGCATTATCATCTTTTTGAAGACCAATACCCGTAAATTGGGCAAGAACCATAGACTTGAATCCAGTTGCCTTAGATCCATCAGCATGAAGTCCATTCATACCAAAAACAGATCTCAGAGAGATGTTAAAGATATATGGTGATGCAGATGTAACAGTATCAACTGAAATATTCAGTGTTGCACCAGAAGTTGTTGATGGTAATGCATTAACTGGTGGAACAGAAACCTGATACTTAATCTCTGTAGAAGAAATAACTTCAAATACTGCATACTGACCATCATAACCAGCATCAGCAATACCTTCAATACGAATTGGAGTATTTACATCTAGACCAGGGACTTCATTCTCTAGGGTAACTGTAATTTCTGTTGAAGAAATCAATCCATCACCAGATTTAATACTAGTAATTCCTACTTCAGCACCAGTAGAACCAACAATACGGTATTCATCAACCTTTGGTTGAATGTCTAGGCTATCAGAAGGATAGTCAGGAGAAACTTCTCTTCCAGATGGAGTACCATATGCAAAACCAACCTTTTGATAATACATTTCAAGGTCAGTGTTTGTGTCATCATAGACTAGGAAGTCATCATTGATAGATACTGGATTTACACCATCAGCATACTCAAAACAAGTAAGTTTATGGTGTGAGAAATTGGGAACAAATGCGTTATCAGTATAGTCTTTGTATACAGTTCCAGTCTGATCTCCATCAAAGATAGAAAACTGCCAGAAGTAACAAGCACCAGTTACACGGAAAATAGCAGATTTTTCAATTTGATCGTTTTCTGGATTAGGAACATACTTAGGAATAATCTTGGTCTTTCTAAGGTCAAGACCTACAAGTGATGTACCTCTAGGAATAATAACACCACCATGAATACTGTTAAGTTTATATAATGCGTTATTAGGACTGTCTAGGTCAAAGTTGCTATTGACATCAAGTGGTGGAAAGTCATCAGAAGTAGTACCAGACCTAAGTCTGTACGTGTTTGCCACTTGATCATGAATTGGTATCCACCCTGGCCTATTATCTACAACGTGTTCACCAGGATAGAGTAGAATAGTTGTTTTACCAAACCTATCATTGTTTTCTCCTGCTTGGTAGGAGAAACGTGCTGCCTCTAGCAGTGCCCTTTGAATGGTTTTAAATGGTCTTGCTAAAGAATTACCTTTATTCTCAATACTATCAGTAGAATCCAAACTTGAAGGATCTACATAAAGAATCTCACCTTTGGTACTCTTTAGAAAATTATCCAGACGACTAAGACCCATTGTATTAACGCGTTAAATTCCTATAGGTCTATTTAGTCAACTAGTTCTATCAAGTTGTTATGCAAAAGTCTATGGCAATTGGCACATAAAGGAACACATTTGTTAATCTCTTCTTGGAGAGTCTGAAAAGATCCAGATTTTAAGAGTTGACTAACCATAGCATCTTTTTTAGATGGATCTAGATGGTGCAAATCCATCACACAATGGTCGTATTTAGTCTTACAGATAGCACATGGTCTGTCTTTAGCATCTTTAACCATCTGCTTCCTTTTCTGATAGGAAGTTTGCTTTAACTTAGGAAGTTTATGTTCAGAGTGCCATTTACGTTGATACTCTCTCTGCTTTTCTTTATCTTTATATGCCATTAGAGTTCAAATAACTATAAGATATTTATAACTTTGAACTCTTTTATGGGAGTAGGGAGACTTGAACTCCCACGACCGTAATGGTCAACAGATTTTAAGTCTGGTGCGTCTACCGATTCCGCCACACTCCCAAGGTACAGGTGGATGGAATTGAACCATCTCAAAGGCACTAATCTGGTGCAAAATGTTTATAAAACATCTCTGACTACCTAGTCTCACCTGCAGAAAGGATCACTCGGATTTCCAAGTGGGTTTATGAAAAGCACAATATTCATTGAATGTGATTTTCATTTCCTTATTAGTAAGGTTAGCATGTTTTGCTGCTTTTGGCAAGTTCCACTTTGCGGAGAACAGCATCTCCATTGATTTGCGTGTTTCTGGTCGCATACTTTTTTAAAAACCTCTCACGTGAAAAATTTCTGGGAATTTTTTCTGCCCGATTTTTGGATTTAAAACCCAATTTCCTTTTGGAGTTCATAGATTGACAACGAACCCCAGACAAGTTTGTCATCCTTCCATCCTTGATCCATACTACGATAGGTGTACCCATCAAACTCCACGAAACTTTTGAGAGTTGTTTCACGAATGATTGGGTCTGGGTAAATCAATTCACCTTTATAGAATGTATCTACAAGAGTAAACTTCATATCAAATGCAGGACTATGAGTCCAATTAGTTCCCCAGTTTTCTACAATGATGTAGTCATCTTTTTGTAGAACTTTATGACAACGAGTACGATAAGGATTTGATTCTCCTTCATAATCATACCATTGTTTGATGGTCATCTTACCATCACCTAGATCTTTCCAAATGATATGTACATGGGAATGATCTCTGGGACTTTCTTGTGCTTGCTTAAGGTTATTATATTTACCCTTAAGTTTAGAGATGAAATCCTCGATCATGATGCTACAAGGGGCTTTTTGTAAAAAATCATGTCCTCATCTACATTGTCACGGACGTGGATAAAGACATTCATGAACTCGTCGTAGGTTTCACAGTCAACAACCTTCTCATCACCCATATTAGAGAACAGTTTGAACTGCCTGCGGTTGGTGTCGATCAGAACTGACTCTAGAAACTCTTGCATGGTGCCTTGGTTGATTACCCCCGTATTATAAGGCACATACGAGGGAGTGTCAACCCTAGAGCAGTCCTGTGATGTCTTCGTTGGATGCCGATTTAGATGACATGGTGTTCTGTGCTTTACCGAGAGACCATGCCTCTAGTTGCAAACCTTTACGATGAGTCTTAAGAGTCGTTGCTTCAGATTCCCATGTTGGAATGCCAGCAGTTGCCCTCAAAGTTTCAATCTCACTTAGAAGTGTATTGATTTGCGTTCTATAGTTATTACAAGCCGTGTCTTGTCCTGGTGGATGTAATGTTGAATTAATTGCATACACAGGTGAAATAGAACTTCCAACATTTTTCACAAAATCAGAATCAGAACCAGTTCCTGACGTTGATGAAGAAAGATTTACTTCAGAAGCATTTCCAATTGGATTATCTGTTGCAACATCAAGATTTTCTAACCTAGGATAAGTATATGCTTGAAGTTCATCGAGTTTGATAGTTCCAATTCCAACAGTAATACTTGTATATCCTACGATTTCAGTACTAAAACCTGCTAATACATCATGATTAGAATATAGTGAGGCAACAGACTGTGCTAATGAACATCCAAGACCTGCTGCACTTTGAGAAATTGTAACAAGTTGATTTTGCTTTGTCTTAATTTGATCAACAATTGCAAGAATTTGATCATCTCTTTCCTTAATATCGGGAAGAAATTTATTGATACTATCAATCACAACACCTTGTTGCTCAATGACAGTTCTTTGACCAGTTCCTGAAGAAATACTTGTATTTTGTAACTGCAATATCTCTTTAGCAGTTAGAGATGTAGAAATATATCCTGCCATTTTAATTACCTCCTATCATAATCATATCCAGCAATAGAGAATCTTGTATTATCTCCTGGATAATCTGCTGGGGTATCACCTTTATATTCAACATGTAACTTGTCATCATATTTTCTTGCTGCCCAAATTTGATAATAACATCTTACAGGACCACCTGCATTATTTTTAACAATAACATTCTTACCCCATTCAATTTTCTCAACAAATAATTCTTGATAAGTTCCAATAGGAGTAAGATTTACAGAAATTGATTCTTTATCTACAAGACCATCCCAATAATCTGGAAGTTTAATTACATTTCCTTCTTCTAATTTTCCACGTACATAAATCGGACCATCTTCTGGACCCTCTACGCAAATATGTCTAAGACGATATCCTTCTTTAGTTGGATGTGAGATATCAAATCCCTTATTTGATTTATCTAGCTTAGTTGAATTTAATGTTGTCAAATATGTTGCAACATCACCAATTCCTGCTAAATTTACTGCTCCATTTGCAGAAATAAATCCATTTGCAATAACACTACCATTAACAATCGTATTTCCATTAAAAATTGAAGTCAATGCTTGAACATTCAATGTCGGAATTTGACCAGTTGAATGTGCAAGAGTCATCAACTGAGTTGAAACTCCATTACAATAAAATCCAACATAGTCTCCAGGAACATTATATAAAACTGCGGCAAGATCAGTCAGTTTAAATGACAAATCAGTTGGTAGAGTTGTTTGCCAAGTTCCTTCTAATGATAAGGAATCATAATTATATGCTCCTGCTGTAGATTGTGGTCCAGTAAAAGTACCAAACCACTTAAAATCAAATGGTGCCGTCATTTATCAATCTCCGTTTGTAGTGGTGGTACGTCAATTCGTTCTGCATAAACATGATAAAAGCAATTAATTGGTTGACCATTACTTGCTTGAAGATGAATCTCATCTGTGTTATATCTCTTAATTATAACGTTCTGATGTGCTCCAATTGGCTGAAGATGCACTGAGATTGTTGCTGGATCGATTAATTTTTTCCAATACTCTGGTAACTTAATCACTTTTCCAGATGTTCTTCCTCGTACATAAACAGCATTCTCAGGTCCTTCAAGACAAGAATGGACAAGTTGTTTACCTGGTTTTGTTGGATGATCAATGACAAAGTTTTTAACTTTTGCCATTAAAACTTCCGTAAAGATAATTTTAGACTTAATTAACTTTACTGTCAATAGTATGTCTGTTTTTAAGAAACCTTGTATTCTAGCATATATTTTTACAAACATTGCATAGAATGGAGTTGGTTTCATATCAGTGTTGGTACACTGTCCAACCATCAAATTGCCAAGTTCTGTAGGAGATGGTGTTGCAAACTGAGTACCCTGTCCAATCATTGAGGGACCTTCTACCCATGAAGTTCCACGTACTTTTAATTTTCCTGCACCAAAAATTGGAGCAGTTCCTGCACCAATCCAGAATTGATGCTGAATAGTTAGATCATCGTATGAGCAAGACATAATTTTAAGTGTATAATGAATTAGTTGTAAAATCGAGAACGTTTGTTAAATCTGTTTTTCCAGGGAGAGATGCAGATGCACAAGTTAATCCCCTTATGAAATTAGATATTGTATGTAGTTGTGTATTTGCTATGATCCTACCAACATTCGGAGTATATATTCTATATCCAACCTTTGCATCAACATCAAATGCACCATCTGCTTTTATTTTTACATCTTGGTTTGCTTCAATTTTAATATGACCTCTACTATCATCTTCACCATTAGCCATGATGTCAATGTCTTTAGCAGAAAGTCTTATCCTACCATTTGGTGCAGATAAAACTATATCTCCATTTAAACATTCAATATCAACACCTATACTTTTACCATCTACATTATCCCCACATTTAATTTCAAAGACACCAGGATTTCTCATAAGAGTCCATCCTGCTCTGTTACCAGTAGAATCTAAATGTATATAATGTAAACTATGACGAGATTGTAACCCAACACCAGTCACCACACCATCAGCACAAATCTGCCCAATTTCAAGAGCACCAAATGGATGGTCTTTTTTTACCTGTACATGATCTACTTGAGTGGTCATAGAGTTTTATTTTTATTTAGTGCGTTTTCTTAAACTTTCCTCAGGAGTATCATAAAGATACATTCTGTTCTTTAGATTAGGTTTCTTAGGTCCTACGACTTTTTTACCTCTGAAGAAATGATACTCTCCATAATATGGTTTACCGTTGATGTATCCTGAAATGAGTCTAGCAATACAGTCATCTACAGTGATAATTCTATCACCTTGAATCTTTCTGACTCCTCCATCTGGATCTTCATCAGGTCTTCTAACTCTAAAGATCGGTATAATATTTGCATTAACACCAAGTTCAGACTTAATAAAGATACGAGGATATTCATTAAATGTATTGCCTGGATTTGTAATTACAACATCAACAAGTCTACCAATATCATCAAAAATAGGACTCATCTCTGCACCATTTGATGGACTAATAACAATTTGATCACCTATCTCATAGTTTGCTCCAGGATCATCAATCAATACACCATCAAGAATAATATCTTCAGACTGACCATCACTAATTGGTCTATCGTCGTCACGTTCATCATCACCATCACCATCAAGTGGTTGTGGTGCGGTAATTGTTACACCTGTAGGAACTCTAATAGGAGTTAATGGTCCTCTTCCTATGACAGTATCAACAATCTCTCCAGTATCTGTATTTGTAATAGTAATTTCTGCTCCAGATGGTGCTGCAATATTTGGAAACTCACTATTAGGATCATCATCAACTGATGGAATTTCAATATTTGATCCTGGTTTGTAAACCTGCCATTTTCCATCAGGATTTTTGTAGATGGTATCACCAGGTTCACTAATAGTTGTTTGATTTTTTGATGTAGTTGGTAGGTATCCAGATCCTGGTTCTTTTACAACTGCACCAGTAATTTCTACACCATCATCAGTTTCATTTGAAGTTAGGAATACATTTGATCCACCACCATTTCCGCATTGATCATCAATAGAAAGTGTAGGAGTTGACGTGTATCCACTACCAAAAGAACTAAAGTCTAGACCCATTAACTGACCAGTAACACTTACGATTGGATTTGCTGCAAGTCCTGTTCCTCCACCACCATTGAATGAAATTGATGGTGGACCACAAGGAAGTTGATCAGTATTGCAAGGTGGAATTGTTCCTGGAATATTGTTAGAAGCATCTCTAAGAAGATTACCTAAACCTTCAGAAACAGCTGCTGCTTCTTTATCTCCATTCCAGAAACTCCATCTATCTGTATAGTCACAATTTGGTGTTGTATCACACTTTAAGAAATTAAGAATGCCAGTTACAATATCAAGGACCTGAAAAGCTTGTCCTGCAATATCACCAACAGATTCAATCAATCCATTAATTGATCCTAAAGCACTATTGATACCAGATGTAATATCTCCAAGAACACTTCCAACAACATCACCAACTAATTTTTCAGCAGCACACATTGGAGCACTGATATATTTTTCAATTAGATCATTAAATAATCCTTTTACTAATTTAAATAAATTGGAAATAATTTTTTGAAATATACAACCAAGAGTATCTGTTGCTTTTTCTGCAGTTCCTGCGAGAGTTTGTCTTACATTTGGAGGAAGTAAATCTGCAACAGTTTTAATACCTTCATTGATTTTATTCATGACAAATCCTCTCATCTTTCCAATGATCAACTTCATCATTGAAGCAATGAAAGAGGAAACAGAATTTACAATCTCACTAATATTACTTGTAATATCTGATGCTGCACCTAAAAAACTTTGAGTCTCTTCTTTAATTCTCTTGATCATTGCAAGAGCTCTTTGAATAAACCCTTGAATTCCTTTTACGGGTCCACCACCACCTTCACATTCAATATTCTTTTTTCTTACTCCTACATCTGCACCATCTTGTTTTTGATACTCTCTACGAGCATCATTTACTGCACCATCTGTTGTTGTTGATTCTCTTGCTGGTTGAGATGATGGTTCTGTATGTAAATCTTTTGTTGCGATTCTTTTGTTTCCAGTGTTTCCATAGAAACCACTTCTTGGTGCAAATCCATCTGCAGGATCACCACCAAACAATCTGGTCTGTGGATTATTCGGAAGGCATCCAATAATAACTGGATGTTCACCTTGTTCACCATCAAGATAGAATCCCATAACAAAGGATCCTTGTTCTAACGCAACAGTTTCACCATAACCACCATGTCCAGAACCTGCAGTAACTGGCGCAATAACTTCTGCCATCCTTAATAGATTGTCAGGAGTAGAAGTACTTGCATCTTTAATATGAGAATCTCTAGAAAAAATTCTCACACGATATCTTTTTCCCCACCCAGGAATGTCATCTCTTTTATGATTTTCTAATTTTTCATTGCCAATCCAATGTTCTTCATCGACGACTTGTCCAAGCCACCAATACATAGAATTCTTTTGAATTGGATCCCGATTATATGCGGGAGACAATCCTGGTGTTAAGTTATTTGGGAGCATCAGTCTTCGTAAATCCTACACTCATCTGCGTCTGGGTTTGCATCACAATACATTTCTAAAGGAGTTGGATCATGATGATCTCCTGCTTCAATATCTGCCTTGTGATTTTCAGCATATGCTTCAAGTTCTTCAAGTTCAGATTCGATATGACGACGTTGTTGTGGTGAGATGGTGGGATTTTCTAAGATCTCCTTATCCTTCTCAATATGCTTTTCTATACTTTCCATTTTCTTACAAGATAGAATCTCTGACAATATTTAGCCTAGTATAGCAATGTTCTGCACTAATGAGGTGTGAAACATCACAAACTAAGTACTTTCCAGTCTTTTTCTTAGACACGGACTTACTTAGTTTAGCAGATACTTCGGGAAATGTACAATGAATTATATCACCAGGATAGATTTCAAAGTCACCGTAAATAACAATCTCTGCACGATATAAGAATGCTTGATTATAACGTGCAATAGATTTTCTGATGATTGCATTAATATCAAGTGTTGGTTCTTTTGCAAATTCTAATTGCCTTTCAAGACTACTCCCTGGAGGCAAAACACCTGTATTGAATAGTTGATTGATAACTTTTGTTTGTTCTTCTTCAACATTTAAGTGAGTTCCAACCTTTGGTTTTTCCTTTCCAGTATTAGTATCTCCATAAGTATCATTACTATTGAATTCATTCTGAGTATACTGATTGGTATAATTATCAAAAGTCTCAAGTTTAGACTTGGTTAAAGAAGATGATTGCATAATGTTCGTAATATTCATATTATGATTAAAACTTACATTAAGAATCTTGTTAGTAAAACCTTCAGGTATACGTGTGGTACTATTGTATACCATCTTTCTCTTAGGTTCTTGTGTTAAGAGTTTGTCAATTGATTTGAAATGATATCCCTCTACAGTGTTGTAGAAAAAGAAACCAGAACTACTTGGATAATCTTCTGGAATTGATTTTGGTGCTAGAGATGTGCAAAAATCTAATGGATTATCTGTAATAGATCCATTGATTGGAAGTCTATTTAAAGTTGGATGGACATGAATATCTTGTTCTGTTTTGAGATGATCAGTTAAAACTTTTCTGACAATCTCATGTATCTTTCCCTCAAAATGTTTACTTGGTGATGAACTATTGAATTGCATTTTGATATAGTCATCAGAACACAAATTAACATTCACCATTTCTGACATGGTATCAGAACTAGAATACTTAACATTTTCAATTGCCAATTGTGTTTTTATTTCTGTTCCATTATTATCCACAATCGTTAACTTAACTTTTTCACCTGTAGTAAGATTGATATCATCAGGTTCATCTAAACTTGTAGTCTCTTCACCACCTCTATCTCTATAACCAGTATCTAATAATCTAAAACTAGCCCTAACACTATCATCAAGAAGACTTTGATATAACAAAACATGAGTAAAGGCAGACTTACCAGTCAGTCTTAACTCACCGTTATAGTTAGAATAAATTACAAATTCTTTTATATTTTTAAATTCTTCTGACATTTTATGTAAATTGAGGTGTTGGCATTATTGAACCGAATGGATCAGACTGTACCTGTTTCTCTACAAGTATTGGTTGGAGAGCAACTAGTGTAGAAGATCCCTCCTCATATGATGTTTTAGTTCTTAAAATATCACTATTTAGATTAGAAGCAGCAGATGTTGGAAGAATATCACCAGCAGATGCAACTTTTGTATCTCCACCAGCAGATGCTTGGTTTAACATCTCTGGATAATTTTTCTCCAGGTATTGTCTAATTTTATCTTTCCCCTCAATCACACCACCTCTTTCTTCAAATTCCGCAGCACCTTCATATAAGAATAATTTGTCTACGGAACCACCAAATAGACCCTTTCCTCTTGTAACATTTCCAACACCAGTAATAGGGAATTTTGCACCCCCACCTTTAGTTGTAATACGAAAGAATTCGTTTAACTTAGTCATTTTGACATTAGTTTTTTTGACAGGTCCATGATCCTTTCGTTCACCTTCAACGGATAATCCTTTAAATCTTCTATAATGTTGTTTAACCATACTACGAAGTTCTGGACCACCACTTCCTTTTTTTGCACCTTGTCTCAATCCATATAGGTCCCATCTAGCAACATTCCCACCCCACTCGGATGGTCCATAATTATCGGGTCTTCCATCCCCATTCTCATCAAGATGAGGTGCAAGACCTCTAGGATCAAGTCCAGCACCTGCTTCTGCATGAGTCCAAATATTTTTATCGATATCACTTTCTTTCCATCCCCATGCAACTGCTAATCTTGCAGCTTCTGCAGTCATAGCATTTAGTTGTGCTTGAGTTGGAGGAGCACTTCCCATACGATTTAAATCTATTGCACCCTTTCCAGCAGCAATACTCAATCCAACAGCATTGCTATTTTTTCCCTCGGTATGTCCGATACTATAATCATCATATGAAGCATTTCTTTTTGGTGTTCCATCACCAGCAAAAACCGTGTGATATGAACCATTACTATCATAACCTGCAGCAGTCCAATGCATATAAATTAATGTATTTCTATTTCCTCTCTTCCCTGGAACAAATCCTTTTGGTTTTTTCTCCGATGCCGTAGTTTTTCCCGTTGCTGAAGGAAGTGCAAAGTTTTGTGCAGAAGGAGATACTCCTTGAGATGCTGCTCCAGGTTTATGTCCATGATCATCTCGATCTCCTTCTGCTGCATTTCTAGATATAGTTTCTTGCCTTTCTTGTGCAGTTTCAGATTCTGAAAAGAATGCTTTTCTTAAAATATTAAATTTTTTGAAAGGATTTTCAATAGGATTTAATAGATCTGCCCATCCCCCCAGAGGTAATCCACCCTTTGGCATAAATGGAACCCACTCAGGTATTTTTGGTCCCTTCATTTTACCAATGTTTGTAACTCCTTTCCAAATCCAATCTTTTACTAAATTAACACCATCAATAACTTTTTGGATATCACGTTTTAGTTTATCACCTACTGCTTGTGGACCACCACCTCTGAATAATTCGTAGAATAAATCACCAACATATTCACCAACAAAGGTTCCAAGAAGTGTGCCAAGAACTGGAATCGGAATAAAAGATCCTAAGAAACCTCCAAGTGCAGATCCACCAGCAATGAATAATGCCTTGTCAAGTTTGCCTGTCTCCATATAAGTGGAGATACCAGCAATCAATGGTCCAATAATTGGTATTCTTCCTAAGAATCTACTTGCACCTGTAGCAGCAAGTCTATTCAATCCAAGTCTTGTACCACGTCCTAAAATACGTGTTTGTAAACGACTTACAGATCTTCCAACCCCTCTCCTAAAGATTCCACCACGGGTTGCACCAACACCACGACCTAATCCAGGACCTGCTGCTCTTGGTACAATTTGCCCTTTTTGAATTGCCCTTTGAACTGCTGCTTGAGCAGCCTGAGAACTCTTACCATTCTTTAGAGCATTCTGAAAAATTCTTGCAGCACTATTACCATATCTCTTTTCAATAAGTTTTGTTCTTGTATTTCTTGAAAGATAATCTCTAATCGCAGAAGATCTTCCTTGTGGTGCTCCTTTAGGAAGTGGTTTAACTGCTTTTCCAAGTGGACCTCTTGGTCTTTGTCCACCAACAGGAACACTCGTAGGAATTCCTGCCATCGTAAGAATGATAGCAAGATTTAAATATTTCTTTAATGCACTAGTAAAATTATCAAATTCTTTTGTAGCACCATCACCACCAATAGCATCAATCTCTTTTCTAATAGCCTCTTCTACACCAAAGACACCTTCAACGAGTGATACAATTCCTCCAAATATATTCGTTGTTAGAGCACCTAGAAAATTAGTTACAGGAGCAGTAAACTTTAAAAATGCTAAGAACTTATCATAATTATCAAGTAAAAATAATACAAATTTGCCAAGTAAAATATTACCAATAAAGTTTTTAATTGCATCAAAAATACTAGTAGGTGCTAATTTTTTAGCAAGTCCTGCACCTTTTCCCTTTATCTTTGGTTTTTCTAGTGCAGTTTCTTTCTCTCTTCTTCTTACCTTTTCAGATCTCTTACGAGTTTTCTCTTTATACTTTTTATCATTTTCAATTTGTTTTCTAAGAGTACTTTCAATAGACAATAAATCCAATCTTAGTGTCTTGAATTGAGTCTTAACACCACCAGTTTTTCTTTTTCTTTTTACTTTTACAGACTCAACTTTATCAACAAAGTTATCAAACTTTATCGTTTTCTTACTATCTGATAGTGCAGTTATCTTATTACCTTTTACAGCAATAAGACTTAGTGATCCACTTGAACCTGGAAGTAGTTTTTGTGAGTCTATTTTCATCCGATTACTCCGTAAGTCTCAAGTTTTTTAGATCTTGATGTAATACCAAATGCAGATCTAGATGGGAAACTAGGTTCAGTAGTATTTGATGATGGTAACTGAGTATCACCACCAACACTTTGTGCAATAGGTGGTAGTGTAATCATCTTAGAAGAACCTGTAGTAGGTGCTCCTGGTATCATCTGACTTACATTCTTCTGAAGATTTGGTGCAGAAGATTGATTGCCAAAAATTGCATTGATAGGTCTCATATAAATTCCAGACAATCCTTGAGTATCTGTCAAAGATTGAACAAGACCCTTTGGTCCTGCAGGAGGTTTTGCTTTTGCTTTTGCTTTTTCTGGTTGAACCTTTGTGAGATCTTTAGGACCATCTAGTAATAAAGATTTTTCCAACGCAATTCTTTCAGCATTCGGACCACTTCTTTGTATATTCTTTGCAGCACTGACCATATCACCAGAAAGAAGTGCTTTTGTTAAACTTGGATAAGCACCAATAGGAGCTGTTGGTGCATTGTATCCAAACACTAAAAGTCCTGCTCTTTGTTTATCACTCATATTTTTCCATAATGGAATACGAGACTTATAAGTATTTTGTAAAGATATCAAATTAACTTTTAAAATATTATCTGCTTCTGCTTTCGTAATTTGATCACCAGGTCTTACTGGTCTTCTTCCAGACAATATACTATCATAGAACGTAGATCCCCATCCTATTGTAGCTCTATCTCCAGAAACTCCAGTATTATATGCATGTATTGGAGTTTGTGGTTTTACTGATGACCATGGAGTATTAGAAACAACACTTATTCCACCAGGTTTAATAAAATCATTTCTTCCTTTTGTAAGTGATGACAATCCCTCATCCTTTTGCAGATGATGCATTGCAGATCCGATTGGTCCACCACCAGCAGCATATGTAATACCATCAATAAACTTCGGTTTATTTGTGCCACCTGCTGCAGCATTAAGACCCATTAGATTATTAACACCAATCTTATCAACAGCACCTTTGCTCATAACAAACTCACCAGGAGTTAGCATTGCTGGAATCGTATCTGTTCCTAAGTTTGGTAGTGCTCCACCACCAGATAATGCAAGACCTCCTCCCAAACTACCAAAAGCATCTCCAATTGCACTAACAATAGAATCACGTTCTTGATCTATCTCTCTTCTAATCGTTTCTTCTGGTACATTACGTTTCTCTGATTCTCTCTTAACTTGCTTATCTTCTTCATTCTTATTCCATAGATATGCACCAAGAGCTGCACCTCCAGCAAGAAGTCCAGCAGCAATCAATGGATTTCTTGCAGCAAATTTTAGCAACTTTGGTATTGCTTTTGTCAGAATGAACATGGTAAATTTACCAATCAATCCAACTGTTCCTCTGATAAATGCTCCAAGAGGTGTTGCAAATAATACAAATGCAGCAGTAAGTGCTGGCCACCAATCACTAATAAACTTGCCAAGACCATCTAATTTCTTCTTATTTTCTGGATCTGACATCCAATCTAGGAACCCTAGAACTGCCTTTCCTAGCAGAACATTTACGATGAATCTCTTAATAGCATCAAATATACCTAATTGAGGTGCTATTGATTTTAATTTTTTTAAGAAATTATTAGCTTTCTTTTTCTTCTCTAGTTCTGATTCTTTTTCAGACCTTCTTTCTTTTTCAAGTCTTCTAGTTTCAGCATCTCTTATACTTGTTGATACTTTTAATTGAGACTCTAATATTTTTTTAATAGACTTTACTATAGGAATAATTTCCTCTAGATATTTTGATATAGAATCCGTTCCCTTCTTTTTACCTTCCTTTTCAGTAACCTGAGTTTCTTCAGGAGAAGTTGTCTTCTCCAGTTTAGCAGGTTTTAATAACTTTACTGGTTTAATTTTTACAGGAGGTGCTGCAGGATCTATATTAATAACCTTTTTCTTTAATTTAAATCTACCAACTTTTCCCTTAACTCTCCTAAATTCGTTGGTAACTAACTCAGACTCTTCTGTTGATAATTGCTGCTGTGTCATTCTAGCAGCTGCCATCTTCTCTTTCAATAAAGAAAGATATGTAGCATAATCAATATCAAATACTTCTTCTAATCCTAAAAGTCTTAGTATTCTTTCGTCTATTTCTTCATCAACTAAATCTGTCCCTGCTTTTCCATCATATATTGCAAGTGCTCCACCAGGTTTTGGTGGTGGAGGTGGTGGTTCTGCTGCAGCAGTTGCTACAGAACCTTGAGATTCAGAAGCAAAAGCATCTGCCATCTCAAAGAGTTCATTACTCCTACCTTGAAATACTTTAGCATCAATATCTCTCTGCTCAGATTCATTGTGTGAATTGTAATACTTTGATAAAAGATTTATCTGCTCGTCAGAAAGTGTGTCAGCACGATCCTTCCCGATTTTAAATTCGTATGCCTTTCTTAATCGTTTAGGATCTCTAGCCATTTGATGTTGTCTGCTGCTGTTTTAACTTCTCTTCTTCAAGATGCTGTTGAAGTAGCATGACATAGATATCACGTTCAATCGGGATCATATTTTCGATCTCCGTCAATGAGTATTTATGGTACTGCATCAAGGCAAAATTGAGACGAAAATAATTCTCAAGATCCATATGGATCATGCCTATGCGAAAAAAGATGCTAATCCCTCAAGCACAACTTCACTTTCAACTTTAGTATTTGGATTTGTAATCGTAACGGTATGAGATAGTTTAGGCATAGTATTGAAGAAATTCTCAACCTGTTTGAACTGAGAAGAATTCATCTGCTCTAGAAACTCAATCATTTCTTTCTTAGTACAATTCTCTGCTTCCCAAACTTCATCTTCAGTAATGACTTGAGAGATGCATGATGCAATCAATTCAAATGATTTTTCAGCATCAATGTTCTCAGTGTCAAAGTTTTCTTTTACAAACTGATTCAAAGTTGGATACTTCATCTCAATCATAATTTCATCATTGAGTTTAATCTGAGTATTATGATCTTCATGTTTTTGAATCTTAATGTCCTCAACATTAATTGTTACAGGAACAGTAGTATCACCATCATCAGGACAGATTAAATTAACTTCAATATCTTCTCCTACAGACTTACCTCTAATGTTCAAGAAAAGATATTCAATATCAAAAGTTGGAAGATCCTCAATCCTAATTCCTTTTGTCTTGATACAACTCTTAATTACATTCTTTACAGCAGTTGAAATCTGTTTTGCATTTTCAGATTCCAATGCATATAATAAAACCTTTTCTTCTTTTACAAGGAAAGGTCTATACTCGATAGTCTTTCCTGTTGATGGCAACTCCAATTCAAATGTTGGTGTAGCAATTTTAGGTAATGGCATGATTATTCACTAATTTAATCGTGTTGTCTTATTTAGTCTGTTATTAGAAGTTATTAAAACTAAATGGTATACCAGAATTAAAATCTATATTTCCAGTGCTTTGAAAAATTGGTCTATCTGCATAATAATCAAGTCCCAAATCTATCTTTTGACCTGCTTCTAATGCTGTTTTAAAATCTCGCCAACCATCTTCATTTCTAAAAGCTCCAGCATACTTATTAAGATCTAGATTATCTAATCTATATCCAAAAGGTGATATATATTCACTACTACCTGCAGCATTTGTATAATATTTCGTATAAGACATTGTAACAGTTACTTTCAATAATTCTGCTAGACCATAAGAAACAGGTGTGGATGCAACACTTAATGGGAATGCATCAGTAAAAGTATATGACAACCTTTGAGCATTATCTTTCTCAAACTTTGTTACATGTAATGCTTGAGTTTTATATGCTTTTGGAAACTTGACTCTATAAGATGCATTAAGAGATGCTGGATTGAATTCAACATCTTGTCCAATAATATATCCCATCCATAATTCAAAAAATCTAGTAATTTTATAATTACTATCTACCATAAAGGTAAAATCAATCTGACCATCATACTGTCTTCGATAAACATGCTTCTCGGTAATACCTGTCCTATCATTAGTTAATTCATGTGTAGTAAAAGATGACCCTGGCAATGAAGTATCCGTACATGAAAGCATTATCAATAATTCATCTTCATTTCCAAATTGTGGAATCCCCAAATTAACATTAGATTGAATATATGATAATAGACTTTCTTCTCCCGATTGCAATCCTTCAGAAGTAGGAAGTCCAAAAAATACCTCATAATTATTTGTTGTAGCAGGACTTAATAACCGACTTTTTATGTCAGCCATTCGTCGTGTTTTTGGTGATGGTGCAGTCATCTATAAATAGAGATACCTTTGTTATACTATGTATAAGAGATGCCAGAAAGTTTGAAAAGTAAGTACAAACCTTCTAATCCAAAGAAATATGTAGGTGATCCAAATAACATTATCTGCAGAAGTTCTTGGGAAAGAAAGTTTTGTGTCTGGTGTGATAGAAATGATAATATTTTAGAATGGGGAAGTGAAGAGTTTTGGATTCCCTATCGTTCTCCAGTTGATAACCGAGTTCACAAATACTTTCCAGACTTTTTTATTAAGGTTCGTGAAAGTAATGGGACAATTAAAAAGTATGTGATTGAAGTAAAACCACATAAGCAAACTCAGCAACCAAATCCTACACCAAAACGTAGAACAAAATCTTGGTTGTATGAAGTCAAAACCTATGCAGTGAACCAAGCAAAATGGAAAGCAGCAAAAGAGTTCTGTGCTGATCGTCTACTTGAATTTAAGATCATAACAGAAAACGAACTTGGTATCAAGTAATGGTAAGAAAAGTCAGAGGAAGAACTGGTTACAAACAATTCCCTGGTGATGAAGAGTATCGTAAGTTATTTGATCTCTATCTTCAAGAAAAAAATACAAGAACTGTTGACATTGAAGATAGAACACCACCTTCATTATCAAGGATTGATATTCTAAAAAAGAGAATAAAAACTTTCTCTGATCCTGATGATTACATGCTTGTCATTCTTGAACTCTTTGATGAGAGGGATTTGATTCCTGATCCAGGAAAATATTATACTTTTGTTTATCAGGCAAAGACACCAAGAATTGTTTATGATGAACACCCACTAATTGCTTGCCTAAACCTACATCAATGGGGATTTACTGGTCTTAACTTTCACTTTGAAGGAACTGAATATCCTAAAGTAAGGAATTATACCTGGCAAGAAGTCATTGGTCAGATGCACATCGTTAATAATAGTGAAATTGATTATATGAAATCTGTACCATATCGTAAGTTCCGACTAAATAGCTGAATAGAGGTATACTTAAATGGCAGATTTAGACCCTAGAATAGTCAATTTAGATCTAACCCCAAGAAAAAAAGATGATAAAGGAAATTGGGTAACATTATCTCCCGTTAAAATTCCTGTTCGTTTAACTCCTAATACTGGAGGGGGATTCGTATTTGATGTAAATGTTGCAGCAAAGGGAGAACCTGATAATTACCAAAGAGTTGGATCTATGGTTGGTTCAACTTTTAGTGGGAAATTTGATGATAGAGTTACATTAGAACAAACTTTTGGAAATAGAGCAGGTAGCAAAAGATTATTAGAATTTCTGGAGCAATCTGGTAAATTGGGTGATCTTTCCCAACTTGAAGAAAATGAACAACTTGATTATGTAACTCAAGCATTACATTATGGAAATTCTAAAGAAGGTTTTTTGCAAATAAGACAAGAAAATTTTAATATCCTTAATGAGAACCTAGATAATGAGACAAAAAATAATATAGTATCAAGAGTTGGTCATGAAAATTATGTAACAAAACCCGATCCTGAAGAACCTGTTGCTGAACCAAAAACAGAGGATAAAAAAGAACCAGGTAGTGAAGATGAAGATAGTAGTACACCAGACCCACCAGAACGAAAATGGGACGGAAATTTTGATGACCTAAACCCAGCAGATGGAGTAAACCCAGCATCTAATGATGGTACAAATTTAGGAGAAACAACAGGAGTTCTTTCTTATCCAGAAGATTTGGCAATAAGTCAACAAGATTATTTAAAAATATCATGTTACAGATATAGACCTCAAAGATTAGCCCTTGGTAGAGTAGAATCTCAATCTGGTAGAGGGGAAAAAGATGGTCCTGATATATACCTACCTATTACTGGTGCTTCTGATACTAATAATGTTGGATGGGGAGAACAAAATGCGAACCCCCTTCAGATAGGTCTATATCAAGCTGCAGCATCATTTATAGGCAGTGATTTAAAAGATTTGGGAAATGTATTTTCCGATCTTGGAGAAGCTGCTAAAGCCATTATAAGTCAAGATGAAATGCTACGACCAGCAATTAGATCTTATTTTGCAGGTCAAGCAGCAGGTGTAAATGGAATGTTAGCTAGAACAACTGGTGCAGTATTCAATCCTAATATAGTTTTACTATTTAATAGTCCAGAATTAAGAAAGTTTTCATTTTCATTTAGAATGTCTGCTAGAAGTCACACTGAAGCAACAAAAATACGAAAGATTATCAGATTTTTCAAACAACATAGTAGACCAGGAACATCAGGAGCACAACTGTTCTTAACTACTCCAAGTATATTTACAGTTGAATATAAAGTTCCAGGGAATAATGGTATACATAAGTCAATTGGACAACCAAAAGATGCTTGTGCCTTAACATCAGTTGGTGTAAATTATGTACCCGATGGAAGTTATATGACATTTAATGATGAGGCAAGAACAATGTCTTCTTATGAACTTACTCTAAACTTTAGTGAACTTGAGCCAATATATCGTGGTGATTATACACAAGAAGCAGATCACATTGGATGGTAAAAAATGTCAAACTATTTTAACAAAGTTCCAAACTTCAAGTACACCAATCTATTAAATGATGGTGTAGATAATAAAACTCAAGTCAAAAATCTTTTCCGTAGAGTAAAACTCAGAGAAGATTTATATGAAAACCTAAACTTCTTCACTAAGTATTTTATTATTGGTGATGAAAGACCTGATCAAGTAGCAAAAAAATTATATAACGATTCTAATTTAGATTGGGTAATCTTAACCGTCAATAATATGTTGAATATGCAAAGTGAATGGCCAATGCCCCAATTAGTTTATAATGATTATCTACTTGAAAAGTATGGTTCATATGAAGAACTCAATGAAACTCATCATTATGAAAGTAAGAGGGTGTTTAATTCTCGTAATGAAACTATTTTTCCTGCTGGATTAAGAGTTGATTCAACTCATCGGGTTTTATTTTATGATAGAGATTTAGATGTTCAAGTTACTATTTCTGATGCTTCATATAGAGTTACGAATTATCAATATGAAGAACGAGTTCAAGAGAAAAAAAGATCTATCTTTGTTTTAAGACCAGAATACTTAAACATTGCTATTGAGGATCTAGAAGAAGCAATGACATACAAAAAAGGTTCTACCGAATATGTCAGTAGAACCTTAAAAGATACTGAAGAGTTATTTGAATAACAAACTATAATATGTTGCAATGACTAAGAGGGTAAGACATACCCTCTCATAAGTCCATCTCATTCCTCAGCAAGTTTTTGGAAGTAAGACAGAGCATCATCCTCTTCTTCACTGTTGGAAGTGTTCTCTAGTGAAGGAAGAACGGGTTCTTCTTCACGGAACTTAGGAGTAAAGGACTGACCCTTACGTTCTGCTTCAAAGGATGCTTCCTCATCCAGGGTTTCAGGATCTTGATACTTGGGTACACCACGGGTGCCAAGTACATAGTCAAGACGCTTCTTAAGATCCTCATAGGTCTTGAATTGATCAGCAGCACTCAGAGCAGAGAGTGAATACTGCTTCTTCCAGATTGCTTCTAGGGCATCGTCATCATCCAGTAGAGGACCAGGACGATCAAACTCAGAAGAATCATAGTTCCAGTAACCTGCAACCTTCTTGATCTTCAGTTTGAAGTTAGCACCCTGCCAGAAGTCAAAGGGATTGATAGGATCCTCATCTTCAAATTCGGGTTGCATTGCTGCCATGATCTTATCAAAGATCTTCTTACCGAACTTGTATAGGAATACCTGACCTTCGTTGGAAGGATTTGCAGTGTCCTTTACGACATAGATGTTTGCATAGTAAGACAGTTTACGTTTCTGCTTACGAACAGTTTCCTTATCTGCTTCGTTACCACTGTTCCAGAGTTCACGGTTGTACTCGGAGACAGGATCCTTCTGACCGATAGTGGTGAGAGAGTTCTCAATGAACCATCCACCAGGACCTTGGAAAGCATGTGAATACATCTTTGCCCAAGGGAGTTCTTCACCATCAGGTGCAGGAAGGAAACGAATAACAGCATAACCATTACCAGACTTGTCTAGTTCTGGTTTCCAGAGACGATCATCTCCACCACTTTTGGTGCTCATTTTTTCAACTTCCTTGACCAGTTTAGAAGTCAGGGAACCAAGAGATGATTGCTTCTTTAGATTTGAAAAGGACATTCGGATTACCTCGGTGTGTTTGTATTGTGGCTTGTGTGCTCTGCAATTATAGCAGGCATTCTATTTAGTGTCAATCGGTTTCCTCTCCAAGTTGCCTCTTGAAGGATTGGATCATCCTCCCCATGTTAGAGAAGAGTGCGTTCATGTCAACGTTCTCTGGCAGACCCATCATGGTCGCAGAGTCCTTGATTCTATTCTTCATTTCAATGGCATCAGAGTCATCAGATAGTGCCATCCTCATGTAGAGAATCTGTTGCTTCTCCATGAGTTTTTCAAGATCATTAATATGATTGATCTTTGCTTCACGATCCATGGAGGGAAATGTAAAGACTTCAGAATATACTTTCTCTTGTAGTTTTGAAACTTCTAACATTTCATTTTGAACTACCTCTGAGTCAAAGAAACTCATAGTACTAACTCCTTAAGTATTTTTTTGTATTTAAATATGTCAATATTTAGAAAAGGGATATATTTTTTAATTCTTAGACTAGTCAATTCCCAAACAGGATCATGTAGATCTTTATCAAATTGTTTCTTATAACCTAAAATCTTTTCTAGAATTACCATAGTTTCAATAGATATATCACCACTTAGGTATTTTTTGAGAAGAATTGGATGTCCATTCTTGGTCACAAATAATGCATCAAACTTTTGGTTTGAAAGAATATTTCCCATCTCTTCTTTAAAAATATAAGATAGAGATTGGTTTCTCTTTTGCCACTTAGTATAGTTTGTATTTCCTGAACGAATTATTTCACCAATCCATAGAGTTTGTGGATCATCACATACAACAAAGTTAGAGACAAAAAAGTCTCTAACCTCATCATCATTCTTCTGTCTGGAAATCTTTTCAAACCAATACCTATCTTTCCTCTTATAAAAAGACTGTAAAGAAGCACGGGTTTTACCACAATACTTATGGTAATCATATGAATCTTTTGTGAAGTGATTCTTCAGTCCAAGATAGGTTTTATAGCAATCAAAAGGAGACATCTTAATCATATAGTTTGAAAAACCCTACGCGTAAAAAATTTTGGGAATTTTTTTTCGACCTAAAATGGTTTTAAAGGTCAATTTTCAAATTGAAAGTCTAGCTCTACTACTTCTCTTTAGGAAGTTTAGTTCCATTGCTTCAAACTTAATTTTTTCTTTGAGTGGTTTGGATAGTAGTTTTGGAATAGACTCCAATTCAATCTTATTCTCTTCGCAAAAATACATGACACTATCAATGTAGTTCATGTCTGCATTCTTACTATAAATCTCTTCAATATCTTGAGAAACTTTTGCCTGAGAATAGAACTTACTTTCTAATTCTTTTTCCAACTCTGTGTTTTCTTTCTTCGGCATAACATCTGCATAGATTGGTAACATATAATAATTTCAAATCATAGTTTCATTATATCAACAAATATTAAAATAGTCAAGCAAGTTTGTCTTCAACAAACTTTCTAATGTACTGCGTTAATAGTTTGATATATTTTTCCTTATTATACTCTTCATATACTTCGACTTCACCATTCTCGCATGACATAATAATGACAAATTTCTTTACTGATAGACCAGTAAGTTCGTGAAGCATACATGCATAAGCACAGCATTGTACGAAGTAACCATCAATCCACTCTCTAGGTTTTGGTTTTGCGGATGTCTTGAAGTCAATGATTGCGAGTTCACCATTATACTCGGCAATACAATCTACGGTGCCTGCAACCCCTAAGTACTCACTATATAGGGACCTTTCAAGAGCGTAAATATTATTTATCTTTTTTAGTTCATCCTTTGCTAGGAGATATAAGAATTCTGATAGTGGTTGAACAGAACCAGAAGGCATCTCCTGATTCTTAAGAAAGTTTTCAACAAGTGTGTGCATGTCAGTACCACGACTCGTTGCTTTCCTTGTAATGTTATTAGCTTTTTCTTCACCAACTCGTTTCCTCCATGCAGCAAACTTCTCACGATTGAAGTGAGAAGTGACTGAAGTAATAGATACAAGTTTTAGAGGTTCTTCTTTGTTTGGTACAGTGTAATACCTAACACCATCAATGGTTTCTCTACTCAGTTCTGGTAGATCGATGTCAACGTGATTAAACATTATGAATTATGATAAGGGCATTGTGATCTTGCATCTTTGTCGAAAAGAATCTGATTCATAAACTTGTGATCTTCAACAAGAATTTTACGTCTCTCATCCATTGCATCCATGTTTTTTTGAACGGATTCTTTTTTGATGAGAGAAACTTTATCATTCATGTTACCAGTATAGAATCTAACTCTATACAATGGATCATCTTTTTCAATATAAAGTTCTTCTTCAGGATTGCAAATCTGCAATGCAAGTGAAGTTGTTCTGGGATGATTTGCAATATTAAACCATCCACCAATTGCAACAAAATTATTATTTGCAGCAGTGTATGGATGGTCTAAGAACTCAAACCACATATAATCATTTTCAAAGTCTGTCCAGAAGTATGAGCAAGGGAACTTCAGTTGAAGAACTGGAAGTTCATTAAACATATCATCCATAGAGAAATGAACATTTCCATCATCATACTCAGCGTCATTTTCATAATCCTTTAGATTAATTTCTACAGGATCTTCATCATCAATTTTATACTGAATTTTATATTCTTCCATCTTTAAAGTAAAGTCACATGGAGAATATCCAATAAATGTCCTGTTGAATCTATGTTTCCAAACAGGACAATCACTATAAGTATAGTCTTTATGAATTGCTGGATCTTCAGTTTTTATAGTGTTGTTTTCAAAATACTCTGGAGCATAATATACTTTGTAATTCATAGAATGTTCAATTCATTTTTTGCAAGAATATATTCTCTACAAAGACCAGATCTAACAATATCATCACAATCAAATTCTACAACATCCACTGAAGGCATGTTCTGTAGAATCTTCATAAAATCAACGATACCATTCTTCTCATTTGTTTTTTGTAGATCACTTTGAGTGGCATCACCGCAGAACATAATCTTGCAGTTATCACCAACCCTTGTGATTATACTATCAAGTTCGTGAAAATTCAAGTTCTGGAATTCGTCAATAAGGAGAATGGCATTATCAAATGTAGTGCCTCGGATGAATGACGTGCTCCAGAAACTGACTGTTCCTTGAGTTTTTAGATTGCCATAGAGCATTTCAAACTCAGCATCAGAAGGCATTTGGAACATGTACTTAACCATGTTCTTGTATGGGATCTGATACAGATTTGACTTATCTTCATGATCTCCAGGAAGGAAACCAATCTCACGGGTTGCTACAAGAGATCTAATCACATACACCTTTTCATATGGTGTAAACTGATTTAGAACATCTTTGATTGCATTAAACAAGGTAACAAATGTTTTACCTGTACCAGCAGTTCCATATGCAACAATGTGCTTTCCTTCCTCATAAGATTTGAACAACTTCTTCTGATTCTCAGTAAGTGGTTCAATATCTAAAAGGTGATCACTATTGATTGGTTTCTTTCCTTTTAGTGCTTGATGACGATATTCTGAATGAATACCAACGTTATCATTGTTCCTTTTCCTTCTAGCCATATCAGATCTTTAGATTTTGTGCTCCAGGTTGTTTTGATGCTCGTTCAAGAACTTCATTCCAACCTGGTTTTGATTTGACAAGTTTGTCTTTCCACTCACCAATTGGTTCTAGACCTAATCCAGGTGAATTTTCTGGAGTATAGAATCGTTCCCAATCTGGATTATCAATTTTCCATTGATCCCATTCGTGAATGCTCATCTTCACTTCTTTGGTTTCACCAGTCTCCTTGTGTTTTACAGGATATGTTGCCATGTTTATCTCAGAGTGTAATTTATTTAGATCTTAATCCAACGTTCGTTTGCAAGGGTCCATTCAACAACTTCCTTGATACGACCTCGGATGTCCTTAGGAACCCATCCCATCTGCTTCATCTTCTCACCAGAGAGTGCATAACGTAGGTCATGACCAGGACGTGCAGAGTGGAAGTCAACCATCTCATACTTAAGTTCCTTGCCCTGAACATCAGCAATGATCTGTGCAAGTTGTAGGTTGTTCAATTCCTCAGCACCAACGATGTTGAACTTAGGACACTTGGCACCACCCCAGTTACTCTCAACGACAGGAGGTTGATCAAGAAGGAATAGTAGTGCATCAGCAACATCCTCAGCATGGATGTAGTGTCGTGAACCAGGAATTTTTTTAGTTGGATCACTGTGAATGGTAATTGTTTCACCATCCCGCACACGTTTAATACACATTGGAATGTACTTCTCTGGGTGCTGACGTTGCCCAAAGACATTCATTGTGTGAGTAATGTAAACAGGCATCTTATAGGTATTTTCAAATGCTACTGCTAGCTCTTCACCACCTGCCTTGGTTGCACTGTAGGGATTCGTTGAGTTGTAACGATCATTCTCACCATAGTTGATGCCATTAGGTGCAGGACCAAAGACTTCATCAGTACCAAAATATACAAACCGTTCTAGATGATCTAGTCCACGGGCATAGTCAAGGATGTTGCAGGTTGCTACAACGTTATCCATGACAAATTCCATAGGGTATTCAATGCTGCGATCAACATGAGAACCAGCAGCAAGATGAAGGATGTAATCAACCTTACCAATGTCTGCAGCAATCAGTGGATTCACTGCTGCTTTGAGATCATGGAATACTACTTTGACCCGAGCACGTTCTTCTGCAGGGAAATCTTTTAGTACATCTTGAAGACGATTCAGATTTCCACTGAAGTCTAGACGATCAAGTGTAACAACTTCCCAGTCAGTATTCTTAAGAATCTGGGAAACAAGATGGTGGGCAATAAAACCTGCACCACCAGTAATCAAAGCTCTTTTCATAGTTTTCTCTCACTATAGATGATTATAACTCAATTTTGTCTTACATGCAAGGTTGAACTGGAGAATTTATTTTCTTTAGCAACTGCCAGTTCAATTTTCTTTCTCATTAGATTTAGATTAGTATTCTCACGTAGTCCATGATATACCGTTTTTAAAGGATTTCTTTTTAAAGATCCTGTTCTATCATGATAATATAGTGCTGCGGCACCATATGCCTGACATGCATCACCAGCAATAGGATCAACATAAAAATTAATGTCAGGAAATTTTTCTTGTACAATAGAATTTGCACAAATGTTTAATGCACATCCACCAGAGAATACAATATTTTTTGTTGGAGGATCATTATCTAAAATCTGTTCAATTCTTTTGACAAGAACATGCTCCATGGTTTTTTGAATCTTATACGCAATGTCTGCTTTCTTTTGGAAATCATCATTATGTCTCATTTCTGGATAGTTTGTGGTATTAATGAGTCTATTACTATAGAATAGATTCATATTTGCACAAAGCATATTATTATGATCCAGAATAAAGGGAGGAAGATTTGGATTCTCTTTACCATATGCTGCAAGACCCATTGTCTTACCACATTCATCACGGATCCATCCTAAATGATGAGTGATTGTTCCATACATCACTCCAATATCATATGCAGAATTTGCATTGATATTTGGATTTCCTTGAAGCATCTCAAAGAAATCACTGGGGAAATTAACTTCAATAAATCCTCTAGGATGTGGAGCAGGAACCATCATATACTTATGAAGTAACTGAAATCCACATGGATAAGTTGCATGATATATGCTCGTACTTTCTAGGAATAGAGTATCATTAAAGTTTTTAGATTCTTCCTGTTGTGTCTCATTAAGTTCAACACCAGCCATTTCCATGACTTTATCAACTCTATAATCAGCACCCCAACCATCAATAACTAAAACAATTGCTTCATCAAATCCAGATGAATAGAACCCAGATGAAGCATGAAATAAATGATGCTCTTCAACATTGGTTTCATATGGGATATCTTGCATGGAGAATTTATCTGCCAAGCATTCCATCATATCCCCAATGTCTTTATCATCACCATTAATATAAACGAGTTCATTAATTCCATAAGTATCATGAAATTTTCTAATGTGCTTATAGACATGGAAAAGATGATTATCAGCCTTATGCCCAGAAAGTCTTTCTTCTAGCAACTGTTCATATACTTCTCCGTTACGAAGAATACATACACCTGCTTCATGTCCACTTATGGATACTGCACATACGTTATAGTCTTCTGTCATTTTACTACCATCATTTGTACATCTGGAAAATAAACATAATGCATTTCAGAAATGGCTAATGTCTCAATAGCATCATTAGGACTCTCAACAATGGCTTGTCGTGAGAGATTAAAAGATGTATTCAATATAATAGGAACCTGTGTTTGCTTATAAAAAGCATTAATCAAATTGTAATAATGAAAGTTATCTTCTTTACTTACAGTCTGAATTCTACATGTACCATCAACATGAACAACCGCAGGAATTTCTTTTCTCTTATGCTCTTTAACATTTAAGTTAAATGTCATAAAAGGAGATCGTTTCAAACCAATCATATCGAACCATTCATGTGCATGTTCTTCCATTACAGAACCTGCAAAAGGTCTAAAGCTTTCCCTTTGTTTTACAATATTGACAATATCTTTTCCGTTAGAAACTCTAGGATCAAAAATAATAGACCTATTGCCCAATGCTCTAGGTCCAATTTCAGATCTTCCTTGATGTATTGCTCCTATCTTTTTATCTAAAATCAGTTCAACAACATCATCATAAGTAACATCATATTTTATTTTCATACACTAGGTCCAAAATAAACATCTTTAAAAGGATACTTTTCTTTGCTCTTAGTTAATCCATACCATAAGTATTTTGCTGCACCAATTGCAGTTCCTGCATCATGAGGCATTGGATCAACGAAAAATTCAACTTCAGGAAATTCCTTGGTATATTTATAATTGTTAACACAATTCATAAAATAACCACCAGATAAAACAATTTGTTTTTTACCTGTCAAATCAATGGTCTTTTGAATCAGTCTACAAGTTTGTTTGAATGTTTCTACTTGTAGTTTATGTGCAAGAGATGCACAAATATAAAAATCAAATGTTGGACCTTTTAAAGAAGTATCAACATCATGATCATTAATAAATTGCTCAAGTCTTGGACCAATATTTAAATCACTGACCCATTCACCATCTTTTTCATGGAACCAACTAGTATTTAAAATAGAATATTGCTTCTCGTAATTATTTAAAATATTAATATTGTCTCTCATATTATTAGAGGTCATTCTGTGACCAGATAGACCCATCACTTTTCCCGCAGCAGTTCCCGTACTCTCATCCATATCAAGTGCTTGAGCCATGATACTATACAAGTCTCCGCAACTACTGGTGCGAGAATAAATTTCTTGCTTACTCCTCTTCCAGAACATTGGTTCATCAGTATCAATTTCATCTAACATTGAAAAATGTTGATACTTTCTATTAAATGATGGAAAGTCGTAAGTACAAGTGTAAATACTTTCTACTTCCCTAAAAGGAAACTTACAGTATTGTGATGTATGCTCCTCACGATACTTGACATCATATGCACCACCACCATCCATAACTAATGCTGCAGCATCTTCAAACCCAGATGCATAAAATGCATTAGCAGCATGATAGATATGATGCTTATCCTCAAAGAACAATAAAGTCTTAAATTGAATATTTGCTTCTTGTAGTTTTTGTGTAATGCCTCTTATAATAAGATTATCATCATTGATATCATGTCTACCAAAGGATGAAAAAATAACATAGTCAACACTACTAGTATATTTTTTAATAGTATCAATGTGAGTGAAGATAGATTTTACATTACCATTGGTATAAAATTCCTCAATGATGTCATCATATTCACCATCAGGTTTTTTTAATCCAGTTAGTCTCTCATCTTCAGAGTAATAAATTATCTTGCCATCTTCCAGAAGACATGCAGATGGATCATGTGATATGTTTACACCTAAAATATACATTTAATATTACCTCTCGTTCTTTGAGTAAATTAATGTTTGCTTTTCTGGAAGATAAAGATACTCAAACATAGAGTTTTGAATTACATGCAAAGCATCTTTAAGAGTATGAGCAATTGGATATCCACCCAAGTTCAATGAAGTATTTCCAATCACAGGAATACCTGTGAGTTTTTTAAACTCTTTTATTAGATTATAATAATGAAAGTTTTGTTCTTGAGTTACAGTCTGAATTCTACAAGTGATATTTTTATGAACAATTGCTGGAATTGATCCAGACTTCTCTGGTCTTACATCAACAGCATGTGTCATAAAAGGTGACTCTTTGAGTGATTTAGTTAAAAACCATCCTTCAAAATCTTCTAAAAGAATAGTTCCAGCAACTGGTCTATACCATTCTCTCAACTTTCTCAAGTTAACCAACTTACTTATCTCATTCACACTAGGATTGAATAGGATAGACCTATTACCTAAAGCACGTGGTCCACCCTCATCATTCCCCTGATAGATTGCTACAATGTTGTTATTTTTTAGAAGTCTTGCGACATCAGCATAACTAACATTCTGTATTACTTTCATTTTGGAACACTTTTTGTATGAATTATTTATCAATCGTATTGTCTCCTTAAAGGCATATCTCTATCTTGTGCTTGAAGACTTATAAAGAACCTAAAAGTTAGTCTATCCTCATCATCCTTCTTACCATATGTGGTTTGAGAATGCCAAGAATCTGCTGAATAAAATACGAGACGATTAAACTTTGCTTGAATTCTAGCAGTCTCTTCAAAGTTATCAAAGTGCTCTTGAACTATTTTCTCATAGTTATCTACAGTATGACCAGAATGATGCTTCATAGATCCATCAACAAGTTCATGAGGTACTTGATAAAATTCTGAACCTAATGCCTTTTGGTATAAAGAAGTTCCAGTATCTTTGGAGGGATTCTTATTCAAATACACTACACCAGCAGCTACACAACCAGGAATATCAATATGAGGTATTCCTCTGTTCAAAATATGATACTGATCATCATTATTATAAGGAGTAATTTTTTGAAATGATGATTCAGCATTCCAAGCAATATATGTTCGATCAAGGTCATAAAACAAATTTATGACTTTAGACATTGCCCAATTAACTAATGAAGGATTTGACTCAATCACTTCTTGTGAAGAAATGACTCCAGGATAAGTGGATTCTTTTGGTGGAGAGTATTGAACACTCTCCGCAAATTCAACCACTGCATCTGGATAATCAAAAAAATTATCAATAACAGTTAATGGAAAATTCTTCATGAATGTTCAGTCCATCCAAGTGCTTCAGCAATCACTGGGAACTGACCAGCAAAGATGCACTTACATTCATTAGCAATATCCATATGCTCCTTCTGGGTTCCGTTAGCAGAACGCAAATCGATATAATGGATCCAGGAACGAACTGATCCTGTCATGTATATACGAGTAGGAGTAGCAAGAGGAAGAACAAAACGGGCACACTCCTTTGCGATTCCCTTGTCAAGCATCGTCTTGTAGAGATCCATAGCAGAAGCAAAGTGCTTCTGAATTTCAATCTCAAACTGTTGCTTAGTAAAATCATCAACGTCATCAATAGAATTCTGACGGTTCTTAGTATCCTGACGACGTAGATCAAACATAGGAATCTGATCAGCAAGCAGAGATGAATCTGCATACCGTTGTGAAAATTCTTGATATGTGAAACTACGGTGGCGCAGTATCTGAGCTGCCAGTCCCCTGGTAGTCTCGATCTCAAGTGTCATAAATGCCTGTTCAAAAATACTCCAATGTTTGTGATTGATACAGTATTTGAGAAGACCAGCAATCTTTTCGTTCTCTTGATTATTTGGATTGCTTACACGGGCACAATATGCAATATTCTTTTCTGCGTCGGGAGTAACAGAAATCAGTTTAACATTCATCTTTTTTAAATTGCTTACGACATTTCTTGACATCTTTGAGTTCATCCTTGATCATCTGATATGCTTCTTCAGCAGTCAGTTTCTTTGCCATCTCCATGGCAGTGATGATCTCAACTCTAGTTCCAAAGTGTTTGAGTGCTTCCTCAAAACAATTCAGTTCTTCATACATAGTTCTCCTTAGCATGGGTCTTCAGTCTGGGTATCCGTCATCATCATCAAAAACTTCATCATAGTCTGTAATTTGTGGATAGTCTCTTGTATATGCTTCAGGCTCTGAATAGACCTCAGACTTCAGTGCATCAAGAAGAAGATCCATATTTCTGATGATCAATTTTAGTTTTTCTCTGTCCATAATACAGGATCTACTCACCTAATTATACTCATAAAAAAAGGACCTGTCAAGCAGGTCCTGGATGGATTATAAAGTTATAATCACTTAACGTAAGTGCGACCACGATAGCAGAACTCTCCGTGAGTTTCCTCACCAGCCTGCTTGCACTCATATTGAACTCCACGATAGGAAGTCATATGAATTTGTGCGTCGTGAAGTGCAGATGCTTTTTCAATCTGCTTCTTAATCATGTGAAGTGTATTCATTGGTATACTCCTAAAAGAATGGGTGAAATTAACCTTCTCTCGTTTCCGAGGATCCGTGTTTCCCGTTCCTTCAGTCGTGTGCGTCCTTGTTATCAAAACAATGAGGATCAGTATGCTCCATCCAATTAAGAATGATTTCAAACTTTTCCACAGGAGTAAAGAGATTAGTCTCTTGAATCCCATTCTTCAACCAATGATAGTCCTCACATCTGAGATAGTTCTCAGGTGGGACATGCATGGCAAAGATAGTCAGTAATGATAACATAGGATGAACGCTCCGTTCCGCGACTTACTTGCGTCCTTTGAGAATGTGTAGTCCTCTTGGATGAACGTAGGTCTATTATAGACCTTCTATAATATATAGTCAAGTAGTTCTGTATAATACAATACAATCTTGTAATAGTCTATGATTCGTAAAGGTTAAATATAACAGGTAAGAATTTTTAGAATGAAAATAGCAGTTATTGGTAGTGGAAATGCTGGAGTGATTTCCTCCATTATGTCAATGTATACTAATAGGGAATACAGACAGGCAGATCCAAAAATTACAGTATTCCATGATCCAAAAATATCTACAGAAATCGTAGGGCAAGGAACCACATTGAATGTATCACATGCTATTCATAAAGTTTTAAAGGTTGATGAGAGATTTGATAATCCAGTAGGCATAACACCGAAGGTTGGTTTCTTTTATAAAAATTGGGCTAGAGGTAATAAAGAATTACTCTACAAACTAGGTCAAAATGTATCTTATCATTATGACCCAAAACTATTAAGAAATCATTTCTTAAAATCAGATCTATTTGAGTTCGTTGAAGGGCACTTTACTCCTAAAGATATTTCTGATGATTATGATATTATCTTTGACTGTAGAGGAAAGAGTTGTAATAATTGGGATGATTATAGGACATTAGAAAATCCAGTGAACTGCTGCTTACTTGGCAGGTCCACTGGATCTAGAGCACATGAAGTTTGGACTGAAAATATAGCAACCCCTGATGGATGGTGCTTTAAAATACCACTCAGTGATGGTCACTCTTTTGGATATGTTTTTAATGATGAGATTACATCACCAGAAGAAGCAGAAAAAAACTTCAAAGAAATGTTTGGTGTTGATACTATTCATAAAGTATCATTCAAAAACTATTTGTCCAAAACCCTTTTTGGAGATACAAAAAAGACAATTCTAAATGGCAATAGACTTTTCTTTTTAGAACCTCTTGAATCAACTGCAACTCCAATGTATGGACTAGTTGCACAAAGTATTGTAGAAGCTTGTTTAGAGGGAAGTGGGCATGGAGTAGAAGATGCTGTAATGAGACACATCACAGAAGTACATGAATGGATTATGTGGCATTACTTCTATGGTTCAGATTACGATACAAAATTTTGGAGATATGCTAAAGACATGTCTAGATCATTTAATTATTCTTCAGAATTTAAAGCAAGAATTAAACATGTCTTTAAAACTCTAACCCATGATACACATTTATATCAAGCAGAGTTTCCAGAAGATATGGAAGGAGAGTTTCAATTAAATGATTATGCTGTCTGGATTTTTAACAATATGAAACCTTAAGCAAATTGACCTCTCTCTTTCATAAACTGAAGAGCTTCTTTCATACTACCAATGTGTTCTCTTCCAATAGCAATCTGAGGATAAGTTGCATCACATCCAAACTCAGACCGAAACTGATGTTCGGTAAAATGTTTTCCTAAAATATATTCGTGGAACTCTCCACCAAGTGTTTTAAGAAGTGATTTCATACGATCACATTCTTGACTTTCATTAGAATAGATTACTACAGTTTCTTCAGTCATCTTCCTCTTGTTCAAATTCCTCAATTTGATTTGCTGATACTTCGTGCTCACCTGCTACAAGATACCAATGGTGTCCTTCTTTTTCACCCAAATATTTTAGTTCTGAATCGATGAATGCATTCTCTCGCATTGCTGCTTGAATTTTTAGATGAATCAATTCTTCTTTAGTTGGAACCTTCATAGTCATATTCAAAGATAATTCTGCGAGTGCTTTCTCCTCTACTATTAAGTGTTGTCTGTCGGATAACTTTAGCATCTAACAGAGAAGAAATGTTTTGTACCAAGTTATCTGCAATAACTTTATTGGTTTCCTTTCTCCATCTTTCTTTAGTCACGTTGTCTCCAATCATCAGGTTTATCACGTTTGAACCAGTCACGAATTTCATCCGCACTGTCGAACCCCGTTTTATAATTGGATGGGTCGGGGTCTCCTAGTCCCATCCTATTCATAAAATCATCCATACTACCTTCTTCAATGTCCTGTGAAGATTGACGACGTGCTTTATTTAACCAATCTCTAGCAGTTGTATGTCTCTTGGCAAGTTTCTCTGCCCAGATCATATCTTCAAGGTGTACTTCTTCTTTGTTTGCGATCTTCTTACAGATAAACTCTAGTCTAAGTCTGTATTGTGTTGATAGCATGTCAGTCCCGCAGTTTTAGTTCTAGATCCTCTAGTTTATGATATTCTGCATGTGCTCGTTCTTGACGATCACATATAATACTAAGAATATCATCCATAATGATATCATTATCAACGTAATCGTCAAGATACTTATCTAGGGCTTCCTTCAAGTATCTTTTTCTATGCCATTCAGGTGAATAAGGTTTATAGTCCATAATAATGAAATCATATATTTGGATTCTAAACGTACCTTGTTAATTTGTCAAGGCACATTTTATTTAGAGATCAACATCCTTGGCTTCTTCAACCAATTTACTGACATAATTTTCAGTACCATCCATAGTCTTTACCTGAAAGAGAGGTGATCTCATATACTTTTTAATCTTTTTGTATTCTTTCAGAAGATTGTCAACCTCACGTTGATCAATCGTGACCTTTGCCTTACCATCTTTGGAGTCATCTACATTATTGTTAGTGAATCCACCAAATCCTTTAGTCATCTTTCTTTTTCTTTTTTCCTTCTGGTGCTTTATATCCCCATAGTTTGGGACTAATTCTTCCTTGCGTTTGATTAAAGGTAAGTAGATCTTCTCTATACTTGTCCCAGTAATAATCGAAAATTTCTACTTGCTTTGCTGCCATCACAATATCATAATGAATATCTTTGCCGATGACATATTCTACAAGGAAACTTGAAGTTGGCAGAGATTTGTCGTCTGCCAAACTTGGATCACAATCTTCATGAATAATTTTCAAGAACGACCTCCCCAGGTAATATCAGGATATGCTTCCTTCACATTGTCAAAAGAGATCTTGTACTTGGTGGATAGTTTTTTATCCTTTACAAGAACAAGAATTTCTGCTTCTTCAGGATGTAGACCTTCAAGAATGTTGATGAACATTACTTCTCTTCGGATAGAAGAGAGAGAATCATTACCACCCTTCACAAAATTATAGAGTTTAGTAGATTCCTTACGGATAGAAGTTTTCTTTGCCCGTTGGGATTCTTCGGCAATAGAATTTTGTGACTGTGAAGATGCCTTAATTTTATCAGAAAGACTGCCAGATGCTGTTACGTCTTCCTTAAGATTACCGTAGGGAACTTCTCCAGGAGGAAGCAGTGAGATTACAGATTCATCAAAGTTCCAAATCAGAATGCTCTTAAGTGGAAGGCAATCATACTTTTTGAGTGCCTCCACTTTTTTTGCATTGCTACGTTGCTTTGAAACTACCTCAAGAATCTCATGCATGAATGCATTGGTTGGTAGTTCGGGAAGAGCCTTAGTCGTCGGAGTCTTCTTCTGTTTCGTAGTAGTCGTCATAACTGTTTTCAAATCGTACTGCTAAAATTTCATCTGGTAGGATGTTACCGTTTTCATCAAACATTTCTGGATGGGTATATCCTTTGTAAGAATAAAGGTTCTCTTTCACTAACCATCCAATGATTATACCAATAAACAAATAAGAAATCAAGAGCAATATGCTTACTGCGATGAGTGCTTCTTGCATGGTTCGTCCTCCCGAGAACTTTTTTTAATGCTGAAAGATACATCAAAACTAAAAAGTCTTATATTAAAAGATAGTAATCTATTATCTATTTTTTGAGGTTTCCTCCCATGCGACAATAATAGTTCTAATCCACGATCAACATTAAGATCTGTATTATTTATTTCCTGACCATTCATTTAATTTTTCTAGTTTTTCTTTTGCCTTTTGTGTTCTTATATTTTATGACATCTTCTACGATACCATCAATATAAATTTTTACTTTTCTAGCAAGTGGTTTTGACAAATATCCATATGCTTCACGAAGTTGTTTATGTTCATTGTCAGAACCACCTTCAATATACTCTCCCAAATCGGTACTTGTAGTTTTGATTGTACTTACAGGAGAACTATTCAAAATTTGATCTAGTTCATCTTTTGTAAATTTGTTATCCTTCAAATAATCGTATAGTCTCAAATTAAATTTTTGACGAACGATTGCATCATCAACTGCACCTTCAATGATATCGTAGATTTCTGCTAGTTTCTGAGTGATCATACCATGTTATTTTCTTTTAGATATTGAACAGTATCGGTACACCCACCAAGTTTAACTGACTCGGCAGAATCTTCATTAAGCATTACTTGAGGGAAAGTAGAACCATTACCAAACTTTTTATAGAATTCTTCACGGGTATAATCAACACCCAATTCATATGAAACATGCTTTAGTTCTGCAAGTTCCATGATGCTTTTGATTTTTTCACAATATGGACAACCATATTTTGAATAAATTGTGTACATAGTCTTCATCTCCAACTGTAACAGTATAACACGGTAATTTTAAATGTGCAATAAAAAAGAGCCTATACATAGACTCTTTGTTATATTACATTTATATATGTATCAAGCTACTCCAGGAACATAATTTCTCCTTGGTTTGTACCGATACAACTTGACTTTACCGTCCTCTTCATGCCCAATCCAATCTTGAATCTTACGTTTGTTTGCTTCTTGGAAGAATTCTTGATTTAAATACCATTCTTGCCATTCAGTATTTGCTTTTGATCCGTTACAGGATAGACAAGAGCAAACAACATTTGTTGTATAGTTAGTTCCTCCTTTTGACTTTGGAACTACATGATCGATAGTTAGGTTTTCAGTTGAACCGCAATAGGCACATTGATTATCCCATTGCTCTTTGATTCTTCTTCTCCACATTTTCCTAGCTTCCTTTCGGTTTACGGTGTGCAAGTTATAGAGATATCCTTGAGGAGTTTCGTAAAGTTCCATACAATACAAATAAAGGACAAAAAAAAGGCAGACCCATAGAGGGTACTGCCCAGAGAGTTATTGAATGTGAATTTGAATTTGCATATAGAGTATTTCAACTCTCATGTTTTTATTTATGCATATGAAAATAGGAAATCGGATACAAATTGTTCGGATTTCTCTGCACCAAAATTACTCTTAAGATATCCTGCAACAGGATCTAATTTTGTCATGTAAGTATCAAAATCTTTATACTCAGAAACATCCTTACCAGTTGGTTTGGCATCTAGTAACATAGTTCTATAAGTTTCTAGATACTTCTTAAACATTGGAAGATGATCATCAACTTCCTCTTGTACACACTTTGCAACATATAGATTATCTGAGAAGTGATTTCCTGGTTCAAAGAATCGAATACCACCTTCACACTTAGGAAGACCATCCACAGAGAAACGATAGTTCTCTACTGGATGTTGGAAGTCAAAAGTAATTACCACCTTCTTAGGAAAGAACATCATCAAGTCCATACCAAAGCAAGGAAGATTTGCTCCCGTCCTTGGATAGATGATCGTGTTGTAGATACAGGTCTTCTCATTCCAGATCTCAACTTCTCTGGACTTGAGAATATAATCGTTGCTGTATAACTTAGCAGAAAGGTTTAGGTTCTTACCTTCCCAGTCTGCCCAGTCACAAATGTTTTCCATATCAGGAAACATTTCCCACAGAACTTTCTTATAGTTCTTCCAAACGTTATTCATAGATTCTGTTTCCAATTACTAAAGCATCCATATCAGAAGCATGTAATAAATCAATAGCATCAGCAGGAGTTCCAGCAATCGGTTTCCCACCCATATTTAAAGATGTGTTCAGTACCATAGGTATACCAGTTAGATCTTTAAAGTTACTAATCAATTGATAATATAAAGAAGAACCAACAGTTTGTGTCCTACAAGTTCCATCAACATGAGTAATAGCAGGAAATCTATCTGGTTCTATCACATCCATAGTATAGAGCATATACTCAGATTTGTCATTCCAATCAAAATAATTTGAAACTTCTTCTTCAAGAATAGATGCACCAAATGGCCTATACCATTCTCTCTCCTTTACTTTGTCATTTAAAATATCTTTCCCATCAGGTATAGATGGATCCATAAGAATAGATCTATTACCTAATGCTCTAGGACCAATCTCACCATGACCTTGATACCAACCAACGATTTTTCCATCTGCTAACATCTCAGCAGTTGTTTTTATTGTTTCTTCCGTTGGCAGATCTTTCGGTGCTTCATCATCTTGCCAAAATGGAAATCCATTATTGTCAAATGGTTCTTGATCGTAGCACTTACGAAGAAATTCAACAATACCTAAACTCAGTCCACAATCATTTGCATGAGGAGGAATTATAAGATTAGATACTCGTTTTTTAATCTCAGTATTAATAACGACATTCTGTGCTATACCCCCAGTATAAGAAATAGTTCCATCATACTGAGAAAAATAATTTGCAAATATATTTTCAGTTGCTCGATGATAAGAACGAACATAATCTAAACGATCTTCCCATTCTAATTTCCATTGTGACCATACAAGATCAAAGTCCATAATAGTCATGTCTTTTAATCTATTCACAACATATGGTTTTATATTTCCATACGATTGAAGTGCCATCAACTTACCAGCAAGATCAAATTGATTTCCCTTAATGTCTAGTTTCTTTGCAATTGAAGTGAACAAAGATCCAAAACTGAGACAGTCCTCAATACGATAAAACTCTTCTCGTTTTAGATTCTGATAAACAGAATGAACAATATTATCGTCACCATATCCATCAAAAACTAAATCAACATCTGACTTTCCTATAGGCCAGATACTGAGAGAATGTGCTAGATGGTGATCGATCCTGAATATTGGACAAGTAAATTCCAAGTCTCGGAATGTATTAATATCAATAGATTCATATATTTTAGTATCGTTAGTGTTCAAATACTGGTGTTTATCTTCATCGATAACAATTCCAATGGCATCAATTTCAGAAGGATTGATATTCCAACGTTTGATTAGATGAGTCCATGAAGTGAGATCTTCATAACCATGATGTTTGATTTGAAGATCTCTTTCACTAGAGTAATATCTTACCTTTCTTCCATCAGTATATGTTACATTTGCATCGTGCTCATCCAATCTGAGACCGATGAACTTCACTTACTCTCCCACTCCTTAACAATCTTTGCGGCATCACGATCAAAGATCTCAAGACCTTTATCGGTCAAAATATGATCATACATTGCATCAAACACACTTGGTGGCATCGTACAAATCTCTGCACCATTATACCAAGAACGAATTGCACGTTGAACATTACGAATTGATGCTGCAAGAACCTTAGTTTGAGAACCATGAATCCGATAGAGTTCGGAGATGGATCGTACAACCTCCAGACCTGCCACTGACTGGTCGTCTAACCGTCCTACAAAGGGTGAGACATAAGTTGCACCAGCCTTTGCTGCTAGGACTGCCTGAGCAGCACAGAAGATCAATGTGACGTTGGTACGGACCTTCTCCTTAGAGAGTTCTTTACAAACTAATAGACCTTCTCTTGTGCAAGGAAGTTTAACTGTGGTAACACTGCCAAACTTATCAACTAATCGGAGTGCTTCGTTCAGCATAGTTTGAGCATCACCCATAACTTCCATGCTGATATCTTGAACACCAATATCCTTAATCTCTTGATACACGACTTCAGGATCTCTTCCTGCTTTCATAATCAATGATGGATTGGTTGTAACACCATCAATCAATCCAGTTTCAAAATACTTACTGATGACTTCAGTGTCTGCTGTGTCTAGGAAAATTTTCATTTATTTTTGAGATACTCCCTCTCTGATTTATACAAGAAATCCATTCTTTTGTCAAGGTATATTTGAGCACCCTGATAAAGGTCTGGTAACAACCATTCATCAATACGATAACAATATTGCCAATTAGCTGGTTGAATACAATTCATAACTACAACAGACCAAAATGCAGTTACATGGTTAATGACGGTTAGCATAAAAAAAGAGGTCTTAAGACCTCTAGTATATCACCTTTTTTTCTTTTTATCAACTTTAGGATAAAAAAGTTGTGGCCAAGTATCACGAATGATCTCAGCAAGTTTATATGGTGTAGTTGAACTAATCAAAGTGCATTACCTCTGGGAAGAACTTCCTCAGGAAATACAAACTGCTCATGAGGTTGATCTACTGGTGCCATCCAAGCACGTAGACCTTCGTTGAGCAGGATGTTCTTAGTATAGAACGTCTCAAACTCGGGGTCTTCTGCTGCTCTGATTTCTTGTGAGACGAAATCATATGCACGAAGGTTGAGTGCAAGTCCGATGATACCGATAGAAGAAGTCCAAAGACCCATAACAGGGACAAACAACATGAAGAAATGAAGCCACCTCTTATTACTAAATGCAATACCGAAAATCTGTGACCAGTATCGGTTGGCAGTAACCATTGAGTAGGTTTCTTCTTCTTGGGTTGGTTCAAATGCTTTAAATGTATTTGATTGTTCACCATCTTCATACAAGGTATTTTCTACAGTTGCTCCGTGAATTGCACAGAGAAGAGCACCACCAAGGATACCTGCAACACCCATCATATGGAAGGGGTTGAGTGTCCAGTTATGGAAACCTTGGAGGAACAAGAGGAAACGGAAGATCGCCGCAACCCCAAACGAGGGGGCAAAGAACCAACTAGATTGCCCGAGAGGGTACATAAGGAAAACGCTGACAAAGACAGCAATCGGACCAGAAAACGCAATAGCATTGTACGGACGAATACCTACTAGACGTGCAATCTCAAACTGCCGAAGCATGAATCCTATAAGGGCAAAGGCACCATGGAGAGCAACAAAGGCCCAAAGCCCTCCAAGTTGGCACCACCTGATGAAGTCTCCCTGAGCTTCAGGACCCCAGAGAAGAAGAAGAGAATGACCCATACTATCTGCTGGAGTAGAAACTGCCGCAGTAAGAAAGTTTGCACCCTCCAAATAACTACTTGCCAACCCATGGGTATACCAAGACGTGACGAAAGTAGTCCCAGTAAGCCAACCACCAATAGCAAGATAAGCAGTGGGAAAAAGAAGAAGTCCAGACCAGCCAACAAAAACGAAACGGTCTCTCTTAAGCCAGTCATCCAGGACATCGAACCATCCTCTTTGTGTTTGTTGTGTTAGTGTTGATGCTACCATTTATTGAAAACCTCCTTTAGATTTTTTCTTGGTTTTATAATCCAAAACTTCTACTGTACAACCAGAAAAGTTTCTACATTTCTCAAACCAAATTGCTCTAAGCATTTCATAGTCTTCAATTATAACTGATCCTTCACAAGGAACATTCAGTTTATACACATGACGATCATATCGTTTATGCGAAGTCTGAGAAAAAGTTTTAGTCATGAATCAATAAAGTGATTCTTCTTGTTCGGTTTCAATAACACAGTCACTAGTAGGATAAGCAACACAGGTAAGAACAAATCCTGCATCAATTTGATCGTCATCTAGGAAAGACTGGTCAGACTGGTCAACAGTACCAGAAACAATTTTGCCAGCACAGGAAGAGCAAGCACCTGCACGGCAGGAATAATTCATATCTACACCTGCTTCTTCAGCAGCATCTAGAATATATTGGTCATCAGCACATTGAACTACAGATTCAGTGCCATCAGGTGAACGAAGTGTAATAGAATAAGTCATAATCTCAGTTTTCGTTAATTTGTGATTCGTGTGGATGTTGTGGGTTAAATTCTTCCATTGGTTGTGATCCAGTCAGATCCCTACGAGATTGATTCTTAATCACAATAAAAGCATCTTTATTGTACTTACGAGTACCGATGGGTGATTGCCATTTAGCATTGTATTCTTCACCAACGTCAATACCAGAAACAGAAGTACCACCAATCTCTACATCAATTTCATCTCCAGGTTCCCATCCAAGAACTTCAAGATAATCTTGAATGCGATCCATAATTCCATCATCTTCCCAGGCAAAAAATTCATCTTTGTTTTTTGTCCAGTCATGTTTAGGGATATCATTCATAACACGTTCTTCAGGATCAAGTTTACCAATCATAATAGTACCACACAAAGTAAAGGAATTACAATAGTTGAAATGCCTATAAAAAACCCCGCCACGTATTTTGTGACGGGGATAAAACTGCCATCAGTCATATCAACCGATGCTAGGTGCAGTGAGTGCTACAGGAGTAGACTCAGCAGCAGCAAGGTCGAGTGGGAAGTTATGAGCATTACGCTCGTGCATTACTTCCATACCGAGGTTAGCACGATTAAGTACATCTGCCCAGGTGTTTAGTACCTTACCTTGACCATCCATGATGGACTGGTTGAAGTTGAAACCGTTGAGGTTGAATGCCATGGTGCTAACACCAAGTGCAGTGAACCAGATTCCTACGACAGGCCATGCTGCAAGGAAGAAGTGAAGTGAACGGGAGTTGTTGAAGGATGCATATTGGAAGATTAGACGACCAAAGTATCCATGAGCAGCAACAATGTTGTAGGTCTCTTCTTCTTGACCGAACTTGTAACCATAGTTCTGGGACTCGTTTTCTGTGGTTTCACGAACTAGTGAAGATGTAACTAGTGAACCGTGCATTGCACTGAATAGTGAACCACCGAACACACCTGCAACACCAAGCATATGGAATGGGTGCATTAGGATGTTGTGCTCTGCTTGGAAAACAAGCATGAAGTTGAAAGTACCAGAGATACCTAGTGGCATTCCATCAGAGAAAGAACCCTGACCGAAAGGATAGACGAGGAATACTGCACTCGCAGCAGCAACTGGAGCAGAATATGCTACGCAGATCCAAGGACGCATACCTAGACGGTAGGAAAGTTCCCACTCACGACCCATGTAGCAGAAGATGCCGATGAGGAAGTGGAAGACTACCAACTGGTAGGGACCACCATTGTAGAGCCACTCATCTAGTGAAGCAGCTTCCCAAATGGGGTAGAAATGAAGTCCGATTGCATTAGAAGATGGAACGACAGCACCAGAAATGATGTTGTTTCCATAGAGTAGAGAACCAGCAACAGGTTCACGGATGCCGTCAATGTCTACAGGAGGTGCAGCAATGAAAGCAACGATAAAGCAAGTGGTTGCAGCAAGTAGGGTTGGAATCATTAGAGTTCCGAACCAACCAACATAAAGACGATTGTTGGTGGAAGTTACCCACTCGGTGAACTGTTCCCAAGTATTCGATTGTTGTTGACGTGAAAGAGTAGATTGTGCCATTTTATTGAACAAAAAAGTAAGACCATCAGGGAAATGGTGGAGTTACTATTTCCTCTCACCCTTAGAGAGGATATGAAAGACGTTTTTAGACTCCCTAGAGGTCTTGGTTTGCGGGGAGTTACAACTCTTTAAGGAACGTTACATTCCTTAACGTGTTGATGTATTTATAATACACGATTCTGGAACATCTGTCAAGGGGTAGGGGAGACTAAATATAAGAAGTCATAAGACATGAGAGCATGAAAAAATTACTGCCTCTTGTTATGTTATTGATGGCGGCACCTGCACATGCCGATATTACTCATAAAATTTCAACCTCAGTTCAACTGACTGTTGATGCTGCTGCCTCCCAGGCAACTCGTATTGGTTCTACTTATTCTATGAGTGGTACTGACATTACCATCAATACCGAAGGTGGACTTGGTACACTTAGTTCAGGATCAGCTGTTGGTTACACACCCACCGATTGGACTGGTGGATCATCCAGTACATTTACTGAATCATTCATCGAAGGAGATGCAGTGCCCACAGGAACGACCGTTTCTAGCGGTGTGGTTGGAACCCTACCCGCATTTGGAAACGTCACCACAACTGCTGGTGGGGTGGCTGGTTCTCTCGATGGTAGCATCTCTTCTGCTGGAACTATATCGTTGACAGCTGGTGGAGCAGGTACAAGTGCTACAGGACAATTCGTAACAGAATTGACCGTCAAATAACTTAGGTAAATAGTCATGAAGAAATTATTTCTTGTGGCATTTCTACTGGGATCTCCAGCAATGGCAGTCCCAGTAGTTCCTAACTTTACTCAGGGGTCAATGACCAGCCACACTGAGACGACACAAAAGATAACAGAAACCATCAACTCGATGGACTATAACACTGGATACCAATATTCAGCAACGGGTAGTGGTATTACAGTAAATGGAAATCTTTCTCCTGGCACAGGAGCAACAAATGTAACTATTGATGGAGTGACATCAACATGGACAGGGGTAACGAGCAGACCAACATTCACACAGACAACACCAGGAAATGCGTTTCAGTTCACGGAGACGTATCAAGGACCAGGATTAAGTCAGCAAACAATAATTCAAAGAACAACAGAAGTTACAAGCGTAACCGACACTACAAGCATCTTCTCACAGTAATAACTCTAGGAGCACTTTGTCATGGAAACGGAGTATGGGCAGAAACCGTGGGTGGCGTTAGTGCCACTGCTGCTCCTGTTGCTAATTCCTCTGGTTCAGTTACAAACCAAGCCATCCAGGTCCTCCAAGGTCCATATATTACCAATACATACGGAAATGGAATCCAGTGTCAAGGTCCCACTAGAAATTTCACTCCATATGTAACAGGAACTGCTTCAGCAGCAAAACCATATGAACCATATTATATGGATCCCGTATATGATGTCAGTGATCTAAATGAAGATGGTCTAATTGATAATCCAGGAGAAATTCTTTTTAGAAAGAAAACAAGGACTGGGCAAAAAGATAATTATAGTCTAGGTGTTGGTTTTTCTATTACATGGTCTGAACCATTGGATAAAAAACTACAAGACCAATGCAAAGAAGCAGCTGCTGCTAACATCGCATTGATGCAACAAACAACTGCTAATAAGAGATTAGATTTTGAGATTGCTAGATTAAAAAATTGTGGAGAATTGCTAAAGCAAGGTATTAGTTTTCATCCCAAAAGTCCTTACTATTCAATATGTGCTGATGTTGTAGTACAAAATGTTACTGTAGTTCCACAACATCGTCATACTATTCCAAGACCAACTTCTAAAAAAGCAGAAGATTTGGGTGGACCTATTCAAACACAGGATTAATATCATAATATCCCATATTCATCCAATAACAATCTGTTAACCTCAAATCTTCAATACTACTTTCTACGTTATAAGGATCTAGTCTAGTAAATTTTTTACAATATTCTACAACTTCATACGGTACTTGAATTTTTTCCCAAGTGATAGGTTCTTCTACATAAATTGGTATTGTCATTTTCTTTTCAAAGTTTGTCGTATTGCCATTATGGCATGATTTCTATCTCTCTGTTCGTTCCTACGTTCAGAAGTAGATAATATAATAGGTTGTTTTCCTCTAATCTTAGCAATTTTTTTCACAACTTTCTTAACCGTTGGTTTGACTACTTTCAATAGTAAGTCTGCTAACGGTTTTGCCATAAGTGCTGAAGTTGTAGCAATAACAGCAACTCCACCAGTTGTCATCACCATTCCAGCACTAGGAAGTCCTGCTACCACTTGCTCTGGTAGTGGGACTTTCTCTGTAATCTGAACACACTCATTACCAACCAATTTATATTCAGTAACTTTTTTCCTAAAACCTTCGATGTATGTTCCTACAGGTTCCTTGGCATTCTGTGCTGCTGTAGGACAATTAATCTTGACAGTAGTTGGTGGTGCTGGTTGTGGAAGTTCTATTTGCCCAGGTGGTTTTGGTTTCTCTTCTTTTTCTCTAGTATCAACTCCAGCAGGAGCAGTAGGAATTATCTGTTCAGGTTCAAAATTAATAGGATTGTAACTAGGAATACCAGCATCACAATAAGTAATCAATCCTTTACTGTCATCTTGGCCTACAGTCTTAGATTTATTATTACTCTCATGTGCTTCAACACATCCAGGAACATCAACAATAGGAACACCAATGTTCACTACTACTGGAGGTGCATATGGAATACTTTGAGAAGTGTTTTCAAGAGCATTTATAACTGGAGGAATATTCAATTCTCTTATCTGAATATTCCTCGTACCAATGTTAGGTATTTCCATCAATCATGGTGAAAGAAGTTTACAACGGCAGTCCAAGCAGAATGAAATGCAACGTAAAGAAAAAATTGATCTGAAGCATCTTTCTTTACTTTCTTGCGATAAGTTGATTGAGCCATAATGACCTCCAGTTTTTATTATTTAACAAAACTTAGCAAATTCTCAGAAAGGAACTGCTCCTCCTGTTACATTTGGTAAAGATGGTTGTGAGGATTCATTAACAACTCCACCAGTTACACTAGGAAGTTCTGGCATTTCAGGCATTGCTGCATCTAACATACCAGGAAGTGCTTCTGTAATTGCTTCTGTAACTGCTGCTGTTGCCTTTACTCTCGCATCTTCTATAAGTGCATCCTTATTGAGGTAAAGATATCCCGCAGTACCAACTACAGAAAGTGATACTAGACCTGAAAGTAATGCGATTACGTTGACTAATTTCTGCATTTACCTTTTGCGTGGCAATGTGTATTTATGCAATTCGTTATATCTAGCATCTATTTCATACTTACGATTAATAAGTTTGTATGATTTTCCTGTCACTTTTTCATATTCACTCATATAAGTTGTGAAATGATGCCAAAATTTTGGAGGAATATAATTTGGAGATAAGCAGACAAATATAAAATCAAATTTAAAATTATCAAACTTATAATTTTCTTTTAGAAAATAATTAAACTTATCTTCCAAAAATTCTTTATATGCTGCACATGATTTACCTGAACCAAGACTTCTTACACCATGAATCCATGTATAATTCTTGAGTTTATTTTTCCATTCCAACCATCCAACCCAATTGCCTTCCATCACTCTACTGTGTTGAAAAGTTTGATACTCATATTCTAATGCATTTACTACATCATCACCAAATAAATGATTAAATTCACAGTATGGGGTTCCGTTCAATATATCATTATGATAATCAATATTAACAATTTCCAAATCATGAGCATCGTCCATCTCTAAACGATACAAAATAGCATCATGATCATATGCAAATATGACATTATTACAATGCTTTAGTGCCTTTGTATAAACATCAAAGCAATAATCAACTTTATCCTGATCAATAAAAATAGACCGATCAGGAATCATAGAAAATTCTTCAAATGCTTTCCATCTTGTTACTGGATTTTCATCAACCCAAGGATTAGTTGCCTGATTATCAATCATATCCAAGCATGAATCCATGCAGTAATCTAGATCAATACTTAATACTCTCATTCAACAAGTGTCCCGTGTGCTCTACGGATTTCTCTTAGTTCTTCAAAATTCTTTTGTTTAGTTCCACCATCATATGCCCAGGCATATCCTTCGGTGATCATTTGTTCGTTAAGGGACAATTCTGCGTCCCCAATGTATAACCAACCAAGAAGACGCCCATATTTCCCAACGCCACCAACAAGTTCAGTCCTAATAACAAGGTCATCATCACCAGAAATAGCACCCTCCAGTTTCTCTTTGAGCCAGTTGGTTGCGTCGTATCCAAGTGCTTTCTCCTCTAGATCTCTTGTACGTTTTTCTGGAGTATCTACACCCGCAACACGAACTCTCTCTTTCTTATAAAGATCAAATCCCAAATCAATAGTCACGTCGATCGTATCACCATCAAGAACTCTGTTGATCTCGATCACTCGGAAGTTGTAACAACTCTTCCGACTCGGGGGTGTCATTGCTCCCATCTTCTTCTAACTCCTGATATGCAAGTTTCATTACTGTATATATGTAGTATGCCACACCAAAAAGGAGCATCACCAAACTAATGATGACACTCCATGTTGGGTTATTAATATCTTCTAATGGTTTAAGAAAAAGATTCATATTCCATTTGATCGCAACTTAGCGTAATCAAATACTTTCTGGGGAATATTTATATTCAATGCTTCCTCAAATCCTTTAAAACCAGGGGACGAGTTTGCTTCACAAATTCTATATCCATCGTTATGAAATAAAAGATCAACACCAGCAATATCCAAGTCAAGAACTTTTGCAACTTGAATTGCAAGCATTTCCATTTCATCGTCCACATCTTGTGCTTCCCCTTTGCCTCCACGGGAAATATTAGCTTTAAATGAACCATCGATAGCAGTACGTTTCATAGCACCAACTACACGACCACCAATTACAATGACACGGAGATCTCTTCCTTCTGATTCTTTAATATACTCTTGAATAATCATAGAGTTTTTAGAATCCAAAGAAGAAATAAGTTCTGATAGATCCTCAAACTGCTTGGCATTTTCACAAAGATAAACACCAGCACCATGAGAACCTGTCACAACCTTCATAACACAAGGAAATCCAACCTGTTTCTCAACAGTCTCTGCTTTACAAGGAAACCGTGTAAGCATCGTTTTGGGAATAGGAAGTCCTGCTTGAGCCAAAATTTGACTCGCATACAACTTATCCTTTGATGCTTCAATTGCATTTGAATTTGGTAAGGTTAATACATTCAACCTTTCAAACTGTCTGAGAACACTGAGATTAAAATAACCAGTACCACTCCCAGTCCTAGCAAGTAGACAGTCTGGGAGAGGAACAATATCATTACGATATCGAATGGATTTGCGGTCATCTCTAGAAACGATAAGATCGATTTCGTCTGCAAAGACTAAAGAAAAATCGATACCATATTTATCTGCTTCTTCGATAAATCTGTTACGTTCATACATCTCAGTTGTGAGACGATTACCAAGCATCCAGAGTTTCATGTTTTACCATTAAGGATTTTTAGGATCATAACCCATTTTATCCAAATAGTCAATCCACCAATCTGGGTCCTTTTTTAATTTCCATCGAGGAACTGGTTTACCTTGTTCAGAATAATATCTAAACAATGCTTCATCGATAGTCTGTGCGATCTCCATATTCTTCTTCCTCTTCATCAACGTCTGCATATGCATCCGCCAAGTAGGGTCCTCGTTGTCGTAGAGGTTCTTTTCTGACATAATCCGACTCAGCATTAACTGCGGCAATCCAAACTGACAGTTTCATAATTATAAAAATTAAAACCAGTGGTGTAAAACAACCGATTAAAATTATAGGGTTCATTTGTGTTTCCTCGTAAAAGGTTCCCAGTGTTCCCATCCATATTTATGGACAAGATGCATACCTAAAATAGGTACTCCAACTAAAAACAAACCCATGACACCTAAGCACCAAGGAGTTTGCATTACATGACGAATGAATAAAATCATGATCGATACCTACCTGGCCATGTTAGTTGCATTCCTGCAGTAATTAGTCCCATAAAAAAGATTACAAATAGTATACTCATGATGGATAATCCCAATTAGTTATTAATTGTGTTTTGTGTTCTGGTCCCCAGGTTTTTTCTTTGTAGATATAAGGAGCAGTGCGAATTGGGCACTTATCACCAGTACACAGAAGATCATCTACAATCCTCCAAGATTCTAACACTTCTTCAGAGTGAACGAAATGTGATTGATCATCATTGATAGCATCATAAAGAAGTTTCTCATAACCATCAACACCTAACCAATCAGGATAACGATGAGTAAGAGTTGCCAACTCAACCCGATCACCAAGTCCAGGAGACTTCACATCAATCTGAATATCAAGATGAGCATGTGGTTGAAGTCTAATTACAATACGATCATTTGTTTCACCTTCAAACAGACTGAGTGGTGGTTCCTTGAGTTTGATAACAACCTCTACGCAACCATAGGGCATCTTCTTACCTGTCATGAAGTGGAATGGTACACCTTTCCATCTCCAGTTATCAACGTAAAGATCACCAGCAACAAATGTCTGAGTCATTGACTCTGGACCCACACCTTGCTCATCACGATATCCTTCATACTGACCAGTAACAAGTTTCTTACCGAGTCTAGTTGCAGATAAAACTTTAACTTTTTCTCTACGAATCTCTTTGGCATCCATACGACAAGGTGCTTCCATTGTAATCAATGCAAGAACCTGAAGCATATGGTTCTGAAGCATATCTCTTACGACACCTGCACCTTCATAGTATTGAGAACGACCTCCGCATCCAATTGTTTCAGTTGCAAAGATTTGAACTTCCTCTATGTACTCTCGATTCCAAAGTGGTTCAAGAAGAATATTCCCAAACCGAGTGGCAAGGATATTATTAACAGTATCTTTACCAAGATAATGGTCAATGCGATAAACCTGCTTCTCGCGTAAATTTCTCCCCACCACAAACTGTAAATGATTAGCAGATTTAAGATCGTACCCAAAGGGTTTTTCAATAACAACACGGGAGGTTTCTGGATCGTCGAGGAGTCCTGATCCTTTGAGATTGAAGATGGCATTTTCGTACCTCTCTGGTGGGACAGATAAGAAATAAGTTGTGTCGTCGGTATCTGGAAGTTTACTTAAACTTTCTTGAGATGATAGATCACAAGAAACATAGTCAAGTTGATGAGTAAACTCTTCTGGATATTCTCCGTAACCTTGAATATCATCTAACCAAATTTGTCTTCCAATATCTCTTCTAGCAGCACCAGTAATTAAAAAATTGCTTGGAAGAAGTTCTTTTTCCCAAAGTTTATAAAGTGCAGGAATAAGTTTTCGTTTACATAGATCTCCAGTAGCACCGAAGATTACTATGCCTCTAGTGAGCGGTTCCGTTTCCATCGTACTTATCTGTTTCGTAGTAGTTATTTTCACCTTTTCGTATCCCGAAATATATTGTGGATAATACAAAGGGTATCGCAATCCATTTAAGTATTTCACCGAACATGATGACCACCAAACATGTACCTCATTCCATTCAGAACCTTGGACGCGAAAGCACCAAGATTGCGTGAATTAAAACGTTCATACAACGCAGTGCTGATGACAGGAGCGGGTACACCAAGATCCACAGCAGCATGAACCGTCCAACGACCCTCACCAGAGTCTGATACTCCTCCATCGAATTTGCTAAGCTCTCGATCGTTCCGTAGAACATCAGCGGTAAGATCGAGTAACCAACTACCAACAACAGAACCACGACGCCATAACTCAGCCACTTCAGCAACATCAATATCATATTGATAATCGGCAGGGTTGTCCATTGGGGCAACTTCTGCATCTCCTGCTTTGACATATTTTGATCCAGCATTTGCTTCATGGAGAATATTAAATCCTTCAGCATATGCCTGCATTATACCATACTCAATACCATTATGGACCATCTTCACAAAATGTCCAGCACCTGGTCCACCACAATGCAACCATCCTAACTCTGCTGGAGTATGGTATGAGTCAGGTTGTGTACGTTCGGCGGCAGCAACTCCTGGGGAGAGTGCGTCAAAAATTGGTTTACAAATGGAGACTGCAGTATTTCCGCCCCCAACCATAAGACAGTATCCACGGTCCAGACCATAAACACCACCACTAGTACCACAGTCAAGATATTGGATGCCAAGTTTAGACAACCTTTCTGCCCTGCGTCTACTGTCTTTAAAATTGGAATTGCCATGATCAATAATAATGTCTCCTTCACTACAATATCGTAGTAAGTCATTAAGTGTTTCCTCCACAGTTTCGGCAGGAACAACCATCATAAAAATTCCTGGTTGTCCTTTATCTTTAACTATTTGAGCAAGGCTTTCCAGAGAAGTGGTACATCCACTAATATAACCCTTCTCATATTGTTCTTCAGCTTTTGCATAGTTGTTTCTGTATCCCCATACTTCGATGTTTCCTCTGGCAATCATGCGACGGGACATACCCTCTCCCATCCTGCCGAGTCCGATTAGTCCTACTTTCATATTCCTCCTAATTTAAACTTAGTTTTAACCATGGAAAGACTGGATCAATTACTCCAATAAGTCGAAGCAGACCCTCAGCAAAAAGTGCAAGAACAACCCAACCAACACAGAAACTGATAATTGAAGCATTACGATTATGCTTTCGTATGGCATCATCAATCATCTCCTGCACTTCATCTTTTGTGACATATTCAATTGGATCAACATCTTTTCCCCATTTTTTGAACATCAAATCATCTCCATTGCTTTTTGTAATTCATGACCATGTGCCAATTCATCATTTAGAATCTCAAGAATCTTTTCATCTGGTCCATTGATTGCAAGATACTTAGCATATGTAGTTGCTGCATGTACTTCTACTTCGTAGGAGAGGTGGTAAGCATTGCGAGGAGATATCCAATAATAAACCACGTTGATCCAATAATAGACAAGGACGAGGTGTCTGGCAAAAAAACGATCAATCCAATAAGTATTACCGCCCCTAGATTCCATGTACTCCAGATGTTCTGTTTCATTGACTGATTGTGCGAAGTGCTCTTTCATCAAGTATAGGTGTTCTGGACCACGCAATCCTAAAGACTCTCTTAAATGTAAGACACTCAAAAAAGCAAAATAGGGTGCCCGAGCAATCTCCTCAAGCACCCAGAATCTTTGATAGTCTCTGCCACGATAAAGGAAATCAATAATTGCGATAGTAACAGATAGAATTAGTTCGTTGAATTTTTTCATATGAAAACCATCCCTGCTAACATTATACAGAAACAAAGAATAGTGAAAAGTAAAAGTCCTACACCTGTCATATAGACCCACATAGGAATACTATCTTCACCATTTGGTTCACCATGATGCTCATTCGACATGAACAGTTCCGATCATGCCAGCACCCTTATGTGGACCACACCAATAAGTGTAGTCACCTGCTTCTGGAAATGCAACTTCAAAGTCTTCACCTGGTAACATTGCTAGAGCTTCATGACTTAGTTCTGGATGATCCTCTACAACGACATTATGAGGAGGAAGCATATTATTAACAAAATGGACTGAATCACCAGCATTAATAGTGACTTCAGCAGGATCAAAAACCAAATTGCCGTTGGCACCCATTTGAACGTCAACAGCCCATGCAGGCAGTGCCAAAAATAGTGTAGCTAAAAACGCAAAGAAAACCTTCATTTCTTGTATGCGACTACACTATCTATGGTAACTTGTGTCCTATGTAACGTGGATTTGTCTTGACTTCCTGACTTACCATCTCACCAAATTCCTCACAACATTTACACCATTTTTTTCTTAATTCTTTTCTTTCTGGATCATTATGATCCCTTGTCTGAAACAAAGAAAACCACTCCCTCCAAAGTTCAGCACATTCGTCTGATTTCTTTTGAAGGTGTGGTTCTTGATACAATGTTAATTACTTCTTAGGTTCAATAGCAGATTGTACTGGGAGTTCTCCTTCTTTTCTTGCTACTGCTTTTGCTTGTCCATTTCCACCACCATTCTTGGCAGGAGAAAGTCCAAACGCAGCTAAAGATCCAGAGAATACTGATGCAATGAAGGTAGGGTCGAAGTCAAGAATCTTCTGACCATTTGGTAGACGAACGTAGGAAAACGTAAGAAGAGATGCGGACCAAATAAGTACGACAACTTTCACTAGATTACCAAGGACTTCACTCTTATCTTCATGATGGTCTTCTTTCTCTTCTACTTCCTTTGCTTTAGATTTGTTTCCGAGCATTGAGTAGAAGACGAGGCATCTCTATTTATTTTTTTTAAATATCTATCCGATGCATGTTCAGTAATTAAAGTCATTCCAGATTCAATAAATGCATTACCTTTATCGACTGGTGAGTTTGCCATCTGTTTCTCCGTTAGGTTAAACAGAACTTTTTAAGGGGTTGCTATCCCTATTTGATAAACCCATTTTCTTTTAACCACTCGGCAGTCATAGGAGTTGGTTTATATACTTTCCACATCTCACCAGCAGCACATGCTTGAAGTGCTTTTTGAGTCATGCCTTCTGTATGACCTGCCCACATTGCTTCACGTTCCCAAGGAAGTGATGAAGACATATAAGTTTTCTTTGCAACATTTGCCCAATACTGGGGTACATCTTCTTCATTCATGATGATAGCAATCATAGAATTCTTGACAGAACCCGCCATACAATCCTGTGCAACATGCCACCCTTCATGACGCATAACTGCCATGAGTGTACTGGGACGATGCATGAATGCTTTATTCAAGAAGAAGTTGTTTGAAACCGTGTGATAAACACCTCTATGCCCAGGAGGAAAATATTTACTATCTGCTAGAAACACCCCAACTCCGATTTGATTGAGAGAAACGAGCATGTTGTTGAACTCGTTAGCAACAACATCAAAATCACTATCGGGATACTCAGCAGCAATACTTGCGATACTTTCGACTTGATGGACTCCATCTTTACACTCTCGTAAGATCATGCACCCCATGGAATCCATTGTGTAATATCCCTTAGTAATCTTATCTTCAGCTTGAACTGGATTCATCCCTAACAGGCAAGTACCAATTAGGATTGAGTTCAAGGCACTTTTCAAGTTTATAAACTTTTTCACGATGGGTCTCCTTTAAATAATTTTCAAAATAAAATTCAATGTTGTCAACGTTAGAATTGCCTTGACTTACCCAATCGTGACAAAATTCATACACTGCTCTGCAATGCTCTTCCAGATGATGACTAAGAGCACGAAATACTGCTGCTCTTAATTGCATTCTGTCATCAGCATATCTCCAATCCTTCGGGAATTCAGACATGGGAATAATAAAAAAGGACTATACTATTTAGAATAGCATAGTCCAATTATATGTCAAGTTTATGTTAATGTCAACGTAGAGTTTCTACAGCAGCAAGTGCTTTCTGACGTAGACCCTCAGGAAGAGGGACATAACCTAGAGCATCAGACTTTGCCTGTTGCTCTGGTGCAAGCATGTAACGAAGAGTTGCTTTAACATCTTCATTCTTTTCATACTCAGGATATGCAAGAATCCAAGTCAGGGAGACGATAGGATAAGCATTTGCACCTGCGGGGTTAGCGTCAGCACCACGCAACTGATCGTCAAGAACAATTTCACCAAGTCCTGCAGAAGCAGTTTCAGCAGATGCTTTGACGAAGTTTCCATCTTTGTTTTGAAGTGCAGGTTGTTGAAGACCACCATTCTTCACATAATCATAGTTCACATAACCAATTGAACCAGGAGTTTGTTTCAACTGAGCAGCAACACCAGAGTTACCTTTGGCACCAATACCAACAGGCCACTTCACTGCTTTACCAGTGCCAACCTTTGCCTTCCACTCGGGAGAGAATGCAGACAGGGAGTTGGTGAAACCTTTAGTAGTACCAGAACCATCAGAACGATGGACGACTTTGATAGGACCACCTTCACAACCGAAAGCAGACCATTCAGTAATCTTGCCGAGGAAAATATCAGCAAGTTGAGTCTGAGTAATCTTAGCATCACAACCAGGGTTGTTATATGCAGGAACGATAGCACCACCAGTCATAGGAATGTGGACCATAGGCAGTTTCTGCTTGGCATCAGACACAGCACCATCAGAGGCACCGAAGTCAACAGTCCGAGCAGTGAACTGACGGACACCAGCACCAGAACCAACTGCTTGATAGTTGACTTGATTGCCAGTTTCTTTAGCAAAAGATCCCAACCATGAATTATAAATTGAGGCAGGGAATGATGCACCTGCACCATTCAGTTTAAATGGTTCTTTAACCTCTGCAGTTTGATTAGAACCACAGGCAACCATTAGAGGAGTGGCAGCAGCAATTGCTGCGAGTGCTTTGAGTTTCATTTATATAATATCAGAACTTGTACTTGGTGCCAACTTCGACTTTCCAGTCACGGGTAGAATCTTCGTTGAAGATGTTTTCCCACTTACCATAAGCAGAGAATTGATCAGTGATCTTAACTTTACTACCAACTTCAAGAGCAGTAAAGGTTTCTTGCCCACCACCATCGGGGTAAACAATACCAGCACCACCTTCAATGTAAGGAGTTAGAGAACCAACTTTACCTTCATATCCGATACGTCCCTGATGAACTTGCTTTGAAAAATCTGCGTCAGTTCCTTTAAATTCGTGCTTTGACTCAACGTAGGGTCCTGCAAGGGCAGGTGCCGCTACCATAGGTAATGCCAGTGCGGCAAGTGCGATTGCTTTCATTTGAAATTCCTTTGTAATGTTTTCGGGTTTGTCCGTTGAAGACCTGTTTATTATAACACTCTCTTCAAATTCCGTCGTTAAAATCAAGTTAAGTTGATTTAACAAAAGACAAACCTTGGTATATAGGACAGTTTAAATAAAACTTAACATAAAAAAAGGACCCTCGTCAGAGGATCCTAATCTTACCTAAGTAAAGATCAGAAGGTGAACTTCAGACCTGCCTTAGTGCCATAGTTGGTGTCAGCACCATCTTGGGTTAGGAAAGAAACCTCACCGTATGCACTTAGACGTTCGGTTAGACCTGCAGAAAGACCTGCCTTGCCAGAGAATTCGGTGTCAGTGTCACCACCATCGGGGCTGACGATTGCTGGACCACCCTGGACATACCATGCAGCAGACTCACCTAGAGCACCTTCGTAACCTACGTGTAGATCAGTGATGGTTCCTGCATAATCAGAACCTACGAAACCAGAGTTTGCCTCTACGTTAACGTAAGGACCTGCAAAAGCAGCACCAGCGGACATGGAGAGAGCAGCAGTTGCTGCGAATACAGATTTGATCATTTTAGATACCTCGTTTTTTACTTGCGGAATTTCACCCGCAGATGAAGGGGGATTCGACGTTCCCCGCGTTTACAGTATAACATAACCAGGCAGCGAGTAGTTGAAGCATTCGGGTTTGTTACAGTTCGTGAAGTTGTCCCTCACGAAACTTTATTTATAATATCAGGGATGTTCGGTTTTGTCAACCCCTAAACTGACCGTAACCAGTACCTGATTGCCAACCCCCAGGACCCTCTTGAAAGTTTTCAGATCCACCTTGTGCAGAAATTTGAGTTTCTCCTACAGTTGTCCAATTCTTAGTGGCAACTTCATAAAGTTTTTGATGAATATCTGCAGGTTCATTACTTTTAGACTCATCAAGAATTTGTTGATCTGCAACTGCTTGTTCGTGTGCTTCCTTTACAGTCATCTGTTTTTCAGACAGGATGGGAGAGGGAAACCAAGGATCATCTTGAAGATACTCAGGAGGAGGATAACCAGTATAATTAGTTTCTACCTCTTTACAATCAACAAGTTCTTGATCGATAGCATCCTCTACTTCAAAAGCATTTGCTTTCTTTTGAAGTAGAGTTGTTTGTGTTTCGATTAGTTGTTTGATTGCTTTAATAATCATGAGAATACGAATTTCTTAGTGTAGTCATAGGCATAAATCTCACGATTTCCTTTAATGCCCCAACCCAACCAATAATAAGCAGGAACCATGTATTGTGAAACTGTGCGTCCAGGTCCTTCAAACTCTGGAAGATAACGTTGGAAAATATTCTCGTTAATCATATAACGAGTCTGACCTTCAAGACTACTGGGATCACAGTCATACTTTTTACAGAAAGATCCTAACCCCAAATAACGACCCGTAGAGGTCCACTGAATGAGTCCGTAACCACCGCTATGGCAACTATCATAAGGAACTCTAGCACCTCCCTCGCAGATGTTGGGATGGAACATACTTTCCTGTTTAATATTTCCCATAATTGTTGCAAGTGCATTACGATCGGTGATTTGGGTGTTTTCTTGAAGTTGCTTTAAAACGTACTTTTCACTGTCACTACATGTTGGACAAGTCCATTGCTTCTCAACAACTTCCAATTGAACTGCATTCTCCTGATTAACGGAAACATCAACTTGAGGTGGTACAGATGGTTTATCGTATAAAGCAAATGCTGCGGTTGCAGCTGCAGCAATACTTAAAGTAGAAACAAACATAATCTTCATATAACTACCACCTTAACCTATCACATATACTATCGATTGTCAAGCGTGTCTCTTGAGGAAAAGTTCACGTTCAAACTTTTCCAATACACTAATAGCATCCTCATCTTCTTCTGTCTTAAGATCTTCTCTACGAGAAACTTCTTTTAGATAGTTAAGTACTTTCTCTGGTTTTGACATCTCATATGGATCTTCCTTACAATTATCAACCTGACCTTCTTCACTGAACATAACTTCAATGACATCAGAATCGACTACTGCAGCATATCTCCAAGATCTAACACCAAAACCAAGATTAGATTTAAAGACACTCTTACCAAGTTGTCTTGTAAAGAATCCATTTCCATCAGGAATGAACTTTACCTTTTCTACACCTAGACTTTCTCTCCATGCATTCATTACAAATGCATCATTAACACTAATACAATATACTTCGTCAACACCAGCAGCAATTAAATCGTCATATGCTGCCTCAAAGTCAGGAACTTGACTTGTAGTGCAAGTAGGAGTAAAGGCACCAGGAAGTCCGAATAAAACGACTCTCTTGTCAAAGAAAAGATCTCTTGTAGTTTTTTCTACAAACTCACCATTCTCACGCATAATAAATCGTGCCAACGGCAAACCAGACATATACTCAATTGGTGAATGTCTCTCTGCCATTGCCTTCATTCTATTTTGGATTTCAACATCTCTACTAACTGACATAACTCTATTCTCTATGACAATAAGTTTATTATTTTTATTTATACTGGATTATGGACAGGAACCATCATGCCCCCGTCCATATCATCGTCGTCATCAACATCTGCATCTTTAAGTGCTGTTCCAATTATAAATGCACCTAAAAGACAAGTTGCTAATAATAACATCACCATACTCCAGGAATAATTTGTCCTGTTACAGCATAAGATCCCATTGCAGCAATGACACCAATCATAGCTGCCCATCCATTAATACGTTCTGCTCTTTCGTTCATTGTTTTTGCTCCATTGTTTTATTGTAAATAATGACTCTACCATTTTCGTGACTGAACACTAGTTCGTCATCGTGCCCCCAGCAGAGTTCTTCATATAGGGCATTTAGTTTCTCCATGTCTTCATAGAGTTGATTTGGATTAGGCATATTGATCAAATAACTTTCTAATGTTCTGAGTGATTTGCATTCCTCCAACCTTTTCATCAAGTTTGATACCATCAGCATCAGTAACAATAAGAACTGGAGTAGCAGTCACACCATACTTCTTGGCAAGATCAAGATTTTCCTGAGGAATAGGTGTATCACTTACGTCCTCAAGATCAATTTTTTTAATAATATCAGTACGTTGATCTCCAAGAGTTTTGAAATACTTTTCAACCAACATACATGGTCCACAAGAGTCTTTTGAAAATAGAAGAAACTTATTCATGAGAGTTCAAGAAAAAATTTAGTGTTGTCCCCACGGGTGTTTTCATAGATAGAACTATCACCATAGGTTTTATGATCTTTGTATCCTACCATACGACCCTTCGTATTTTGAAGGGCAGGCATAAAAGCAATAAGAAAGAATACTGCAGGTGCTCCAATCAAAAGAGCACCACCAATAACATAATAAGTCAGAAGTTCAATCAAAGAAGTTTCCATTAATAAGTCTCAGATAGTTGTTCAACAGAATATGCAAGAAGACAGAAAAAAGTTACCGTCGTTAGAGTAAAAATTACTTCAGTCATCAGAATCCAAATAATCCGAAGAAGAAGACACTACCAGTTGTAGCATAGGAAATGACTGCAGCGGCAAATCCAAGCATAGCAGTACGACCATTTAGTTTCTCTGCTTTCTCTGCATGAGTTTCAATACCATAACGATCAAGATCTTCCTTGGTCATGTACATTGAAGGTTCTTTGGCAAACATATTCATTTGCCCAAATTCATTTTTAGTTACAGTCATTTCCCTTTGTAAAGATTTACAACATAATTATATAGGAAATGTAAAGTTCTGTCAAGACTTTTGTTGTGAGGGTTCCGTGACTCGACCCAGGTATGGATCATAGTTCACGATGTCCGCAAGACTCATCTTAGACCCAGAAGTCTCCCAATAATTCCATTGAGACTGATAGTTCTGCTTATGAAATACATCCACATGTTCTGGATGAATAGAAGAACCTAACTCAGTCCTGTATAGAAGCAAAGGAATTGCATATGTATTCCCTGCATTATACAGAAGATCGTCCGCAACTGGACGTGGTTTCACACCATTATCAAGTTTATATTTGTCGGGACCCTTGACGTGGAAATGCATGAGTTTCTCAGCATACCGACGATTCATAATATAACATGCTGTCGAGAAATCATTAACAAAACGTTTGTGAAGTCTGACATGAATATCACCAGTACAGATAATAGAAATCTGTACACAATCCCAGTCATAAGGAAGACGAGAATAAAAGTCTCTCCAAGTAAATGGCCAAAACCTTACAAGATCAAGACTACAATCGTCTTCCATGAAGACTGCATAAGGTGAATCTGAAGTGTCCAACCAATGCCTGATTGCTTTCAGGTGTGATGTAACACATCCAATCTCACCAGGAGTCATCCTCTCAGGATAACGACCCTTGAGGATGTCACTCAGATCATCTTCTCTGCCATCATAAGCAGAGATCCTTTCATAGTTTTCAATCTCCCAATACTTAAATTGGTCCTCCATAAACTCACGTCTCTCTGGTTGACCATCGAGATTGAGATAATAGATAGGACCAAAACCTTGAAGTTTGAATGTTGATTTATTTTTATCCATTAATCTTGCGTAATAACAGAGCAGTTTTCAAAAATGAACTGGGTGAGTTTACCATAATATTTGTTTTAGAAAGAATTGTCAAGTCAATGAGAGCATCCATAACACTTTCAGAAGTTCTTTCTACGTTTCCACACCAACCAGCATCCTTATTTTCTTTTTCAACGTAATGTTCTTTCATACGAACAACTACGTTCTTGAGTTTATTAAATTTCTTTTCAATATTCGGATCATCAGATAAAACAAAGAATGATTCTTCTGGTTGTCCTTCAACCCACTTATATTCTCTATCAAACTTAGGAATAAAAGTATTGAAATCTGTTGCTCTCAAATGAATACCAATAGTAAATGGTGTTATAGAATGTTTCTTACAGTATTGATCGCAAAAGTTTTTGATCTTATCTACAAACTTCAACTGTCTACCTGCTTCAATAACAAGATTCTCATTCAACCATTCAGGGATCCAATTATTATTGTAAACATATGAACCACAATTAGACACTGGAAGATCATCAATAGAACCAAAGGAGTTAATATTATAATTTTTAACTCCTTGAATAAAATCTTCATGCATAAGAAGCACACTACTAGAAAAATCCTGTAGTGGTTTATCAACCACATCTATGTCAGACGTGAAGATTTCATGAAATGGCAAACGACATGCAGAAGTATCTCTCCAGATAACAACTGGACGCATTTCATGGTAATTTGCTACAGCAAGTCCGCCGAGCAAAGTTCCATAACGATTGCCAAAACCACCGTCACAATAGATGTTTAAAGTTCTCATACAACCACCACTAATCGATCGTCAGACTTTTTATTTAAGTCACACTCAACAATATGCACTTCCCTATCAGGATAAAGTTCTAAAATAAACTCCCGAAGTTCTTTAGCAGTTTCTGCAGTCTGAACATCTTCGCAAATATAAACTCCACCATCATTTAGATATGGAAAGTAATTTTCAAAGTTTTTCATCTGCTGAGTCAACTTATGATTTGCATCATCAAGAATAATGTCAAATTTTAGATCACCAAAGTGTTCCTGAATATGATTTAGATTTTCACAATCAAAGTTGAATAGTGTAATCCGTTCATGACTATTAACATCCTCCATAACAGCATCACCATCTACTGGTTCATATTGATAGTGCCACTGCCCATCCTGTTGAGAAAAATCTTCAACACCATATATGTTGGAGTTCTCAAAGTAGTGCTCCCACATCTTGAGTGATCCACCAAAAAGAACACCAATTTCAAGAACGTTTAATTTTTCTGTTCTACGGTCAGCAAAAGTCTGCTCATAGTAGGGAATATAATCATGAGCAGTTCCTTTATCAGTTTTAAAATTCTTATGAATGTCAGTTAGTTTCATACTCAGATCTCCATTGATCGTACATTTCTTCATTCAGGTATTTGTCAACTTCAAGATCACTATTAGTTCTATTATTGACTGACATAACTCTACTCTCAAAGTTTACCACAGGATTATGCTTTGTGGAACCATTACTCTTAAAGTGAATAGAAATAGTGTTAGGAGTCAACTCTTGATCCGCACAAACTTCTAATTCTTTTAGATACCCAACGTTAAGTAGTTTGTTATTCTGCAAAGTCATATTTAGTGCAGGAGTTTCGTGAGGAAATGAAGTTCCATTTTCAGCAAACTTTTCCATCTGCTTAATCCAATTATGCACAAAAGACTTACCGAGATCACAATTATTGATAACTAAGAAACTTGCAATCTCACTGATAAAGATTCCGTCAGCACGGGTATGACCACCAGTGTTCATTGTAGTCACTTGCATATCAAACTCAGTGTCAATAACCTGTGCTAGATCTTCTAAGACACACACATCACTATCAATCATAATGAGTGGTTCTTCAAAGTCCATCATCGTCAAGAGTTTGCTCAAAACTCTGGTCTTCTGTTGAGTTGCTTTCACCCAACCTTCTGAATGGACACCAGAGTATTCATCAATAACATCTGTATCCATGATAGACACATTATCTTTATCCTGAAGATACTTACGATACTCACCGAGACCACAATCTGCAATATAAATGCGATTGAGGTTTGAGCAATTCTCGGTTAAAGAATTTACAAGTACATCAACAAAAGGAAAGTACGACTTGTTAGCCGTAGTAAAAACATTGTAATTCATAATCAGCAAGAAGCAACAATAACATCTTTCTCTACGTGACCATCTTCATATGTAATGAAGTAAGAACTATTGATAGCAGTCACCTGCTCATAGATTGCACTCTCATCAATAGTATTACCCCAAGTGCTTCCTTGATCACCAAATAGTCTACGATCATCAATCATCAAAGTATGAGTTCTGATGTCACTCTTTGCAATCGTATCAAGTTCAAATGGAAGTGGACACTTGTACTCACCGATCGGTGCTCCATCATTGTCCCAGTGAGCATCTAACCAGAACGTTGCTGGTTCCTCTAGACCCTCCACAATGCTCTCAAAGACATCAAAGGTATCACCTTCAACCAATTCCACACGACCCTCCGCAATCTCCGCAGCAAACCTTTCAGAGTTTGCTGCGACACGATCAGGATCAATCTCAATACTAATCACCTTATCGTATCCACACTCTAGGGCAACTGCTACTCCATCACCCCAAAGTGTTCCTGTTTCTACAAATACATTATTCTTCTTATGCTTTAGAAGAACTTCTTTAGATAATGTGGACGACATCAAAAACCTCTCTTAATATTTTTTTCAAATGGATAGTTTGATCTAGTCAGATACTCATCAAGCACAGACTTATACTTTGAATTCTTTAGTGTATGTGTCAGTGACAAGAATTCTTGGACGACGTATTTATCCAAGTATGGATAACGTGTTTCTATACCATAGGAACCAGCAACATACTCTTCCTTCGCAAGATATGATACCATAGTGCTTCCATAAAATGAAGCCCAAGGAAAGATAGTTGAAAGATCTTCAGGGAATAGACCACCAAAGTTACTATGAAGAAATTTCTTCTCACCATTAAATCCATAGTCAGAGAAGATTTCATCTGACCCAGATCCTGAGAGATAGATCTTATGTCCTTCTTTGCGAGCATTATCACAAATCATTGAAAGACCACAAGAACCATTATCATCCTGCAGTCTAGTGTTAAATTCATTATAGTCACTACTAGAAGAGTAGATACGATACTTAAACTCTTCTACATTCTTATTGATATACTCTTTGTATGCCCAACGATTATCTTGAAGATGTACACCACAAGAATTTGAATTAAACATTTCATATCTCTTACGAAGCACATCCTGATCCTCATGACCAACAACTGTATATGCTTTGTAAGGAACGTTCTGCTTATTCAGTTCACAAGCAATTCCACCACTATCATATCCACTAGATAATCCAATGAATACTTTCTCACGAATACCTCTGGTTCTTTTACGAACAGATTCTTCAAATGCACGAATCCATCCATCAAAAGAATCATTAAATTGATGTAGAACAAAATCATATGTTCTAATGGAATTAACATGTGCCTTTGAATCTAGTTCAAGAGTTAGAATAGTATTTGCTTCTAACTTAGTTGCTTTAATTCCTAAAGACTTAACAGCAGACTCATAACTTGCTACAGCAATACGACCAGATTCAATACCATACCATAATGGTTTAGTTGCGAAGGGATCAGTAACAAGATGCAAACGATTATTCTTAAAATCTGCTAAGACAATAGCAAACTCACCATCTAGTGTAACAAATGCACGTTCACCAAACTTTTTATATGTTGGAATAATGCATTCACCATCAGACCCAAAGTCACCAAAGTCATCATAATTATAGATCTGTCCGTTATAGACACATACAATCTCGTCATCATGATCTACAAACGGTTGTGGTGTAAACTCTCCAGTAATTGAGAGAATATTATGAGCAATTGTGTACTCATTAACTTGAATACTATTTGTGGCATCAGGACCACGAAATCTCATGTAATGATTTGTGTAATCAAAATCATTTACATCAACATCAGTAAAAAGAAAACTACACATTATCCAACTCGGCTATGATGAGAACTGACTACTTGTGGAATAAAATCATTTCCTCGGATAGTGTTTGCTCTCCCAGGAATGATATTTGGTTTGATATTTAGTTGATGACAAACAAACGGGAAACTAATTTGATCTCTTGAAGAGAACATGCAAATCTGTTCCCACCACATTAAACCAAGTTGCTGTGTCCGTTCATTATTTCTTTGCACTCTAACGGGAAGTTCATACAACCCATTATGATAAGGATAACCCATCTCTCTATAGAAGTCAAGTTGATCTTCTACTAAGTTAGGATGATCAAATCCAATTTGTTTTACAAGATTACCTTCTTCATAAACACAATCTCTTTCTGGATGTTTAAATACAGCAATGTCAGATCCTTTCAAGTATTTTTCAATCAATTCTTCAGGATCTGCTTCTAAGATATGTGTAGAGTCCATCCAAATATAATACTCATAACCAGGTACAAACAGATGAGGACAAACTTTATAGATCTTCGCATCCCTTCTGTTCTTATACTTTGGATCTAAAGAGAAACTGATATACTCATGACGAATCCACATATCACCAATATGCAGATATTGTGGCTCTACAAAGGCATGATAATCAACTTTATGCATCCATTTTTGTGGACTAATCAGTTGATTAGATCCGATTGATGACGTAATTACTGCGATTCTTTTATCTGACATAACCTTTTTTTGTAATACTCCTGACTAGTGATATACTCTCTTAACTCAACGGGTGACATCTTTTGTATATTTTCCCACTCTGCATTATTCTTTTGCATGTGTGGATTATTGACCCATGAATTTGGAGTTCTAGCATGTTCTAAATGATACACCCAATCAGGAACTCTGCCAACTCTATATCCAAGAGTTGTAAATCTATGATATCTTTCTACATCTTCTGGAGCATATGCTACGAAATTTTCATTCTCTAATCCACCTTCAATGTAGACATCTCTATTGAAGAATTGACAAAATCCATATTTGGACATATAGACTTTTGATTTCTTATTTAGGATTCTAACGTCGAATTCATTGGTAAGGAATTCCGTAACCAATTCATCATCAGCAAAAACCTGATATTGCCAATTGCCATCACCATAAGGATAGATTACATCTGCATGGTCATTATTAATAATCTCATATGCATGTTGATACGTCTCCCTAGGAAGAATAATATCACAATCATAATTCACAACTACTTTAGTAGTTGACATCATAATCATATCATTGAGAACTCTCTGTCTATGAAATGATGGTGAATCAGATTCTTCAAAAATATGCTTAAGACCTTCTACATCTCCATCAAGAAATTCCGTAATCTGTGGCAGTGCACTTTCTGCAAACACAGACTCGGAATCAACTTCATGAACTATTACGTTTGTTTTGAAGTTTGCAAGAATATAACACAAACTTGTAATTACATTTCGCAATCGATCCTCAGATTCTAATCTGATAGGGACGATAAAAGTTGCATTAGATAGATCAATCTTTCTCATTTTGGTATGTATTGTTTTTGTTTTTCTCTAGAACGTAATCAAGTTCTTCCTTATTTACAATCCAAGATCCTTCTGGATGATCAAACCTATAGTTGTAATCAACGTTGGCAGAACTAATTCTATTCGGATGCTCACGATTAGCAATAAGATAATCTTCAATCAATCCAGGAGCACCATTCTCACAACGCATCCGATGATAAAAATCGGTATCCATCAGTAGTTTTAGTTTAGAATCAAATCCCACAAATTTATCAGTCTTAAAGGCAACACAAGAAGGAGAACCAAGGAGATTTCTACCCTCCAACATCATATCAGTCCAACGAGGAACCATTGGTCTTACAAAGTTTCTCCCATCAGAAGTATGTTTAAAACCATTGAACAACCAATCACAATCAGTAGCATCAAAGGTCCTAACAATTAATTCAAAAGCATTATCATTGATGAATAAATCATCAGAGAAAATAAGTTTGGTATATTGACCAGAACACATCTCAACTGCTGAGTTTGTATTAGCTGGTCCATTGCCACGATCCTCTACATTTTTGAAGTATTGAATAGTGAAATCTTGAGAATACTCTTCACATACTTCTAGAGTAGAATCATCCTTAGAATGATCTGAGATACAAACTTCAAAGTTTTTGAATGTTTGCTTTGCAATACTTGCAAATAGTTCTCTGAGGTAGTCTGGTCCTACACCACCCATTTCATAGGTAGGAATAGCAACGGATAGATCAATCATAGTTTCCACCATCTACTAGGAATAATATCACGGGTATCATTTTTTGAAGTGTATCCATCATCACCAAACCAACGAGAAGGTGCAATTACAGTTCCACGATTTGCTAACCAGGCACCCCACCATGAGAAAGATGAGTTTGCAATGATAAAATCGTCACACATTGAAATCAGACACATATCATAACGATTATCATTACCCTCAGCAATTAGGAACCTATCAGATTCAAATAGTTCTTGCTGCTTACACCACTCTGGATCATCCGAAAATACAATTACATTTCTAGTATTCTTAAATTGTGTCAATGCTTTTTGATAATATTCAAGACCACAAGGTGGATGATCCTTTGATTTAGTAACATAATCAGTCCTACGAACATGAAGTGCGATAGGATTGTTTACTTGATCAATAAAACCTTGACAAGTTTCTACAATATAATCTTTAAAAGTGAAGTCTTCACGAATACTATCAGCAATGTGCTCAAAGTACCGTTCTGTTTGAAAATATCCAAATAGACATACTTGATCTGGACAATTATCTACATATGTCTGATCATAGTGAAATTGCTTCTCTTGATAATACTGTGGTTGTAGTTGATACCCACGGTTTTTACTGTGAGGCATCTTAAAGGTTTCAAATAATTGATGATCTTTCCACTCATCTTCAAAATTAGATTGAGGAATTGCAAAGTCATATCCACGTGCTGCAGCAATACCACGTAGTGCAGCATATTGAAACATTTGATTGCCAAGTCTTCCGTGCTGGCCAAGGTGATTAAAACCGATCATAAGAACTTCAGAATATTATTGACTCTGTTAACAAAGGTATGATTTTCTTTTACAAAAAGCATTGCTTCTCTAATATCAATCTTCCCATTCATATCTTCATGTAGAAGATTATCATATAATGTATCTGGTGTTCCACCATATGCAACATAATCACCAAATGCACGTTTTACAAATGGTGAGTTTGTTCCTGTGATCCTACCATAACTTATATTCTTGAATATTCTACACGGAATATATCCACATTGCAAGTGCCAATCACTTCTAAAGTCAGGACATAAGAACGAAGTTCTGATTAGATTTCTATTCTCTTCATCAGATGCATTCTGAGTAAAAACTCTGAATGATACTTTATTCTTTTCATGAATAATATCTGCAAAAGATTGTGCCCACCAAGGTCCTTGCTCATAAAGCATTCCAACATAATGCAAATCTTTATTGCTCCAGTTAAACCTTGCAGGATTATCTTCATCAATTTCGTGAGGAAGTAGATCTGTTCCCCAAGTTTGATACAAAGTACGAGTAGACTGATCCCAATATGCAAGATGATCTACTTTCTCATGAATCTCTAGACTAGGTAGATAATTTCCTAACCTAAGGACATTTTCATAAGGAACACCAGCATCGGTTAGATATTCAGTATCAATGTGATGCGTGATGTATTTACAATCTTTACGAAGAGGCATTCCATTTTTTACAGAATTTTCAGTAAAGAAAATAGAATCACTAAAATCATACTGGTTTAAATCATCTCTTGAATCAATCCAATAAACTTCATGACCAAGATTTTCAAATGCCTTGTAATAAGAACTATGAATGTAGCTATGAGTATGTTCGTGGAGTTTGTGACCCCAAATATAAATCTTCATGATAACATTGCTAGTTGTGGATTTGATGCCTTGCGTCCAATATCAAGGATTGCTAAAACTTGACCCTCATCTTCTAGAACAAGTTCATCAACTTGATTCCAGTTCTCATCATACTTACGAATAAGTCCATCACCAAATGCTCTGTCATTTCTCTTTGCAGTTGGTGAAACACCTACCCAAAAATAATCATCTACCTGGGCAAAACCACGGACCCATCCACCAAGATCTTTTACAAAACCACTAGTAGATCGTACACATCCTTCCTTAGAACTTAGAGTATAAACATCACCTTTATGCAACCATAAATCATGACATTGAATACCCATATTACTATGGATCTGACGTGGAGGTTGTCCAATACCATCAAACTCAAGAATGAAACTACCGTTATCCCAATTATGTGCAAGGATGTACAAACGATTGTCAGTTCCATAAACTGTGTTTAGGTGATGACTATCTCGGTAACTACAGTTACGTCGTGGTGGAATTGGTTGCCAACGATCCCATCTTTCTCCATCATAGATCGCAATATAATCACCATAACTTGACGTGCAGAGAAGTTTTCCATTCCAGAATCCAATACCGTGAAGATCTTGTAATTTAAAATCTTCTGGTTGAAGAATAGTTTCTGCTCGTAGTTTATTATCTAATACAATAATATCTCCAACTTCCTGTTCTGGTGGGATAAAATTATTAGTATTAGTCGGATCACTATTACGGCAAGCAACATAATACTTACCAAAGTGCTTTGCTAAACCATAATAAAGACCTTTACCACGATCAACAGGAGTGATTACATTGTCTTCACGAACATATAGTAAAGACCTTGTAGTTGCAACTAAAAACACTATCAACCTCCACGAACTGAGTCTACATTTTCTTTGAACCATTCATATGTAAGTTCAATACCTTTACGGATACTTACTTTTGGTTCCCATCCTGTTGACTTGATACGAGACACATCCATCACTTTACGCATAGTACCATTTGGTTTTTCAGTATCCCACATAATGAGACCTTCATATCCAACTACATCAGCAATAGTTTCTGCGAGTTCACGAATACTAATTTCATCACCAGTACCAACATTCACGATCTCCTGAGAGTTGTGATAATTATTCATTAGATAGACACAAGCATCTGCTAGATCATCTACAAATAAAAACTCACGAAGTGGTGATCCATCACCCCAGCATGTCACTGTTGGTAAGTTCTGCTCTTTTGCTTCATGGAACCTACGAATCAGTCCAGGAAGAACATGAGACTTCTCTGGATGGAAATTATCATTAATTCCATAAAGATTGCAAGGCATTGCACTAATGGCATTGAATCCATACTGTTCATTATATGCCTGGCACATCTTAATTCCAGCAATCTTTGCTACTGCATATGAGTCATTAGTTGGTTCTAGCAAACCAGTCATTAGATAATCTTCTTTGATTGGAAGATTACAATGCTTTGGATAGATGCAAGAAGAACCAAGGAAAAGAAGTTTCTTAACTCCAGAACGATATGCAGTATCAATGACATTATTCTGAATCATCAGATTGTCATAGATCATCTCACCCTTGTAATGTTTGTTACCAAGGATTCCACCAACCTTTGCAGCTGCAAGGATAACGTAATCGGGTTGATGAATAGAAAATAGATTTTCTACTGCTTCCTTGTCACGAAGATCACATTCACTACTAGGAATCAAAAGAAGATTATTATATCCTTCTGCTCGTAGTTTTCGTACAATTGCAGATCCTACAAGTCCGTTATGACCTGCAACGTAAATTTTAGAATCACTGTCCATAGATACACATGTCCTCAATCAATTCATCAAAAGTAATTTCAGGTTCCCATCCAAGTTTTTCTTTTGCTTTCGTTGGATCTCCAAGTAGAGTTTCAACTTCAGCAGGACGGTAATATTTAGGATCTACAGCAATGATAGTCCTTTTGGTATGCTTATCCATACCAATCTCGTCTTCACCTTCACCATGCCATTCAATACTCATACCAAAATATGGTGCAGTACGTTCTACAAATTCACGAACTGAATATTGCTCACCAGTAGCAATTACATAATCTTCAGGTTCATCTTGCTGTAGCATCAACCACATAGCACGGACATAATCTTTTGCATGTCCCCAATCACGTTTTGCATCTAGATTGCCAAGATACAAAACTTTCTGTTCACCAACAGAAATACGTGATAAACCACGGGTAACTTTACGGGTTACAAAAGTCTCACCTCGGCGAGGTGACTCATGATTGAATAGAATACCAGTACAGGCATACATGCCATAAGATTCACGGTAGTTCTTAGTCAACCAATAAGCATAAACCTTTGCACATCCATAAGGTGAACGTGGATAGAATGGTGTGGTTTCACTCTGAGGAGTCTCCTGAACAAGACCATACATCTCAGACGTTGATGCCTGATAGATACGGCACTTCTTCTCCATACCTAGAATACGAACTGCCTCAAGGATACGAAGTGTACCAAGACCATCAACATTACCCGTATACTCAGGAAGTTCAAACGATACTTTCACATGACTCTGAGCAGCAAGATTATAAATCTCATCAGGTTGAGTCTGCTGAAGAATGTGAATGATATTAGCAGAATCAGTTAGATCACCATAATGCAACTTAATGCGTTCATGATCATAGATATGGTCAATACGAGCAGTATTGATTAGAGATGCTCTCCTCACAATACCATGAACCATGTATCCTTTCTCAAGGAGCAACTCGGCAAGATATGATCCATCTTGCCCAGTAATACCAGTAATTAATGCTGTCTTCATTTTCTTGTTCGTATCACTCATGATTATAACCTACATTAAAAGTGAATGTCAATCTCATATCAGTCCTAGTTTTATCAGGAATTACCTCATGAACTAACCAAGGTGGGAATAAAATCACATCTCCATCTTCAACTTCTTGGTCATGCATATCATTATACATTTCACCAATGGCTGAATCTGGATGTATATCAGGTGGCATACAAAGTTTCATATATCTATGTGCATTATGAAACTTTGTAGGAGATGCTCCACGATTATAGTAAATTCCAGACCAATATGCATTAGGTTCTCCAGCATTTACCAGATGATCGTGAGGTTCTTGTCCTTGATCTTCATGGTAAACATTATACCAAACGTCTGTAAAGTAAGCACCTTTATAAGATACCCCTAGTCGTTTTAGAACTGCTTGAACATCTGCGAAAAGATCACGTTCTATGCAATCCCTAGTTTCTGGGAAGATATATGGATCATTATCTTCAATGCATGGATAAGAACTATTAAGCGAAACTTCCCAACCATCGGGAATGCGTTCTTGCCTCTCAATGGTTGGGAAGTTGTAATTATTGTGCTTGCTAAACTTAAACTTAATAACAGGGACAGAAAATAAAGGAATCAATTCAATTGACATAAGTCATCAGGAAAGTTGTGCAATTAGTGCCTCAAGTCCTGCTTCAATTGCATCAAGTCTTACAGTTGGAGAAGAGGTCTTTCTTGAAGCAAGTGCAGGAAGTGCTGCTGCATTTACTTTAGCAGACTTACCACCACCTCCGCAAGGAGTATGTGCCTTTGCTTCTAGAGCATCTAGTCTTGCATCTACCTTTGCTTGTGTAGCACCAGTTGGTTTCGTATGTGCTTCTGCTTCCAGTGCTTGTAGTCTCTTTTCTACCTCATTGTCATACTGGGACATATATGCACCAGACTCAGATGTAGTTCTTTTACGTGTTGCCATAGTTTTAAATGAACGTCTTTTTATATTTAGAATAAAAAAGGGGGGATCAAATCCCCCAGGGTCTTGCAGGCTCGCCACCAATTCTTTTTCTGGAAATTGGAAACCAGACGGGAGTTTCCTCCATCCGCACCACTTGCTTTTTGAGGAAGCAAGAAACCTAACAGGGTCATACTTGACTCCACCAGTACTGTTAAAGTCCATCCGTGACTAAGGAGTAAAAATTGCTCCGACCAGGGTTTTTAAAGACTCTCCATGTCTCCCCAAAATGCTTTTTGTTCTTCCTCTGGAATATCGTCTGGATCAGTATAAACTGGAGTATTCCAAGGATTCATAACTATAGATACTCGATCACCTTCATATTTTTCAACTTCATGCCAGACCCCAGGAGGAAAAATGACAACCCTGTTTTCTTTTGGTACAATTGTTGCAATATTATCCAACTTTAAACGACCATCTTTAAGAAAGTGATCTACATTTAGATAGTAAACAATTGTACAAACAGGGTGTCTTTCTTTACCTGTTATCTCATAATACATATCGTCTTTGTCAGTATGTCTACCTCCAGGACGAGTATTATTATGAGTCCAGATCTCATAACCTACAATTGATTCAAGATCATAATATTCACTTGCCGCATTAAGCATAATGTCAGCAATATTAATATAGGGATGATCTACAGTAGTTTTTAAATCATAAAAAGATGGGTGCATAATACTTGTACCCATTTCTTCCAAAGTTTCCTTTTTTAGACGAGAAAACTCTTCTTCTGGAAGATAATTATCAATAATTACTGTTTGAATCTTTGACATAACAGGGAACTCCATCAGGATCTAACCATTTTGCATATTCAATGTCTTCAATGGCAAGAAGCATTTGATCTCCATTATCAAACAAATAAACATCAGAGTATTTTTTAGTATACTCATTTGCTTTTTGCATACGGAAATCGGGGTTTCCGTTCAATTGAATGTGACCTCTCTGAACGAACCGATAAGGAAATCGTTCATGAATAATAATAGTCTTAGTTGATGCAACAGACTTGGGATCTAAATCGTTCATGCTACCTCAGCAGTCTCAAGATCGTTGTAAAGATACTCCATCATAATTTCATAATCATCAAGAGGATCACCAGAGAAAACAACACCTGTGTTTTCATAATAACGACGAACTTTTTTAAACAGTTTTGGATTTTTTACGTCCAAGAAAATTTCACCATTTGCAGCAGCACGAAGGGTTTGAATGTCCTTCTTGAACTTACCCGTGATAGTCATTGTCTTGTGTAGATTACTTAGAAAGTATAGTGGAAAAGGAGTTGTTTGTCAACTCCAATGCTCCTTGTGAGGATCGAACTCACCTTAGCCGAATTATGAGTTCGGTGCATTCACCAGATTGCTAAAGGAGCAGTGGGATCAGGACCCCTGATTATGTGTATGATACCACTCTAGATACTCCTCGTCTACTTCCTCCTGTGCCACTTCTTCATCTGTCTTTGTCTTGCCTTCAGTGCTCTCTACAACTTTTTCCATATTCACCAAAAGATAATTGTGCCCAGTGGGGCAATCGGGAATACAGGATTTGAACCTGTGACCCTCTGTTCCCAAAACAGATGCGCTACCAAACTGCGCTAATTCCCGTTGTTTAATTTATAAGAGTTTTAATCGTCCTCTTCTTCCTCATCATGATCATAAGTAAGACGACAATCCCAAAGATCTTCATCCCACTCTGGTTCATATAATGGGCAAGGTTCCTCAAAGAGATGCCCCATTCTTAATTGATGGATTCTCTCTCTGAGGGATTTATAAAACTCTCTTTTTTCGTCTGAGTTCATCAAAGTCGATATTCGTTTATAATGTCTAGAACTTGATTTAAAGTATAATGTGCTCCATTTATCCAATCTTCACTTGCACCATCATATTTACCATCAAGAATATCATTTTTTAATTTGTAAACTCTTGCTTCTATATCAATCTTTGTCAATCTTCCTGTAGACATTATTCCTCCAGTTGATCATTTAGATCATTTAGCATTTTCTTTCTAGACTCTGTGGCACCCTCTAGATATCCAAGTCTTTTTGCCCAAGTATCTCCTGCATCAGATCCTTTCTTTGGATTTATGCAAGTATCATCTCCCAGTTTGTTGCACACTAGACCAGCAAGATCATCTTCATTTCCCTTCTTACCTGTTGCCCAGTAATGTTCTCCATTGATCCAGGTTGCTCCACATTTTGGGCAGGTCTTAGTGCTTTCCATTGAAATCGCTCCAGTCTTTTGGTGGTAGGTTTAATTCTTTTTCTAGTTTTTTCTTTAGGAACCACATTCGTACTTTAACGATTTCATATCTAATTGATATGTCAATAAATCGGATCAACCTTAAAGTTGATTCGTATCCCCCAATTGCAACTAATGCAATAAAAACTATTAGAATTAGGTATGTTGAACTATACACTATCTAACCTCAAAGTCAAGTTTACGAACCTTTCTCTTTCTGCGGTTCTCCTGATATTCTAAGTCATACTTTGATAGTTTGCTGGTATTTTTAATACCAGTTTCAGACTTTGTTATTAAAACGTTACCCAAATCATTTGCAGCAACTTTATCATCCTTCAGAACCATTTGATTCTGGCACCCGCAGCACTGAGTCTTGCTCGTACTGGTCAATTCTACATTGCAAATTTTGCATCTGACAGATAACATGATTCAACATCTCCTTAATCTGATCCAACTCCTCATGAATATCTTGATGATGAAACCTCAGAGGTTTTTGAATGAGTTTCTTCAACTTTTTTTTCTTCATGACTAAGTTACTATTTATTAGAAAAAGTCTAAAATCTTTATTAAGAAGCGGGTAACGGGAGTCGAACCCGTGACTGGAGCTTGGAAGGCTCAGATGTTACCTCTACACCATACCCGCAATGTCTAGAGTTCCTGCGTGAACTCTACGGTGGCAATTAGAACACAGACAAACACACTTGTCAATCTCTGCCTTTATCTTGCCTAAAGAAGAGTTGTTCCAAATAAGTTTTGAAATACCATCTTCCTTTTCTGTTGGATCAAGATGATGAAAATCTATAACAACAGGATCTGCCTCACCACAGGAAATACAAGGAGTTGTGTGTTCTAAAACAAATTGCTTGTTTCTTTCTACACGTTGTTCACGTAATGCTTTACGTTTCTCTACTACCTCAGGACGTTTTTGATATTCCTTCTTATAGGCAGCTTGATACTTTCTTCTCTCTTCTATATCTGCGTGTGGCATTTTCTTTAGGATGTAGTAAAAGTATTTATAAAACTACATCCTTAGAGCCTCTAGTCGGAATTGAACCAACCTCTGCTGCTTACAAAACAGCTGCATCACCACAATGCTTTAGAGGCATACACTACACTTATCCGTATGCTATGTGGGCACTCAACCCAGTATACTGACAGTTTGTAATGGAGTAGGACAGGGGTCCTCCCTGAACATCCAAAGGGGGCTGATTCCCAACTACAGGGTTTCGGTATATCCGAACCGATGGGCACCTTTGGTTGGAACGTCTCAAGTCCCTTACTCCCGTTGCTGGGCTCGAACCAGCGACATTCGGATTAACAGTCCAACGCAACTACCAACTGTGCTAAACGGGATTGTCTTCTTCTTTCTTTGTTTTGAAGAAGAGTTTATAATATCTCTTCTTCATTTCTTCGATAGTATTCATATCTTCTTCAAATCCCATATACTTAAGATGTTGGTAAGTACCTTCCATCTCACTTATGAGTAGAAGAAGATTTATTGATGAAGCAGGTCGTCCACCAAATTCATAACTATCAAGTTTGTCCATAAGAAGTAAAAGGACAACAGGTACGGTAGGGGTCGAACCTACAATCTACCGCTTAGAAGGCGGGGGCATTATCCATTATGCTACGTACCCAGAAGTGGTAGTTCCTATTGCCGCTAACTCTGAACTACCAAGGGAGTCACCGCAGTTGAGGTTTGTGTCTCAACCTCTAAAGTATAAAGCATTTAATCTATTTTGTCAAGGTAGAGGAGATCAATTTCGTCTGCATCTAACCACTCTCGGAACTCCATGGCAATTGATGCAGCATCTTCCCATTCAAGTTCTTCATTCATCAAACGTTCTTTAGACCATTCAATAATTTCACAAACTGAATCGATTACTTGGTCTTCCATGCTTGCCTCGTTGACTCCCATATATTACCACTCCTTCACCCCCTCGTCAAGTATGTAGGACAGTCTCATCATGATTCTTGGACTCTCTCTTGTGTAATATTTATCAATGATTGGTTGATGAAATGATATGGAGTTATAAAAGATTGCCTCATTAAATCCATATTCAACATTGAAAACATTATCTAATATTCCATTATTAATTTTCTCATGATAATTATCGTAATTTATAGTATTACAATACTCATTGTATTCGTCAGCAAATTTCTCAGTATCTTCTGTCAGTTTTCCTTTAAACTCCCAGAATCCAGTTTTAACTGGTCTTTTATTTAAGTTTACCAATCCAATTAAATTGATCTGGTCACGTTTATCACCAGGATCTGTATGCGGAAGATTGCAATTATTTGTCCTAAGATCATGCAGATTTGCATCTAATCCAGTGTTGTTATAATAGAAGTAATAAAATTCAATCTCAGTTCTAAATTCGTCAAACTTTTGCTCCAAATTTAATACATTGGTAGCAATTTCTGTTCCTGTCCAATAAGGAAGTTTCATTGACTGAATACCTGGTTTGGCACAGTGACATGATTCCCATTTTCCAAGGAGAGATTGAAATTTAAGCATCTTTTCTGGATGCTTAAAAATATTTTTTACACGGACTACATGGTTGTTATAATCAGATACTTCACAATCTGGATTGTGTTCTGAACAATACTTATATAACTTATCAAGTGTCTCCATAATAATCTTTTCTAAAGTAACGACTTAAAATATTACTATTGTAGTATGCTGGTTCTCCGTTAAGAGATTCTGTAAGAACATTATTTAAAAACAATTGACGTGTTTCTTCAAAGTTTGTTCTTCCTTTTGTTTTATGTAAAGATAATATTTCTCTCTTAAATTTATCCTTACCTAACTTTTCTATGTCCTCTTTCAGTTCTGGACATGATCCGTAATACCGCTTCCAATCACTTTCTTGTTTGACCTTTCGTTTCTTTCCTTTTGGCGTTCTAAACGACCAAAAATACTTTCTCCCAATGTACTGTCGTTGGTTTGTGAGATTGGTAATGAGATAAACAAAACCAAAGTTGTCCAGAACATCATCAGAAGTAAAAGGTCTCTCCAAATAGGTCCACGGGTTTTCATAATCGACCATTCATATATGCCATAGTCTAGCATATTTAGACAAAAGAAAAGACCCTTGCGGGTCTTTGAGAGTTGTTGGCAGAGATTCTATGTTTTGGATTTTACTTCATAAGAATACTCCTGCAAACTTTTTTGCATTCATGTTGTCCTAATGCATCGCACTCAATCAGGCATTCATAGTAGTCATTTATTTTTTGATTTTCAACTTCAAGTTGATCGACGGTATCTTCAAAATGACGCCATTCGTCTAGTTGCGATTTCGATAATAGGTTATGCATGATGTTTTCCTCCAATACACATTGTTTAAATGTAAAACATAATAAAGAGATAATATTCAGGACATCGATTAATTCCTAATTCTACATTATATAGCATAGTTTGTGTTAATTCACTAACATTTGTGTGTTTTTTACATGAGTTAATTTAAATAAACATAAAGACATAAAAAAAGAGGACCTTAGTCCTCCTTATACTTCATCTTCAGAAAATTATATCTAATGACTTCATGAGGCAACCAAGGTTGAGGTCCAAATCGAAGTATCCTAAGATCAAATTCAGTTAACTCAACTCTCGGATCTGCCATCAATTGAATTGCCCACTGTTCTGTCATAGTTTAAATCCTGAGAACGTATCTGCCTTGACATCTTGCTTGATGCCACCTACCACATAGGACTCGACTTCTGTCTCTTGTGGTGCCACCTGGAGTCCTTTGGAGGAGATCCAGTGCTCGGTCCATGGTAGTGGATTTGCTTTGGCAGCAATATCATATACTGGTTTGAGACCGATGGACTTCATGCGACGATTTGCAACCCACTCAACATAATTCTTGAGTAGTTTATCATTTAGACCAATCATAGAACCATCTTTGAACAGATACTCTGCCCATTTCTTTTCTTCATTGACTGCATTGTCAAACAAAGCATAAGTCCATTCCTCTTCTTCTTTAGCAATCTCTTTCATCTCTGGATCATCTCCAGACTTCCACTTGTTCAAAATATTTTGAGTAATTGCTAAATGCTGATTTTCGTCTCTTGCGATGAGAGATACGATTTTTGCACTGCCTTCCATGAGTTTGAGTTCACCAAAGGCGAAAGAACAAGCAAAACTAACGTAGAACCGAATACCCTCAAGAACATTAACGTTTGCAACTGCTCTGTAGAGTTTGCGTTTGACATCTTTAATTGCTTCCTGCGATGTGTAAGTATCACGATAGTCTTCCTTCCACATGTTGCCATTGCCCCATGTTTGAGCACTATTGATGAAATCATCATATGCCTGTGTAACACTCCTAGAACGTTCTAGAATGCGTTCATCAGTGACGATCTTATCAAATACCTCTGAAGGATCAGAATAGACATTCTTAATGATGTAAGTATAAGAACGACTATGGATCATCTCCATAAATCCCCAGACTTCCATACATGCTTCTAACTCGGGTAGACTGCAATAAGGTATAAAAGCCATCCCAGGACCACGCCCTTGTACGGAGTCAAGCATAATCTGATACTTGAGGTTACTTGTATAGATATGCTTTTGTTCAGGACGAAGTGTTTGATAATCCCCACGATCTTTCTGTAATGAAACTTCTTCTGGTCTCCAGAAATACCCAAGTTGTTGGGTAGTTAATTTGTCAAAAATAGGATACTTGTATGAATCATATCTTTGTACACCAAGTGGTTTACCAAAAAACATTGGTTGCTTTTTGGTATCCACATTTTCCGTATTGAATACGGTCATTCCATCAATCTGCTTTTCTTCTGAAAGTTTAAACTGCACAGGATTCACACTCTCCCTCCTCGGCTTGACTTAATTCTGCTACTAGTGCATCTAGTTGTGATTGCTTATCATCTAGAACCTCATCGGTCTTGTTATCATAAGTGTTCTGATAATATGATGTTTTCCACCCGTACTTATATGTAGTTAATAGATCATTTGCCATGACCGAAACTGGCACTTCATTATTGGGATAATTCTCTGGATTGTAACTCCAGTTACCAGATATGGCTTGATCAAAGAACTTTTGCATGACAGACACTACATTTATGTAACCTTTATTGTCAGGCATTTCCCACAATAGAGTGTAGTTGTTCTTCAGGGAATTATACTGCGGAACAATCTGCTTAAGGGGTCCTTTTTTAGATTTCTTAACGGACAAGAAGTCACGGGGTGGTTCGATTCCATTGGTTGCGTTTGACACAACGGAACTGCTCTCTGATGGCATTTGTGCGGACAATGTACTGTGTCGTAGTCCGAACTCTTTGATAGAATTCCGTAGAGAATCCCAATCATGTACTAACTCCTGAGTGGTAATCTCATCGACATCCTTCTTGTATGTATCGATAGGAAGAATGCCATCAGCATACTTAGTACGATGGAAATAATCACAAGCACCCTTCTCTTTTGCAATCTCATTTGATGCTTTGAGAAGATAATACTGGAATGACTCAGTTAAACCATGAACTGCATCCCATGCCTCTTGATCACCATAGTTAAATCCAAGTTTAGCAAGATAGTGGGCAAGACCAATAAAACCAATTCCAAGGGACCTACGTGCCTTTGTAGCAACCTCTGCGGCAATGATAGGATACTTCTGATAGTCAATGAGTTCTTCTAGACCACGGACAGAAAGATCACAAAGATTCTCTAGTTCAACATCAGATTTAACTTTGCCAACATTAATAGCAGAAAGGATGCATAGAGCAATCTCACCTTCCTTATCAATGTGCTGAAGTGGTTTCGTTGGGAGAGTAATCTCTTGGCAAAGGTTACTCATATAAACCTTATCTTTGAAAGAAGAGTGCTCATTACAGTGATCAATGTTCATGATGTAAACACGACCAGTCTCGGCACGTTCTTTTAGAAGATCCAAAAAGAGTTCTTGAGCTCGGATAGTCTTTCTTGGAACAGACTCAGTTCGTTCATAAGCCACATACAACTCGTCAAATCCATCAAGACCAAAAGCATCATACAGACCTGGAACGTCGTGAGGAGAGAATAGTGAGATTTCTCTGTCTTGAATGAATCGTTCATAGAAGAGTTTGCTTACTTGAATAGAATAATCTAGTTTACGAACACGGTTATCTTCGGTTCCTTTGTTGTTCTTAAGAACTAGAATATCTTCTATTTCTTGGTGCCAGATAGGAAAGTGAACTGTAGCAGAACCACCTCGGATGCCGTTTTGTGTGCAGCATCGTACAGTTGATTCAAACTTTTTAAGGAAGGGGACCACGCCTGTGTGTTGTACCT